>Ga0306920_100002038_pt1 | contig 25319 bp, 22 predicted proteins | sample flu12Cox44000170_FD_204666 | JGI IMG/M metagenome (GOLD analysis project Ga0306920, IMG submission 204666) | Lab enrichment of tropical soil microbial communities from Luquillo Experimental Forest, Puerto Rico - flux4day.12C.oxic.44.000.170 (v2)... | ecosystem: Environmental > Terrestrial >...
GGAGCTGAAGCGGCTGATCGCGCAGATCGGCGTCACAAGTTCCCTTCAAAAAACCCTGGCGGCAGCGAACTGAGCATCGCTCGTCATGCCCGGCCTTGTGCCGGGCATCCATGTCTTTGTCTGAAATTTAAACAAGGACGTGAATAGCCGGGTCAAGCCCGGCCATGACGAAAACCGTGATCGAGTGCATTAATAGGAACAACTGCTATTGTCCGTGTCACCTATTCTTGCGTGAGGAAACATGAAGCACAACAAGTTCGGCTCGACCGGCCGGGAGGTGTCCGCAATCGGGCAGGGTACCTGGTACATCGATCAGGGCAATCGCAAGACCGCGGTCGCGGCACTCCAGCGCGGCATCGATCTCGGCATGACCCACATCGACACCGCCGAAATGTATGGTGATGCCGAGCTCGTGGTCGCGGAGGCAATCGCCGGCCGGCGCGACGAGGTCTTTCTGGTCTCAAAAGTTCTGCCGAGCAACGCGTCGCGCCGCGGCACCGTCGCGGCGTGCGAGCGCTCGCTGGCGCGGCTGAAGACCGACCGGCTCGATTGTTATCTGTTGCACTGGCGCGGCTCGTACCCGCTTGCCGACACAGTTGCCGCGTTCGGGCAATTGATGGAAGCCGGGAAAATCCGCTCGTGGGGTGTCAGCAATTTCGACGCCGACGACCTCGACGAGGTGCTGGAAGTGGCGGGTGAAGGCAAGATCGCCTGCAACCAGGTGCTTTATCACTTGCACCAACGCGCGATCGAGCACGCGGTGATCCCGTGTTGCGTCAAACATGGCGTCGCGGTGGTGGCGTATTCGCCCTTCGGCCATGACGATTTCCCCTCGCCGCGGAGCAAGGGAGGCGAAGTGCTCGAGACCCTCGCCAAACGCCACGGCGCCTCGCCCCGACAAGTCGCCTTGAGCTTCCTGACGCGTGAGCCGCAAGTCTTTGCAATACCGAAGGCGGCGAGCGCGGAGCACGCCGCCGACAATGCGGCTGCGGGCGAACTCGCGCTAGGCACAGATGAGCTCGCCTTGCTCGACAAGGCATTCCCGCGCGGAGCAAAACCGCGAAGCCTGCCAATGATTTAAAGCGCGGTATTCCAGCAGCCTGCGAAATCGCTCGATTCACGCATATCGGCTTTCTGTTTTCCGGCCTTGTTCGAGTCCTGAGATTCGCGTTTTTTAGCGGCTCATACGATTCGCCCGTCTCCACATTCGAGTTCCCACCGTGACCCCACCGCCCGCCGCAGCCGCGAGGCTCGACAGCGCTCCATTGCCCCTGAGCGAAAAGAAGCCGGTTGATCGTGCAGCGCCCGCGCGCGCCGATCGGCCGTTTCGCGGCATCGCGCTGATCCTGGTTTCGACGGTGTTTCTGGGCGCCTCCGACGTCACCGCCAAATATCTCTCGGGCACGCTGCCCTCGATCGAGATCGCCTGGATCAGGTTTCTGGTTTTCGCGGCGATCATGTTTCCGGCGATGGTGCCTGGCTCGCCGCTGTTTGCCTTGCGCACTCCGCGGCCGGGCCTGCAACTCTTGCGCGGCGCCGCACTGTTGGGCTCATCGCTGTTTTTCATTTCCGGCTTGCGCTTTCTCCCGATCGCCGAAGCTTCCGCTACCGGATTCGTCTCGCCCTTATTCGTCACCGCGCTCTCGATCATCTTTCTCGGAGAGAGCGTGGGATTGCGCCGTTGGTTGGCGACCGCGCTCGGACTTGTCGGCGTGCTGATCATCCTGCGGCCGGGCACCAGCGCGTTTCATCCCGCCGCGTTCTTCCCGCTGGTTTCGGCGCTGGCCTGGGCCGGCACGCTGATCATGACGCGCATGATGAGCGGCCGCGAGCGCGCCGTCACCACCATGACCTGGTCGTCGATTGCGGGCGTGTGCATCCTGTCGGCGCTGGTTCCGTTCGTCTGGGTCGCGCCGAGTTTGAACGACGTTCTGTTCGGGGTTTTCATCGGCATCGCCTCAACGGCCGGCCAATGGGTCGTCGTGCTCGCTTTCCGCTACGCCGATGCCTCCGTGCTCGCGCCGTTTTCGTATACTCAGCTGCTCTGGGTCAGCATCCTCGGCTTCCTGATCTTCGGCGAGATACCCGACGTCTGGACCGTGACCGGCGCGGTCTTCATCGTCGCCAGCGGGCTCTACACTGCCCATCGCGAGCGTATCCGGCGCTTGCGGCTTTCGGAGGCTGAGCCCTCGCCGAACGCTTGACCGCTCACACCGGCAGCGCCGGTGAATATTTCACCTGGCTGAGCGCAAAGCTCGATTCGATCGAGGCGATGCCATCGAGCCGCGTCAGCTTGTTCTTCAGGAACGCTTCGTAAGACGACAGGTCTGCGGCGACGACCCGCAGCAGGTAATCGCGATTTCCCGTCATCAGGTAGCACTCGAGAACCTCGTCCCATTTCGAGATGGCCCGCGCAAAGCGGTTGAGGTCTTCCTCCTTCTGCCGCGCCAGCTTGATCGAGATGAATACGCTGACATGCAGCCCGAGCGATTTCTGGTCGACGGTTGCGATATAGCGCGTGATCACGCCACGTTCCTCGAGCAGCTTTACCCGGCGATGGCACGGCGAGACCGACAGGCCGACCTTCCCGGCGAGTTCGGCCATGGTGGTGCGGCTGTCGGCCTGAAGCAGGCTGAGGATCTTGCGGTCGATGGCGTCTAACGTCGGCATTGGAACGAACTCCGTCTGAACGGCTCGCGGTTGGTAAAATATCCTAATTTTCTCGGGCATGTCGCCAAAATTTGAGATTTTTAGCGAAAGCCGGCGCGGTAACATCGCGTCGCAATCGCGGTGGAGGAACCCGCCATGACGACCGATCCCGCACGCCTCGAAATGCTCTCCGCGCTCGCCCGCAAGGTGTTGTGGCTGTCCTCGTGGACCATCCATCACGCCAATCACATCCGGCCCAATGTCGACGGTCTGAAGGTCGGCGGCCACCAGGCTTCCTCGGCTTCGCTCGTCACAATCATGTCGGCGCTGTATTTCTCAGTGCTGCGGCCTCAGGATCGCGTCGCGGTGAAGCCGCATGCGAGTCCGGTGTTCCACGCCATCCAGTATTTGTTCGGACACCAGAGCCGCGAGAAGCTGGAGAATTTTCGCGGCTTCAAGGGTGCGCAGTCCTATCCGTCGCGCACCAAGGACGTCGATGACGTGGATTTCTCCACCGGCTCGGTCGGGCTTGGGGTCGCGCAGACCTTGTTCGCCTCGCTGGTGCAGGACTACGTCAGGGCACATGGCTGGGCCAAGGATCGCCCGGAAGGGCGCATGATCGCGCTCGTCGGCGATGCCGAGATGGACGAGGGCAACATTTTCGAGGCGTTGCTGGAGGGCTGGAAGCATGGCCTGCGCAACACCTGGTGGGTGGTCGACTACAACCGCCAGAGTCTGGACGCGGTGGTGCGCGAAGGCCTGTGGGAGAAATTCGAAACCATGTTCCGCAATTTCGGCTGGGACGTGGTGATCGTGAAATACGGCAGCCTGATGCGAAAAGCCTTCGCCGAGCCGGGCGGGCAGGCGCTGAAGAAGTGGATCGATGAGTGTCCCAATCAGCTCTACTCGGCCTTGTGCTTTCAGGGCGGGGCTGCGTTCCGCAAGCATTTGCGCGACGAGATCGGCGATCAGGGCGCTGTGACGCAACTAATCGACCGTCGCAGCGACGATCAATTGCTGGAGTTGATGTCCAATCTCGGCGGACATGACATGGCGAGCATGTGCGAGGCTTTTGAGGCCATCGATCACGATCGTCCCGTCTGCTTCATCGCCTACACCATCAAGGGCATCGGGCTGCCGTTTCAGGGCCACAAGGACAACCATGCGGGACTGATGACGGTCGCGCAGATGGAGAAGTGGCGCGCCGCCCAAAATATCCGGCCCGGCCGCGAGTGGGACAAGTTCGAGGGACTATCGCAGGACCCGGCGGCATTGGAAGCTTTTTTGGCGAACGCGCCGTTCAACCGCGAAGGCCGGCGCCGCCTGAGCGCGCCTGTGATCGAGGTTCCCGAGCGGCTGTCGTTCACGCCGTCGTCGCAGATGTCGACGCAGCAGGGGTTTGGCCTGTTGCTGAACGAAATCGCGCGCGGCGACAGCGAGCTCGCCTCCCGGATCGTGACGGCTTCGCCTGACGTCACGGTGTCGACCAATCTCGGCGCCTGGGTCAACCGGCGCGGTCTGTTCGCGCGCGCTGAAAAGGCCGACCTGTTCCGCAGCGAAAAAATCCCCTCGACCTTCAACTGGGATGCCTCGCCCAGGGGACAGCACATCGAGCTTGGCATCGCCGAGATGAACCTCTTCATCCTGATGTCGGCGCTGGGGCTATCGCACGCCATTAACGGCGAACGGCTGTTGCCGGTCGCAACGCTATACGATCCCTTCATCGAGCGTGGTCTCGATGCGCTGAATTATGCCTGTTACCAGGATGCGCGTTTCATGGTGGCTGCGACGCCGTCGGGGGTCACGCTGGCGCCGGAAGGAGGCGCACATCAGTCGATCGCAACGCCCTTGATCGGCATGGCGCAGGATGGCCTTGCCTCGTTCGAACCCGCGTTTGTCGATGAAGTCGCGGTGATCATGGCTTTCGGCTTCCGCCACATGCAGCGCGAAGACGGTGAGGGCGGATCAGTTTACTTACGGCTCTCCACCCGTTCGATCGACCAGGTGCAACGCATGATGACGCCGGATCTGCAGAGCGCCATCACGGAAGGGGCCTATTGGCTGCGCAAGCCAGGACCAAACGCCGAAGTCATTATCGCCTATACCGGCGCGGTGGCGCCGGAGGCGATCGAAGCTGTCGGACTGTTGGGCGAGAGCCGCCGCGACATCGGTCTATTGGCGATCACCTCCGCCGACCAGCTGCATGCGGGATGGACCGCGGCGCGGAAACTGCGCCGTGATCGCCGCGGCGTGCAGCATTTGAGTCATATCGAAAAGCTGCTCGCCCCTCTGCCGCGCGAATGCGGCATCGTGACCGTGCTCGATGGTCACCCCGCCACGCTGGCCTGGCTGGGCAGCGTACGCGGTCACCGCGCCGAAGCGCTCGGGGTCGAGCATTTCGGCCAGACCGGCACGATCGATGACCTTTATCGCCATCACGGCATCGACGCCAACGCCATCATCGACGCGGCCGAAAGCCTGACCGCCGGCGCGCCGGTGCGGCACCGGAAAATGGCGGTGTGAACTCGCCCATCACTGGATTTCGGCAAATCGGGTGGCTTACTTCCAGGAGGCATGCTTTCGGTCGGTTTCTATCCGATTGGTGGGAAGCATGTTCGATCATGCCTTTGCAAGAATGGCATGTCCCGTTGGCAACGCGCTGAAATGCATAGCCAACGGCGTTTTCAATTTGCTTCGGCGCACGGGCGAGCGACGCAGGCTATCCGAGCTTTCTGCTCTTGAGCGGCGGGATCTCGGACAGCATCGGGTTCATAATGAGCTGAACAAATGGCCGTGGCAACACTAGCGACAATTTCGTTGCTATGAAATTGCCGCCTGATGTCATCGCCTGGTGACGACGACCTCGAGGTATTCGCTCGGGACCACCATCGTCGTATCCCCAGACGCGTTGAACCTTCCGACGAGTTCGATGATGTCGCTGGAAAGAGCCTTGCTGCCTTTCTCCCCCAACGCCTCAAACGCCTTGAGCACGGGCCCGTAATAGGTTCGGAATACATCGAGAAAGTGCGGCGCCGATCGATAGCGGAAAACGAAACGACGTGGCTCCGCCGCGATCGTCGATGCCGCAGCGCCGAACGTCGATTGCAGGAAACTCTGCGTGCCCCAGACGGCCGGGGACCTGACCCCGGTCGGCGGCGGCAGGTGTTTTGCGATCGTCTTGAACAGTTGGCCGATGAAGCCCTCGGGCGTCCAGTTCGCCAGGCCAATGCGACAGCCGGGCCTGGTCACGCGTACCAGTTCGGCGGCGGTGCGGTCCTGGTCGGGACTGAACATCGCACCGAAGGTCGAAACCACGGCGTCGAACGAAGCATCCGCGAACGGCAGGTTCTCGGCGTCGGCAACCTTGAACTGGATCTGAAGTCCTTCCGCCTCGGCACGCCTGCGCGCGCGCGCCAGCAACGATTCGACATAATCGGTGCTTGTGACCTCGCACCCGCGGCGGGCGGTGGCGAGCGTGGCGTTGCCATTGCCGGCGGCAACATCGAGCACGGTATGGCCCGCGCGCAAATCCATGCTCTCCGCCAGATTTTCGCCGACGATCTGCAAGGTCGTGCCGATGATGGCGTAGTCGCCGGAGGACCAGGCTGCCTGCTGCTTCGTCTTCAGGGCCTTCAAGTCCGGAACCGGCTTCTCGGCGGGCGGAAAGCATTCAATGATCGTAGTCATGGTGGTTCTCTCTGGGAATTCGGGGTTGCGACGCTTCGCTCCAGGCGACTCATCGGGGCGCACATGGTGTGCAACCTTGATCCGATCACTATGCAAATTGCGCGTGAGGCTGAATGACCGGAATGCTGGACGTTTTGCTCAAAAATCCCGATTCCGTCGCCGTCCTTGCCGGTCGTCCCGCTGTCTTGCTCCTGCGTCCGATCTTGGTTCTGACGACGTCCAAAGCTGATCAGTGGGACCCGGTTCGCCATTGGCCCGGCGATTGGCCGACGAATTTCTTGAATGCTCGGCTGAATGCGGCCTCAGACTCGTAGCCGACCTCATGCGCGACAGCCGCGACACGCGCACCCGGGTCCATCAGACGCCTGGCCGCGATCTGCATTCGCCATCGCGTGAGATATTGAATCGGCGGATATCCGACGAGATCATTGAATCGATCGGCCAGGACCGATCTCGAGGCCGCGGCCTCCGAGGCGAGCTGCTCCAGCGTCCAGGCGTGCGATGGCCGCGCGTGCAACAGCGTCAGCGCACGCCCGACCAGTGGATCGCGCAATCCCGCGAGCCAGCCGGTATTGCTGCCCTCGAGCTGGTCCATGTAGAGCCGAATGATTTCGACAAACATCAGCTCGGAAAGGCGGTTGAGGACGCTTTGGCTGCCGGCCCGCTTATTGCCCATTTCGGCGGTGGCAAAACGGATGAATTCATCGAGCAGACTGTGCGAAGCCAACGAGTCGCGTCCGAACCGCATGAAGCGCGGCAGGGATTCCAGCAGCGGATTGAACGGGCGCACGTCGCAACTGAAGAAGCCGCAAATCAACCGGGTCTCGCTCGGACCATCGCCGCCGGTCTGAAGCTGGAAAGGCACGGCAACGTGTTCTCCCGGCTTGCCGTACACTTCAAGGTTCGGTTCGGCGCGCATGCCCGGCGCACTGGAAACCACGTGAGGATCACCGTGCGGGACCACCACGATGTCGCCCTCATTGAGCTTGACCGGCTCTGTTGCATTGTCCCCGACAAGCGAAATCCAGCACGAGCCCGCGGTGACGACGTGATACTCGATCGCATGCTGGGCGCCGGGCGCAACCTGGGGGGCAATCCGTGCGGCGGGTGGTGCTTCCGCGACCCATGGCGATTTTGCCGTCACCTCGAAAAAGATCGATCCGGAAAGATGTACCGCCGCGAGAACCTCCGACAAGGCGTCTGCACTCATCGGCGTGTTCCCTCGATGAAAGATCGCGCGTATGCGTGGCCCGGACGCATGAGCAAATCCGTCGGACGGTCGGCAATGTTGATCATGAAACCGGATGCTTGAGCAGAAGGTTCAGCATCCCGGTCATTCATTATCATCGGCGACAGACATAGTGATCACGTCGGGAATGCACGCAATGTGCGCCTCGACACACCGCCTATGGCAATGTGTCGCAGCCTTTTGTCGCTAGCGAGAACCATCATGACGATCAGACCTCAGCCTGCCGAGTTCTTGGTTGCCGAACGTATTAGTGATCTACCGGGACGCTTCGAGGGCATTCTCGAAGCTTTCCTCGTCAATCGCGGGAGTCCCTTGCGCGACGTGGATCTGGCGCTTGCCGACCACCCCGAATCGATCCTCGGACACTGCCTTCGGATGGCTATCATCGTGCGTGGTGACGATGCCGCGCACCTGTCCGGGCTTGCCGAAAGCGTAGCCGCGATCGAAACGATCTGCCGGGAAGCCGATGGACAAGCGCGTCGTCATGCCTTGGCGGCGCGTGCCTGGCTTGGCGGCGATCACGCCCTTGCGGTCGAACGCTACGGGGAGATCATTGTCGACTTTCCAGGCGACATTCTCGCGCTCGTCGTCGCGCATGCGCTCGACTTCCGTTTGGGCCTGCGGCGCATGCTGCGAGATCGGGTCGCCCAGGTGTTGCCGGAATGGGATGTGGCCATGCCCGGCTATGCCAGCGTTCTTGCGATGTATGCTTTCGGCCTCGAGGAGAACGGCCAATATCGCCGCGCTGAAAAAATGGCGCGGCGGGCATTGGAAATCGACCCGCGTCATCCCGCGGCCATGCATGTCATCGCGCATGTCATGGAGATGCAGGGACGCGGTCGAGAGGGGCTCGAATTTCTTGCCGCAAACGAATCCGCATGGATCGACACGAGCTTTGCCGTCCATCTGGCCTGGCATCGAGCGCTATTTTACCTTGATTCCGAGGATGCGCCGTCCGCGCTTGCCGTTTACGACACGCAGATCGCCCGGTCGCGTGCGATGTCGGAACTTGCGGACGCGTCGGCGTTGCTTTGGCGCTTGCAGCTCAGGAATGTTGATGTCGGCGAGCGATGGTCGCACCTCGCCGACCTCTGGGAAAGGCAAGAGTTCGCCGCCGCACGGCCGTTTTATATCGCACATGCGATGATGGCATTTGCGGCGACGGGCCGCGTTGCGCCCGCGCGGCGCATCTTCGACAAGTTGCGGCATGCGGAGACGAGCGGTGCGCTGGCATCGCACCCGGAGCAATCCCTTGTCGTGCCGCTCTGCGAGGCGTTGTTCGCCTTCGCCCGTGGCGACTATGCAACCTCCGTGCGGCGGCTTGAGGCGGTGCGCCACGTCATGCATGAATGCGGGGGCAGCCACGCCCAGTGCGATCTCCTTCAATTGACTTTTGTGGAAGCGGCGCTGCGCGCCAACAGGGCCAACCTTGCGCGTGCGCTGGTGGCCGAGCGCACCGCGCAAAAACCCTTCAGCCGGCTCAACCGGCGATTGCAGCGGCGCCTGGCCTGATGTCGCGCGACATGCGCGGGGTGCTGGTCCGGCTCGGTTCTGCCCGCAGAGCTTTCGCAAGGTAGCGCATGCTGGTCAATACCGAGGCGCGCCCCGGGGTTGATGTCCGGGAGCGTCTCTCCATCGCTCTAACCAGCCATAGGTGCAATACGGCCTCCCACTCGTGGCGGGTTCATTTTTGCTTGCATTCGTGCAAGAATGGATGCCGAACGTTCCCTCCCTTCATTGTCCGTGAAATAAAGAGGTCTTACGATGGTCAATCGCATGCAATTCTACATCGACGGCGCCTGGGTCGATCCGGTCGTCAAGAAATCTACGCCGGTCGTCAATCCGGCGACCGAAGAGGCGATGTACGAGGTTGCGCTCGGCTCCAAGGCCGATGTCGACAAGGCGGTCGCCGCTGCGCGACGCGCCTTCGAGACCTACTCGCAGACCAGCCGCGAAGAGCGCGTCGCGCTGCTCGCGAAGATCGCCGAAGTATACAAATCCCGCGTGAAGGAGATCGGCGCGGCCGTGTCCGACGAGATGGGCGCACCGCTGCCGATGGCCGAGAAACTGCAGGCCGGCGCCGGCCTCGGCCACATCCTCTCCACGCTCGAGGTGCTGAAGAACTATCATTTCGAGGAGCCGGTCGGCTCGGCCGTGGTGGTGCGCGAACCTGTCGGCGTCGTCGGCATGATCACGCCCTGGAACTGGCCGCTCAACCAGATCGCCTGCAAGGTCGCGCCCGCGCTCGCCGCCGGCTGCACCATGATCCTCAAGCCATCGGAATTCACGCCCTCGTCGGCATTGATCTTTGCCGAAATCCTGCATGAGGCCGGCGTGCCGAAAGGCGTGTTCAACCTGATCAACGGTCTTGGCCCCGAAGTGGGTGCTGCGATGAGCGAGCATCCCAACATCGACATGATCTCGTTCACCGGCTCGACCCGGGCCGGCATCGACGTCGCCAAGCGCGCTGCGCCCACCGTCAAGCGCGTCAGCCAGGAACTCGGTGGCAAGTCGCCGAACGTCATTCTCGAAGGCGCCGACCTTACCAAGGCGGTCGCCGGCGGCGTGATGCACATGTTCAACAATTCCGGCCAGTCGTGCAACGCACCGAGCCGCATGATCGTGCCACTGTCGAAGATGAAGGAAGTCGCCGCGATCGCCAAGGGCGTGGCCGACAAGACCAAGGCGGGCGATCCCCGCAGCGAAGGCACCAATATCGGCCCGGTCGTCTCGCGCATCCAGTGGGACAAGATCCAGGCCTTGATCAACAAGGGCATCGAGGAGGGTGCCACTCTCGTGACCGGCGGTCCCGGCCTTCCCGAAGGTGTCAACAAAGGCTTCTATGTCCGCCCAACCATCTTCTCCGACGTCACCAACGAGATGACGATTGCGCGCGAGGAAATCTTTGGCCCCGTGCTCGTCATCCTCGGCGCCAAGGACGAAGACGACGCGGTGCGGATCGCCAACGACACGCCTTACGGGCTTGCCGGCTACGTCACCGCCGACACCGTCGAGCACGCGCGCAAGGTCGCCCGCCGCATTCGCGCCGGCAACATCAACCTGCAGGGCGTGCCGAACGATCGTACCGCGCCGTTCGGCGGCTACAAGCAGTCCGGTAATGGCCGCGAGTGGGGCAAGTTCGGCCTCGAGGAATATCTCGAGGTCAAGGCGGTCGCCGGCTTCAACGCGGCGTAGAAATCGCGTTGCACGAATGCGCGCGCCAAGAGCGCCGCTCTACCGTCATTGCGAGCTAAGCGAAGCAATCCAGAAGTCAAGAAAAGAAAACTGGATTGCTTCGTCGCTTTCGCTCCTTGCAATGACGGATCAATGGTCGCGGGACATCGCGCTCCTCGCGTCGCCAGGAGCTATCCCCCCGGCGCGCCTTGCGTGTTGACATAAAGCGCGTAGATCGATTGGCTCGCGGCCATGAACAGGCGGTTGCGCTTGAGACCACCGAAGCAGACATTGGCGCAGCGCTCGGGCAACGCGATGCGGCCGATCGGCTTGCCGTCGGGCGCAAACACCATGACGCCGTCGAGTTCGGCATTGCCCATGCCCCAGCCGCACCAGAGATTGCCGTCGATGTCGCAACGCATGCCGTCGGGCGTGCCGGCGCCGGCATCGATGTGCACGCGCTTGTTGCTGATTTTCGTGCCATCCGCCGTCACATCATAGGCGAGAATTTTTCGGTTGGGCAGGCCGCGCGATTCCACGATGTAGAGGAGTTTTTCGTCCGGCGAAAAACACAAGCCGTTCGGCCCGAGCACGCCTTCGGCGACGATCGTGGCTTTGCCGGTTTTGCCGTCGATCCGATAGACATTGGGCTCGATCTCGGATTCGGCGACATATCCTTCGTAATTGCCAAGCAGGCCGAACACCGGATCGCTGAACCAGATCGAGCCGTCGGATTTCACAACGACGTCGTTGGGCGAGTTCAGCCGCTTGCCGTCGAAGGAATCGATCAGCACCGTGATCGAGCCGTCATATTCGGTCCTGATAACGCGTCGCCCGCCGTGCTCGCAGGTGATCAGCCGTCCCTGCCGGTCGCGGGTGTTGCCATTGGCGAAGTTTGACGGCTTGCGGTAGACGCTGATCGCGCCGGTTTCCTCTTCCCATTTGATGATGCGCTGGTTTGGAATGTCACTGCACAACAGATAACGCCCGTCGCCAACCCACACCGGGCCTTCTGCCCAACGCAAGCCCGTGGTCAGTCTTTCGACCGCCGACAGTTTCAGCCAGTATTTTTCGAAGCGTGGATCAAGCGCATGGATGGCGGGATCGGGATATTGTGTCGCCGGCTGCCAGCCGGGGCGAACGGGTCTGTCGGACATTTTTCTGTTCTCGTTACAGTTTACGGAATTTCCTCGCCTCAACGATTTGCTAGCATCGCCGTCCGGCGGCGGCAAGCGCAGCTGCATTTTTCCGATCTCATCGCCCGCGAATGCCGGCGATCCAATCCTCCATCAAGCGTGCGCGAATAAATTGAGAGGCCGCTGTGTACTGGATACCCCGCTTTCGCGGGGTATGACGACGGAGGTTGCCGGCCATGCCTTGCCGCATGGCGCTTACGGCGCCATACTGATTTCAATTCCGTGACAACGAGGGATGAAATGCCACGCATACTGATGACCGGCGCGTCTGGAGCAATTGGCACGAGCCTGCGAAAATTGTTGCCGCCAATCTATCCGGACCTTGTGCTGAGCGACCTGAAGTCGCCTGCCGATCTCGGCAAGACCGAAAAGTTCAAGGCGGCGGAATTGTCCGATCTCGCCGAGGTCGAGGCGATCTGCGAAGGCGTCGACGGCATCCTGCATTTCGGCGGGTATTCGGTCGAGGGCCCGTGGGACGTTATCCTGCAGTCCAATATCATCGGCTGCTACAATCTGTTCGAGGCGGCGCGCAGGAAAGGCGTCAAGCGCATCGTGTTCGCCTCATCCAACCATGCGGTCGGCTTCTATCCGCGTTATCACCGGATCGGGACCGATGTGACGGCGCGGCCCGACAGCCGCTACGGGGTCAGCAAGGTGTTCGGCGAAGGTATGGGCGCGCTCTACGCCGACAAGCATGGCATCAAGGTCACCTGTATCCGCATCGGCAATTTCGGCGAGAAGCCGCTGGACCATCGCCGGCTTTCGATCTGGCTGAAGCCGGAAGACCTGGTGCAACTGTGCCGGATCGGGCTGGAACATCCCGACATCCATTTCGAGATTTTCTACGGCGCATCCAATAACGAGCGCTCGTGGTGGGACAACCACCGCGCATGCGATCTCGGTTATCGCCCCACCGGCCGCGCTGAGGATTTTCGCGAGTATGCCTTCGCCGAACAGGCCAAGCTCAAGGCCGATCCGGTCGGCGACTTCTACCAGGGCGGCGCGTTCTGCGGCATGGAGTTCGACGCCGACATGAGCAGGATTTTCGATTCGAAATAAGGGCTTCAACTCTTCCGAGGCGCAGGTGTGCGGAATGCTTCCCGGATTATTCGATCACCTGATCGGCGAGCAATTGGAGCGAGTTGGGCACGGCTAGCCCGAGCGCTGCCGCGGTCTTGAGATTGATGATGAGTTCATATTTGAGCGGAAGCTGAACCGGCAGATCTCCCGGGCTTGTCCCACGCAGAATCCGGTCAACGTAGGACGCGGCCGCTCGCACCTGCTCCAGCTGATTGATGCCGTACGAGATCAGGCCGCCGCTTTCGGCATAGAAGCCGAACGAATAGATCGCCGGCAAGCCAAAGCGGGCTGCAAGATCGATTATGAGATCTCGCCGCGTCGCTGTCAGCGCGCTCGGCGTCACGATGAGGCCACCGCCTTGCTCTTTGAAAGCCGACAGCGCTCGCTCGATATCGGCGGCATTGCGGACCTCGGCTGCGGTCACAGCGATCCCCGTTTGGGGGCCAACGGATTCGACCACGCGCAGGAAGGCCACGTTCGGCGCGATTTCAGGAACATGAACGACGGCAACACGGCGCAGCCCGGGCGCGATCTGACTTAAATAGCGCAACCACTTCCCGGCGATTTCCGGCTCGAAATTGTGGAAGCCGGTAATGTTTCCGCCGGGATGAGGCAGGTTGGCGACAAACCCGCTTCCGACCGGATCAGATACCCAGGTAAAGACGATGGGGATGGAGCGCGTGGCTTTCAGTGCCGCCGAGACGACCGAATTTGTAGAGACAAGGATCACATCAGGGGCGAGTCTCACTATTTCGTCGGTCACGCCGCGCATGCGGTCCTCGCTGTCACCGGTGAACCGATAGTCGAAGCGGACGTTGCGCCCCTCGGCCCAGCCGAGGTCCCGCAACGCTTGCCGGAAGGTCGTAAGATAGGTCTGCCAAACCTCGTCATCTTCGGCGAAGCCCATGATCACGCCGATGCGCCTCAACCCGTCGCTCTTTTCCGCGCGCGCTGCGAGCGGCGAGATTGCTGCGAAAGCGAGCAGCGTGATGAACGACCGGCGCATCATATCGGACATTGGTGCTTCTCCGGCTGGTTCTTCCGGCAACCTACTACGCACTCTGCTCGCTGGTCCCTTCGAGGCAAACCCGGCTTGTCCCATCAATGCCAATCTATCAGCCCGATGGCGAGCGCGACAGCGCCGACCAGAATAAGGCTGAGAGCCCAGATCGTATCGAGGTTGAACCAACTCCGGGAAACGTATCGCAGGCCCAGATAGCGATAGACCAGCCACGCCGCGCAGCCGCCGGCCGAAACCATTGCGAGCGTGTGGACGACAGAAACGATCATCGCCATTTGCAGATTTGCCGTGGAGAGGAGCGCCGCCGATTGGTGGCCGGCGTCGGCGCCGGCAGTCTGGCAGAGCCCGAGATAGATCGGAACGAGCATCAGGCCTGCGCCATGGGCGATCGCCACCACGAAGGACCAGAGCGCCAGCTGAGTGGGCCTTATCCTCGCGAGCACGCGGAGATGTCGGGGATAAAGCAGTCGAAAGCAACCAAAGGCGATGACCAGAACAGCGGCGCCGGCCTGGATCTGATGCTGCCATTGCACGAGCGCCAAAAGCAGAGCGAACGGCAACAGCATTGCCAGCATCGCTGCGAGATGACCGATCGACAACGGCCAGAGCGCGGCAAAAAGCGCCCGCGGGCTCTTGTCCATCAATCCCGCAGCAACCGCGAGCGGCCATCCCATTCCGGGATTGATCCCGTGGTAGAGGCCGCTCACGACAATGGCGAGCCACAGCCAAGCGGATGTGGACTGCGCGCCTGCCAACTCAGACCGACGGATAGCAGAAGGAATCCGTCGAACAATCGCCACCCTCGAGCCGGATCTGGTGCGCGCGGTATCCGTCGGGGAAGTTCACCCAATAATCCCTTGCCAGTTCCAGCCCGCCGTTCGGACCGACATTGGCCATGACCTCGGCGCCCGCAAACCCGCCGGGATAGAATTGCTCATCCCATGTCGAGTAGAGCGAGTTGGTCCAATAGACGCGCTTGCCGTCGCGGCTGATTTCCACCATCTGCGGCCCGCCGCCGAACGGCTTGCCGTTCGGATGGGGCGTGCGGCGGGCGATCCCGCCGATATGCACGGAGCCCGCCAGCTTTGGTTTGCGTGGATCGCTGACGTCGTATTGCCGCATCTCGCCGGTCCCCCAACAGGAGACATAGAGGAAGCGGTCATCCATCGACAGATCGATGTCGGTGATCAGCGGCGGCACCGCACCGAACCCTTGCAGCAGCGGCGGCAGCTTTTCCTTTGGTGCGGGTTCGGGCGGGATTGTCGCCGTCTTCTCGGCATGGAATTTTCCGCCTTCGCGCCACCAGGTCCAGATCGAGCCCTCCAGATTGGTGGTGTCGACGACGATGCCCACGAAGCCATACTCTTTGACAGGATCATGAGCGGGACGCACTTCGAGCGCCATCTGGTGATTGGCGCCGAGATCGATGGTCTGGACGTTGCGCCGCGCGCGCAGATCCCAGAAATGAAGGGAGTGGCCGTATTTATTCGACAGCAGGTCCTCAGGGACAATTCCGTTCTCGAACTGCGGCGGCAGCGCCCACTCGCTGGTCACCATGTAATCGCGCGGCAGATTCCACCAGAAATCGTAATGCCTGGTCTGCGGACCGCGGTCGATCTCCCAGCGACCGAGGACCTCGAAGGTCTCGCAATCCATGATGAACACGCCTGGAGGACCGTCCGTGCCATTCTTGCCGCCGCCGCCGAGCGTGCTGACGTAAATGCCTTCCGGTCCGCAATGGATGGTGTGCGGCCGCGAGTAGCCCGTCTTCTTGAACACTTCCTCAGGTTCGATGATCTTGTGAATCTTCGCCTTGGTCGGGTCGGGCTTGGTATCCACGATGTAGATGCGGGAGGAGCGCATCCCGGGGATGATGAGGTATCGCCGCTCGATGAAGGCATGCCCTGTGAGTGGAGACAGCGCCGACGAGCAGGCGTTCCAGCCAAAATGATGAAATTCGTCGCCCTTGTTCGGCATAGTCACCGTATGGACGATTTGGCTGTAAGTGGGCGATCCCCTTTTGACATCGATCACCGCCAGCGCGTCCGGCTTCGAGAAATCCGGACTAAGCAACAGCGTGTAAGCAAAGTTCTCCGGCGGGGCTTCCATTGCAAGCTTGGGTGATGCGTAGAATGTGGGATCAGGTCTGATCGTCATCGTACTATCTCCCGCTATCTGTCGTTGTGCGCCGGGGCGCATGGGAATTTGAAGCGAGGAACAAGGCCAAATTGCAGATGCTTGATAGTTCAATCTGCTGAAGATGCGCAGTACGGCATGATGCACGTTTCTCAATGACCGGTATCGTGAGTGTCCTTTTCTCGCGGGCAATCAAATTCGGAGCATGTGCGACGGAGAGTCGCAATCATCGATTTGGGTCTGGTTTGCCCAACAAGCTTCGGGCTTGCCTTGTCGCAGGCAGCCAGTACGTGTTAGGTTTCCTCAAAGCACGCTCCAGCAGGTATGTCGGCTTCGATCGAGACGCTAGCTTGAACGGCAACCGCACGCTCAAATTTCGGGTCGCGCCGAAAATCGTCAGCCAACGGGAGCATTTCCATGAATCCGAACAAGGCTCTTTGGGAGAAAGGCGACTTTACGCGCATTGCACAGAGCATGCGGGAGAGCGGCGAGGCGCTCGTCGGGAGCCTCGGTATCACCAAGGGGCTGAAGGTTCTCGACCTTGGATGTGGTGACGGCACCACAGCCTTGCCCCAGGCTAAACTCGGCGCCGACGTGCTGGGCGTCGATATCGCTGCGAACCTGGTCGCGGCCGGGAACAGACGCGCAAAGGAGCAGGGGCTCGCCAATTTGAGATTCCAGGAAGGCGATGCATCCAACCTGCAGGGTCTGAAGAACGACAGCTTCGACCTCACGGTCAGTATTTTCGGCGCGATGTTCGCGCCAAAGCCGTTCGATGTCGCGAGCGAAATGGTGCGCGTGACCAAGTCCGGTGGCAGAATCGTGATGGGTAACTGGATTCCGAACGATCCCACGCTTGTCGCGCAAATCCTCAAGATCAGTTCGGCCTATTCCCCGCCGCCACCGGAAGGCTTCATCAGCCCGATGACCTGGGGAATCGAGAGCAATGTGATCGAGCGGTTCGGGAGTGCAGGGGTGGCGAAAGACCGGATCTCGTTCTTGAGGGACAGCTATACTTTCAACTTCCCCCATCCGCCGTCCGAACTCGCCGGCGAGTTCAGAAAATATTACGGGCCGACCATGAACGCGTTCGAAGCCGCGGCAAAGAACGGCCGCGCAATCGATCTGCAGGGAGAGTTGGAAGCGCTGTTCGAAAGCCAGAACAGGAGCGCGAACAAGAACACCACGTCCATTCCGGCGACGTTTCTGCGGGTGACGGTTGCGCGCTGACGCGCACGACTGTCCAGCCGCAAAGGCGGCAGCTTCATGACAAGTAGACATGCCGGGTGCACACCGGCATGTGCTCAGGACCGAGGCAGGCGCCGAAAAAGTCGCTCTTGTTGCGCGGCGCGCGCCACCCTCAAACCGGCATTTCCGACAGGTTATGGCGCAGCGGCATGTTTTTGGCGAGTTCCTCCTTCGGAATTCGCTTCTTGACCTCGAGCTTTCCGTTTTCCACGCGGCTGATATAGCAATCGATAATGCCGACGTGATCCTCCTTGCGGATGAGCTTGTCGCCTTGCGGATGGGCCAGCGAATTCGTCATCTGCATGCCTTCAAGCGCCCGGATTACGCCTTCGACATCCTTGCGCGTCTTGTAGCCGGACGCCTCGATCGCCTGTTTGAGGGCGAAGATGTCCTCCCAGGCCTGCCAGCCATGGCTCTTGTCCATGACGCGCTGGCCGCCGATCTCGCGCGCGTCGACGTCGTCGATGCCGAGGAGCTTGTTGAACTCCTTATGAAAGCCGTCGTCCTTTGCCTTGAGCTGACGCGGAAAATTCTCGAAGAAATAAACTCCCTCGGCCGCGCCCTTGATATCGTCCGGCGCGATGGCCTCGATGCTGGCAGAGGAGGAATACATCTTCATCTTCTTCTCTAACCCCATGCTCTTGGCCTGGGTGTAAAACGCAACCGACAGCGAACCGATGAACGCAGGCAGCAATACCTCGGTGTCGGCGGAGACCTGCGCGAGATAGGGCACGAAATCCTTGGCATCGAGCGGCACCGGAATGGCGTTGAGGACCTTGCCGCCGGCGCGCTCGATATAGACCTTGGATTCCTGCGACGTGCTCTGGCCCCAGGCATAATCCGCATAGATGACGGTCCAGACTTTGCCCAGATTCTCGACACACCAGGGCAGACTGGCCGCGGCAATGGAATAGGTGTCGGTGCCCGTGCGGAACGAAAAGCGTGTGCCCTTGCTGCCGGTCGCTTCCGTCGCCTCGCCGGTCGAGAAATAGATCGTCTTGAGTTCGCTCGCGATCGGGATGGCCGCCAGCATCACGCCGGAATGTACCGAGCCGATGATGAATTCGGCGTTGGTGCGCTGGATGAGGTTGCGCAGCTTGCGCGCGCCGCTCGCCGGGTTGGATTCGGTGTCTTCGGTCGCGAGCTCTACCTTGCGCCCGGCGATTCCGCCGCCCTGGTTGATCAGCTCGACGGCCGCCTTCGCCGCCTTGTCGTGCCACACGCCCCACGACCCTATCGCGCCCGTGATGTCGCAATGATGGCCGATGACGATCGGCCCCGAAGCTTGCGCAAACGCGTCGCGCATGATGGTGAGATTGGCGGTGCCGGCAGCCGCGCCGCCCGCAAGCGCAGATTCGAGGAAGCTGCGGCGCGATAGTTTCCTTGCCATGATCACATCCCTCCTTGGAACGGCTGAATTATTGCGAGAGTCCGAGATAGCGTTGCACTATTTCCGGCTGATTTTTAAGTTCGTGCGACGTGCCCGAATGGACAATAGCGCCTTTTTCCATGAGAAACACGCTCGAACAGAGTTTTAGCGCGGTCTCGACGTTCTGTTCCACCAACAGGATCGATACGCCACCCTGATTGATGCGATGGATTTCACGCCTGATCTGCGACACCAGCCGCGGCATGATCCCCTCGGTCGGCTCATCGAGGATGATGAGCCGTGGGCGCATCATCAGGCAGCGCGCGATGGCCAGCATCTGCTGTTCGCCGCCCGAGAGCGTGTTGCCGGCTTGCTTCAGGCGTTCCCTTAGTCTGGGAAAGCAGGTGAAGACATAGTCCTCGCGCTCCCGGTCCCGCTTGCCCTTGAGCCCGATGTTCAAATTTTCCAGAACCGAAAGACCGGGGAAAATGCCTCGCCCCTGCGGCACATAACCGATTCCCCTGCCGGCAATTTCGTGGGCCGGGTAGTTCGAAAGATCGAATTCGTCGAACTCGATCTTTCCGCTTGTCTTCGACACCAATCCCATGATTGCACGCAGTGTCGTCGTCTTGCCGACGCCGTTGCGTCCAAGCAACGCGGCCGATTCTCCGGACTTAACCTCCAGATTGACGCCCTGGAGAATGTGCAGCTTGCCGAGATGGACGTGAACGTCGTGGAGGTTAAGCATGTGAGGCCTCCTCCATGAAGTCCTCGTCCTCCGGTCGACCAAGATAGGCTTCGCGAACGCGCTCGTCGTCGGCGATGGCCGCCGGATTGCCGCTGGCCAGGATCGCCCCTTGCGCGAAGACGGTGATATCGTCGGCGATCCCGAAGACGACGTCCATGTCGTGCTCGATGATGACGATGTCGATGCTGCGCGCCAGATCCCGGATTTTCGCCACCGCCCGGCTGGTCTCCGCAGGGCTCATGCCGCAAGTGGGCTCGTCCAGCAGAAGCAGGCTCGGCTCGGAAATCAGCGCCATCCCGATCTCGAGCATGGCGACGTCACCATAGGACAGGGTCCCGGCGGGGCGCTCGGCCAGAGCGGACAGGCCGATCTGCTGAAGCGTCTGCTCGACCCGCGTCCTCGTTTCCTTGTCGCTCGTGGCCGCGCGGAACGGATTTAAGAACCGGTTTCGCGCCTGCCTCGTGATCCAGAGATTGTCGGCAACGTTGAGGTCCGGAAATACGCTCTTGACCTGAAGGGTTCGCTTGATCCCCATTCGGCTGATAACATACGGCCTGCATCCCGTGATGTCGCGGCCCCGAAAGTATATCCGGCCGCTGCTCGGACCGAGAAGACCCGTTACGAGGTTGAAGAATGTCGTCTTCCCGGCGCCGTTCGGGCCGATGATGGCGTGGATCCTGCCGCCGGAAAGACTGATGCTGAGGTTGTCGATCGCGGTAAGACCGCCAAACCGCCTGGTCAGATTCTCGGTTCTAAGAACGGGCTCGCTCATGGTTCGGCCCGCAGTGTCAGGCGTGACGGTGCTTTCTTGACGGTTTCACGCTCGCCCAGCCGGGCCATCCAGCCGTTCCACAGACCGACGATCCCTCTCGGGGCGAATATCACGGACAGGATCGCCAGCAACCCGACGATCAGCGAATGATGCTCCCAGTGGCTGGATACGATCTCGCGGATCACGATGAACAAGGCGGTTCCAACCAGCGGTCCGAACATCGTTCCGGCGCCGCCGACGATGGTCCAGACTACGGCCTCGCCGGAGACCTGGTAAAACATGTAGGTGGCGGAGGCGTAGCGGCCGAAAAACGCAAACAGCGCTCCCGAAACGCCGGCGAGAAAACCGGCCATGACGAATGCGATCAGCCGTAATGCATAGACATTGAGGCCGATCAGCGAGGCGCGAAGGTTGTTGTCGCGGATCGCCAGAAAGCCCTTGCCCAGCGGGCTGTTGATCAGCCTGTACATCAGGAAGAAGCAAAGCGACACCGCCGCCAGAACGAAGAAATACTGGAAGGTTGGATCGGTGAGCCCGATCGCCTTGCCGTCGAGCCTGAAAACCGGCGGCAGCGTGAAATTGATTCCGTCATCGCCGCCCGTCAACGGCTTCATCGATACGGCGAGAAAATAGAAGATCAGCGAGAACACGACGGTGATGATCGCGAAATAGTGCCAGCTCAGGCGCACCGCGAAGATCCCGGAGACCAGGGCCATGGTCATGGCTGCGGCGATCCCAAGCCCGAAGGCCGGCCAGAACGACAGGCCGAGGCGATCGATACCGAGCGCCACGCCATACATGCCGAAGCCGAAATAAAGCGCCTGCCCGAACGACAACAGCCCGACATAGCCGAACAGCAGGTTCACGCTGGCTGCAAACAGCGACCAGATCAGGATTTCCGTGATCACGCTGACCCAGAAATTGTCGATCAGCGCCGGGATCGACCACGGCACCGTGACCAGGAACACAGCCCCTGCGACGGCGAGCGCCATCTCGATGAACCGCCGGGTCATTTCGTGAAACCCCCGAACAGGCCCTGGGGCCGCAGCATGAGCACCGCGCTCATCAGCACCAGCGAGGAGATTCGCGCAATGGTTGGATCGGCGACGCTCTGGATCAGCCCCTCGAGAAACGACAGCAGCACCGCGGCCGCCACCGTACCGGGCAGGTTGCCGAGCCCTCCGATAATGACCGCCATGAAGCAGAACGGCAGCACATCGACGCCGCCGCGAAAGTCAACCGTCGTGATCGGTGCGGCAACCGCCCCGCCAAAGGCGGCGAGCGCAAAGCCTATTCCGAAGGTCATCACATATACGCGCCTGGCCGGGATGCCCATCGCAATCGCAGTCTCGCGGTCGTGCCGCACGGCGCGCATCCAGATTCCGAGCCTTGTGTGCTGCAGGAATAGAAAAAAGCCGGCCAGCGCCGCCACGGCGACCGCCGCCGCGAACAGGCGATAGATTTCGTAGTCGACCCCGAACAGGGGAACAGTCCCCCCAATCGGCGCCAGTATCCGCCGCGGCGTCGCCCCGAAGGTGATCCGCACCGTTTCCTGAAGGATGAGGGAGAGGCCGAAGGTCGCCACGATCGACAGCGCGGCCACGCCATGGATCGGCTGGATGACGAGGCGCTGAATGATGGCGCCGAGAAGAAAGCCGATCAGCGGGGCCACCAGAAAGCCGATCCAGAAATTGCCGGTTACCGACAGGCTGAACCAAGCCAGCACCGTGCCGACCATGAAGAAATCGCCATGCGCGATGTTGATGATGTCGAGCAGGCCGAAAATGATCGAAAGCCCAAGTGCGATGAGCGCAATGATCAGCCCCCAGATCAGCCCGTTCATGGCCAGCAGAAGTACCGTGTCCCTCATCTTCAGCCGTAACCCATGGCAATGGTGCAAAAATTTGATGCAGCAGCATCCGACCTTCGGCACGTCTACGCAAGAGCCAAGACGCGCCGATGGCTACTTTGGTGCGTTCGATGCAGTCGCCAAATAGCCATCGAGCACGCCCGCCGGCACCATGTGCCGGTCGATCTTCAATTGTTCGGGCGACAATCCGAGCGCCAGGCCTACGAGTTGCGGAAGGTGCAGAACCGGCATTTCCAGTTTCTGCCCGATATCCTTTTCCATTTCGGGCTGGAAACTGTCGAGGACGGTGTGACAAAGCGGGCAGGGCGTGACCATGGTCGTTGCTCCGCCGGCCTTCGCGGCAAGGACCTGTTTTCCGGTCAGCCTGATCGCAACCCGCTCGTCGTGAGCGGCAGTATGAAATCCGCAGCATTCGGTGCGGCCGCTATACTCGATCGGCCGGCAGCCCAGGATTTCGGCAAGCCGCTCAAGGGCGCGGTTATTGCGGGAATCGACAAACCCGTAATGTGCCGGCGGACGAGTGATATGGCAGCCGTAAAAGGCTGCGACCGAAAGGCCTGCGAGCGGATTGACCACTTGCTGCCTCAACCGCTGCTCGCCGATTTCCTCATAGAGGACCCAAAGGAAATGGCTGATCTTGGTGCGTCCGCTGTAATGCAGGTTCTCTCCCGCCAGCCTTGCATTGACCGATTTTGCGAGTTCCGGATCGCTGACAAAGGCTGCGTGCGCGTCCAGCACATTGAGGGTGCAGGTATTGCAGATCGTCATCAAGGGCAGGCCGTAGCTTTCCGCCAGCGCCAGAATGCGGACGTTGAGGGCATAGAAGCCGGCCGGATCGATCGCGCGCAATTCGCGCGCGCCGGTGCAGGTGGCCGAGTCCAGTTGCACCAGATCGAGCCCGAGCCTTTTCGCCACAAGGTGGGTCGCCTCGTTGAGTTCGGCACAGGTGCTGCGCGCCGAACAGCCCGGGTAATAGGCGAATTTCATGGCTTCCCCACTCCATCGTCCAAAACGCGGGCAGCTGCCTCAGCCGCGCTGGTCTTGATCCCCAGCAGCGTTTTGAGGGGGTTGATCTTGCCGCGCGCGAACAACCGCCATATCCGCCTCAGATTGCGCAAGCCCCGCAGCCCCTGAACCCTCAAGACCAGTTCGCCGGGATCGACCCGGCCACGGCGGGCAACGATGTCACGCAAGGCAAGTGAATGCCTCGCCATTTCGGGAGAAAGCTCCGCCGCCTTTGCCTTCAACGGCTCGATGACTCCACTGACGATCGGGATGTGTGCGGGGCATACTTCCTCGCATTTGTAACAGGACACGCAGTTGAAAATCCCGGTCAGCTCGATCGATCGCCTGACCTTCTCGGGGTTGTTGCGTGGATCGAGCGCCGTCTGGCCCAACTGAACCAGAGGGGCGGGGCCGGCAAAATCGGTCAGGTTTCCCAGGCCAATCACCGGACATGCCGAGTAACAACACATGCAGCTGATGCAATCGAGCGCCTGGGACACGTTCTTCATCTGCTTGTGTGTAAGCGGCTCGGGAAATTCTGCGTAAGGCTTTGGCCGCTCGATCCACGGCTCCAGACTTGCGACCTTCTGTTCGTAATCGGTCCGATCGACGACGAGATCGCGAATGACGGACAGGTTGCGCAAGGGCTCGACGACCATGTTCGGTTCGACCGCCTCCCAGCAGGCGAGCACCTCGCGGCCGTTCATTCGAACCGCGCAGGTTCCGCACATCTTCGATCCGCAGAACCATCGAAATGCCAGATCGGGGGCCGCATTTTCCGCAATCCAGTTCAGGGCATCGAGCAGGCGCATCCATTTCTGGTACGGAACCCGAAACTCCTCGAACACGTCGCCGCCCGCGGTGACCTCCGACCGGCGCACTTTGAGCGTCAGCAGATCGCCCGGCGTTAACCGGGAATTGCGCGCGGCCAGCGTGTCATGCTGTTCGGCCTGCCCCAATCGGCGCGCGTCAATGGAGGGGAGAGCGGGCGCGGGAGCATCGCCAGGAGGAACCGCCGTCACCAGGAGACCTCAAGATTATCTTTTCTGGAAAAGCCGGGCGCAAACAGCGGCAGGTCGTACGGCCGTTTCTCGAAATGAAAGCCGTTGCCGGATTTTTTCATGACATTGGCGGCGAGCCAATTATCGTTGTCGGTCAGCGGGAAATCCCCTCGAATGAACGGCCCGCGGCTCTCCTTGCGTTCGAGCGAAGAGTGGATGACGAGCTCGCAGACATCGATCATGTTCATCAGGTCAATCGCGTCCAGCCATTCGTAGTTGGCCGATCTTGACCTGTTGCTGACTTTCATGCCGGGCAAAAGTGTGAGGCGAATACGCTCGATATCGTCGAGCGCCGACCGCAGGTCGGAGGCGTTCTTCTCAACGCCGACCTTTTCCCACATCACGGCCCGCAACTGTTCCTTCAGCCCGGAGGGCGGCGGCCCATCGCCGGAAGAACTGCGCAAACGATCGAGCCTGCGACTTTCGGCCTCGATCTGCGATTGCGGCACTGAGGAAGCCTTGATTGTCGCCATGTCCTGCGCCACGCCTTCCGCAACCACCCGCCCGTCAAAGGTTGCAAGCCCGATCAGACCATTGCTGTGGCCGCCTACGCCGCCCGCGGCGTAAAGCCCGGGGATCGATGAGCGCATGGTGCCGGTGTCGACATCGATGCCGCCCTGCCGGTAGTGCGAGGAAACCGCCGTCTCGGCCAGGGTTGCGGGAAATGGCAAGCCGAGCTGACGAAACGTCTTGCCATAAGTCGTATAGGTCTCGACTTCCGCCGCATCGCAATTATCAAAGCCCGCATAATAGCCGCCTTCGTAACGGGCTTTGCCGGCACGAACCTGCTTGACGAGCGCTTTGAGCTGCACCGTGTAGGGGCCGAAGGCCAGCGGATCGTCCTGTTGCTGGTTGAAGAACTCTTCGCCCGCCGAGTTGAGCATCCGCGCCGACTTCTCCGAACCGAGCATCGGGTTCGGATAGATCTGCATCCGCTGCCAGCACGCAGGCTGCGCCAGGTCATTGGTGTGCCACCATTGCATTTCCATGTTGACCAGCGTCGCACCGGCGCGCCATGCCATCGCGATTCCGTCCGCCGACATCTCTCGCGTAC
>Ga0306920_100002039_pt1 | contig 25308 bp, 18 predicted proteins | sample flu12Cox44000170_FD_204666 | JGI IMG/M metagenome (GOLD analysis project Ga0306920, IMG submission 204666) | Lab enrichment of tropical soil microbial communities from Luquillo Experimental Forest, Puerto Rico - flux4day.12C.oxic.44.000.170 (v2)... | ecosystem: Environmental > Terrestrial >...
GGGACTTCGTTCCCCGTCCGACCAAGGTCGGCGAGACACAGATCACGGAGGCAGTCGCCAGCTCTACGGATCCAAAGGGGGCGACGTTGATTAAGTCGGTTGCGGATCTAGTGAGCGCGAACTATTCGCTGATCATCGGCGAACTGGTCAAACGCGGTAAGCTGCAACCAAAGTAAAGCAGGCTTCGGCAAGACGAGTAGATCGTTTCGTCTGCGGTTGACGTTGCAGCGCTTAATGAAGGATTTCCGCGACCAGCTCGTGGTCATCGTCGCCGGCTACCCGACCAAGCGATGCAACGCTTCATGGCGGCCGACCTGGATCTGGCATCACGGTTCCATTTCGCCTTGACCTTCAACAGCTACACCCGACCAACACCGAGTAGCCAGGACGGAGCCCGTTTCGCCCTTCTGCGCCAGACGATCTCGCGAACCACTGGATCGCGTGTGTCGGGGCAAACAAGTGGCAAGGCTCGCGGTCGGCGGTCAGTTGATAGCCATCGCCGACTGGACGTCCGATAGCACGTTGCTTTGCGTCGTCTTGGCGAGATTGTCATCCTCGGAGAATGCGCTCACCGCAACCTGCGAGCCGCCGTTTTGCGGAGCACAAGCGACTTGCACGATCACAGAGCTACCTGTGTTCCCGGCAAACGTCGCATATCCGCCGCCAGGGGGCACCCAGACGCTTAAGCCATGCTTCTGAAAGGAATCAGTGGCAAACGACACGCAATTTTGCGGGTCGTAAGACCGGTTGCATGATTCCCCAATACCAGTACGGCATTTTTCTACCTCCAATTTGTTGTGTGGGTGGATGCTTCGCGAGTATTCGTTGGCGTTTACCTGGGTGGCCGTCACAAGCGCTAGGCAGGGTGGACGTGTCGAAACTGTCCTACCCCAAACCAGCGGTTACCCATTGGTCTGCCACAGGTGGCAACTTATGTTGTGGGACAACCTTTTATTTTTCACCGGTGACGATGTCGCAATGGTGGCCGCTGGCGTTGGTCGCGTGCGCCGCCAACTTGCTGGGCACCACTGACGCCTCCTGCCGCAGACCATTGCGCATCGATAGGTACCGACTGGGCAAGGGTGCGGTCCGCTGAATGGATCGGACCGAAGACTTTCTTCGGGCACCACGGCCGTTCCCTGGAGTCTGGTTGCGGGCGCGAGCTAGCGACCAGACGGGATCTTGGTCCGCTCAGCGGACCGCACTCTTGCCCGAACTGGCCGATCGACGTGCACTGGGACGTCTCGTGCGAAGAACTATCGGATTGCAAGACCAACGCTGCACGCTCAGAACCGACAAGCAAATAGCTTTCGCGGGAAACGACGCAACCTACCTACGCAACGTCGCATCCACGACGTCAAACGGTGCGGGCACGGCCAGGCCCAAGATGCCGCACATTTCCGCATACGGAGGACACAGTGACAGTTTCAGCCAAGTCCCGGCCCGTCAAGAGCGATGCATTGGCCCATGACATGAGTCATGTTCGTGGTTACGGTTGGCGGCCCCAGCTGCCGGACGCCCGCGACACGCAGTACACCGCGCGACTCACGGCCTCAGCCCCGCCCGAGTATGACCTGCGCCCGTTGATGCCTACGGTCTATGACCAGGGCCAGCTCGCGTCTTGCACGGGCAATGCCATTGCGGCTGCGATGGAGTACGAGCGACACAGGCAGGGCTTGAGCGATTTCATTCCATCGCGCTTGTTCATCTACTACAACGAGCGCGAGCTGCAAGGGACCGTCTCCAGCGATTCCGGCGCGGTCATCCGGAACGGTATCAAAGTGGTCAACACGGCTGGTGTCTGCCCGGAGACCCTCTGGCCCTATGACGTCGGGATGTTCGCGGTGAAGCCACCGAAACGCTGCTACGTCGCCGCGGTGACGGACAAGGCGGTACAGTACATGGCGGTGCAGACGTTGGGAGACTTGAAGGATGCGCTGTGCTCGAGTCTGGCGGTCGTGTTCGGGTTCACCGCCTACGAAAGCTTCGAATCTCCGGCGGTTGCCCAAACCGGTCTTTTACCGATGCCCCAGCCGGGCGAAGCCACCGTCGGCGGTCACGCCGTTGTCGCCGTCGGGTACTCCGATCCCAAAAGTCAGGTCATCGTGCGCAACTCGTGGGGACCGTTCTGGGGCGACGCGGGCTACTTCTACATTCCCTACGAATACATGACCGGAACCACGACGAGATCGGATGCCTCTCCAATCAACGCGGCCAATTTAACGAGTGATTTCTGGGCCATCGAGCTGGTTTCATCGTAAAAGGGTCGCCCGATCGATCTCGCGACAGTCCCGGCTGCAACGGGCCTTTCGCCGCGCGGGCCCAAGAAGCCGGTTTCGGTGCCAGCGCACGCGAGCCTTCTAACCAACCGCCGGTGCGTCATCTGCCGTACCGTCGATCAGTCTGTTGTTGGCAAGACGGCTCGACCCCGACGAGCCGCCCCCAACCCGAGTTGAGGGTCCCGAACCGAGGAGCGATGGTGACCGCAATATCAACCGCTCGCAGTGTATGTGCGGTGGTTGCCGCAACGTTATGCAGCGGCGTCGCGACCTCGCCGGCCGGCGCCGCTCCGGTGCTGCCTCGTCCCCTCGAAGCGCTGCTCGGCCAAGCGTGCAGCGACTTCGACAAGCTCGACTACGACCCTGCCGTCGGACAAATCGTGTGCGACGGGTCGAGCTGGGTCCGATCGGCCACTCCCACCGGTGTTCGCAGCATCGGAGCACCATGTAGTGCTGGTGAGATGGATTCGCTAATGGCTAGTTCGACCGACGGGCATCTGATCTGGTGCCCACATCGAAGCGGCGTGTGGACTCTGTACAGTCCGTAGCGGGCGGAGCGACCAAGTATCGGCATCGCCGGCAGCGACAGTGGGTACAGACCACACGTAGTGGCTAACACCACCTCTCCACTATCTGGCTCGGCCAGATGAATGTGGCGGGTACCAGTGAATGGCCGCACATTACCTCAGATCAGCACCCTCCTGCGGCTATGCTGCCCCGCTCGACGGCATGCCGTGCACCGAAAACTCCCCTCTAGCTATAGATTTCGGGCGACGGGTGAGGACCGGGTATCTGGTCAGGGACGGTATCTCCACGACACGTACGACGAATCAGCTCCGATGTTCTGCGCTGACCCGCACGCATGTCAGTCCGATAAGGCATCCGCAGGGTGCCAAGCCTCAACAGCCGCGATCCTGGGCGGTCCGCTCAGCGGACCGCGATCTTGCGCACACCACACGGATCGATGTGCACTGGTCATCCTCGACTTAGCTGTGGGAACTCGGTTGACCCAAGTTGTTATGGCTGGTCGTTCCAGGCAGGAACCAATTCCAGATAGTCATCGGGAAACCGGTGAACTCCAAACCTCAAGGAGGGCTGACTAATGCCGGTGCGGCGTAAGACCGTCTCGTTCGGGCAACAGATCGCGATCGACCGCCACAACGATTTCTATGTTTTCGGCGGGAACTGGGATCCGTTCCATAGGCAAACTGGAACGGATTGCAGCGGCTGTGTCGTCGACGCGCTGGACGGTTCAATCAACGGGACCGCGATGGAGTGGACGCGGCACGGCCTGTCGACCGAGGACTGGCGTCCGCCGTCGATGGGCGGTAACGCCAACCCGCTGAACGGCCCGTTCGGCACCGTGATGGTCGACAACCCCAGCCAGTTCCCCGCCGACGCGGCGGTGCTGGTCGCGCTGCACCACGGGCCGGGTGGGGGCGCGAACAGCCACATGTGGTGCCAGGTGGACCAGTTGGCCATCGAGACCCACGGCCCCGACGACAGTCCAGATGGCGGGACACGCCTGAACTCCCGCAACAGCGAGGACTTCAACGATGACGTGCGCGACGTGCACGACACCAGCTTCGCCAACAACTGGTGGTACCTGCCGGGTCCGATCGTCGAGGACGGCACCCCGATCCCGCACCAGCCGTCGGGCTTAGGACCGGCGCCGTCGGGCGAACCGCAAGACACCCTGTTCGCCGACGTCAGCGAATTCCAGTGCCCGCTCGATGATTCCTACTGGGCGGCGACCTACACCGACGCGAACACCGGCCCCTGGAATTACGACGTCATCAGCATCCGGTCCAACGACGGCGACCACGTAGACAATAACTTCGCCGCCAACTATCGGGCCGCGGTGGCCGCCGTCGAGTCCGGCAAATGCAAGTTCTTCATCGTGTACTACTACTTTAGGGCGGGCGGGGACGCCGTCAACAACCATATGCAGCTCGTCAAGGCACAGGGCGGGCCGCACCCGAAGATGGTCAGCATGATCGACCTGGAGTCGGGCGGCAACCCGTCCAGCGACGTGTCCAACCAAGTCAACTCCGACTACCACGCCCTGCAGCAATGGCTCGGTGACGATCGCAGGGTCATTGGCTACGCGAACGTGAACGACGAGCGCACCATGTGGCAGACGAAGCCCGCGCATGTGCCGATGATCCTGGCCGGGTACGGCAGCAACCCGAACGATCCGTCGGTGTTCAAGATCGCGCACCAGTACACAGACGGCACTGGCTTCGGCGGCGGGCTGCCCGAGGGGGCACCGCCGTTCGGTAACTGCGACATGAATAGTGCCGACGGCTTCTCACCCTCGCAGCTGGCTTCTGCGCTGGGGGTGGGCGACGTGCCGATGGCGATCCATGCCCCGATGGCTGCCATGGAGTTCTTGGCCAAACACAAGCGCGCCCGGGACGCCCTGCTCGCCCGAGCCACCAGGTCGGGGTCCGCCGAGAAAGCGGTGCTCCGCGAAACAATTCGCCCCACCAAGAAGGCGCCGCGTAAAACAGTGCCACAGAAGGCTGGTGACGGGGGTCAGAAGCCAGCGGCCGCCACGCCAAAGAAGACACCACGTGGCCGCGCTCGCGCAACCAGTACCAAATGAGATGGCCTTCATGCAGGTTGTGATGCGACAAGGCCGCGTATAAACGGCCACGAAAGACATGTGACGGAAGTTTATCTTCCGATGGAGCGACCTTGCCCCATCGCTGCACGTGCCGTTGGCATAGAAGCGTTCGCCTCGACGAGGGTCACTTCAATCGCGATCGCGGCGTAGCTCACGGCGAACCGCATCTGTCGACGTCGCTCACGAATCGTGGGTCTCGGATGGATCGCGGCGTCGACGGCGCGGAGCGGCTTCGCGAGCTCATGACCGAGCTCGTGAATAGCTCCGCCGCGGTTGTAGAGCGCTAGGGTGGCACGGTGGACTAGGCCACCGGTAACGGCATCATGGCCATCTTTGGCGCACCAACCGCATTGGAGCATCACGCTTTTCGCGCTGCCTGGCCGCGTTTGATCATTCAGTCCGAGACGGCCAGGCTGGCCGAGGAGGTCGACGCGCGTGACGGCATTGCCTTGCAGCTGCGAGTGGGCCTCAATTCCGGGCAGGCGATTGCCGGTGAGATCGGTTCGGGTGCTTTGGGTTACGTCTACTTTCTGGGATATGGGGACAACGCGGCCGCAAAGTGCGGGTCCCCGCCACATGGATTGGGCTGGCTCACATGGTCGCCCAACGCCATTCCGGCAGAGCAGTTCTACGGGACGATCTCGACGTTGATCCATAAGACGGGTGGATCCAGGGAGAACTACTGCCGCGCCGTAGTCGAGGCCTACGCTCAGCGTGTAGTTCCAATCGTCGAGTATGACTATGGATTTCCAAGCGGCGAGCGCGATGGGGTCAACGTGCGCGCCAAGGTTGTGCGTGGCGGATCGTGACACCGCGCCGGCCGCGGCAGATGAGCGTGCCCGTACCGCAGTTAGCTGCAGGCGCTGACCGCCGATACCCCATCGACGGAGGGCCGCGATCGTGCCCGCAAGCCTCCCGGCGACAGGGACGATTGCGAGGCCTGCCTGCTGTTGTTGGCGTGCGCGTGGCTCACCCCAGCAGCCGAGGGACGCGGCGTGGGCATCCGCTGAGCGGCGGCGTGCGCTACATCGGTGATGAACACACCAAAAGTGGTGGAGTTGCGAGGCTCACCAATTCAACGAGCACGCGGCAGAGGGCGGGTCTGTTCTGGTGTGCGTAGTACAAGGCTTCGGCTCGAGTCCCGTGGCTGGGACCGTCATCTGGGCTCGGAATGAGGCTTACCCGTGACGTTGCCGCCAAGACCTCTCAGCAAAACACGCCACCGGCGTTTTCGCGGTTGTAGGCTTCCGCCTATGCCGTTGAAAAGCGGTGAGGTATTCGCCGGCTATGTGATCGAGCGAATCGTCGGTTCAGGCGGGATGGGCGAGGTTTATCTCGCCAGGCACCCCCGACTGCCGCGCCTGGACGCGCTGAAGATTCTCCCCGCGGCTCTGACCAATGATGCGGGCTACCGACAGAGGTTCAATCGGGAGGCGGATCTGGCCGCCAGCCTTTGGCATCCGCATATCGTCGGCATCCACGATCGAGGCGAATTCGACGGCCAGCTATGGATTTCGATGGACTATGTGAACGGCACCGATGCCGGGCGGCTACTGATGGACCGGTACCCGAATGGTATGCCCGAACAAGAGGTACGTGAAATCGTCACCGCTGTCGCTGAGGCGCTCGATTTCGCCCATCGACGCCGCCTGCTACACCGCGACGTCAAGCCGTCCAACATCCTGCTCACCGAGTCCGGTGAGGATGAACGGCGGATCCTCTTGGCCGACTTCGGCATCGCCCGTCAAGCGGATGACGTCAGCGGCCTCACCGGAACGAATATGACCGTCGGCTCCGTCGCGTACGCGGCGCCCGAGCAGCTGATGGGTGAGGAAGTCGACGGGCGCGCTGACGAATATGCGCTGGCCGCTACTGCTTTTCACTTGCTAAGCGGCGCCCCACCGTTTCCGCATTCCAATCCGGCTGTGGTGATCAGCAAGCAACTCAACACACCCGCGCCATCGTTGGCCGAGCACCGACCCGAGCTCGCCAACTTCGACACGGCACTGTCGAAGGCCCTTGCCAAAGATCGCGCCTATCGATATCCACGCTGCCTGGACTTCGCACAGGCACTGGGGCAGCAGGAAAGCCGAACTCCGACACGTGCGATCAACATGCAGCCCGAGGCCACGCGCCGGCTGCGCATGCCGTCCGGGACTGCCGCCGGTGCGCCCGTACCTTCTCAGCAGCGCGCAGCTGCCCCGCCTCCAGTCGCTGCCCCGCCGACCGTGCCGTTGCGTGAGTCGCCAGCGGCGGCGACCAGCGTCCCCCCTCCCCGACCAGCGCCCTCGTCGACGCCGGCCGTCGCTTCGTCGCCGAAACCGCCGGTCCTCGAGCGACACGTGCCGGCGGTCAGTACCCCTTCGCCTCGGCCGACGAGCTCCGCGCCACCTCCGGCCGACACACCCCCTTACCGTCGCGACACGGGAGCGCCACGACCAGCAAAAGCGGTGGGCCTGCGGAGTGATCGGCTCTTCAGGCAAGGGATCTTGGTCCTCCTGGCAGTGCTATTGCTCATCGCGGCGGTGCTGATCGGCGCAATCGCCTACTGGAACCACACCCGGTCGAACCGCGGGACTGCGAACAGCATGCCGAAGACCACGTCCGACGCGACGGCTGCGCCGGTCGGCAGCACGCTCCAGCCCGACCCCAAAGGGTTTGTGTTCATCGCCACCAAATCCGGCAGGACCCACTGCCAAATCTCCAAACACACTGTGGTGTGCGCCGCCCAGTTCACCAACTCACCAGTGGTAAATGGCCAGCACGCCAACGAAGTCAACATCAAGTCGAATGGCAGCCTCCTGTGGGGCACCGGCCAAATCGACGCGCCCTCTAACCTCGTGACCCTCGACTATCAGACCTACCATGCGGTTGGCTGGACCATATCGGCGACCAAATCCAACACACGGTTTACGAATGACACGACTGGACACGGCATGTCCGTTAGTGTCGACAAGGTCGAGAGCTTTTAATGCCGTCGCGAGTCGAGACTGCGGTTCGATCGGCCGAGTCTGCATTCACATCGAGCTCAGGACCGAGGCGGAGACGGTCCCGTGTAATCTTGCTCTGCGTGACGCGAGCGCGGACACGAAGCCCAACCGCCTAGGTCAGCCCGGTATGCCGAGGTAGGCACCGCACCCTCCGTCGCGGCAGCAGCGCCGTCGTACTCCTTGACCAGTGCTGACAATTCGGTTCTATTGCGCACGCCTAACCTTGCCATCACCCGATAGAGGTGGCCTTCCACGGTGCGGACCGATGCGGTGAGCGCTTCCGCGATGGCTCTATTCGAAAGTCCTTGTGCGACAAGAGTCACGATCTCGCGCTCGCGGCTGGTCAGCGACAGTGGGGACTCCGCCGCGAGCACCGTCGGGCTGACCGCGCCGCAGGACTCCGCGATCCGGTGTGCGCGACCGCTCGCGGTCAGTGCGGCGCCGCGGTGGTTAACCCGGCCATAAGCAAGTGACGCCTGCGCCGCAGAATCGGCCGCCGCCAACAAGTCACCCATTGCTTCGAAGTCCTGGGAGACCGCCGTCAGCGCATCAGCGTCATCGTCGGCCAGCGCGCGGGCATACCGCGCAACCAGCGAGCCGCGCGGCCCTTGAACGAGTCCGGCCAGCTCGGCAAGGCGGCCGGCAACGCTGGCCACACCGAACTGCACTGCCGCTTGCAGACACACCACCTCGCGGGCGATCTGTCCGTGAGTTCGCGCGAATTCGGCGGCACGCAAAGCGGTCTCACCCGCCTGTGACACACGCCCCCGCGCCGCAGCAACCCATGCCGTGCTGAGGAGATACTCGGATTCCACAAAAGCAAGGGAGGGATGCCGACTCGCCTGCACTTGGTCGAGGGCCCGCATCGCCGCATCGATATCGCCCGCCCGGGCCAGTGCCTCTGTCAAGACGATCATGAACCGGTGCAGTGAACCCGGACTGTCTCCGCGCGCCGCGAAACCCTCCAGAGCCGACTGCAGCCGATTCACAGCGGTCGGCAGGTCACCTGCTCCCAGCGCCGCCATGCCCGTGACCGCGGTCGCCACAAATCGCGACACTCCGGGCACTTTGACGCACTTCTGAAACGTGGATTCGGCGGCGGCGACCGCCTCCGAAACACACCCGCCGAAAAGCAATGCCGCGACATGAAAATCGGTCAAATGAACCCCGTGGCATGCCGCATAGGGAGAATCGGACGCCAACGCGTATCCCTCCGCGGCCACCGCTGCGGCTCTATCCGGGCATCCCAGGTCACCAAACGCGATGACCTCGGCCCAAATGGACACCAGTGCTTGTAGCGGCGGTAACCGCGAACGCTCAATCGACCTGATCAATGCAGTGACCTCGACCGGACGTGCGGCCATCGCCAACTGGATGCACCGACAGGCGTGGAGCTGATCAACGCGGCGCCCCGTTGAGCGAGCGAGCGCGTTCTCAATCACCGCCCAAGAATGCTCCGGTCGTCCCAGCGGCCAGAGAAGGTTGACCGCGCGCAGGAGGAGGACGTTCGCCGCGAGGGAATCCGGCAGGTCTTGCGCGTCAAGGCTGTTCAAGATTTCCTCGGCTTCACGGCCCCTGTTCAACAGGACCAGTGCATGTGCACGCAAGATCGCTGCTTCGGGTCCGGCGCCGCCGCGCATCGCGGCCTCGGCCAGGCGTTCACCCAATTCCAAATCGAGCCGTGCGATCGCCGCCTGCGCCGCCCGCAGCAAGATATTCCCGTCAGGCTCGAGATCCGAGTCCAGCCAGAGCAGACCAAGGCGCACAGGGTCTGCGGGACGCGTTGCGTCGAGACTTGCCATCGCTTGGGCAGCCCGCCCGCGCAGCCGGCTCAGGCGTAACGGGCCGGACTGTGCGAGACGAACTTCGCCGTAGAGGGGATGGCCTACACGCACCAGATCGGTACCTGAGGAGGATACGGCGATGAGCCCCCGACCTTCCGCTTCCTCGATCACCTCCGGGATGACCAGCGACGCCAGGCACGCTCGTTCAACCGGCTCGGCGACGGCCACCAGATCGACGACCTCGCGCACAGGCTCGCTGACCGCGCCGATTTGGAGCTCTACCAAATCCATTAACGACGGTGACACCGTCACCTTGCCGATCCACCGCCACTGGCCGCCGCGGTCAACCAGTCGGCCCGCGTTGAGCTCCTGCTCCAGCAGCTGGCGCAGGAACAACACATTGCCGCGGGTGAATCGCCACAGCCGATCACCGCAGTCCTCGTTCAGCCGACCCCCCAGAGCCGCCTCCACGAGCGCGTCAGACTCCGGACGCGACAACGGCTTAAGCTCCAAGCGCCGTAAGTGGCGGTCCTTCCACAGCGTAGTTATCGCGTCGGGAGCCGGCTCGCTGGCACGGATCGTGGCGATCACCGCGGCCAGCCGCTGCAGTACCAATTGGTGCAGCACGAAGGCGGAGAGATCATCAAGCAGATGCGCGTCGTCCACAGCGACGAGCACCGGCTCGCCGCCCGCTGAAGACGTCATCGTTGAAATGACGTGGTGAACCAGCCGCAGCGGGTTGCCCTCGATTCCATCGGTCCACTGGGCGAACGAGCCCAGCGGAATCGACCTGGCGGTAGCAGTCCCGACGACCCACCGCACCGCCCAACCGGTTGTCGATGCCGCCGTCACCGCTGCCCTGGCCAGTCGGCTTTTCCCAACGCCCGGCCTTCCCGCAATGGCGACGCCGATATGTTCGTTACGCTCTTCGAGCACCCTGGCGATAATTTCGAGTTCTTCAGCACGGCCGATGAGTGGCCATGAGGCGCCCATAGCTGGTTATCTTAGAACCGGCTGTGAGAAACCGCCCAGGGCTTTACTGCGTATTAAGCTCCGCTGCGAGTTTGGCGCGTGCAAGCAGAATTAGGGTTTCCAATCCTTCCAGCTCGATTTGCAGATACTGACAGATCACCTTGTCGTCAACACCTGCATCGCGCAGCCGCAGGGCGAGCGAATGCGCGTCCGGAAGCCTCCTTAAGGCGGCTTCGTAGCGGTCGGGCGCGGGGTCGCTCACATCGCGATTGTGCGCGCTTTGCAAGGCTAGCGATGAGTAGCGGAGTACTCGATAGCGACAATCGGCGGCCTTGAACTCTCAGATCGTGTGAAGCAACGGCCGTAGCTGAACTGCCTGCTCAGCGAACGCCAATGCGATCGCAGCCGCGTCCCGCGCCCCGAGAGCAACGGCTCTAATCTCAGTGACAAGGGTTCATGGCGCTATCGGCGAGATCGAGGCCATCTGCTGCAATTGTTCAGATCGCCACAGGTAACTCTTTGCCGCGTTACCGTGATCCCGGAAAAGCTGGCAAACACCCTGTACTCGATGCGGAGTGAGCAGCCTGAAAGTATCCTGTAAGAACGCTGTGTCGACCTTTCGCGCAAAGCCCCTCCGGAGCTGGCGAAGCGCTGACAACACCCGCCAGCCTTCTGCGCGGAGGCGCGCGAATTCGAGTAGTCGACTACTCAATGCATGATGTCGCAGCGCTGTTAGCTTCCGACTTGTCGCCGCGCACTCTCGCGGTCGCAGCGGTCCCGTCGAAATGCCCGGCGACACAGACAACCGCGTCGCGCCGCCCGACGCGTGCGCGCCCGATAACAACAGTGGGAGCCGACCGTGCCAGTCGCATTAACAACTCCAGGCGTCTACATTCAGGAAGAACCGAGTTCGGTTCACACCATCACCGGGGTCCCTACCGCCGTGGCGGCGTTTGTCGGCTTCGCACCGCAGGGCCCGGTCGATGTTTCCGTCCACGTGAACAGTTGGGCCGAGTATGAACGAAGCTTTGGGGGTCTGGCTCCGTCGAGCGAATTGAGCTACGCCGTTTACCTGTTTTTCGTCAACGGGGGCTCGTCGGCCGAGATCGTGCGAACCAACGGCGTCGATGCAAGTGGGAACTCGGTGCCGCCGGTATCCGCGTCGATCACAGCAGACAGCGTGGTACTCACGGCGACCTCACCGGGAAGCTGGGCGAACACGCTGGGCGTGAAGATCGACAACACCCAATATCCGATCGCCCCCGCCGGGAAGCCCGAACAGCAATTGTTCGATTTGACCATTGCGGATCTCGGCGGAGCCGCGGCGCGGACAGTCGAGCAATATCCACGACTGACCATTAACACCATCGTCGCGCAATTGAGCGGCTCGCAGTATTTGACGGTCGCCACCAAGCCAGCGGCTGCACCCAGGCCCAAAGACCCCGGAGACTCCACGGATCCCAAGGCTCTGTATTACCAGGTGCCTCCGGAACCGCCCGCGGGCGGTCCGGCTCCCGCCGCGGGGGCGGGCGGCGCGGCTCCCGCCGCGGGGGCGGGCGGCGCGGCTCCCGCCGCGGGGGCGGGCGGTCCGGCTCCCGCCGCGGCGCCGCCCGGCGCGCGCGGAACAGATGTCGCCGCTGGCACCAAACCAATGATTGTGGGTGATCCAGCCACCCACACCGGCATGTACGCCTTGGACTTGGCGAACATTTTCAACATGCTGTGCATCCCTTCCCCGAAGGGCTCACGGCCGGTGGCAGACCTTTCGGTCGTCGCCAAGTACTGCGCAGACAAGCGCGCAATGCTGATCGTCGACCCACCGGATGACTGGACATCGGACAAAATGGGCTTTTCGCTGCTAAACACGCTGCCGGTGACGGGACAAAACGCCCCAAATGCCGCCGTGTATTTTCCAAACATTCAGGTGCTGCCCGGACCCGGTAGTTCCACACCGGTGGACAAAGCCCCATGCGGCGCAGTTGCCGGACTGTGGGCGGCGACCGACGCGGCTCGGGGGGTGTGGAAAGCGCCGGCGGGAACGGCCGTGGGCATCTCCGGCATAGCAAGTTTGTCCGACCACGTCGATGACAGCGTCAGCGGCAACGCCAACCCGTTCGCGGTCAACTGCCTACGGTCACTGCCGTTGTACGGGCCGGTGATCTGGGGAGCACGAACCTGCGACGGTGCCGACGACGTCGGATCGCAATGGAAGTACATCCCGGTGCGGCGCACGGCGCTGTTCATCGAGGAATCGCTGCGCCGCGGCACCCAGTGGATCGTGTTCGAGCCCAACGACGAACCACTGTGGGCGGCAATCCGCCTCAACGTAGGGGCTTTCATGAACTCGCTGTTCCGCCAGGGCGCATTCCAGGGTTCCACGCCGCGGGAGGCGTACCTGGTCAAGTGTGACGCCGAGAACAACCCGCAAAACGACATCGACCTCGGCATCGTCAACATCCTCGTCGGATTTGCCCCGTTGAAACCGGCCGAGTTCGTGATCATCCACATTCAGCAGCTAGCCGGACAGCTGCAGGTCTAAGGAGCCACGTCACCATGGCACAATTCACCGTCAACGCCACAAGACTCGACCCTTACAAAAACTTCAAGTTCCGCGTCACTTTCGATGGCTCCACCTACGTCGCCGGGGTGAGCAAGATCAGCGCGCTCAAACGGACCACGGAAGTGGTCAAGTTCCGCGACGGCGGCGACGAGAGCAGCTCCCATAAGTCGCCCGGGCGTACCGAGTATGAGGCGATCACGTTGGAGCGCGGTGTCACCCACGACCTCGATTTCGAGCGGTGGGCCAACAAGTGCTGGGACTACAACAACGCGCAGGCCTTGCTGGCGGACAAAGAGGTTTCGCTCAAGGATTTCCGCAAGGACATCCATATCGATGTGTTCAATGAGGCCGGGCAGAAGGCCATTTCCTATCACGTGTTCCGCTGCTGGGTCTCCGAATATCAACCGCTGCCCGACCTGGATGCAAACGCCAACGCGGTCGCCATCTCCCATATCAAGATCGAGAACGAGGGCTGGATCCGCGACCCGGCGGTGACCGAGCCCACCGAGCCGAGCTTCGACGACCCAACGGGCTGAACCGGCGATGGCGCGGGCACCTGACTCGGCTGCGCTTCTCGACGCGTTGGAGGCCGCTCTTTCCGAGCCCGGGGACATCCGGGCGCCCTCACTGCTGGCGTCCCTGGGCTGGGTCGACACGCCCGAGGCCCTGGCCGCCACCACGATCGGCCAGACAGACCGGCTGCTGTTCGCGCTGCGCATAATGCTGTTCGGTCCGACGCTGGACTGCGTTGCTGTGTGTGCGTCGTGTGCGCAGCCGCTGGAATTCACCGTCGCCGCTGCCGATATCGTTCCGCTCGCACCGGCTGGTGCGGCCGAAGGTGTCGGCCTGCTCGACGGTCTGCTGGAGTGCCGCCCGCCGGTGAACTCTGACGTGGCCGAATTAGCCGGCGGTAGCGGACCGGTCGGCTCGCGGCAGCTGCTTGCGCGCTGCCTGCTGCGCGGCGGCGCCTCCCTCGCGCAGTTGTCGGAGGCCGACTGCGATCGTGCGCTCGTGCAGCTGGCCGAGGCGGATCCGGGCTCATGCATTGAGGTCGCCATCGCCTGCTCGTGCGGTCATCGGTGGACCGAGGAGTTCGACATCCGCTCTTATCTGCTCGCCGAGCTGACCGACTGGGCGGCGCGCACTTTGCGCGACGTTCACCGGCTGGCGTCGCGGTACGGGTGGTCGGAGTTGGAGATCCTGCGCATGTCGCCGTGGCGCAAGCGGATCTACCTGGACGCCTGCGAGGCCGGCCGATGACGGCCTACATTTCCCGGCTCTTCTCCCCCAGCCGGCCGGCCGGGATTCGTCCACGGCCGCGGTCGCGGTATGAGCCCGACCCCGAGACCTACCTCAGCGCCGACCCGATCGAAGCGCACGTGCAGACCGAGTCGGGGATGGATCATCGGCGGGCCGGACCCATCGCGCCCGAGCATGCTCTGCAGCGGCCCGCTCCGCGGAGCACCGATGGGCCGCAATCACGGACCGGTTCGGCAGAATCGGTTGCCGCGGTGGTTGTTTCAACTTCGGGCCCACCCGCTCTCCGGCAGGTTGCGGCCGAGCACACCAACCCCCCGGCACCACCACAGCGCTCTGCCGCACCCTTTGAGCTGGACCACGGCGATCCGCACCCGGACGGTGGCCGCCAAGAGCCGGCTCCCGCCCCGGATGTGTGGGCTTGGGTCGTGCTCCCCGAGGGGGTGCCCGCCGCTGCACCGCCGATCTCCGACGTCCCGGCAGGTCCAGTGGCCGCCGGGCGGCCTCGCCAAACCGGCGACGTTGCCGTCGCGGCGCCTCCGTTAACGGGACCCCCGCCTGTAGCCGAGGGTGTGCCGGTTGAATCAACGCACGTACCGGTGCCGCACCGGCCGGCGCCGCCGGCGGCCAACAGCGGTATCGGCACGCCGCCCCGCGTGGTCTCGGTGACCGGGCCCGCCGCGCCATCGGCGGCCGAGCCGCCCCACGCAGTCTCGGTGACCGGGCAAGCCGCACCATCGGCGGTCGCGCCGACCGAGCCCGACAATGCCCAGCCCGGGCCCGCCACCCAGGATCTCATCGCGGCTGCGGTTCCCGCGCGCGCTACCGGCGCGACGCACATCAATAACTCCCCGGATCCGGTGGTGCGCCAAACGATCATCAACGCGATTACCGAACTCGCGCACGAGCAGATAACCGAGGTGGTGGTGCACATCGACCGCATCGACGTGCGCGCGCCCGCCAGCAGCCCGCCGCCGCCCGTGGAGCTGCGCCGTGCTCGGGCCGCGCCGACGAGCCTGCAGGCCTACTTGCGCTCGCAGTCGCGGAGGGCGGGCACATGAGCAACGACAAGGCGATTGCCGCAGTGACCAAGACCTTGCAGTCGCACCTGTTCAAGCAGCTGTCCAGCGACCCCGCGCTGGCCGGGGCGACCGTCACCACGAAACCACCCGACAAGGCGCGCCCGCAAGCCGGTGGCGGCCGGCAGCTGAACCTGTTCCTGTACCGCACCTCCATCGACGCGGCGTGGCGCAACCAGTCGCCGCCCGGCACGACAAATGGTCAGCCCGCCCTGCCGCTGGTGTTGTCGTATCTGTTAACCGCCTACGGCGATAACGACGACGAGGTCGAAAGCCACCAGATTCTTGGATTAGCGATGAGCGCGTTCAACGATGAACCGTTGCTGTCGCGGGCGGAGATTTCGACCGCGTTCCCCGGCAGCGACCTGGAGAACCAGTCCGAGCGAGTGCGCATCACGCCCCATCCAATTCCGATGGACGAGATCTCGCGGCTGTGGGCGACGTTCCAGACCGGCTATCGGATTTCGGTGAGCTACGACGTGTCGGTTGTGCTCATTGACAACTCGGTGCCCTCCCCCGCCGCCCCGCCGGTGCTGGCCCGCGGCCCGGGTGGCACGGGACCCATCGCCGGCACCGCTTTCCCGCCATTTATCACCCAAGTCCTGCCGCCCAACGGGCTTCCCGCCGCGCGACTCGGCGACCCGGTCCGACTGCTCGGCAAGAACCTCAGTGGGGTGAGTTCTGTTCAGGTCACCGGCGCTCGGCTCACAGCGCCGCAGATGCTGGCGGTCGCGGATGTCGGCGACACCTCCGTGACGGTCACCCTCCCTGCGGCCGGCACACTGCTGCCAGCCGGCACGGTACTTCTCACCCCGCTCGCGCCGGCGCTGGAGGCCCCCGGAAACACCGTGGCACTGGCGCTCGCCCCGACGCTGGTCATCAAAAAGCCTCCCCTGACAGCGAAACTGACCAACGGCGCGGCAACGGTTGCCGTGGGCTGCAGCCCGCCGATCACATCCGGCCAGCCCGTGGCCCTGATCGTCGGCGACCGCATCGTGGCGGGGCCCACGCCCACCGCGACGACCTCGACGCTTACCTTTGCCTTGTCCGGTTTCGCCAAAGGAAACTACATACTGCGCCTGCGGGTCGACGAGCAAGACAGCATCCCGATCGACGTCAACAACCCGCTGGTGTTCGACCCAAACCAGACCCTGGCGCTGACGACGTGATCGCCGACACCACCCAGCTCGTCACCGACGCCTGGGAAGCGCTCAACAACGACTACCTGTCGGCGGGATTGCAGTGGCTGAGGGTGCGATTGCACGACCCGGACTCGGCCGAACCCTGGTGGGAGGACGAGCGCTGGTGCACGCCGATACCGCCCGCCCTAGAGGTTCTCGGCGAGACATTTGGGCTCTCGCGGTTCGAACGGTTGACGCTGTTTCTGGCCGCGGCCCCGGAATGGGGGTTCGATCTCGACGGGCTGCGACCCACCCTGGCGGTCGCGCTTGGGGCCCTACCGGATCCGGCCTGGGACGTGGTCTCCTCGCAGCGGCCCCTGCGCTATTGGCGGCTGATCCAGATTCACCACAGCGCTCCGTCGGCGCTGGTGGACGCACCCATCACCGCCGACGAGCGAATCGCCAACTACCTGAAGGGATTAGACGTTCTCGACGCTCGGCTCGAGCACCTCGTGCGCCCCTGCCAACCGTCATCGGCGCTACCACTGACGGCGAGCCAGTGCGGCGCGGTCGACGAGATCGTCGCGACATTTCATGAAGCGCAACCCGAATCGTTGGCCGGGCCCGTCGTCGAGCTCGTCGGCCCCGACCAAGAAGTCGTGCGCGCGGTCGCCGCCGCCGCGGGGCAGGCGGTGGGACGCGACGTGTATGAGCTAGTGGGCGACCGTATCTCGGCATCCGGGTCAGGCTCCGCCGAGCTGATGCGGCTCTGGGAGCGGGAAACGATCCTATCGCCCCTAGGGCTGTACGTGGATGTCAGCGAGTTGGACAGAACCAGCCACGACACGCTCGCGACCTGGCTGGCCGACTTGCGTGGCGCGGTGTTCGTGGGTTGTCGCGAGGCGTGGCCGGTGCCGCGCCGCCACCTGCGGCTCATCGACGCCGGCCGTCCCAGCCCCGATGAGCAGGAACAGCTGTGGCGCGACGCCCTCGATCCAGAGTGCGCGCAGCGCCTTCCGGCGCTGCTGTCGGGGCGGTTCAACCTGTCGCAGTTCGCGATCCGGCGGGCGGTGACGTATGCGGGCACGCGCGGCGCCGGGCCAGACGATCTGTGGCATGCGTGCAAAGTCAACGCCCAACCGCGGCTTGAAACCCTGGCCGCGCGCGTCGATCCGGTCGCGACCTGGCGGGATCTGGTGCTGCCGGAGCGCGAGATGGCCGCGTTGGGCTATCTGGTCGCGCAGGTCCGCGGCCGCGCCACGGTGTTGCGGCACTGGGGATTCGGGGACCGGATCACCCGGGGCAACGGGGTGACCGCGCTGTTCGCCGGGCAGTCCGGAACCGGGAAATCGCTGGCGGCCGAGATCATCGCCCACGAACTGGACCTGACCCTGTATCGGGTGGACCTGTCCGGAGTGGTGAGCAAATACATCGGAGAAACCGAGCGCAACCTGCGCCGGGTGTTCGACGCCGCCGACGAGGGCGGTGTGCTGCTGCTGTTCGATGAGGCTGACGCGCTGTTCGGCAAGCGCAGCGACGTCAAGGACAGCCACGACCGCTACGCCAACATCGAGGTGAACTATCTGCTGCAGCGCATGGAGGACTACGCGGGCATCGCGATCCTGACCACCAACCAGCGCCACGCCATCGACCAGGCGTTTCTGCGCCGCCTGCGGTTCGTGGTGAACTTCCCGTTCCCGTCGCAGTCAGAACGCAAGGCGCTGTGGCAGAAGGCGTTTCCCCAACGCACGCCGCTACAGGAACTCGACGTTGACCGGCTGTCCACACTTGCGGCCAGCGGCGGGATGATCCGCAACATCGCGCTCAACGCCGCCTACACCGCCGCCGGCAACGACACCGAGGTCACCACTCAGCTGGTACTTCACCTGGCGCACCTGGAGTTCGTCAAGCACGAGTTGCCGGTCAACGAGCACGACTTCGAGCTCGGCGGGAGGCGCCCGGCATGAAGGTGCGTGTCGATATTAGACGACTGGTGCTGGACGGGTCCATGTCGCGCCGGGAGCGGATGGCGCTCGGCGAGGAGATCGGGCGGGAGTTGAACAGCCTGCTCGCGGGTGGGGCATGCTCGGACAACGGTTTTCGCGGCCGGTCGAGGCCGTCGGTAGCCGCGCAGGTCGCCGCCGCGGTCGCCGCGCGGCTGCCCACCCAAACGGCGCCACGCTCAACAGGGCACCGCTCATGAGCGTCGCGCCGCCATGGCGGCCCAACCTGTTGCGTGGAGGTCTGGTCCAACTCGACCAGACACCGCCCACCGTGGTCAACGTGATCACGTTCCAGTACAACCCCGACACAGTGACGCGCACGCTGACGCCGCGGGCCATCGGCGGTGAGCCCGGTGACCGGCTGGAGGTCCTGCGCCTGACCGGCCCGCCGAAGGAGACGATCAAGCTCGAAGCGGAGTTCGACCTCGACGACAACTATCCCGAATTCGTCGCGACACCTTACCTGGTGAACACGCCGGCGTATCAGGGCAGCCTGGACCCCGTCACCCAGTCGGTGGGGCTGCTCACCACCCTGGCCGCGCTGGAGTCGCTGATCACCCCGAGCACCACTCAGCTCGCCAACGTCGACGCGCTGTTCATGGCCGGCCAGATCGAAGTCGCGCCCGTGGAGGCCCCGCTCACCCTGCTGGTGTGGGGGCCCAAGCGGATCGTGCCGGTGCTGCTGACCAGCCTGACCGTGACCGAGGAAGCCTTCGGTCCGCAGCTGCAGCCGATCCGCGCCAAGGTGTCGCTGGAGCTGAAAACCCTTACCAGCAGCGACTTTCCGGCTGGCAGCCCCGGCGAGCAACGGTATTTGGCCTACCGCAAATACAGCGAAACCTGGGCCGCGGCCGCCACCACGACCAACACCAGCCCAATGGGAATCGAGCACATCACATGACCACCAGCCGCTACCAGGCCGTCGCCACCGCAATACTCGTTTCGCCCAACGGTGACCAGATCCCCTACCTGCGCAGGCGTTTCCTGCCTGTGGTCGACGAATCGGCACCGGCACGGCTGCATCTGGTCGGCCTCGGAGAAGTGCAGCGCCCCGACCTGGTCGCCGCCGCCGAGCTGGGCCAGGCCGAACTGTCGTGGGTATTGGCCGACGCCAACCCGGTGATGCGGCCCAGCGACTTGTGCCAGCGGGTCGGGCAGATCGTGCGTGTCCCGCAGTCGTCCGGGCTGATCATCGGACAGACTAATGCCGAGTGAGATCACGCTGGGCCTGCTGGTCGGCATGGCCAAACACCCCGCGCCGCAACAGGTGATGGAGTCGCTGACCCAGGTCCAGGTCAGCATCGCCGCCAAGGGCAAAAGCGGCTTCGATCTGTCGTTCGCGGTCAGCAAATCTTCGCCGATCATGACCGACTTGCTGCCGTCGGGCTATTTCGACCCGCCGACCCGGATCATCATCACCGTCACCATCCGTGGCGACAAGACGGTATTGATGGACGGGGTGATCACCGCCCAGGAGATGGTTCCCAGCGACGAGGCCGGCAAGTCGGTGTTGTCGATCAAGGGCCAGGACGTCAGCCAGATGATGGAGCTCATCGATTTGAGCGGCCTGCCATTCCCGTGCATGCCGGCCGAGGCGCGGATAGCGCTGATCCTGGCCAAATACATTCCGCTGTACGGCATCGTCCCGCTGATCATCCCCAGCGTGCTGCTCGACGTGCCCAGCCCGACCGACGAAATCCCGACGCAGGAGGGCACCGACCTGGAATACGTCGAAAGCCTCGCCCACAAGGTCGGATACACGTTCTTCATCCAGGCCGGCCCAGTCGTCGGGGCGAACCTGGCTTACTGGGGCCCGATGCTGCGCACCCAGATTCCGTTTCTGCCCCCACCCGACCCGATCGCCATCGACTGGGACGGCCGCAGCAACGTGGAGAGCCTTCAGTTCGGATTCGACGGAACCCAAAAGACGCTGTGGGTGGTGCTGATCGAGGGCAGCACGATGCTGCCCATTCCGATACCCATTCCGGTGCCCGACGTTACCCCGCTCAGCCCGCCGCTGGGCCGGAAGAGCCCGCTGCCGTTGAAAATCGCACCCATGACCGGCTTGGCCGGGTACAAGCCATGGCAGGCGGCGGTGATCGCGTTGGGCAAGGCGGCCGAAAGCGCCAACATCGTCCACGGCCAGGGCACCCTGGACGTGCTGCGGTACGGGGGAATCCTGCCGGCGCGAACCATCGTGGAGGTCAGGGGCGCCGGCATTACCTACGACGGCCAGTATTTCGTGGAAAGTTGCACCCACACCATCAAGCCCGGCTCGTATAAGCAGAGTTTCAACCTGACCCGCAACGCGCTGAATGCCGGGACGGGTCTGGCCTCAAACCTGTTGGGCTACGTGACCTCTCCCGCCGCCGCATTGAGCGCGTTCGCCCCGACACAGGCTCAGGCGCCGGTGGGCCCATCGGGTGTGCCACTGCCGCCGGGGCCCACCTTGGGCCAAGACCCCACGGCCGCCCAGGGCCGTACCGTCCCGCTAGCCGCAACGGTGTGACCGTCCGAGCTGACTACAAGAACAAAGGAGACAAGAACATGACGCAGCCCCAGGACGAAGAAAAGAAGGGCACCCTCGAATCGTTTGGCTATACCGAGTCCTTCTTCGGTCACAAGGGTCGCAAGTTCTACGGCAGATATCGGGCGAAGGTGGCCGCCAACGTCGATCCGCTGGGCCAGGGCAGGCTGTCGGTCATCGTCCCCGACGTCAAAAGCCTGTTCCCGAAAATGTGGGCGCGGCCGTCGGTTCCGTTCGCCGGGCCGCTGATGGGCACCTATGTGTGTCCTCCGCCCATCGGTTCGGGCGTGTGGGTCGAATTCGAGCAGGGCAACCCGGACAAACCCGTGTGGGTGGGCTGCTACTGGGATGACCAGCCCGTGCCCGCCGAGGCCGGACTGATGGCCAACGCGGCCAGGGCGACGGGGCCGGCCACCCCGTTCATGTCCCACGAGGTGGTCGGCGCCGGCAGCGCGGTCACCCAGCTGCCGCTGCCGCTTCCGGTCGCCCCGGTACCCGGCAGCGTGACCCATTACTCCCAGGGCGCCTCCATTACCATCGGCCCGGCGGGAATCACGCTTTTCGTGGCGGGGACGCCGCCAACGATGATCCAGCTGGGGCCCGCCGGAATCACCATTACCGCACCCAAGATCACGATTGCTGCGCCGAAGTTCACCCTGACCTCCTCGAACTTCACGGTGGTCTGAAGCCATGTACGTCACCTACCCCTACCAGCTTGACTCGCGCGGACGCACCGCCGTGACAGCCAACTTCGATGACCACATCCGCCAGATGCTCGAACAGCTGCTGCTGACCCGGCCTGGCGAGCGGGTGAACCGGCCCGATTTCGGCTGTGGGCTGGCCGATCTGGTCTTCGAGCCCAACAGCACCCGGTTGGCCGCCGCGCTGGAAGTCACCGTCGTGGCCAACGTCGGCCAGTGGCTCGGTGACCTCATTGCGTTGCGCAACGTCGACATCGAAAGCCAGGACGAAAAGCTGCTGGTCAATCTCGGCTACGTCGTCACCGCGACCGGTGAACCCGGAAACGCAACCGTCACGCTTGCCGCACCGACATGACTCCAATGCCCGCCGACGCCACGATCGCGACGAGCCAAGACCGCCGCCGCGAGGTGCGCGCACGCCACCACAATGGGCTAGACCTCGTTGAGGTGCACGAGAATCGCCGCGGGCTAACGGTGATGTTCCTCGAGCAGGCCCCCGCACACATCGGCCCGGCCAACATCCGCATCGACGGGCCGGTGGCTCAACCGGCCATCGCGGTCACCTCGGTGCGGCGGGTGGCCAGCTCCGATCCGAAGCTGCGCGACCACCTGATCGCCGAGCTCTCGGGCGCCGGAGGCGAAGGCATGTACCGGGTCAGCATGGTCGAAAGCCGCCCAGACGGCCGATCAGGCACCACGCCCCTGCGCGGGCTGGATCCCCGATTCACCTCGTGCAGCATCCGATTCGACATCGACGAACCCGCTCCGGCTCCCGCTGCCGCGAAGCTGACCCCGGCACCGCGGCCCGCCGCCGCCCCCACCTACCTGGCCCGTGATTATCAGGGCCTGCGCCAGCTGCTGCTCGGCCGGCTGGCCCAAGATGTGCCCGTCTGGTCCGAGCGGCACATTCCCGACGTGATGGTGATGCTGGTGGAGTTGCTGGCCTTCCTCGGCGACGACCTCAGCTACCACCAAGACGCCGTCGCGACCGAGGCGTATCTGCAGACCGCCCGCCGGCGCACGTCGATACGTCGCCACGCCCGCCTGGTCGGATACCCGTTCCACGAGGGTTGCCACGCGCGGGCGTGGGTCGACGTTACGGTCAGCGCCGACTGTGACGTGACCCTGCGCGACGTGTCCTTCCTGGCCGAAACACCGGCTGCCACATTAATATTCACGCCGCTGCAGCCCAGGCTTCCGGCGCCGTATGGGCCCGGCGAAACACCCGCGGGTCAGCAGCCGTGGGGTGGTGTGGTGCCGATGCGCAAGGCGCACAACGCGTGGCGCGGCGGCATTCGGCTGTGGGACTGGGGCGAGAGCAGCAGCTACCTGCCGATGGGCGCCACCGAGGCCACGCTGGCCGAACCGGACGACAAGGCTTCCGGGGTGCTACAACTGGCGCCCGGTGACCCAGTCATATTCGAGGAGATCAAGGGCGCCGACGGCGGACCGCCCGACGAGACGCACCGCCACGTGGTGCGACTGACGCGGGTGGCGCGCACCCGCGACCCGCTGCTGGGCCGCGGTCTGGTAGAGGTCGAGTGGGATCCGATGGACGCCTTGCCGTTCCAGCTGCCGATCACCGTCCCGAATGCCGACGGCGGTGAGCCGACGCGGTGTGCGGCGGCCCACGCCAACCTCATCCTGGTCGGCCAGGGCGCCAGGATCACCGACAAAACGCATGACTCGAGCGACAGGGCCCTGGCCCAACCAAACCTGACCTGGTCGTGTCCCTATCCGGATCTCGACCGCGTCGCCGTGCACCAGGCTATCCTGCTGAAAAACCTCTATCACTCCTGGCGAAGTCACATCACCGCCTGGCAGCGCCGCGCACACCACGGCGAACCGCTCGACAAGCAGCAACGCGCCGAACTGGCCCGCCAATTCGGCCGCGACGTCATCGAGGAGCTGGGCCTGCACGGCGACCCCGACATCGCCCCCCAGGAGCAGGCCGAGATCGACGCGGCGGCACTGTGGGCCCTCTTGGCCCGCGCCGACGACCTGCTGGAAAGCCGGATCCGCCGGCTGCTCGTACTGTCGCGGCTGGCCGCGGCAAGCGGGCCGCTCAGCGGCCCGCTGCTGGCCGAGGTCCGCCACGACTGGGGCGAGGAGATCACCCGCGGACTCGACCCGCACCACCCCGCAGCGTGGGGGCCCGCGGTCGAGGCCACCACCCAGGACCCCACCACGGCCCAGCCGCTGCTCACACTCGTCGACAATGCGGCCACCGACGGGCAGCCGCCGACCCAATGGGAGATCACCACCGGCCTCGTCGACGCCGAACCGGAAACGCCCCGCGTCATGGTCGAGATGGAAGACGACCGCACCGCCGGGCTCAGGTTCAACCCGGCGACCAAACCACAGGCGTCGTGGGACGCCAACTACCTCGTCGGTAACGGCTCGGCGGGAAACGTGGCCGCCGAAACCATCACGTCGGTCACCGGCGCCCCGGCCGCAGTAGCGTCGGTGCGCAACCCGCTGCCCGCGACCGGAGGCCAAGATCCCGAAACCCTCGATCACGCTAGGCGCGCGATCCCGAGCTACTACCTGGAGAACCAGCCGCGGGCACTGACGCCGGCCGACTACGTCACGATCGCCAAAACGCTGCCGGGGGTGCGCAACGCGGCCGCAGAGCTGACGTGGAGCGGTAACCGGCTATCCATCCGCGTGGCGGTGCAACCGGCGTTCGGGGAGGACCCGCCGTCGGTGCTGCTGGCGCGCGTGGAACACGGGTTGGCACCGGCTCGCCGCATCGGGCACGACCTGCGCGTCACCGCACCCGATTACCGCCCCGTGGCAATCGGCCTGACGGTCGAACTTGACGGCTACGCGGTCCGTGACCTGGTTCGCGAACAGATCGCCGAACTGCTCGGTAGCGGGACGCTGTCCGACGGGAGACCGGCGTTCTTCAACCCGGCGCATTTCAGCTTCGGAGACCCCCTATTCGCCAGCGCGCTGGTCGCCGCGGTTCAGGAACTCGACGGCGTCGTGTCGGTCTCGATCAACGAGCTCCGGTTCCTCACACCCGGCCCGGGCGCCGCGGCCGCGGCGGTGCCCCCCGCCCGGGACGTGTCGGCGACAGCGATCATCCGCTGCGACAACGACCCGGCAGCACCGGAAAACGGCTATGCCCAGCTGACGATGGTCGGTGGACGATGACGGATTCCGTTTCGCGCCAACAAGTTCCGGTCCCCCTGCACTACCGGCACGCCGACCGCGCCCAGGTTCTGGCCACCTTGATCCACAACCTGGTGGTGGGCCAGCCCGATCCGGGCCTGCCCGGTTTGCCGCTGACGACCAAGTCGCTGACCGATCCGACGGTGGCGCTGCTGGATTGCTGGGCGACCGTCGCCGACGTCATCGACTTCTACCAAGAACGCATCGCCACCGAAGGCTTTCTCGACAC
>Ga0306920_100002041_pt1 | contig 25300 bp, 27 predicted proteins | sample flu12Cox44000170_FD_204666 | JGI IMG/M metagenome (GOLD analysis project Ga0306920, IMG submission 204666) | Lab enrichment of tropical soil microbial communities from Luquillo Experimental Forest, Puerto Rico - flux4day.12C.oxic.44.000.170 (v2)... | ecosystem: Environmental > Terrestrial >...
ACTGGCTCAACGACAGGCGGTCCCGGAATCCGATTGCCTTTGGCACTCATGCATTGGGCATAAACGGTGTCATATCTCGCTTGCAATGAGCCACCAGCGGCTGCGGCGTTCCCCGATCCCACTGCACTGCCGGCGACTAAACCAGTACCAGCGCCAACTGCCGCGCCTGTCCCCGCATGTCCTGCCGCTGATCCAAGTGCAGCACCTGCCAGAGCGCCCAGTGCGGTGCCAACGACAGCGCTACCAACTGCAGCGTCATTCGCTGCCTGGCCGGGGGACTGGTACCCTATCGCTTGCTGAGCGGAAGTCTGGCAGTACTGATCGTCTGCCTGGAATGACTCATAAGACTTGTGCGGGCCGGGCATGGCTGCGAACGATGGGGTGGCCGGACCGTTATAGGCGCATCCCCCACACGTGAGACAAAAAGCGCCCAAGAATGCGAAAGATTGTTTGAACACCACTTACCCCCCGACTAATAGCCCCGAGTGATATATCGGTTCGATCAGCTCGAATCATGGCAAAGATTAGGAATGATAAGGAACTCAATGATTAATTAATTCTCTTGCCGTCGCACTTTTGGAAAGAAAATTGTCTCGCATCGCCGATCAGCGAGCGCCGTCATGCAGTGCTGGTCCGGCAATGCCAGCTCATCGATAACATCTCGCCCAAATGTAGTCGGCAGTGGCCCATCCGACATTAGACCGCTTGGGTTCGTAGACCCGGCTCGCTAATCTAAGGATGTTATCGCGACAGGCGTGGCCATGCCCACGCGCCATCACTTGGGCACAATATGCTTCGCATCGGCGTTGGCGCCGAATTCGTGGATGCCGGGTCCTTCGTTGCTGTTAGCGTTGCAGCTCAAGCTCGGCAGCAGACGTCACACGCGCTCCGCTGGAGCGACGGCTGAAGCTCGCCGCCGCGATCAAAGCGGCGCGGAAGCACAAAGGTCCGGTGATCGTGAGCAAGCTGGACCGGCTCTCCCGCGACGTTCATTTCATCTCGGGGCTGATGGCGGACAGAGTGCCGTTCATCGTGACGGAGCTGCTGCGGACGTGGACCCGTTCGTGCTGCACCTGTTTGCCGCGCTGGCGCAGAAGGAACGGGCGATGATCTCGCAGCGGACCAACAAGGCTTGTCGGCGGCCAAGGCCCGCGGCTATCAGAGATGAGCCGCCAGGCGGCGGACGTCTTCGCGGAGACGATGCGGGCGGTGATGGGGGAGCTCGCCGATCTGCGGGATGGCAGCCGGAGGAGGCGGCGAACCGGCGACCGGCCGAAACTTCGACGTTACCGTTGCCTTGCACCGCGGCCCAATCAAAAGTTGGACCCTTGAGGCAGACTCCACTCAGAGGGCGTTTGAGGGTGTCGATAAGCGCGCTATGATTGCCGGGTCGGACCGTGGCATCCCGCCCGTTGCGCATCACGCGGGATGTTGCGTGAAGCATTTACTCGACCGCTTCACCTGCCGGTTTCGACGACCCGCACGATGCCGCCTGGCGGCACGTATGGGGGACAACGCAAAGCCGCCGGTCCTTCGGATCTACCGGCGGCTTTGCTGTCTGTGCTGACGGCCGAGTGGTCGAACAAGTGGTCAAAATCGGCAGGTGCCTGTCCCCGGCCTCGCTTGACGATTCGTCAAGCCGGCAGTAGGTAACGGGCATCGTCAGCGGCCCGGCAACGGACTTCCGCGGCGAGCCTATTCCCCAAAAGGAATTGCTTGCCGGTCTCGTCCCTAACTTGGGCGGAGAGCGGCTATTGGATGACGCGATGGCGAAAGTCAGTCCGTTTAAGTTCATGCAGGAAGTGCGCGCCGAAGGGCAGAAGGTCACGTGGCCGACGCGCAAGGAGACTACCGTCACCACCATCATGGTGTTTGTGATGGTCTTCATCGCCTGCATTTTCTTTCTGCTGGCAGATCAGCTCATGCGTATCGCAGTCAGTTTTCTCCTCGGCATCAGCACTTGAGTTTTGACGATCAAGATTCACGATCTGGAATTCATGACATGACCAGCCGATGGTACGCAGTTCACGCCTATTCGAATTTCGAAAACAAGGTGGCGGAATCCATCCGTGAACAGGCCAAGCAGCGCGGGCTGTCCGGCCTGTTCGAGGATATTCTCGTGCCCAAGGAAAAGGTTACCGAAGTGCGGCGCGGGCGCAAAGTCGACGCCGAGCGCAAGTTCTTTCCGGGCTACGTGCTCGTGAAGATGGAAATGACCGACGAAGCCTATCACTTGATCAAGAACACGCCGAAGGTGACCGGCTTTCTCGGTTCTGATAATAAGCCAATGCCACTGTCCGATGCCGAGGCAGAGCGCCTGCTGCAACAGGTGCAGGAAGGCATCGAGCGGCCGAAGCCTTCGGTCTCATTCGAAGTTGGTGAGCAGGTTCGCGTATCGGATGGGCCTTTCGCCTCCTTCAACGGCACGGTGGAAGAGGTCGATGAGGGCCGCTCGCGGCTGAAAGTGGCGGTGTCGATCTTCGGCCGCGCGACGCCGGTCGAGCTTGAATTCGGACAGGTGGAAAAGCTGTAGACTTGAGCAGTCGTGGGAGGTGAGGCGGCAGCCAGCCGTCAAGAGCCGCACCACTAACAGGAGTAACGAATGGCGAAGAAAATCACCGGATATGTGAAATTGCAGGTGCCGGCGGGAGCGGCCAATCCGTCGCCGCCGATCGGCCCGGCGCTGGGTCAGCGCGGCCTCAACATCATGGAATTCTGCAAGGCGTTTAATGCGCAGACGCAGAAGCTGGAGAAGGGCGCGCCGATCCCGGTGACCATCACGGTCTACGCCGATCGTTCCTTTACGTTCGAACTGCGCACGCCGCCGGTATCGCACTTCCTCAAGAAGGCTGCCAAGCTCGAAAGCGGCTCGAAGACGCCCGGCCGCGAGATCGCGGGTTCGGTGACGAAAGCGCAAGTTCGGGAGATCGCTCAACAGAAGATGAAAGACCTCAACTGCGATACGATCGAGGCGGCGACGCGCATGATCGAGGGGTCGGCGCGCTCGATGGGCTATGAGGTGAAGCCATGAGCAATCTCGGCAAACGCACGAAGAAGGCGCGCGAGGGGGTGGATCGCGAGAAGCTTTATCCGCTCACCGAAGCAGTGAAGATGGTCAAGGAGCGCGCCAAGGCGAAGTTCGACGAGACCGTCGAAGTAGCAATGAATCTCGGCATCGATCCGCGCCATGCGGATCAGATGGTGCGCGGGGTCGTCAACTTGCCGAACGGTTCCGGGCGCTCGGTGCGCGTCGCCGTGTTTGCGCGCGGCGCCAAGGCCGATGAAGCCAAGGCCGCGGGCGCCGATGTGGTCGGCGCCGAGGATCTGGTGGAGAAGGTGCAAGGCGGCGCGATCGACTTCGACCGCGTCGTCGCCACCCCCGATCTGATGCCGCTGGTCGGCCGTCTCGGCAAGGTGCTCGGCCCGCGCGGCTTGATGCCCAATCCCAAGGTCGGCACCGTTACGATGGATATCGCCAATGCGGTTCGCGGAGCCAAGGGCGGCTCGGTGGAGTTCCGCGCCGAGAAGGCCGGCATCGTTCAAGCGGGCGTGGGGAAGGCCTCATTCAGCGAGCAAAAGCTAATCGAGAATATCCGCGCTTTTGCTGATGCCGTTCAGAAGTCGCGGCCGGCAGGCGCCAAGGGGCACTTCATCAATCGTGTGGCTATTTCCTCGACCATGGGCCCCGGCGTGAAGGTCGAGCCGGCAACCCTGTTCGAGGCCGCGCAGTAGGCCCACTAAGGCGCTTGGCAAAACGGTTCAAGCGGTCTAAATAAGGGCCATGGGCGTGCCGGCCCAATCTGTCGGCGCGCCTTTGCGCGCTTCTCGATTACCACCAAGGCAAGATCGGCTTCTTAGTATTCCGGCTCGGATTGTCTAAGAAGATCAGAGGCTTAGTTGGCTTTCGAACGCGCTCCTGTCCAAGATTGCGGGCGCCGGCGACGGCTTAATCGATAAAGCCTGCATAGACGGGTGAAGGACGAGGGCAGGCTCCTCACAAAGCCGGTTGCCCTTCAGTTCTGACCTCGATGGCCGGTGCAGCGAAAGCGGCGCCGGGGGCAGGGTGGAAATCGTCCTGCTTGGTCTGCCTCCGCAAGGAGGGGATTGGCGGGACGGCTGGCATCAAGCCGGCGGCTCGCAAGCCGGACCGCCAACCGGAGAGAGATTTTGGATCGCGCGGCAAAAAGCGAACTCGTGACGGCCCTTGGCGAGGTGTTCAAAACCACCAAGGTCGTCGTCGTCGCTCATTATTCGGGCCTCACGGTCGCCCAAATGCAGACCCTGCGTCGGCAGATGAAGCAGGGGGGCGCCAAAGTGAAGGTTGCGAAAAACCGGCTCGCCAAGATCGCTCTTCAAGGCAGTGACGTCGCCTCGATCGCGCCGCTCCTCAAAGGACCGGCCTTGATCGCCTTCTCCGGCGATCCGGTCGCGGCGCCGAAGGTCGCCGTCGAGTTCGCCAAGACGAACGAGCGTTTCGTGATTCTTGGCGGGGCGATGGGAACGACCACGCTCGATCCGAACGGGGTCAAGGCTTTGGCGGCGCTGCCGTCACTGGACGAGCTGCGGGCAAAGATCGTCGGGCTTATTCAGGCGCCGGCGACCAAAATTGCGCAGGTGGTCAACGCACCTGCGGCCAAGCTCGCCCGTGTGGTGCAGGCCTATGCCAGCAAGACGGAAAACGCGGCTGCCTAAGGCATTCAAAGTCAGAACCGAAGGACAAAATTCATGGCTGATCTGCAGAAAATCGTGAACGACCTATCCAGCCTCACCGTGCTTGAGGCTGCGGAACTCGCCACGCTTCTCGAAGAGAAGTGGGGCGTTTCGGCCGCCGCCGCGGTTGCGGTAGCCGCCGGACCGGCTGCGGGCGGGGCGGCTGGCGCAGCCCCTGCGGAGGAAAAGACCGAGTTTACGGTCGTTTTGGCCTCCGCCGGCGAGAAGAAGATCGAGGTCATCAAGGAAGTCCGCGCTATCACCGGGCTTGGTCTGAAGGAAGCCAAGGACCTCGTCGAAGGCGCCCCCAAGAATGTCAAGGAGGGCGTCAACAAGGAGGACGCCGCCAAGATCAAGGCGACCCTGGAAAAGGTTGGTGCAAAGGTTGAGCTTAAGTAAGTAGTACTTACCTAAGGAAAATCCCTCGGGCGAACGGAGCAGGAACCCGGGGATTTCAAAAGCGGTGAATGGCCTGGAACGATGAGGTGGCGTGGTGGCGTATCAATCGCCTCCCACGTTCCAAGGAGGGAGTGCGGCCAGGCGATTCGGGCAGCTAACCGGATCACCCGGCAACGCAGAAACGATAGGGCGAATGACGCCTGTCCCGACGGTCGCGACGGATAGCGGCCCTCTGGAGAGTCGTCTTGATCGCCTCGGTAACTCGGAGCGCAAGGCGCGCAAATACCTTGGTGCGGGTATCTGCCGTCGTCGGGCCGAGCGTCACGGTTCGAGGGTTGGCGTTTTCGCCGGCGGCTCTGATCCGATGGTTCGATTGAGCGAGAGGACATGATGGCGCAGACATTTGTTGGTCGGAAGCGCGTTAGAAAATTTTTCGGAAAAATCGAGGAAGTCGCGGAGATGCCGAACCTCATTGAGGTTCAAAAGGCGTCTTACGACCAATTCCTCTTGGTGCAGGAGCCGCGAGGCGGCCGCCCCAACGAGGGACTGCAGGCGGTCTTCAAGTCGGTTTTCCCAATTTCCGACTTCTCCAATACGTCGATGCTGGAATTCGTCAAATACGAATTCGAGCTGCCAAAATACGATGTCGACGAGTGCCGCCAGCGTGGCATGACCTATGCCGCGCCGCTGAAGGTGACGCTGCGCCTGATCGTGTTCGATACCGATGAAGAGACCGGCGCCAAGTCGGTCAAGGACATCAAGGAGCAGGATGTCTACATGGGCGACATTCCGCTCATGACCAACAACGGCACCTTCGTCGTCAACGGCACCGAGCGCGTCATCGTCTCGCAGATGCATCGTTCGCCTGGCGTGTTCTTCGATCACGACAAGGGCAAGACGCACTCCTCGGGCAAGCTCTTGTTTGCCGCCCGCATCATTCCCTATCGCGGTTCTTGGCTCGACATCGAATTCGACGCCAAGGACATCGTCTATGCACGTATCGACCGGCGGCGGAAAATTCCCGTCACTTCGCTTCTTTACGCACTGGGCATGACCGGCGAGGAAATTCTCAACACCTTCTATAAGCAGGTGCCTTACAAGCGCGCCAAGGAAGGCTGGCGCGTGCCCTTCGACGCCAATAGGTTGCGCGGTTACAAGGCGATCAACGATCTCGTCGATGCCGACAGCGGCAAGGTGGTTCTAGAGGCCGGCAAGAAACTGACGGTGCGCCAGGCCCGCCAGCTCGCCGAGAAGGGACTGAAGGCGCTGCGGCTCTCCGACGAGGAGCTGATCGGCCAATACATCGCCGAAGATCTCGTCAATCCGAAAACCGGCGAGATCTACGCCGAGGCCGGCGAAGAGATCACCGAGAAAACGCTCAAGGTGCTCAACGAGGCCGGTTACAAGGAGCTGCCGCTTCTTAACATCGACCACGTCAATGTCGGCGCCTACGTCCGCAACACGCTCGCGGTCGACAAGAATATGACGCGCGAAGACGCGTTGTTCGATATCTATCGCGTCATGCGCCCGGGCGAGCCGCCGACGATCGACACGGCGCAGACGATGTTCCAATCGCTGTTCTTCGACCCGGAGCGCTACGACCTATCCGCCGTCGGCCGGGTCAAGATGAACATGCGGCTTGATCTTACCGCCGAGGACACCGTGCGCATTCTGCGCAAGGATGACGTCCTCGCGGTGATCGCTACGCTCGTCGATCTACGCGACGGCAAGGGTGAAATCGACGACATCGACCATCTCGGCAACCGCCGCGTTCGCTCGGTGGGCGAGCTGATGGAGAACCAATATCGCATCGGCCTGTTGCGCATGGAGCGCGCCATCAAAGAGCGCATGTCGTCGGTCGATATCGATACGGTGATGCCGCAGGATTTGATCAACGCCAAGCCGGCGGCCGCCGCCGTGCGCGAGTTCTTCGGCTCTTCGCAGCTCTCGCAGTTCATGGACCAGACCAATCCGCTGTCGGAAATCACCCACAAGCGACGCCTTTCCGCGCTCGGCCCGGGCGGGCTTACCCGCGAACGCGCCGGCTTCGAGGTGCGCGACGTGCATCCGACCCATTACGGCCGCATTTGTCCGATCGAGACGCCCGAAGGCCCGAATATCGGTCTCATCAATTCGCTCGCGACCTATGCGCGGGTGAACAAATATGGCTTCGTCGAGACTCCGTATCGTAAGGTCAAGGACGGCCGCGTCACCGACGAGGTAATCTATCTCTCGGCGATGGAAGAGGGCCGCTACACCGTGGCGCAGGCCAATTCCGCCATCGACGCCAAGGGCCGCTTTACCGACGATCTCGTGGTGGTGCGGCATGCCGGCGACGTGCAGCTCATTCCACCGGACAAGGTCGACTTCATGGACGTCTCGCCGAAGCAGCTCGTTTCGGTCGCGGCGGCGCTCATTCCGTTCTTGGAGAACGACGACGCCAACCGCGCCTTGATGGGCTCGAACATGCAGCGCCAGGCCGTGCCGCTCGTGCGCGCCGAGGCGCCGTTCGTCGGCACCGGCATGGAAGGCGTTGTCGCGCGCGATTCCGGCGCGGCGATCGCCGCCCGCCGCACCGGCGTGGTCGATCAGGTCGATGCGACACGTATCGTCATTCGCGCCACCGACGAACCGGACGCGACCAAGCCCGGCGTCGACATCTATCGCCTGCAAAAATTCCAGCGCTCGAATCAGAACACCTGCATCAACCAGCGGCCGCTGGTTAAGGTGGGCGATCAGGTCAAAAGGGGCGACATCATTGCCGACGGGCCGTCCACCGACCTCGGCGAGCTCGCGCTTGGCCGCAACGTGCTGGTCGCGTTCATGCCGTGGAACGGCTACAACTTCGAAGACTCGATCCTTTTGTCCGAGCGTATCGTCAAGGACGACGTTTTCACTTCGATACACATCGAAGAATTCGAAGTGATGGCGCGCGACACCAAGCTCGGGCCCGAGGAGATCACCCGCGACATCCCCAACGTCTCGGAAGAGACGCTCAAGAATCTCGACGAGGCCGGTATCGTTTATATCGGCGCGGAGGTGCGCGCCGGCGACATCCTGGTCGGCAAGATTACGCCTAAGGGAGAAAGCCCGATGACGCCGGAGGAAAAACTCCTGCGCGCCATCTTCGGCGAAAAGGCCTCCGATGTGCGCGACACCTCGCTGCGGGTTCCGCCCGGCGTTCAGGGCACCGTCGTCGAAGTGCGCGTTTTCAACCGGCATGGCGTCGAGAAGGACGAGCGCGCGCTCGCCATCGAGCGGGAAGAGATCGAACGGCTCGCTAAGGACCGCGACGACGAGCAGGCGATCCTCGATCGCAACGTCTACGGCCGCCTGGCCGAGCTCCTGGAGGGGCGGCAGGGTATTGCCGGCCCGAAGGGCTTCAAGAAAGACACCAAGATTTCGCGAGCGGTGCTCGAGGAATATCCGCGTTCGCAATGGTGGATGTTCGCTTCGCCGAACGACAAGGTGATGGCGGAAATCGAAGCCATCCGGAAGCAATATGACGAGTCGAAGCGGCGGCTCGAGCAGCGATTCCTCGACAAGGTCGAGAAGCTGCAACGCGGCGATGAATTGCCGCCCGGCGTCATGAAGATGGTCAAGGTCTTCGTCGCCGTGAAGCGCAAGATCCAGCCCGGCGACAAGATGGCCGGCCGCCACGGCAACAAGGGCGTCGTGTCGAAGATCGTCCCGCTCGAGGATATGCCTTTCCTCGCCGACGGCACGTCGGTTGACATCGTGCTCAACCCGCTCGGCGTGCCGAGCCGCATGAATGTCGGGCAGATTCTCGAGACTCACCTGGGCTGGGCTTGTGCCGGCCTGGGACTAAAGATCGGGCACGCGGTCGATCTTCATAACGGCAAGAAGGATTCCAAGCCGCTGAAGGACCTGCTCAAGAGGGTCTACGGTGAGGACGAGACGATCAAGTCGCTCGACGACAAGGGTCTCATGGAGCTTGGCACCAATCTTCGCCACGGCGTCCCGATCGCGACGCCGGTCTTCGACGGCGCCAAGGAAGCCGATATCGAGCACATGCTCGATCTCGCCGGCCTCGATCATTCCGGGCAGGTCACGCTCTATGACGGCCGCACCGGCGACACATTCGACCGCAAGGTCACGGTCGGCTTCATCTACATGATGAAGCTGCACCACCTCGTGGACGACAAGATCCACGCGCGTTCGATCGGTCCGTACAGTCTGGTCACGCAACAGCCGTTGGGTGGGAAGGCGCAGTTCGGCGGCCAGCGCTTCGGCGAAATGGAAGTGTGGGCGCTCGAAGCCTACGGGGCGGCCTATACGCTGCAGGAAATGCTGACGGTGAAGTCCGACGACGTGGCCGGACGCACCAAGGTCTATGAATCGATCGTACGCGGCGACGATGCGTTCGAATCCGGTATTCCGGAATCGTTCAACGTGTTGGTCAAGGAAATGCGCTCGCTCGGCCTCAACGTCGATCTGCACAACTCCAAGCAGCAGCGCGGCGGTGCGGGCGAAGTCGCGGAGGCAGCGGAGTAAATCGGAGAGAAATCTTCGAACCGTCGCGCAAAAAACTCCAAACGGAGAGAATAATGAACCAAGAACTTATGAATCTCTTCAGCCCGCAGGTGCCGGCTCAGGTCTTCGACCAGATCCGTATTTCAATCGCGAGCCCGGAAAAGATTCTGTCCTGGTCCTACGGCGAGATCAAAAAGCCCGAGACCATCAATTACCGGACGTTCAAGCCCGAGCGCGACGGCTTGTTCTGTGCGCGTATTTTCGGGCCGATCAAGGACTACGAGTGCTTGTGCGGCAAGTACAAGCGGATGAAGTACAAGGGCATCATCTGCGAGAAATGTTCGGTCGAGGTGACGCTGTCGCGCGTGCGGCGCGAGCGGATGGGCCATATCGAGCTCGCCGCTCCGGTGGCGCATATCTGGTTCTTGAAATCGCTGCCGAGCCGGATCGGGCTGTTGCTCGACATGACGCTCAAGGATCTCGAGCGCATTCTTTATTTCGAATATTACGTCGTGCTCGAGCCGGGCCTTACCCCGCTCAAGGACCGGCAGCTTCTCTCGGAAGACGAATACGTCAAGGCGCAGGATCAATACGGCGCCGATAGCTTCACCGCCATGATCGGCGCGGAAGCGATCCGCGAAATGCTCAAGGCGCTTGATCTCGAGAAGATGGCGGCCGAGCTGCGCCAGGAGATCGCCGAATCGAAGTCCGATCTCAAGCCGAAGAAGCTGGCGAAGCGGCTGAAGCTGATCGAGGCGTTCATCCAGTCCCACAACAAGCCGGAATGGATGGTGCTCACCCATGTGCCGGTGATTCCGCCCGACCTGCGGCCGCTCGTGCCGCTCGACGGCGGGCGCTTCGCCACGTCCGACCTCAACGATCTCTATCGCCGCGTCATCAACCGCAACAATCGGTTGAAGCGGCTGATCGAGCTGCGCGCCCCCGACATCATCATTCGCAACGAAAAGCGAATGTTGCAGGAGGCGGTCGACGCACTGTTCGACAATGGCCGCCGCGGCCGCGTCATCACCGGCGCCAACAAGCGGCCGCTGAAATCGCTCGCCGACATGCTCAAGGGCAAGCAGGGCCGGTTCCGCCAGAATCTGCTCGGCAAGCGCGTCGACTATTCCGGCCGCTCGGTCATCGTCGTCGGCCCGGAGCTCAAGCTGCATCAGTGCGGGCTGCCGAAGAAAATGGCGCTCGAACTGTTCAAGCCGTTTATCTATTCGCGGCTCGACGCTAAAGGCCTGTCGACGACCGTGAAGCAGGCCAAGAAGCTTGTCGAAAAGGAGAAACCCGAAGTCTGGGATATCCTCGACGAGGTCATTCGCGAGCATCCGGTCCTGCTCAATCGCGCGCCGACGCTTCACCGCCTCGGCATCCAGGCGTTCGAGCCGGTGCTGATCGAAGGCAAGGCGATCCAGCTCCATCCGCTGGTTTGCGCGGCGTTCAACGCCGACTTCGACGGCGACCAGATGGCGGTTCACGTGCCGCTGTCGCTCGAAGCTCAGCTCGAAGCGCGCGTTCTGATGATGTCGACCAACAACATCCTGCACCCGGCAAACGGCTCGCCGATCATCGTACCGTCGCAGGATATCGTGCTCGGTCTTTATTACCTCTCGATCATGATCGAGAACGGGCCGGGTCAATACAAGCTGGAACTGTATTCGCCCGAGCAGCTCAAGCACGATCCCAACAAGATGAACATCGTCCAGGGCTTTTACCGCAACATCAGCGAGGTCGAGCACGCCCTGCAGGAGAAGACGGTGGGGCTGCACAGCAAGATCAAGTACATCTGGGAGGGTGTGGACGAGGACGGCAAGGCCGTGCGCAAGACCTATGAGACCACGCCCGGCCGCGCATTGCTGGGCGAGGTTTTGCCGAAGCACCCCAAAGTGCCGTTCGACTTGGTCAACAAGCTCATGACCAAGCGCGAAATCTCCAGCATGATCGACACCGTTTATCGCCACTGCGGCCAGAAGGAGACCGTGATCTTCTGCGACCGTGTCATGGCGCTCGGCTTTCATCACGCGTTCAAGGCCGGCATTTCGTTCGGCAAGGACGATATGGTGGTGCCGGGCTCGAAGCGCTCGATCGTCGAAAAGACCCGTGAATCGGTCAAGGAATTCGAGCAGCAGTATAACGACGGCCTGATCACGCAGGGCGAGAAGTACAACAAGGTCGTCGACGCCTGGTCGAAGTGCACCGAGGAAATCGCCGAGGCGATGATGAAGGAAATCTCCGCCGCCAAGCCCGCGGCGGAGAAGGGCGCCGAAGCGCAGGTCAACTCGATCTTCATGATGGCGCATTCCGGCGCGCGCGGTTCGCCGGCGCAAATGCGGCAGCTCGCCGGCATGCGCGGCCTGATGGCGAAGCCGTCAGGCGAGATCATCGAGAGCCCGATCATCTCGAACTTCAAGGAAGGGCTGTCGGTGCTCGAATACTTCAACTCGACGCACGGCGCGCGCAAAGGCCTCGCCGACACGGCGCTCAAGACGGCGAATTCCGGTTATCTAACGCGCCGACTTGTCGACGTGGCGCAGGACTGCATCATTACCGATGAGGACTGCGGCACTTCGCGCGGCATCAAAGTGCGGGCGATCATCGACGCCGGCCAGGTCGTAGCCTCGCTTGCGAGCCGCATCCTCGGCCGCACCACGGCCGAAGATGTCCGCGATCCGTCCACCAACGAGGTGCTGGTGCCGAACGCGACGCTGCTTGAGGAGACGCATGTCGATCGTCTCGTCAATGCCGGCGTCCAAGAGGTGCGCATCCGGTCGGTACTCACCTGCGAGACGGTCAACGGCGTCTGCGCCAAATGCTATGGGCGCGATCTCGCCCGCGGCACTCCGGTCAATATGGGGGAGGCGGTCGGCGTCATCGCCGCGCAATCGATCGGCGAGCCGGGCACGCAGCTCACGATGCGCACGTTCCATATCGGCGGAGCGGCGCAGATTTCGGAGCAGTCGTTCGTCGAGTCGAATTTCGAGGGTACGGTCAAGATCAAGAACATGAACGTCGCCCGCAATTCGGACGGCGATCTGATCGCGATGAACCGCAACCTGGTCGTTGCCGTGCTCGATCCCGACGGGACGGAACGCGCCGTGCATCGCATCCAGTACGGCGCGCGGCTGAAAGTCTCCGACGGCGAACACATCAAGCGCGGTCAGCGCATTGCCGAGTGGGATCCCTATACCCGCCCGATCCTCACCGAGGTCGAGGGCACGGTCGGCTTCGAGGATCTCGTCGAAGGGCAATCGATGACCGAGACGCTCGACGAGTCCACCGGCATCGCCAAGCGCGTCGTGATCGATTGGCGTTCCGGCTCGGCGCGCGGCCAGCAGGATCTGCGTCCGGCGCTGGCGATCAAGGACAAGGACGGCAAGATCCTGAAGCTCAGCCGCGGCGGCGATGCCCGCTACATGCTCGCGGTGGACGCGATCATTTCGGTCGATCCCGGCTCGCACGTGAGGGCGGCGGACGTCATCGCCCGCATTCCGACGGAAAGCGCCAAGACACGTGATATTACCGGCGGTCTGCCGCGCGTCGCCGAATTGTTCGAGGCGCGCCGTCCCAAGGAGTCCGCAGTCATCGCGGAAATCTCGGGCACGGTCCGTTTCGGCCGCGACTACAAGAACAAGCGGCGGATCACCATCGAGCCAGCCAGCAAGGATGAGGAGCCCAAGGAGTATCTGGTCCCAAAGGGCAAGCACATTCACTTGCAGGATGGCGATGTGATCGAGAAGGGCGACTTCATCGTCGAAGGCAACCCGGCGCCGCACGACATCCTGGCGATCAAAGGCGTCGAGGAGCTTGCCGGCTATCTCGTCAATGAGATCCAGGACGTCTATCGGCTACAGGGCGTGAGCATTAACGACAAGCACATCGAAGTGATCGTGCGGCAGATGCTCCAGAAGGTCGAGATCGACGATTCCGGCGAGACCGATCTGATCCAGGGCGAACAGGTCGACAAGATCGAGTTCGACGAGGTCAATGCCCGGGTCGTCGCCGAAGGCAAGAAGCCCGCCACCGCGCATCCGGTGCTCCTTGGCATCACCAAGGCTTCGCTGCAGACGCGCTCGTTCATCTCGGCGGCGTCGTTCCAGGAGACGACGCGCGTGCTCACCGAAGCCGCAGTCAACGGCAAGGCCGACACGCTCGACGGCCTAAAGGAGAACGTCATTGTCGGCCGGCTCATTCCGGCGGGCACAGGCGCCATGATGAACAAGATCCGCGAAGTCGCGATCAAGCGCGATCAGCTCATCCTGGCCGAGCGCGAAAAGGAGGCGGCTGTCAAAGCCGAAGCGGCCACCGAGCCGGCCGCATTGCCGGCGGCGGAATAAGCGCGGACGAACGGAAATCGAAGGGCCGCCGCTTGGCGGCCCTTTGTTTTTCCGTTGTCACAACGCGGATGACGCGGGCGATCGTGCCGACGATCAAGATCTTCAGCGGCGGCGCCATGCGGGGGTTGATGACGCAAGCACTACCGCTGTTGCAGCGGACGAACGGTGTGTCGGTCGACATCGAGTTTCGGTTGGCCTCGGCACACAAGAAGGCAATCGAGGACGGCGCCGCGTTCGACGTCGCGATCCTGCCGCGCCCGGAGCTCGACGAACTGGCCGAACATGGCGCGATCGCGCGGGCCTGCACCGCTGATCGGCCTCGCCGTGCGGGCAGGGGCGCCAATGCCCGATATCGGCAGCGTCGCGGCGCACTCCTGCAAGCGCGGTCATTTGCCTATAGCGACGGGTCGAGCGGCGCCTACCGCGGCCCTCCTGGGAAAACTCGGCATCGCCGAACAGATGCGGCCGAAAACCAAACTCACAAGCGGGCCTGGGGCGGATTTAGTTGCCCGCGGCGAAGCCGAAATTGGCATACAGCAGATCGTCGCGATTGCCCATCAAGGGAGCGCAATTGGCCGGCCCGCTGCCGGCCGAACTGCAAAATGTCATCGTCTACGCCGCCGGCTTGGCACCGCGCCCGCAATACTGCTTTGGCGCGTGACTTTATCGCGTTTATGGCGACGGACCAGGCGAAGCGGCGTGCGGCCTCGAGCCAGGCTAGACCGCGGCGAGCGCGCCTTCGCGCAAATGACCGGAAACGCTTGCGCCATCGCGCTTTTAAGCCCATATCTGCTTGACTTGGGGCCGGAGCGCCGATACATACCGCCCACTTTTCGGCAGGTGGTGAGCTTCGCCAGTCGGAACGGCCTGCCAGGTCCCGAATGAGCTTTTGAAAGTGCTACTTTCTTAGCTCGTCGGACGCGGCGTAACGCCTCGACGAAGGAAGCTCAAACGCTGCCTCTGACTTCGGATGGTCAGACGATCGAAGCATGACCGCGCTTTCGCGGTCCTCTGCGAAGGCCAAGCGCCCTTCCGCGCCACAAGGCGGATGGCGCGGTTTGGTTTTGCGCGGACGGTTGGCGAGCCTGGTTTTGGCAAGCCTCGTCGTGAAGTGAACGAGCCTTTGAACGAGCCGTGGAATGAACGAATTGGAGTGAAGCAAAGGGATGCCGACGATCAACCAGCTCATTCGCAAGCCGCGGGTCACGCAGCACGCGAAAAAGAAGGTGCCGGCTTTGCAGCAGAACCCGCAAAAGCGCGGCGTCTGCACGCGCGTCTACACCACGACGCCGAAGAAGCCGAATTCGGCGCTGCGCAAGGTCGCCAAGGTCCGGCTGACCAACGGCTTCGAAGTGATCGGTTACATCCCCGGCGAGGGTCATAACCTCCAAGAGCATTCGGTGGTGATGATCCGCGGCGGCCGTGTGAAGGATTTGCCGGGCGTGCGCTATCACATCCTGCGCGGTGTGCTCGACACACAGGGGGTGAAAAACCGCAAGCAACGGCGATCGAAGTATGGAGCGAAGAGGCCGAAGTGACCCGAGCCCAGCGAGAGTCGAAGGATTAAAGGACGCGGACGGCCGGGGCAAGCTCGGCCGCGGCGAAAGTGGAGAGAAACAGAGAGAAGAGCGATGTCCCGCCGTCACAGGGCAGATAAGCGCGAGATCCTGCCGGACCCGAAATTCGGGAACGTCGTGGTCACGAAATTCATGAACTCGGTGATGCACGCCGGCAAGAAGTCGGTGGCGGAGAACATCGTCTATGGGGCGCTCGAAATGATCGAGGGCAAGACCCGGCAAAATCCGGTCACCATCTTCGAGCAGGCGCTTGACAATGTCATGCCGTCGATCGAAGTCCGCTCGCGCCGCGTCGGCGGCGCCACGTATCAGGTGCCGGTCGAGGTGCGCACGTCGCGCCGCCAAGCACTCGGCATCCGCTGGATCATCGCCGCGGCACGCGAACGCAACGAAAAAACGATGACCGAGCGGCTCTCGGCTGAACTGCTCGATGCATCCAATAACAGGGGAAACGCCGTTAAGAAACGTGAAGACACGCACCGGATGGCGGAAGCCAACCGGGCGTTCTCGCACTATCGCTGGTGAAACTGGCGACAGCGAAGGAATTATCCCCCATGCCCCGCAGACACCCCATCGAGGACTACCGCAACTTCGGCATCATGGCCCACATCGATGCCGGCAAGACGACGACGACGGAGCGCGTCCTCTATTACACCGGCAAGAGCCACAAAATGGGCGAGGTGCACGAAGGCGCAGCGACCATGGACTGGATGGAGCAGGAGCAGGAGCGCGGCATCACCATCACTTCGGCCGCCACCACCGCCTTCTGGAACGGCAAGCGCCTCAACATCATCGATACCCCCGGCCACGTCGATTTCACCATCGAGGTGGAACGCTCGCTGCGCGTGCTCGACGGCGCCATTTGCGTGCTCGATTCCAATCAGGGCGTGGAGCCGCAGACCGAGACGGTATGGCGGCAGGGCGACAGATATAAGGTTCCGCGCATTGTCTTCTGCAACAAGATGGACAAGGTCGGCGCCGACTTCTTCCAGTGCTTGAAAGACATCGTCGATCGGCTCGGCGCTAAGCCCGTGGCCATTCAGCTTCCGATCGGATCCGAAGCCCAATTCAAGGGCGTCATCGATCTCGTCCGCATGGTCGGTGTCGTATGGGACGAGGAAACGCTCGGCGCCAAATATCACGACGTCGATATTCCGGCCGAGCTCAAGGAGCAGGCCCAGGAATATCGCGAGAGGCTGATCGAGGCCGCGGTCGAGCTCGACGACGATGCCATGACCGCTTACCTCGAAGGCAAAGAGCCGGACATCGCGACGCTCAAGCGCCTGATCCGCAAAGCCACCATCGCCGGCACATTCTTCCCAGTGCTATGCGGCTCGGCGTTCAAAAACAAGGGCGTGCAGCCGCTGCTCGACGCGGTGGTGGATTATTTGCCGTCGCCGATCGACGTTCCGCCGGTCAAGGGCGCCGATTTCGCGGGCAACGAGGTCGAACGTAAATCCTCCGATACCGAGCCGCTGGCGATCCTCGCCTTCAAGATCATGGACGATCCGTTCGTCGGTACCATCACTTTCTGCCGCATCTATTCCGGCCGTCTCGAAAGCGGCACCGGCGTATTGAACTCGACCAAGGACCGCAAGGAGCGCGTCGGCCGCATGCTCTTGATGCACGCCAACAATCGCGAGGACATCAAGGAGGCCTATGCAGGCGACATCGTCGCCCTGGCCGGCTTGAAAGAAGTGCGCACCGGCGACACGCTGTGCGATCCGCAGAAGGCCGTGATCCTGGAGAAAATGGAATTTCCCGATCCCGTCATCGAGATCGCGATCGAGCCGAAGTCGAAGGCCGACCAGGAAAAACTCGGTGTGGCGCTCGCCAAGCTCGTGGCCGAAGATCCCTCGTTCCGCGTCACCACCGACTTCGAATCCGGCCAGACGATCATCAAAGGGATGGGCGAGCTGCATCTCGACATCAAGGTCGACATTCTCAAGCGCACCTATAAGGTCGACGCCAATATCGGCGCGCCGCAAGTGGCCTATCGCGAGAAGATCACGCGACCGGCTACCGTCGATTATACGCACAAGAAGCAGACCGGCGGTCACGGCCAGTTCGCGCGCATCAAAATCATCGCCGCGCCGGCCCCGCCCGGAACCGGCTTCGTGTTCGAGAACGAAGTGGTCGGCGGCGCGGTGCCGAAGGAATTCGTTCCGGCCGTGGAAAAGGGCCTCGAAGCCATGTTGGGCTCGGGCGTCCTCGCCGGATTTCCGGTCGTCGATCTCAAGGTCAGCTTGATCGACGGCGCCGCCCATGACGTCGATTCGTCGGCCATGGCGTTCGAGATTTGCGCGCGGGCGGCGCTCCGCGAAGCCCTGCAGAAGGGCGCCCCGGCGCTGCTCGAGCCGATCATGAAGGTCGAGGTGGTGACGCCGGAGGATTATACCGGGTCGGTCATCGGCGATCTGAATTCGCGCCGAGGCCAGATCCAGGGCCAGGACATGCGCGGCAACGCCAATGTCATCTCCGCGATGGTGCCGCTCGCGAACATGTTCTCCTACGTCAACAATCTGCGCTCCATGAGTCAGGGGCGCGCCACGTTCACGATGCAGTTCGATCACTACGCGGAAGTGCCGAAAGCCATCGCCGAAGAGGTGCAGGCGAAGTTCGCCTGACGAAGATTCACGAGGATTAGAGCAAGAGTCGGAACGGAGAGTCCCATGGCCAAAGAAAAATTCCAGCGCACGAAGCCGCATTGCAATATCGGCACGATCGGGCACGTCGATCATGGCAAGACGTCATTGACGGCTGCCATCACGAAGGTATTGGCCGAGAAAGGCCAGGCGACCTACACCGCCTACGACCAGATCGACAAGGCGCCCGAGGAGAAAGCGCGCGGCATTACGATCGCGACCGCGCACGTCGAGTACCAAACGGACAAGCGCCACTATGCGCACGTCGATTGCCCGGGGCATGCCGATTACGTGAAGAACATGATCACCGGCGCCGCGCAAATGGACGGCGCGATCCTCGTGGTGAGCGCGGCCGACGGACCGATGCCGCAAACGCGCGAGCACATTCTGCTGGCGCGCCAGGTCGGCGTCCCGGCGCTGGTCGTTTATCTCAACAAAGTCGACATGGTCGACGATCCGGAGCTCCTGGAGCTTGTTGAGCTCGAAGTCCGCGAGCTCCTTTCCAAGTACAATTTCCCCGGCGACAAGATTCCGGTGATCAAGGGTTCGGCGCTGATGGCGCTCGAAGACAAGAATCCGGAGCTGGGCAAGAACTCGATCTTCGAGCTGATGAAGGCGGTAGACGACCACATTCCGCAGCCCGAGCGGCCGAAGGATCAGCCGTTCCTCATGCCGGTCGAAGACGTGTTCTCGATCTCCGGCCGCGGCACGGTCTGCACCGGCCGTATCGAGCGCGGCGTCATCAAAGTAGGCGAGGAAGTCGAAATCGTCGGCATCCGGCCGACGCAAAAGACCGTCGTCACCGGCGTTGAGATGTTCCGTAAGCTGCTCGACCAGGGCGAGGCCGGCGACAATGTCGGCTGCCTGTTGCGCGGCACCAAGCGCGAGGAAGTCGAGCGCGGCCAGGTTCTCTGCAAGCCGGGTTCGGTGAAGCCGCACACCAAGTTCAAGGCCGAGGCCTACATCCTCACCAAGGAAGAGGGCGGACGCCACACGCCGTTCTTCACCAATTACCGGCCGCAATTCTATTTCCGCACCACGGACGTGACGGGCGTTGTCACGTTGCCTGAAGGCACCGAGATGGTGATGCCGGGCGATAATATCGCCATGGAAGTCACGCTGATCGTGCCGATCGCCATGGAAGAGAAGCTGCGCTTTGCCATACGCGAGGGCGGCAAAACGGTCGGCGCCGGCGTGGTGGCGAACATCATCGAGTAGGAAACAGCGTAACGCGATGGCCGGGCAGCGTCCCGGCCATCGCGGTCAAATGGGCATGCGGTGAAAGAGACTGGGTCATGAACGGCCAAAATATCCGAATCCGGCTCAAGGCGTTCGATCATCGCATCCTCGATGCTTCGACGCGCGAGATCGTCAATACCGCCAAGCGCACGGGCGCACAGGTCCGCGGGCCGATTCCGCTGCCGACCAAGATCGAGAAATTCACGGTCAACCGCTCGCCGCACGTCGACAAGAAAAGCCGCGAGCAATTCGAGATGCGTACGCACAAGCGGTTGCTCGATATCGTCGACCCGACCCCGCAAACCGTCGATGCTTTGATGAAGCTCGACCTCGCGGCCGGCGTCGACGTCGAGATCAAGCTCTAAGGCGTGGGGAAAATCAATGCGTTCCGGAGTGCTCGCACAGAAAGTAGGCATGACGCGTCTCTTCACGGAGACCGGCGAGCATGTGCCGGTGACCGTCCTGCGGCTCGCGAATTGCCAGGTCGTCGGCCATCGCACCAAGGAGAAGAACGGCTACGTGGCGCTGCAGCTCGGCGCCGGCGCGCGCAAGGTGCAGTCCACCACCAAGGCGGACCGCGGCCATTTTGCCGTCGCCAAGGTCGAGCCGAAGCGCAAGCTTGCCGAATTCCGGGTCGATGACGCCTCCCTGATCCCGATCGGGGCGGAAATCACGGCGGATCATTTCCTGGTCGGCCAATATGTCGACGTGAGCGGCACATCGACTGGCAAAGGCTGGGCCGGCCCGATGAAGCGATGGAATTTCGCCGGCTTGCGGGCGAGCCACGGTGTTTCCATCTCTCACCGTTCGCATGGTTCGACCGGCGGACGGCAGGATCCGGGCAAGACCTTCAAGAATAAAAAGATGGCCGGTCATCTCGGCGTCGACAGTGTAACGACGCTCAATTTGAAAGTTAGGCGGACCGACGTCGAGCGCGGGCTCATTCTGGTCGAGGGCGCGGTCCCCGGCGTCAAGGGCGGATGGATCACCGTGCGCGACGCGGTGAAGAAAAAGCTCCCGGACGGCGTGCCCAAGCCCGGCAAGTTCAAGCTCGCCGACGCCGAAACGAAAGAAAGCGCCAAAGCGGATGCCGCTCAAGCGCATTCCGAAGCCGCCAAAGTGGAAGCGCCGCAGACCGCACAGGCGCCTGCACCCAAGCCGGCGCCAGAGCCGGCGGCTCACAAGAAGGAAGCCGCTCCGAAGCCGGCAGCGGCAAAAGGCGAGGCCGCAAAGCCGGCAGCCGGCAAGAGACCGAAGAGGGGCGGGTGATATGGAACTCCAGGTCACCACGCTCGATGGCAAAAAGGCAGGCTCCGTCACGCTGTCGGACGCCATTTTCGGGCTCGAACCGCGCGCCGACATCATTCACCGCTGCGTCGTGTGGCAGCTCGCGAAGCGTCAGCGCGGCACGCACGAGGTGAAGAACCGGGCGGAGATCACGCGCACCGGCAAGAAGATGTACCGGCAGAAGGGTACCGGTTCCGCGCGGCACGGTTCAGCGCGTGTCAATCTATTTCGCGGCGGCGGCCGTTCGTTCGGCCCGCATACCCGCAGCCACGCAATCGGTCTGCCGAAGAAGGTGCGCGCCCTTGCGCTCAAGCATGCGCTCTCGGCCAAGGCGAAGGACGGCGGCATCATGGTGATCGATGCGCTTACTGTGAAGGAGGCCAAGACCAAGGCGCTGCGTGGCCAATTCGACAAGCTCGGCGTCTCCAATGCGCTGTTTGTCGACGGCGCCGAGGTGGCCGCGAACGTGCGCGCCGCGGCGCGCAACATTCCGAATATCGACGTGCTGCCGGTCGCCGGCATCAACGTCTACGACATCATGCGCCGGCAGAAGCTCGTACTCACGCGCGCCGCTGTCGATGCGTTGGAGGCGCGCTTCAAATGACCACGAACGATCCGCGCGATTACGAGATCATTATCGCTCCGCTCATCACCGAGAAGGCGACCAACGCGTCCGAGTTCAACAAGGTCGTGTTCAAGGTCGCCATGACCGCGACCAAGCCTCAGATCAAGGAAGCGGTCGAGAAGCTGTTCGACGTGAAGGTCAAAACCGTCAACACGCTGCGCCGACGCGGCAAGTGGAAGCCGTTTCGCGGTCGTTATGGCCAAACCTCGGACACCAAGCGCGCGATCGTGACCCTCGAAGAGGGTCAAAAGATCGACGTCACCACGGGGCTGTAAGGAGCGGGCGATGGCACTTAAGACCTACAATCCGGTCACATCGGCGCAGCGCCAGCTCGTTCTGGTGGATCGCGGCGGCCTGCATGCTGGCAAGCCGGTCAAGGCGCTCACCGAAGGGAAGAATTCGACCGGCGGAAGAAACAATAACGGCCACATCACCTCGCGCTATCGCGGCGGCGGTCATAAGCAGGCCTATCGCAAGATCGACTTCAAGCGCCGCAAATTCGACGTGCTGGCCAAGGTCGAACGCCTCGAATACGACCCGAACCGCACGGGCTTTATCGCGCTTATTAAATACGCGGACGGCGAGCTCGCCTACATCCTGGCGCCGCAACGGCTTTCGGCCGGCGACACGATCATCGCGGGAGAGCACGTCGACGTGAAGCCCGGCAACGCCATGCCGGCGGCCAATATCCCGGTGGGCACCATCGTGCACAATATCGAGCTCAAGATCGGCAAGGGCGGACAGATTGCCCGCTCGGCCGGCGCCTATGCCCAGATCGTCGGCCGCGACGGCGAATACGTGATTTTGCGGCTCAATTCCGGCGAGCAGCGGATGGTGCACGGCCGGTGCATCGCCACGATCGGCGCGGTGTCGAATCCGGACAATATGAACGTTTCGATCGGCAAAGCCGGGCGTACGCGCTGGATGGGGCGGCGCGGCCATGTGCGCGGCGAGACGATGAATCCAGTCGATCATCCGCTCGGTGGGCGCACGCGGGGCGGCCGGCATCCGGTCACGCCGTGGGGCAAGCCGACCAAGGGTATGAAGACGCGTAAGAACAAGCGGACGGCGAAGTTCATTATGGCGAGCCGCCACGCACGCAAACAGAAGTAGGAGCGACCATGACGCGTTCGGTCTGGAAGGGCCCGTTTATCGACGGTTATCTGCTGAAAAAGGCGGATGCCGCACGCTCGTCTGGGCGGCACGAGATGATCCGCATCTGGTCGCGACGCTCGACCATCCTGCCGCAATTCGTCGGCCTGACCTTCGGCGTCTACAACGGGCAGAAGCACATACCGGTGATCGTCACCGAGGAAATGGTCGGCCACAAGTTCGGCGAGTTCGCTCCGACACGTTCGTTCTACGGACACTCGTCGGATCGCAAGGCCAAGCGCACCGGCGTGGTGGGTGAGGGCGCCGCACCAGCGGCGGCGACCGCGCCCGCGGCATCCGCAGCGGGCGCGTCGTGAGGCCGGGAGAGGTTCGATGAGCAAGAAAAAGCGCGATCGCGCGCTCTCCGACAACGAAGCCATCGCGGTCGCCCGCATGTTGCGGATCAGTCCGCAGAAGCTGAACCTGCTTGCCCAGCTTATTCGCGGCAAGAAGGTTTCCACCGCGCTCGCCGATCTCGAATTCTCGCGCAAGCGCATCGCGCGCGATGTGCGCAAGTGCCTCGAATCCGCGATCGCCAATGCGGAGAACAATCACGACCTCGACGTCGACGATCTCGTTGTCGCTGAGGCTCATGTCGGCAAGGCACTGGTGATCAAGCGGCATTCGCCGCGTGCGCGAGGCCGGGTCGGAGCAATTTTCAAGCCGTTCGCGAACCTCACCATCGTGGTGCGCGAAGTCGAGGCACAGGCCTAGAGCGGGAGGCGAGGAGAAGAACGTGGGTCAAAAAGTCAATCCGGTCGGGCTTCGTCTCGGCATCAACCGCACGTGGGATTCGCGCTGGTACGCCGGCAAGGCGAGCTATGGTTCGCTGCTGCATGAAGACATGGAAATCCGCAAGGTGCTGATGGCCGAATTGAAGCAGGCCGCGGTCTCCAAGATCGTCATCGAACGGCCGCACAAGAAGTGCCGCGTCACCATACACTCGGCGCGCCCGGGCGTGGTGATCGGCAAGAAGGGCGCCGATATCGAGAAACTGCGCAGGAAAGTCGCCGCGCTCACCGATAGCGACGTCGTCATCAATATCGTCGAAATTCGCAAGCCCGAGCTCGACGCTCAGCTGGTCAGCGAGTCGATCGCACAGCAGCTCGAGCGCCGTGTCGCCTTCCGGCGCGCGATGAAGCGCGCCGTCCAATCGGCTATGCGCCTTGGCGCTGGCGGCATTCGCATCAATTGCTCCGGCCGGCTGGGCGGCGCTGAAATCGCGCGGATGGAATGGTATCGCGAGGGCCGGGTGCCGTTGCACACGCTGCGCGCCGATGTCGATTACGGCGTCGCGACCGCCTTCACTACCTACGGCACCTGCGGGGTCAAGGTATGGATCTTCAAGGGCGAGATAATGGAGCACGATCCGATGGCGCAGGATAAGCGGATGGCCGAAGGCGAAGCCGGCCGGCCGCGGCGGGACGCTGCGTAACCGGATGGGATGTGAAACAGGGCGTCAGTCATGCTGCAACCGATGCGAACCAAATTCCGCAAGGCGCACAAAGGGCGAATTCACGGCCTCGCCACCAGCGCCGCCAATCTTGCGTTCGGTCAGTATGGACTGAAGGCGACCGAGCCCGAGCGCGTCACCGCGCGGCAGATCGAGGCGGCACGGCGGGCACTTACCCGGCACATGAAGCGGTCGGGGCGCGTCTGGATCAGGTTGTTCCCCGACGTGCCGGTGTCTAAGAAGCCGCTCGAAGTGCGCATGGGTTCGGGCAAGGGCACGCCGGAATTGTGGGTGGCCCGCGTCAAACCCGGCCGCATTCTGTTCGAGATCGACGGCGTTTCCGTCGACGTTGCCAAGGAGGCGCTGGCGCTGGCCGCGGCCAAATTGCCGATCAAGACCCGTTTCGTCGAACGCATCAGCGAGTAGCGGTCATGAAACCCGCCGACATCAGAGCGCTGACGATCGATCAGATCGACGACGAAGTGCTCAAGCTCAAGAAGGAGCATTTCAATCTGCGTTTCCAGCGCGCCAGCGGGCAGCTGGAAAATACAGCGCGCGTGCGCGAAGTGCGGCGAGACATCGCGCGATTGAAGACGATCGCGCGCTCAAAGCGCCCGGGTCCGGCGAAGCCGGCCGCGGCGAAGAGTTGAGAGGATCGAGATGCCGAAACGAACGCTCCAAGGCGTCGTGGTGAGCGACAAACAGAACAAGACACTGGTGGTGCGCGTCGAACGCCGCTTCACTCATCCTTTGTTCAAGAAGACCGTGCGGCATTCGAAGAAGTACTACGCCCACGACGAAAAGAACGAGTTCAAAGTGGGCGATATCGTCTGGATCGAAGAGCACCGTCCGATTTCCAAGCTCAAGCGCTGGGCCGTCGTTCGGGGCGAGAAGAAGCAGGCATCGTGAGCGTGATGATCATTTCCTTTCCTTCCCCGAAAGCGGAGAAGGCGACGAGCACAGCGAAGCGGAGCGCGCCATGATCCAGATGCAGACCAATCTCGACGTGGCCGACAATTCCGGCGCGCGCCGCGTTATGTGCATCAAGGTGCTCGGCGGCTCGAAGCGGAAATACGCCACCATCGGCGACGTCATCGTGGTTTCGGTCAAGGAGGCCATCCCGCGCGGCCGCGTGAAAAAGGGCGACGTGATGAAGGCGGTCATCGTGCGGATCGCCAAGGACATCAAGCGCCCCGACGGCTCGATCATCCGCTTCGACCGCAATGCCGCGGTGCTGATCAATCCGCAAATGGAGCCCGTCGGCACGCGCATCTTCGGCCCGGTCCCGCGCGAGCTGCGGGCCAAAAACCACATGAAGATCATTTCGCTGGCGCCAGAGGTGCTGTGATGGCGGCAAAGATCAAAAAAGGCGACAC
>Ga0306920_100002042_pt1 | contig 25296 bp, 27 predicted proteins | sample flu12Cox44000170_FD_204666 | JGI IMG/M metagenome (GOLD analysis project Ga0306920, IMG submission 204666) | Lab enrichment of tropical soil microbial communities from Luquillo Experimental Forest, Puerto Rico - flux4day.12C.oxic.44.000.170 (v2)... | ecosystem: Environmental > Terrestrial >...
ACGTACTCACTCGCGCTGCTGTAACGACCGGCGGCGATTTGTCGATCGACGAAGTCTTTCAGCGGTTCCGGCAGCGAAATGTTCATGGTCTGCATGTGAGCCTCCACGGGGAGATACTAGCAGTAATGGCATTTATTGTCATTATTTGCCATTGCTGAAGATCTACCGATTGAGGTCGAAGGAACGGATCCGTTCCTTACGGCGGATCGCTTGATGACCCCTGCTCGCGGATGGCAGGTTTCTGACAAGGCCGTGACAGCAGGTGGGCCAGCTACCTCGGAAAGGCCGCGGGCAGGCGCCCGCAAGGGGCTGATCTCAAACTGTTCGCCAAGCTGGCTACCATCTACACCAGAGCGGACAGCTACATTGTCCCCTCCGGGAACCCTGCAAATGAACGACAGACACAACAAGAATGCCGTCCCAACAGCGGCGCTATCGTGTGCATGGCCCGCCTACCGCGCGCACGGCCCGGCACGCTCCAGATACGCACGCACGGCCGCCAGGTATGCGTTGCACCGCCAAAACAACGCTAAGACACAGAGTAAGCCAAGTGCCGCGCATGCAATCGCGACCGGAATGCCCGGACTATCAGGGAAGGGCGTATAGTCCTTTCACTCTCAGCGCCAATCGAAATTAAATCAACGCAGGGGAAACGATCATGCCCAAAATGAATCGGCTGGCGGTCGTGGCAACGCTGACGGTATGCGCACCCTGCGCCGACGCCGACTCAATCACCGACGGGACGCTCAACTTCGGGTTGGAGGATGGGGCCCCAGCTCCCATCGCATCGTTCGTCTTCGACAACACGACGAACGAGTTTTCGAGTTTCTTTTTGGAATGGGACTCAGCTGTCTACAACGTCAAGGCGAGTGGACTAAGCATAGAAGAACTGCTCTCCGGACGATTTTGGTGCGGCGCCGCTCCCTACAGTGACCCTACGGCCGCTAATTGTCCGCCGGCCTTTTTTCTGGCCAACGGGACTCCGATGTTTCCCGAGAATCCCACGTTCGAGGACCCCGCCGCTTGGGCAGATGGGACCTACACCGTAACGGAGACGGTCGGCACGCCCGAGCCTGCCACCCTCGGACTCCTTGCTCTTGGCCTCGCTGGTGTCGGATTCGCACGCCGCAAGCGCAAGCACTGATCGAAGCTCACTGCTGATACGAAGGCGCTCGCGACGAGTGCCTGCCGGCGTTTGACTGGCAGCGGCCGAAACGAAAACGCCGCCCCATCGGCAGCAGGACGGAGCTGCGTAGGGGATACTTCACGAGTCGATCATTCTGTTCCGGTACTGCCGTTGCCATGTTGTGATCAGCAGCACCGCGAGGAGTGCGTGCAGCGCAACTGCCGCCCATAAAAGCAAGCCGCCCATGTGCTGCACAATGCTGACGGACGCGAGGAACAACGCCATCAGCGCGTTGTAAATCAGTGCCGCTTGGAAGATCGGGGCTGCGACTGCAGCGGAGCCATGCGCCGGGCGCAACGCTGCCGCTAGTGCGAGCAGCGCGATGCCGAAACCTCGTGCCACCACCTGCGTCGTGGCATCGGTCGGCGTCCGCAACAGTAAGGTCACGACCAGCGCGGGAGCGAGAACCAACGCGATTCCCGTGCAAAATTCCACCAGCGCACTGAAACCGACAATCTTTGCCATTCTATCGAGTGTCACGGCGGCGCTATTCTACAGGCGCCTGGGGCTGTTGACGCAGCTCCAGGTGCCGCTTCAGGGCTTACGCTTCGGCCTCAGCAGCTTGTACTTCACCAGTAGATCGTCCACCGCCTCCCGGAGCAGCACCGCCTTCGGAATGCGTGACTGGGCGGATAACTGCGCGAGGAGAGCAGCCTTCTCGTGATCCAGGTACAGCGGCTGAGTGTGCCGTTTCGTTGTTCCCATACCAGCTAATGCTAGCTGATACCCAAATGCCTGCGTGCCTGATTTGACAATGTGAAGCTGGGAACGGACGCAAGTCTCACTTTGAGCCCGGCGTGATGCTCGTCACGGCAGTCACGTCGCGTCGTGGCGTCTGATACCCGCTGCGGCTCGACCATGGCGGGAGGCAGAAATGGCCGAAATAGCGCCTCAAGTTCAAAATCGGATTTTAAGCGCGGTCAACGATGCACGACGGAGAGTCCGTGAATTGCTCGACAGCAGTAGACCCAAGAATGGTTACATGGGCTTCGATCTCGCGGACTCGGTTTTAGCAGAGCTGCACGAGGCAATCGCCAAATCTCGCAATGGGGACCAAATCACTGTCTGGCTAAAAAAGGCAGTCGCGCATCTGAAGCTGACCGGCGGAGGAGAAGTGTGGCCGGCAGTCGAGCAGACCGAGCAAACATTCAAGGGCCTATGGGAGCAGCTCGAAGCCAACGCATCAAAGACTGCGGGCAATAAGCCATCTTGAGCCTTAGGGACACCCGGGCTCCGGGTCTTCTCCGCTGCTGCTCTCTTGGTGCCTTTGTGGACTCGGCCCCGGGCCAGCTGACGGCCAGCTGTGTCCGCTAACTCTGTTTTCATTGGAGAATGGCCGCCGTGTTTTCGGTGCTCAAGCAGTTCCTGAAAATGGCCGTCTGGACCATCGGGATTGTTACTGCGGTTGTGGCAGGAGCGCTTCTCGCCACCTGTGTGGGCCTTTCGTTCTACTTCGATCATCAAAGCAAGGTCGAGATAGCAAAGCAAAAAGCGGCATATGAGGCCCTGCCGCTGTGCCCTGTGGATCCTGACACGCACGATCGTCTCTACCCGGCTCTTGTGTCGGGCGGTAAGTGCCGGACGGAGTAGGTGCCATGAAGATCATCGGAACCGAGAACCTAACGAGGGAACAGGTCCAGCACGAGCTCTCGAAGCGTGGAAAGTTTGTCGTCTATCCATACTGCATATCCCTGCTCGTCATTACCTTCAAGCGCTCGTCTGACATCTATTTTGTTACGGCGGATAAGCCCTTCACGGGCGCCCGTCTCAGCTATTCGCTACTGTCCTTCGTTGCCGGATGGTGGGGCATCCCCTGGGGTCCGATCTGGACCGCGCCTCGGAGCGTGCCGGTTCACCGCGAAGAAGTTTACGAGCGGATCAGACGAGCGGAGTCGCGCGACCCGCGGCCGGTCCTCAGCAATCCCCCGCTACCCTAAAGGCTCGCCCGGCAGGCCGAGTCTCACCGCCGTGCCGAGCGCTGCAGCCCCTGTTTCGCAGTCAAACGGAAGAATGCTGCCCGAGGCTTGCCTAACTACTTAAAGATGTTGGCGGCCCCAAGGGGATGCGAACCCCTGTTACCGCCGCGAAAGAGCGGCGATTAGCCGCGCGGTCAGTGCAGGACGTCCCTACGTGAGCCCGCGGCTCACCAGGCACTCTTGAATAGCCCGCTCAGCCTGATCAATGGCGACGTTGACGAATGCCGCAGCGCCCGCATCGGCGTTTGCGATTGCGATTCGTCCGAACATCCGCCGACCGCGAACATGGGGACGATCGGCTTCGGGAAGATCCGGATCAGCTAGGGTGTCGTAGGTATAGGCATAACCATGCGCCCAACGGTTCACGGTGAGACCGAGGATATCGCGGCGCGCGTCAAAGCCCGTCTTTCCCAGCATCCGGGTGAGCTGTTGACGAGTCGCGAGCTCAATGCTTTCGAATGTTTCTGTAAGCATAGCGGCGCGACCGATGCGGTTCTGTTCGCGTCGGGGAATCCCAGGTTTGTTAGGGTTCCTCCACATGATAATTACAGCGGGGTCCTTGGGATCAGTTGCACTGTCGTAACCGCCGATCGAGAGTGGAGTGTCGAGCCAGAGATCTGTGTGATATCCGTTCGGAGCATGAATGGCATTGACGCCGAGTTTCCGCAGGCTTTCCCAGTTTCGCACCAACACACTTGTGGACTGAAGTGGTACTTTTGAAGCGTAATGTAACGCCTCCTTCTGCTCTACCGGGAGATCCGGCACGATAAAAGGGATGATGTTGTTGAAACAGGCGAGTATCACGTTCGCCGCGGTGACTTGGCGCTTCCGATCCCCCTGGACGTATACAACTCGTACTGCTCGTTCGATAACAGGATCCGGCACGCCAATATGCTCGACCCGAACCGCGGTACTGTTTAGCCGGATGCGAGTTGCTTGTTCGGGCAAATCCAGCTTCGAGTAGTTCGCCGGAGCGAGGACGATAGACTCCTGTGTCTGCGCACCGGGAAAGACCTGCGGTATCAGCCTGCTCACGAGCAATCGAGCGATGCTCGCGTTGCCATCAGGGAAATGGAAATACTCGGCCTCTACCTTTGGCTGACTCTCGATCCGCATCGCGCCGAATCCGGGTGCCTCCGCGCGCCACGCTTCGTACGCCGGACAGGTATCGACACGCTTGTTGTTGCGAAACATGAGCCCAGTGAACAAAGGCAAGCTCTCGGGAAGAAGTCGCGCGTGCTTGAGCAGAAAGTCCTGGTAGCTCATGCGCTTGAGGGCATGCGCCTTCCCCAGGGGATCGAGCTCTGGCAGGTAATCCTCTCGTGTGCTGTACAGCCGAATGAGATCTGCGCGGACGGCCCGCGACAAGGGTGCCTCAGCGAAAAACACGTCCCACGAACGCTCCCCGTATCCAGGGACTACCCTGTCGTCCAGAAAGTGCTCGCGGTCAAAAAACACGCCGAGTCCCAACCCCTTGATCCGCTGCGGCCGCTCGTATTGCTTGTATGTCGTCGGATCAATGCCGAGATCGGCAAGTACCGCCTTCGCGGTATAACTGTAGGGGAAGGGAGTCTCAATGCTCTGGGAACCGCCAAAGGTCATGTAGACCTTGCCATCCTGATGAAACTCGTTGCGCTTCGCGTGACCACCAAAATCGTCATGATTGTCCAGCACAAGGATAGGGCGATCGGCGCCCAACGCGCGGCGATACAGATGGGCAGCGGTTAATCCGGAAATCCCCGCTCCGACAATGACAAGATCGTAGTGCTCACCGGTGTCTTCGGCGTTGAGCGGGCCGGCAAATGCCCCATCCCGGGCCTCGTGAGCGACCTCAAACGATCCTGGGTACTGTCCGCGCAACCCCGAGCGTAGCGGAGGATAAGATGCTGCTGGTAGGCCCAACAAAGGCGAAGCACCGACAGCCGGCTCCGTTCTATCGCCGAGAGCGTATGCAACTCGAGTCGAAGACGAGCCCAGGATCGCGGTTGTACTCACACCTCCGATGAAGTCACGACGAGAAATTGGCACCGACATACCGAGTTCGTCTAGTTGTTTGTCCACGACGGCGCTCCGATCATCAGCAGCGAGACCGCGGGTGACTGATGCGCCCCGCCATGCGCACGCTTCGGGAGATTAGCATCGCCTGGGTGGTCGAGTGTCGCTTGCTTATCGAGGTACGTCACCGCAGGCTACGGTTGCGTATGTATCGTGCTTTGCCCAGCCTGCAATCAGCGCTACATTGTCGGGAAAACGGCTACTCCTCTTCCCGGACGGTGGCGCCCGCCTCCTTCATCTGTTCAACGAAATGGCTGGGGATCAACAGCCGGCCTCGTGAGCTCCGCAACCACGTCACGCACCTTCGAACGAACTTCGGGTCGACCAATCCTTTCCTCGGAGTCTTCCACTTCTTCCCGGCTAAAGAACACGTTAAGAGTACGATCTGGCGTGGTGATCTTCAGCTCCAGCTCGCTTGGCGGCGGGATCAATTTTTGTCCTCCGTGCCAGCGGAAGTTGAACTCATCGACCTGTCCGCCGACGTGACGTACTCCCGAGACGATCTCGCGCTCGATCACCTGTAATCCGCGGAGGAACTGCTCGTATTCCTTGTTGATTCCGGAACTCGTCATGTTGCTACTCCTTGACACCTGGCAACCAAGACCGGGTTCGCGGCGGTCCGACGCTACTCTACTCTCGTAATTGCGATCGACGCGCCGAGATTTTTATCCGGGACCCCTTGGTTCGACGAGGGCGCTGATTAGATTGGCGTCCCCGAGGGGCTGCGAACCCCTGTTACCGCCGTGAAAGGGCGATGTCCGTCGACCGTTTGCAACGACAAGAGTCGTGCCTGGATCGAAAGGCACCGACCGGGCCATGTCCGGTCATTCGCGGTCCAGTCCTCAATCCTCCGAAGCGGACATACAACAGACTCCGGACGCTGTACCATTTTCAATCATCCCGCAACCAAGAGTTCTCGTGTTCTTGCATCGGCGGGAAATAAATGCTCCACGCGCAGCGATTCAACGGTGATGTCGAGCGGGCAACCGAAGGTAGTGAATGATGAGAAGAATCGCAACTCACCGTGCTTAGACCGCAGCCGCGCAATCAATACGGGTGTAGGGGTTCGCCCTTGCCGGTCGATATTTGCAACCCGCGGTTTCAGTTCATCCATAATCCTTCGCAATTGCGGTACATGTAGCGCCTCCCGTTGGGCCCGCAGCCATAGTTCCGCACAAACTTCATCGCGATTGACATACTGGGTGGACAAACCGCCGGGTGCAAACGTTGCTCGCAATAAATTGAATGGGCCAGTGGAGGTGCCTAGTTGGATGTCCAGCAATCCTGCTAGTCGGCGCACACCGTCATTGACCTGCACAACGTTCCACGCAGAATCAACAACCATCGCTGGTGCAGGCTCATGCGTAGATAGTAGGTGGGAAAGCGCCTCCCGCACCGGGATCATGTCCTGATCGGCCAGCGACCGTGCGGGGTATTGGGGCGCGTATCCCGCTGCTAACAACGCGGAATTGCGTTCCTCCAGCGGCGCATCCATCGCATCTAGCAGCGCCAAAAGCATCGCCCTGCTTGCGTGTGCGCGGCCGGTTTCAATGCAGCTAAGGTGCCGCTGAGAGACTCCGGTGCGGTGTGCCAACTCGAGCTGGCTGAGGCGCGTTTGTCTTCGCATTTCCCGCAGACGTGCGCCGCACCTGGCAGACGAGGAGTCAAGCATGGCTGTGATGGTGCCCGATTCGCTGCGGTCGGTCTATGACCTGAAAGGTCATTGCGCGCATACGTCTCGACGCTACGCTAGGTTGCAGAGACTCAGAGGACGTAGCAATGCGTATTGCACTTTTTGTCGTAATCGCCCTATTTGGGGGATTTACCGTCTGGGTCGTGTCCCAGGTCGGGTACCTGGGATTTTTTCGATCGCTGCTTTCCACAGCTGTAGGCTGGCAGGCATTTATCGATTTATGCATCTCACTCGTACTTTTCATCATATGGATGAGTAGCGACGCCAAGCAAGCGGGGCGGTCCCCATGGATATATCTCCTGATTACTCTCTTCCTCGGCTCACTCGGGCCATTGCTGTATTTGGCTCAACGCACACGACGGGAGGCTACTAACAACCATTGAGCAACCTGACGTATTTTCTTCTCCGCAAAGGCTTAATGTGCGGACAGCGAGTTGTGTTGCGGCGACTGCCCGGAGCTTGTTTCCATGCAGATCGAGCACGATCGCCCCGCATTAAACGGGGTGAGATGTCAGGATGCGCGCCGGCTTCTTGAAGGCCTGTCGCCTGTCAGCACCTGGATGCCTTCGACAGAGCGGTTTGCAGGCGCAAGTCATCAGCCGGTTGTCGGCAGAATCGTTCGTCTCGACTTACGACCTCCCCTGTTGGGCAATCCGCTGGAAACCGAGTCTATAGGCGTTTCGGTCGTGCTGCTGGTCGCTCTGCTCGCAGTAGAGGGCGTACGGGAGAGGTCTCTAGCTCTGCACGCAGTTGGTTGTCCGAAACGCCACTGCGATTCCCAAGTCGTCCAATGTCGGCACCGGCGTGTTGACGTAGTCATCGACAAATGCACGCAATGGTTGGCTCGACTCTGCGGCCGGGAACGGTTTCCGTAGCGGGGGGCAAATAGTGTTGAAGTTGCACCGTGCCGACACGGTACTAACTGTCGGATCGAAGTGGCGTCGTTGGTCAGTCGTTGAACACATCGACTGTGCCATGTTGGCGCACTTTCTCGTCCTGACGTTCTGCTTCACGCGCTCGGCGGCAGGGGCCGAGCTGGTACCAGCGCTTGAGATACAAGTCGACTCGCTGGACCCAACGAAGGCGGACCGTCGACTGGAGACAATCAATGTACACGCGTTGTTGTGGGAAGTGCGCTTCGACCCTCCGCCACTCGCCGTGCCATTTGGCGTGACACTCAGCCGCGTCACGGGCTTCATCACGCAGTTGGAGCGCGACCTCAACCGGGGCAGACTCCAGGAACAGACCAATGAAAGCTCCACCTGGGGCATCGGCCCCGAGGTGCAGCAGCGTGTGAAGGTTCTCCGATGGTCGGTCTTTACGTTGCGTACTGATTTCGGTGAAGGCGCGCTTTGGTACAACCGTGATTTTCCCCACGGCGGCCGACGTTACAACTTCATGTTGCAGGCCGGCCCCACGATCGGTTACGCGCCTGCGACAGGCTGTCTACGGGCATCGATCGGGTACCGCTGGATGCACGTATCCAATGGCAGCGGGCTGGGACCGCAGAATCCCTCCTACGGCGCTGCAGGAGTCATGTTAGGCCTGGCTTGTGCGCTGCGCACCTCGCAGTAGCATTGCCGGCGACCACGTTCGGTTCGCCCCCGCAACTCACTGGGTCCATTGCGGTCCAGGGCTCCTCCCCTCGACGAAACCCTTGAGGCGGAACATGAGCTGGCCCCACATCGAGTTGCACGACGCGCAGAACGACGTCATGGCCTTCGCACCATGCGTGAAGCGCAGTGTGGTTCCATCGCCATCCTGCTCGATTCTCCAGGTGACGGTGAGCAGGCGACACTGAGCGGTGCCCCGAGACTTCCGCCTTAGCGGTCGTTCGCAGAGGCCACGGAGAAAACGTGGAGGTCCTGTGCTAATTCTTACCCCAGAAAATGTCATATGGGCCATCGAACGCGACGGTCAGCAGACATGGGGTTCGTCCAACGCAAGAGAACTGATGAGCCATCCTGCTCTGCATCACCGCAAAACCGCCAGCTTGGAGCGTAACAGGGCTGTGAGCATCCATTTCCATTCTCACCTCGCCGCGAATCACGATCGCCTGCTCCTGCGCCGAATGGAAATGCCACGGTACGACGCATCCTGGCGGCGCCTTCAAAATGAAGGTTGAAGGGCCCCTCACCGAATCCCCGGTCTCGAGCGCGGATAACAGACACTTGACGTCCCCGTCCTGTTCGAAACGAATGGTGTCGAGCGGCTTGACCTCTCCTTTCATCTCATCGGGCGCGGTCGGCTCAGCCGCTCCGGCAGGCTGTGTCAGCAAAGCAACCAACACTGCGGCCACGACTTGGCGGCAGCGGCCGGACGCTAGCAGTAACTGACTTCGAGAGGACGCTCGAACCGACATGGGATTACAGGGCTCCTCTACCCTAATCTGACACAATGAACTCTTCGCTGTCGGACGCTCCGAGTTCGGCCAACTGCCGCGGTTCACGGTTGCCGGGCAATCTTACCTGGCCTTCCTCTGGCCCTTCGGACCCGATGTCGAAGGTCTGATGACTCCACGACAATACGCGGCATTCCAGCTTTACGGGGCCTCGTTCACCTCCTTTGCGGCCCGCAGCCCCGATTGCAGGGCGCCTTGCATCCAGTAGGGCAACCGGGACGTGTGTTCTCCCGCAAAATGTACACGCCCTTCTGGTCGCTCGATTCCGACGCAGATCGTGGTCATTTGGCCGGGGGAAGGCAAGGCGCCTGCACCTCCCGCCCAAGGATCGGCCGGCCAGACTTTTGAGACTGCCCCCTCCAAATGATCACGCAGACCGGGATGCACCTTTTCCATGTCCCGTGACACAAATTCCAAACGTGCTTCAGAATCCATCGCCCCAGCCCGCTGCCCCGCACTTCTGCACATGTATGAAACCAGTAGTCCTCGGGTGCCTGGCTGGTCGAAAGTCGTGTGGAAAACTTCCTGCTCCAGATCGGACATTCCGAATCCGTTACAACCTTCCTGTTCCCAAAATCGGGTGCGGCACTGCAGTACCACACGCGTAACGGGATCGTATGGTAGTTCTGCGATGGCTTTGCGTTTCGCTTCAGAGAAAGGCGGTTGTACTTCGACTCTGCGCAGGGCTGGAAAGGGAACTGTGCAGATCATGCGGTCGGCTTCAAGAGCGTGTTGGGTTCCCGATTGAACTGTAATCGCGCGCACCTTGTTTGCATCTTGCTCGATCCGCACCACTGGCGATCCATACCGGATGTTCCCTGAAAGTCTGGCTGCAAACGCCTTGGGCAACAAATCATTTCCACCGCCGATTTTGTATCGTGTTTTCTCTTGTGACGCGTGCCAGAACTCACGAAGAGTGCATAAGAAGGAAGTTTCATCGTCCGCGGTTGTCGCAAATGGCAGCTCAAGCAACTCAATGGCGCCAGCGGATCCACCTTGCTCTCTGAGAAACTGCGCCATCGTAATGCGGTCGTAAGCTTTCGCTGAGCCAGTCGGCCACTCCGGCACATTGGGATCACCCATCGCGCGCAAAGCGGCACCCAGGTACTTTTGCACAAGGCCCGACATCCCCACTCGCAGCTCTTCAGGGGTGAACTCGAAAGGCAGCTGTGCCAAGTCAACTTCGTGCCCGGGTTGAATCCGGATTCGCTTGCCCCGAAGAAAGAAAACCCTATCCAGCTTGTCGGGGTAAAACGGAACCAGGGTCAGACCGAAGTGCTTCGCATAATGTAGGGTCAAGTCGTGATTGTCGGGAATCCGTGCTGCGCCTGCTTCAGTGTACAGGCCATCCGAGAACGGTTCCCGCAACGTCAGCACGCGCCCGCCGGGGCGCAACTGAGCCTCAAGAACAGTTACATCGTGTCCGGCGCGCGTCAGCTCATATGCGGCTACCAACCCCGAAAGCCCCCCACCGATTACTAGGATTCGTTTGGCAGTTGCGGGGGGCGGCAGCGGTTTGGGAGCGAGGCTCCAGGCCTGCTGTGGGGCCAAGCGCGCCGACGCGGCCAGCAGAGTGAGCTTCAGGAATTCTCTGCGATCGATTGGGATGGGCATTGCACCCTCCCGGGTTACGTCGGCAATTGTACGCACTGGGGTCGCGATCGGGTAGTCGGCAAATCAGATGTGAGGCATTCGCTAGCGTCCGCTTCCGCGATTCTGACCGGCGGCTTTTTATCGTCCGTGCACCCGCAGAAGATAATCACAGTCGCACGGGCAGGTGTTTGAGGCCTCGCAACACGTAGATCGGACTCCACGCGGGCTCTGGGTCCAGGAGCTTCAGTGTCGGGAAGCGCTTCAGCGTCTCGCCGATCGCGATTTGCCCCTCGAGTCTCGCGAGCGTACTGCCAAGGCACACATGAGCATCTGCGCCGAACGCCAGATGCCGGTTGTGCTGGCGGTGTATGTCGAAGCGATCGGGATCCGGCACATGCCGCGGGTCGCGGTGCGCCGCCGCGATCATGAGAAAGACGGACGCGCCTGCCGGGATCCGAACGCCCTCGAAGTCGATGTCTTCAGCCGCGCCGCGTGTATAGGCCTGGACCGGACTTTCGTAGCGTAGCACCTCCTCGACTGCTGCACGGACGGCAAGCTCGCTCCCTCGCACCTCTGCAAGCGCCTCGGGATGCCGCAGGAGCGTGTAGATGCCGTTGCCGATGAGGTTCCGCGTAGTCTCGTGTCCCGCCCCCAAGAGGAGCACGCACTGCGCGTGTAGTTCTTCCGGCGCCATCCCCGCCTGCCGTGCAATCGCGAGCATGAGATCTAGTAGATCATCCTCGTGACGGCTCGTACGCTCGCGGATGATCGTCTCGAAGATCGCCACGAGCTCGCGCACCGCAGCCTGCGCCGTCCGCGCCGATGCCGCGGTTCGCATGGGATTGCCAAACCAGGTTGAGAAGTCGTTGGACAGCGAAACGCAACTGGCATGCAGCGAATCTGGCACACCGAGAAGCCCTGAGATCACCCGGACCGGCAGGGGATAGGCCAGATCGCGGATGAGGTCGGGCTCCGCGACAGACTCGAGTTCGCGCAGCAGGTCATCGACGACGCTGAAAACACGGGGTCTCAACTTTTCGATCGCACTCGGCGAGAACCCGGGGTTCATGGACTTACGCAGCCGGCTATGCTCAGGTGGATCCTTCATCAGGATCCAGCGGCTTAGGTGCTGGAAGAGATCCTCGAGCTTGACCCGCTCCTCTGCAGCTGCGGGGAAGAGATACGGCACCCTCCGAGCGGCCGACAGACGCGGGTCACGTCCAAGTTCGGCGCAAGCCCCGTAGTGGAAAACTGCCCAGCGTCCTGGCAGTACGTCGAGCGGCTGTACCGGCGGCCCTGCGAGATGCTCGCGGTAGGTTGGATAGGGGTTCTGAACGAACGCCGGACTGAAAAGTAGAGCGACGGGCTCCTGTGTAACTATTGCGCTCATTGGTCACTCACTTTATGGGGCCCTGCCGCGCGTGTGAGGTCTGTGATTCTCTTACGTGCCTTCTTTCGTTTACGGCAGAGCTTCTTGCTCAACATCTTCAGGCAGTTTGCCAGTCTTGGGATCAAACCCGAGGTGGCCGGCGATGTACAACGTGTTCCCCAGTAGCACGCCATCGCTGAAGGGAGCGGGCACCGGCTTGGGCAGATTGATGTACCGCCGGGCAGATTGCGAGCTATCTTTTTCAGCCGCTTCTGCGGAGATGGAAACACCAGCTGCGACGATCAGCACAACCAACGCACAAATGCTTCTCATGGGAACTCCTTTTAAGTGTCACATCGTCCGTTCATTGTTTGCGTCGAGGTTACGGTCCCATCAGTCGATCCCGCTCAGTCGCCGCAGGCCGGACCGGCGTCGGTGAGGAACGTACCGTTGTTCGAATACCATCCATTGACACCGATCGACTGCCCGCCGAAGAACCAGGAGAAGAACGCGAGTTCTTGAAGGTCGTAGGTATATCCATTCGGCATTGTCACAGGTGGCATGGATGTGCCGGTGAGCGGATCACCGACCTCGAGATTCTCCTGGCAGCCGGGCTGCTGCCCCGTGTGGCCCCAGGGTGGAACCTGATTATCCCCGTACGGGTCGTTTACCAACTCGCCCAGCTCGTGCGCGAGTACGGCCGTGTTCTGGAATGGGAAGACTCCTGTTACATCGAAATCCACCACCGAGTAGAGCTGCGAAGGCGCCGGCTCACCGGCGAACGAGTGATATCCCACGAAGCAGCAGCTGAAGAGATTATCAACCGGGGAAGCCAGGAAAGCGTCGTACAGGAGGAAGATCGGCACCGAGCCCGGGTTCACACCCTGCGACGCGAACGCCGGGAGTAACGTGCCGTTGATGTACGAGTCGAACCAGTTGATGTCGAGGATCTGCCCGGGTGCGCAGACATCGGGCCGACCCACCAGGCGGCCGTTGGTGATCGCCAGGCCTTCGTTCGCCGGAACGTCGATGACGACCGGACTGGTGATACGCACCGGCTCGAACAGCACATGGTAGTTGTCGGGATCATCACCGACCGCCGCGAAGAAATTCGCGCGCTGGAAGGCGTCGATGTACTGCGTGTAGCCGACGAAAGTGCCGCCGAAGGTGAAGCTTGCCGGCTGAAAGACCGGTGACTGATAGACGAGCTGCGACGGCACGTTGTTGGGCGCGGTGAGGCAGGTATTGTCGGGCGCATTGGAGTTCAGCGTCACGTTCCCAGGAGCCGTGCCGAGGATTCCCGTTTCAGAATCGAAGCTGACGGCGACCGTGTGAGTCGTGACAATCATCGGGATGATGAACGCCGGAATGCGGCTGGTTTTCTTGGTGGTAAACGGATTCGTGCCGACCATCGCGCCGACGTGATTCAGGCCGTCCCGCGCACCGGTGACGTGAAACGTCCAGAGCGGAACGAGGCCCTCATGGCGGTGATCCTGCCCCATGACTTGCGCCGGCGGCGCATGCGAGGTCAGGCTGAGCCGTGCACTGTGCAACGCAAGATTTGTTCCGCTGCTGTGCCCTTGCACCAGATCCCTGCCGTTGACCACGGTCACGGTCACGTCCTTCGAGCTCGCCGGACCGGAAGGCGCGCTAGTGGCGACCGTCGACATCGCCGCGAGCGCCATCACGCAGAGACTGGGAAATGGAAATCTCTTGATTTTCATCGATCTCTCCTTTGCAGGTTGTCGGAGAAGATCCGGCGCGACATCCACTGTGGCTTCGTTCAGGGTTTGGCTCAGGCGATCGCACGCATGGCGCGCAGCGCCTCATCAACCTGGTGCTCGTCATTGACCAGACTCGGTGCCAGGCGGGGGTATGACACCTTGTAAGGCGAGCTGGAGGCGATCACCTTGCGCCCGAGCAGCCGATGCACCGTCTCCCCAGTCGTCTGTCCTTCGACCTGGAAACAGATGATGCCTGCCGACAACACTGGGTCGCGTGGAGTGAGCACTTGCACCTTCGGGATGCCGGCGAGTCCCTCCTTGCACTGGCTATTGAGGGCGGCGATACGCTCGGCGATGCGCTTGCGGCCGATGCGGTCGTGAAACTCGAAGGCTTCCGCCATCGCCCACTGGTGCTCGTACGCCTTGAAGCCACCGGGAGAAACCCACGTCGCTTGCGTGGGAGGCTTGGGCGGCTGCTCGTCTTCCCACGCGGTGAAGGGCTCGGGGTTATAGAAGGTCGGAATCGTCGGCCGTAGCAGGGGCCAGTTCTTGGCGGGCGCCCAGATGATGCCGGTGCCCCGGGGCGCGAAGATCCACTTGTGGGTGCCAGCAGCCGCGAAGTCGCAGCCGAGCTCCGCGAGCGCTTCCTCCTGATTGCCAAAACCGTGCGCAGCGTCCAGCACCACGAGTATGCGCTGCTCTTCGCCGCGGCTGGCATTGGCATCGGCCACGACCTCCGTCAGCCTGCGCACCGGCAATCTAACGCCGCTACACGAGTGCACCCAGGTAAGTCCGACGACACGGGTACGCGGACCGATCGCGCGCTTGAGCCGCTCCACCATTTCATCGGCCGACGCCGCGGCAGGTGCATCGTAGAGGGCGACACGGCGTATGCTCGCGCCGGTGCGTGCTGCCGCGAGCCGCATGGCCTCGTGATGCACGTAGTGGTCGTGGGTCGTGGTGAGAATTTCTTCTTCCCTTTTGAGCGTCAGGCCGTTGTAGATGAGCGCGAGGCCCTGCGTCGTGCTGTCGGTAAGCGCGACCTCCTCTGGCCTCCCGCCGATGTAATCCGCGGCTGCACGCTGCACACGTTCCGGCCGGGTCTCCTCCCGCGCTCCCCCGCGGAACGCCTCAAATCCCATGCCGTTTTCGACCGTGGCGAAAGGGTTAGCATCGAGCATGCGCCGGTACCGTTCGATCGCTGCGCGCACCGGGCGCGGGTGCGACACGATGTAAAATTGCGAGAAATGTAGCCACTCGGGCGAGAGGTCGAACTCGGCGCGCACCGTTGCCCAGTCGAAGTAGTCCTTGGCGAGCGGTGTCGCAGAGGGCCATGACACGTGGGCGCGCGCAGCGGTGCTTGCGAGGAACGAACAGCCTACGGAGGCGACGAAATCGCGGCGATTGAGTGTCATGGCAGCTTCCCTCCTTGATGCGTTGGAATCGAAATTCACAGCGTGGGCGGTCGTCACGTGGCCGCGAAGAGCGTGGAAGCTACCCGTGTGGACCTTGTCCACAGCGGGCCGTAAAGGTGGCGCGGCAGCCGCGGATTAGTCGTGGGGGTACCGCCTTCGCAAATCCGTAGGCGTTATCCCGGCGGATAGCAAAAGAGCCAACGCGAACCATTTAGCCCTCTATCAGTTGACCCGTGATCACTCTCACACCACTTAAAAACTAGGGAAAAGTCTATTGACCACGTGCGTTAGTTTTCTCTTGTCACAGGAGTTCGTCAGCCCTCCAAGTGACTAAACCGATGTCTACTCCTACTGGCACCTTATTGAGAGATGGACTGTTGTGCGGTGCAGCACGCACGTTGTCGCTCCATCGAGATTGCGGCGCATGCGTGCTGCGAGTGCCACTTCGACGCTTGTTCCACAGCCTGCGTCACACTGCCTTGACAGGCCTCGCGTTCAGGCTGTGCGGAGTAAACTAAGGATTAGCCGTGCAGGGGGTCTGCCCGCCGCACGAAGTCCGGTATCTTCGCTTCGAGCCGGTTGAGTACAACGATCTGGCAGGCGCCGAGGCGCAAAGTGCATGAACCTGCTGCTGATCGATGATCACGCCCTGTTTCGCGAAGGTGTCACCCTTCTACTCTCGAAACTGAGCCCAGGAATCGTCATTCACGAGGCAGATTCGGTGGAAGCGGCGGTCGATGAATGCAGGGGAACCAGCTTCAGGATGGCCTTGCTCGACCTCCATCTCGCCGCTACCAGCGGACTCGAGACGCTGGATACCTTCCGCTGCCGGATAACTGACGTTCCTGTGGTCGTGTTGTCCGGGGATCAGGATCCACAGCTGATAAGAGCTTCCATCGCCCGTAGTGCGGTCGGATTCGTTCCGAAGTCTTATACCTCCGACATGATGATCGCTGCTCTCCAATTCATTCTCGCCGGTGGGATTTATCTACCCGCTTGCGTCTTGGAGGCCGAAGGAAACGTCGCGCATCGTCCAGACTCCCCGACCACGGAAGCACCGAATCTCTATTCCAGGCTGTCACCACGGCAGCTGGAGGTCGCTCGCTATCTGTTGCAGGGTCTCAGTAACAAAACCATCGCTCGGCGACTGAATATTTCGGAGGGCACGATCAAGGCGCACGTTTCGTCCATATTTCAAATCGTCGGTGCGCGCAACCGAGTCGAGGCCGTGATGATCGCCGCCAGAGGCGGTTTCGCGGTGATGTAGCCGACCGGAAGGCCTGCGTCGTGCGTGCTGCTGCCGACACTATGGTCTCGCCGCCCGACGGGAGTGGCAACAGGCACCGCTCACTCGAGGACATCACTGCGCGCGCTTCGATGCTTGTGCGGGTCGTCCCGGCGGCGAAGACGGCTCCCACTATTATGATAGTGGTTGCGGTTGTCGTGGCCGTTCTGCGTGGCCGCGTCGATAACGTGCAGCTGTACCTGTGGGCCGGCTTTGTTTGGGCCGGGATGATTGCCCGCATCGTCCTGACTAAGGCGCTTCGCTCGCGCATCGAGAGCTGCTCGCGTAGCGATCTGGTCCGTTACGAGCGGTATCTGTTTGCGAGTGCGGTCGTAAACGCGATTGCCGTTGGATCGGCGTTTTACCTGGTCGCGCGGACGGGAGATTTTGCCGTCAGACTGCTAATCACGCTCCTCACCTCCTTGTTCGCAATCGGGTCACTTATTAGCAGCTCCAGCCACATCAGGAGTTTCGCGGCGGTCAGCACCATCATTTTTGGCATTGGAATCGCTTTCTGGCTCGGACTGTATTCGAACGACGCGCCGCATGTGGACGTTGCCGTTGCACTGCTGGCATCAACGTGGGCCGTCATCAGCTTCGGCCGCGAGCATGCGCGACAGTTTCGCGAATCGCTGCGCGTTCGCACCGAGAACATTGCGTTACTCGAATCGCTGGCCGCCGAAAAGAAAGTGGTTGAGCAGGCGCTTCAGGAGGTGAGGCTCGCCAGTGAATCGAAAAGCCGTTTTCTCGCTGCCGCCAGCCATGACCTGCGTCAGCCGCTCCACGCGCTCACGATGTTTCTCGGTACGTTGTCTTTTCACGTAACCTCGGACGAAGCGCGGCGACTGTTGCGCCGGATCAAGGACACGACCGTCGTGCTCGAGGAACAGTTCAACAGCCTGCTCGATCTCTCAAAATTTGATGCCGGAGCGGTAAGAGCTCAGCTCGCACCCTTCAGAGTCGATCGGCTCATCCAGCGAGTGGCAGATGAGTTCCGGCCCGAGGTGGACTCGAAGCATCTGCAAGTGGATGTATGCGCCACGCCAATTGTCGGCCACTCGGACGCCATGCTGGTTGAGCGCGTTCTGCGCAATCTCATCGGTAACGCCGTCAAGTACACCACTGTCGGCGGCGTGAGCATCCAGATGTCCCCGCTGCCGGGTGAAATCCTTATTGAGGTCCGCGATACCGGACCTGGCATTCCGGCGGATGAGCAAAAGAGGATCTTCGAGGAATACGTACAGCTCGCCAATCCGGCGCGACAACGCCGTCACGGGGTCGGTCTCGGACTGGCGATTGTCAGACGCATCGATTCGCTGTTGGGACTGCGGCTGTTCGTGACGTCATCGGTCGGTCTCGGCTCGGTTTTTGCTTTCTACGTCCCCCTCGCAGATAAGGAGGCAGGGGCTTCAGACACCCAGCCGGTAATCGTCGACACGACACACTTCAGGACGTCCTCCGTCATATGGATTCTGGATGACGATTTGGACGTCGTCGAGGCGCTGCGGGAACAGTTGCTCGTCTGGGGTGCGAAGGTGCAGGCGTTTTCTAGTCCTGCCGCTTTGCTAAAGCAGTTGCGATTCGCGCCCGAGCCTCCTCAGTGGATACTGACCGACGACATGCTCGGATCGGATCTGTCAGGACTTGATACCGCGCAGCTTCTGGCATCGAACTTCGGGTTTGTAAAGGTATGTCTGATAACGGGTAACACCGAGCCTGAGCGTTTGGCACAGTTACGTAGCAGCGGCTTTCCGCTGATCATCAAGCCGGCGCAACCCGAAGCCCTGATACAAGTGATTCGCGATCCGTTGATCGCGGCGTGATCAACGACGCGGGCAGGAAAGAGGACGACGGCGGACGAGCCTCGCGACTCTGCAGTCGCACATCCCGGATCTGGCGGGGCATGGTTTTCTACTTTAAGTAGCCTTCGCAGGGCTATGACATGGCGTGTTCGGACGGTTTTCGGACAGTTCAGCTCGAGACATCCGCCCAAGCCCATGCGCCGGGCGCGCTCCCGCCTCGGCGAGGATCGTTATCGACTTCTGACCAACAACTGCGAGCACTTCTGCGAGTGGTGCCTGCGGGATGAGCACCGCAGCTACCAGGTGGAGCGGCTGCTTACGTTGCCGCAGCGGCTGCTACGCATTTGTAGCGAGGCGATTGCGCGGCTGCGGATGACCGCGCGTTGGAGCGACCAACCCGCGTGCTCCGCCCTGTCCCCGCAACTGCAGCACCTAACGCGCAGCCGGCAGTCTTCGATTGGCTCTGCGCTACGCATTCGGGGTCTCCTCTGCGATAGGCGGTCGCGCCGCGCCGACTGATCCGGCACGGGTTCGCTTGGAAGTGTCTGCGGTCGAGGTAGCCGTAGGGGTCGCCCTGCTAAACAACCCCCACCAAGCGGCACGCTCGCCATGCTGCTGGTTACCCGGGCAAAGGGTTCAATTGCCCGAACGCGCTCGCGTACCGCTCCGACGGGACATGTTATTTCGCGACCTGCACTTCGGCCTGTCGAAGTTGATCCACGCATTGCAGGTGGGAATTAATGCGCCGGTATCGGCCCGGAGTTACGCCGACCACGTGGCAAAACCGTCGAGTCAGATGCGATTGATCCCCAAATCCGCATGCGATTGCAATGTCTGCGATAGGCTCCCGAGTTGATATCAACATGGTCTTGGCGCGCTCGACGCGTCTCGCAGCAATGAATGCCATCGGGGGCAATCCTACTCGTTGCTTGAATGCACGCGAAAAGTGACCTTTGCTGACGGCAATCAAATTCGCAAGCTTGGCGATATCTATCTTCGACTGAAGGTTACACTCAATGTGATCAACTACTCGCTTTGTCTGCCAGTGTGCGAGACCGGAAGGCGGTTCCGGGACGGGAAATGTCGATCGACCGATGTTCAAGTCATGCGTCAATATCGTGGAGGCCATGATCAGATATCGCCAGGCTGCGCGGCGATCGGATTCGAACGCCATCATCGCACAGCGGATAAGCCGTCCGGCCTGCTCTAGATGGGCGAGGTCGACGGTTAGCGGAGGACGGATCCCCGAACCGTGGGCGCTGAGACAAGCCGGGGGGCGAGTCCTCGGGTCTAGAGTCCCTGTTATTTGATCGCTGTCAGGATGCGTTGCATTCATGAGCGATTTCCTCATCTCGTCCCGCGAGAGGACTACGAGGCTGCGCGCGCGAACGCGATGGTCCCGGATGGTCCGGTGTTCGGACATGTTGACTACAGAGGATAAGCTCTTCGCTTGATGCCACACCGCTTATGCACCTGGAGCGGAGCCTGTCGCCCAGGGACCCGACGGCTTTCACCCTGAAAATAGTGACCAACTCGGCTAATGATTGTGCTTTCATCTTCCGCGTGTCAGTGTCCATGTGCGTGTGTTCTCGAAAAATGGAAGGAGTTGGGGAGTAGATGCCCTTTTTTCATCCTGGTGTAACCAAACCGGCGGAGAAGAAACCAAAACGGCGGTTATTTGATACGTCCGCAAACGGGTGAGGTGGTCTCAGGGAATCAGCGGAACGCGTACCTCTAATCTGATGACGAAGGGGTGTGACGCATGGGACGAGGATGCCACCGGCTACCGAAGGACTCTCAATGGCCGGAGAATCCGTTCTTGGTACAGCGCGGGCCCTGAGAGCGAGCGCTCAGGCCCCCCGGCGGCCCTTGTGTTGCCTGCTGATGCGGCAGCCGGTCGCTCTAAGCCGGTCGAACCAGTCCTCGGCGGTGAACTTCGATCTCTCATCGCTGTTGAAAGTCTCGGGCGCGCCGAATATCGCGAGCGCCGCGAGGCAGAAATCGTTGGTGGGCGCGTCCGAGAGGCGCTAGGCGAGCACCTTGCGGCTGGCGATGTCCAGGATCGCCATCAGGTACAAGAATCCATGCGACATCGGGATGTAGGTGATGTCGGTCGACCAGACCTGATTCGGCCGCTCGCACTTTCGACAGATTCGAGTGCGCGCCGAAGTTGGCGTTGTGCGTCAGGCCTGTCGGAACCAAGGTCCGGCCATACATGAAAGGCAACTCTTCCGACAAGTGCTGCGCGTCCAAAGTGGGCCGTCAGGTCAACGCCATCGAAGGTAAAACCATCGATCAGTTGTTGCGTTACGAGTGGCTGTGCCATATCAGCGAGCTCGAGAACATCATCGAGCGTGCACTGATTCGCAGCAGCGCGGCGATACCCTCGATAGGTGAAGACGTACTGCCAGTCACAACGCAAGCGGCGAGGCGGGCGCCGCCAGCACGTCGGCCGGCGGAAGCGATTGACCTGGACAGCGTACAACGCGGGAACATTCTGACTGTTCTGCGGCAAACTGATTGGACCGTGCACGGCAAGCCAGGTGCGGCCGTCAAGCTCGGGGTGAAGCCGCTGACGCTACGCCACCGGATGAAAGAAACTCGGGATCTCCCGTCCCACCGGGTTCGCGGGTTAACCGCGGCTGATGACGGCCGACCACCACCGACGGTGTCGTCCCGGGTGATTCCATTCCGCGCCACCGCGCTAAACGGTTGAATCGCCTCGGGCGTGCCCTGGGACCCAACTCGCGGAGGCCTTGGCGCGCGCATTGCACGTCCACTGCCGGAGGCGCGACCCGCTCCGCCCCCACGGACTCAAGCGATGCTACGAATTACACGCCAGCCGGAAACTGAACGCGACACGCTGCTCCTGGAAGGCGAGCTCTCGAAGGAATGCATTGAAGAGGTACAGCAGGCCCTGGCGCAGGCGCGCCAAGACGGCGCGACCACTGACCTCGGCCTGTCAGGACACCGCTTCATCGATGACGAGGGAGTGTGCCTTCTGAGCGAGTATCGCACGCGTGGTGCAGCGCTCCTGCGGGCCGCGCCGTTTGTAAGCGCGCTTCTGGATCCCTGCCTAGCCGGAGGCGACGCCGGCGCTCGTGATCGTTGGTTGTATTATGGGTAGGCATGCGCCGCCCGCCGGAGCTCCGCCGACGTTACTGTGTTCGCCGATGAAACGCATTCCGCCAAGAGCTCGATGCCTCCCAACGGACCCATGCCGCGACGACTGCCCAAACGTCTTCGGATTTGCCCAGTACAGACAGGGAAGAATTTTGGCCGCCGCGTCGGGCGGCCTCGCGTGCTTTCAAAGTGGCCGGTGGCGCACGGTCGGCAGTGACCCGAGCTTCCCGGGTTCCTTCGCGTCAGCAATTCTTGTCGCACATCTCGGCGCGCTGTGCGTTGCAGGTCGGTATCGTGTAGCAGTTCGGCCTCCACACGCCTCCAGGCTCGAACTCACCGATGAGCCGTACGAGGGGTAGGTAGCACTCATGTAGCCTTGAACCAGGTCGAAACAAAATGTCATCGAGTAAATACCCCGCGTCTCGCTCAGACGACAAAGGTGATCTCGAGGCGGCCCAACATTGGGACTATTTTCGCCTTCGATCATTTCCCACACTCACGACAACCCCGGCGGCTGGTGTAAGTCTCGCTGCGGCTTACCTTCGGGTACAAGAGACGAATTTTGGTCCCACTCTCCCTCCTGAACCAGAATCTTCATTTCGCGTCAGCGTCGCGCTTCACCCGATGCGCCTTAAGGCCTTGTGGGCCGACGAGCGTTGGGTATCTCACCTTGATCATGGTAGGTATTCAATTGGTATCTTCGATATGGAGCGCCGGCCGACTGTTGAGTTCATCGACCCGTTCGAGCTCGTGCAGTTTTACGTTCCGCAGCGTGCCCTGACACATTTCGCCCGTGAAAACCGCGTTGCGCCAGTTGAAGGGCTTCGAATTCCTGAACCGGGGTCATTCGACCCCGTTCTTGCCCATCTCGCCTGTTCACTGGTTCCCGTCTTTCGAGGTACCGCCAATGCGAGCGGGCTCTTTATCGACCACATACATCTCGCCCTTTTAGCGCATCTGCTGCGTCAATATGGTGACATAAAACTCGAGTGGCATCGCCCACGTGAGTTGCTAGCTCCTTATCAGCGCCATCGCGCGATAGAATTCTTGGAGGCCAGGATTAGCGACGACATCACACTCGCAGAGCTTGCGGGTGAGTGCGGCCTTTCAATGGCACATTTCTCGCGTGCCTTCAAGAATAGCGTCGGTGAGACACCGTACGCATGGCTCACCAAACGACGAATCGAGCGCGCGAAGCGACTTCTAACGCATACAACGCTAAAGCTTTCTGACATTGCATGGGAGTGCGGATTCTCCCACAGGATCAGTTTTACACGAGCATTTGCGCGTATCGCTGGAGTTACCCCCTCCGAGTGGCGTAGAGATACGCAGAAATAATTGGGCACGCATACGATGAATGAATGGAGCGTTTTCCGCGTTTCGCCAGATTCGCCGCCAATGGCAGGCATTCCATATGCAGTGAGCAAGTGAACTTGCACGAACACCACGAGCCAGGAATTTAAAATAGTGGGCGCAAAGTGGGCACAGGCGCTTGGCGCCTATGCAACTTATTGATTTATGGCGTCCCCAAGGGAGTTCGAACCCCTGTTACCGCCGTGAAAGAGTTGTAACCGGATATCCTCAGCCGATCTCAGCGAGGGCTTGTTGCTTCGCCGAGCCCTCCGTCGGTAGTGCATCTGACTCAAGACGGCCCACAAGCGGCCTCTCTCGACGGCCAGTAAGTCTCCCGCGAACGGACGCTCGAACGACCGCTGTCGGGGGGTGTCCTTCCTGCGTTAGGCGCTGCTCAGTTTGGGAACTTCAATTGCAGCTCGATCGCCTGGAAGCGCGGCTCCCTGCGCAGGTGATCCATCAGTGGATCGACTCGCAAGGTAGACAACCCCGGATCGCGCAGACGCATCGCCTTCTCAAGCCAGTCCAATGCCGCTTTGTTGTCGCCCCATTGGGCGTAAATCTCGGCGTATTGATATCCCGCTGAATCGCCTGATTTCTCCACGACTCTTCTCATCGCCGCAGAGGCGGCTCCCTGTCGTCCAAGCTTCTGATAAATGATCGCTTTGCACACCAAGCTAAAGGTATAGTCTGGTCTTACTTCGCAGGAAGCTAGCGCCTCAGACAGGTTTCCAGCTAAGTAGTAAGACGCTCCGCGGTGCCAATAGGCGTGCTCCGCATGTTCGGGGTCCAAAGCGATCGAATCCTGATACGCCGCAACTGCTTCGCCGTAGCGCCGCGAATACATCAAAGCATCCCCGAGTGCGCGGTAGCTGTGCGCATTTAGGGGGTCTACAGCAACGCATCGGCGTGCGAGAGCGATACCAGAATCTGCACGTCCGAACGTTGCCGCAAACAAACTGCAGTAGTTAAGGGCCAGGTCGTTGCTCGGAGCTAACGCGAGTGCGCGCGTGCATGCCTGATCGGCGGCTGATAAGTTCAGAAGTCCCGCCTCCAAATTACTCAGCGCGACGTATCCGTCAGGAAGATCGGGTGCAAGCTCAATAGCACGGTCCGCGTCTTCACGCACGCTCTTGGCGATCCCCGGCAGCTGGAGCAAGTCCACTAGTGAGAAGGCGGCACAGTCCCACCGGACGAGTGCGCGCCTCGCGGATGCGATGGCGTAATTGGGATCGAGCGCAAGGGCCTCGCTGAATGCATTCATGGGCGCGCCGCACTCAAACCCTTCTTGGCGAGTGCGTTGAATGCGCGCAAGTCGGATACCGCGCAGGTAAGCGTCGAATGCAGCGGGGTTTCGAGTCCCTCCGAGCTGAACCTTCTCGGCGGCACCGCCCAACAGTGTGATTTTAAGTGCACTGGTAACCGCATCCGCGATCTCAGTCTGGAGCCTCAGTACATCGCTGAGATCACGGTCGTAGGTCTGTGACCACAGGTGAAATCCGGTGACAGCGTTGTTAAGTTGCGCCGTGACGCGGATCGTGTGCCCCGAGCGGCGCACGCTACCCTCGAGGACGGAGGCAACATTCAGTTTGTGCGCGATGGTTGCGAGGTCGGCATGTTCGCCCTTGAAGTAGAAGGATGAGGTGCGCGCTGCGACCTGTAGCTCATTGATTCGCGAGAGGGAGTTAAGCAATTCCTCCGACAGACCGTCGGAAAAATATTCCTGCTCCTTGTCCCCGCTGATGTTGACGAACGGCAGCACCGCGATGGAGTGCGGCGGCGGGGCGAAAGCAGCCGGGGCAGCGCTTGCTGGAGCAGCTGTTGGCTGCGGTGGCGACGCCGGCTGCTTCGAGACCCATGGCTTGTCGATGGCAAGATAAGCGAGCGCCCCAATGACCACCACGGCGGCGATCACCGGCAATGCCCTGTTCGACCGCCGGGACGCACGGACCCGCTCCCCCACCGGTGGTGTCGCAGTAGAGACAGGGCCGGCCGGGAGCGCGTCAGTCGTCGGCCCATGAGACGGAGTCAGCGACACCAAGCCTCGTACCCGCTCGACGAAGGCAGGCGGCGTATCACCCTCAGGCAGGCGCGCCCAATGCAAATCTCGGAACTTGTCGGGGACCCGCTCATCGTCCTCGCGTGTATCGTCGATGACCACCGGCAGCAGGAACGCCTTGTCGGCCGTCATCAAGTAGGACCGATCGACTGCGAGCTTCCACTCAAGACGGAAATAACCCTCATCGCGATCGTGCGTGTGCTTCGAGATGACCGGAATGAATAGGGCGCAGCTCTTGATATGCTTGCGGATCGTCTGGTCC
>Ga0306920_100002043_pt1 | contig 25295 bp, 21 predicted proteins | sample flu12Cox44000170_FD_204666 | JGI IMG/M metagenome (GOLD analysis project Ga0306920, IMG submission 204666) | Lab enrichment of tropical soil microbial communities from Luquillo Experimental Forest, Puerto Rico - flux4day.12C.oxic.44.000.170 (v2)... | ecosystem: Environmental > Terrestrial >...
GTGGCCGATCTCGAGAAGGCGCTGAAGAACGGGCGCGGAAAGCTCGACAAGGCCACTATCGAGATCGTCGAGCACAATCTCCAGATCATCGACCAGGCCATCGCGCAGGCACGCGACGCGCTCGCTGTCGACCCGGCCAACGCATACTTGAGCGGCCATCTGGTCGAGACGCGGCGGCGGAAGTTGGATCTGCTCCGGCGCGCCGCGGCGCTCGCAGAAACGGACTGAGGACCAACGATGATTCCTGCACTCCTGATCGCGACGATGGCGGTGACGGCGACGGACCAGACCGTTCAGGTCGCCAAAGGCACAAAGCTCGTCGTCAACAACTTCGCCGGCGACGTGAACGTCAAGACCTGGGACAAGGACAGCGTCCGAGTCGAAGTGAACCATTCCGATCGCGAGACCATTGACATCAAGCAAGTCGATCAGACGCTGAGCGTGCGATCGCGATCGACGCGCGGCGGGCCGCCGCGCTCGCTCGACTACACGATCACGATGCCCGGATGGATGTCGATCGGCGTCAGCGGCACCTATGCGGACATCGTGATCGAAGGCGCGGGAGGCGACGTCAGCGTCGAAACGACGCACGGTGACATTACGGTCCGTGGCGGCTCCGGCTTCGTTTCGCTGAAGTCGGTGCAAGGCGCGATCGTCGTCGAGAAATCCAAGGGACGCGTCGAAGTGCGCGCCGTAAACGAGGGCATCCGCCTCGCTGACATCAGCGGCGACCTGTCGGCGGAGTCGACCAACGGCAGCATCATCCTCGATCGAATCGATTCGGCGAACGTGGATCTCTATACCGTCAACGGGAACATCTCCTACGACGGCCCGATCAAGGATAGAGGGCTCTATCGTCTGACGACGCACAACGGGCTGATTGCGCTGCCGATCGCCGAACGCGCGAACATCACGCTGTCGGCCCGCACCTACAACGGCTCGATCCGCTCGACGTTCCCGTTGCCCGGCGACGACTCGGAGCGGCGCGGCAAGCGGGTCTCGCTCACGCTCGGCAATGGGAGCGCGCACGTCGAGCTCGAGTCTTTCAGCGGGGCCATTGCTCTGCGACGCCCGGGAGAAGCGCGCCCTGAGACGGAGCGGCGGCGCCGGGATAGAGGCAACCGCGACCACGATCTCGACGTTGGCCCGCCGAACCCGCCAAGCCCGGCGAACCCGCCTGACCCGCCCGTTCCTCCGCGCACACCGGGACCGAAAGACAAGACTGACAAGAACAAGGACAAGCCCAAAGGCGATCGCTTCGATCCCGGCGATTGGGGCGTCGAGGATCTCCACGCCGTGATTGCCGAAGCGGTTGCCGCGGCACATGCAGCCATCCCGCAGGCAATGGCCGAAGCCCGGGCAGCCATTCCGGACGCCGCGAGCGAGGCCTTAGCGTCGCTGCCGGAAGCCCTCGACGAGGCGATAGCGGCGTTGCCACGGACCATCGACGACGCGATCGCCGGGGCGGGCCTCCGAGCGGCGCCGTGGCCGATGCCGCTGCCGAGCCCCCGACCGACGCCGCGACCGGACCCGCGCCGATGACGCTAGGAGAGTTTGTCGAGGAGCTCGGCGACCGTCAGCCGCGTCACGGGCTCGTGGAAGTTGGGCGCAATTTCCGCCAGCGGCTCGAGCACGAAGCGGCGCTCCCGGAATCGCGGGTGTGGGATGACAAGACCCGCTTCATCCACGGTGAGATCGCCAAACAGGATCAGGTCGAGGTCGAGCGTGCGGGGAGCGTTCTCATATGGGCGCTCGCGACCGCGCTCGCGCTCGATGGCCAGGAGGGCGTCGAGGAGCACCCGCGCAGACAGATCGGTCTCGCCCACGGCCGCGGCGTTCAGGAACAGCGGCTGCGGTCCGGTGACGCCAATCGGAGCGGTCTCGTAGTACCTCGACACTTTCAGCTTCCGGATGAACGCGTGGAGGCGGGCAACGGCGTGATCGAGGTGTGACACCCGGTCGCCGAGATTGCTTCCCAATGCGATTGCCGCGGTCGTCAATAGAGTGTCCCCGCTGACCTCAGGGCCGAACGGCCCCGCGTCCAGCCGAACGACGTCCGTGCTATTCGATCCAGCGGGTCGGCAGGACTTCCCCGTGCGACGGCCCGAGAACCTGACCGCGGCGGCCCAGGAGGTCGGTCCGTCCGGCCAGCGCCTGATCGAAGAAGCGCTTGTGCTCCAGCGCTTCGCCCAGAATGACGCGCAGCATCTTCGCGTCCCGGGCGTTCGCGAGGGAGTCGACGCGCGGTCTCCAGCGATCCACGAACGCCTGCGCCTCCCTCGCGTCTTCTTCAATAGCCGTGCGGGCAGCCGCCGCTCGGTCGATTGCCCGACCGGCTGCCCGGCGATCATCGTGGGTGGCGGATACCTCTGGCGGAGTCCCGCCGAGCTGGGTGATCGCAGCAGCCACCCAAGAGAGCTGCGTCTCCTCGCGACTGATGACGTATTGATAGGTGTTATTGATGTCGTACTGGCCGATCTGGCGGGCGCTCGCCTGATGCTGCTGAAACGCGTCGAGCCTTTCGCGATAGAAGTCCTGCAGCAACGGGAGCAGGTCGCTCACGAGCTCTGTTTTTCCTTGCAGGTGATGCAGACCCTGGTCCAGGGAATGGCGTTCAGCCGGGCCGGCGCAATGGCTTCGCCGCAATCACGGCAGACACCGTAAGTGCCCTTCTCGAGCCGGAAGAGAGCCTCCTCGATCGCCTGCAGAATCTTGGCGTCAGTCTGCTTCAACTTCAGCTGGATGTGCACCTCGTTGTTGCCGCTCGCCTGATCGGCCATGTCGCCCTGGCGGGTGTTGTTCTCCATCGAGGCCTGCAGCGGCTTGATGCCGCCCGCACCGAGGATCTCGCCCCGTTTTTTCAGTAACGCGTCTTTATAGATCTGCATGTCTGTCCGTGGGTCCATCGTGACTCTTTACACGTTAGACGAACATCCGATCATAGCACCGACGCCTACTCGGCGCGAAGGGTCGAGAGCGGCTTGTTCCGCAGGACGTCGAGACTCGAGAGCACGCCGATGGCGGCCACGAGCATCGACGTGAGGACGACCCCGGCGATGTGCTCGCTCGGGAAGATCCGCCACGGGATCTCGAGCGCGTATCGGCTGACGCCCCACGTGAGTACGATAGCGCCCAGCGAGCCGACGAGCCCCGCGAGCGATCCGAGGACTCCATATTCCAACAGGAGCATCCGGGCGATTGTGCGCGTATTGGCGCCCAGCGTCTTGAAGACGGCGGCCTCGTACACCCGCTGGAACTTTGTCATCGCGACGGCACCGATGAGAATCAACGCCCCGCTGAAGAGCACCAGACCGCCCACCACCGTGATGGCCAGCGTCACCTTGGACATCACGTCGCGAACGGTCTCGAGAACCTCGCGAAAGTCAATGACCGAGACATTGGGGAACTTCTCGACGAGATCGTGTTGGAATCGGGCGCGCTCGGTCGGGTCCTGCGGCCCCTTGATCGGCGAGACGAACGTCTGCGGTACGCGATCGAGCGAACCCGGCCGGAAGACAAACATGAAGCCGCCGTTGCGCGATTGGCGCCACTCGACGTCGCGAACGCTCGTCACCCTCGCACTGACCGACTGCCCGAGGATATCGAAGCGCATCGTGTCCCCGACGTGGATGTTGAACCGCTCGCGAATGCCTCGCTCGATCGAGACTTCCGGGTCCGTCGACGGACCGTTCCAGAACGCCCCTTCCCGCACCCGCTCGTTCGCCTCGAGGTGGTCACGGTAGGTGATGGTGTATTCACGCGCCAACGACCCGCGCCGGCGAACGTCCTCGACCCCCTCTATGTCCGTCTGGCGCCCCGACACCCCGGTCACGCGCGCGCGCATCACCGGAATGAGCTGGATTTCCCCCGCCCTGCTGGCGACAAATGCGCGCACCCCGTCAGCCTGCCTTGGCTGGATGTCGAGCAGAAACATGTCGGGAGCGTCCTCGGACACCTGGAGCGAGAACTCGCTCAACAGCGTCGCCTGCAGCGAACGCACGCCGACGATGAAGAAGGCGCCGAGACCGACCGCCAGCAGAATCACTCTCGTTTGGTTGCCCGGCCGCGATAGGTGCAGCACCGCGTGCCGCAGCGGAAACGAACGCGAGCTCGCCAGAGGCGACACGAGCGCCACGAGCGCCCGCCCGGCCAGCTGCAACACGAAGGCGAGCCCGGCGAAGCTCGCGCACACGATGAGGCCGATTCTGAGCGACGCGGCCTGCCAGGCCGTGATCGCCACGAGCCCGGCCGCGATGGCCACCAGCGCCGCCACGCCGAGCCAATCTCGATGGCGCCGGACGGCTTCGTCCCGTAGCAGCAGCGATGGCCTGATGAACCTCACCTGCAGCAGCGGCGCGAGCGAGAACAGCAGCGACACGAGCACGCCGATGCCGATGCCCTGAAGGGCTGCGCTCCACGCCACACCGTAATGCGCCTGTGCAAAGAGAGACGATGAAGATCCGAGCGCGAGCGGAATCGACGCGACCGCGGCGGCCGCGAGCGCGACGCCGAGCAGGCTGCCCGCGAGGCCCAGCGCGACGACTTGCAGAATGTAGACGGCGATGATCTGCGCGCTTCTCGATCCCACGCATTTGAGCACGGCGATGCTGCGAATCTTCTGCAAAATGAACACGCGGGTGACGCTCGAGACGGCGATCCCTCCGAGGATGACGATGACCAGGCCGACCAGACTGAGATAGTTCTCTGCGCGGTCGAAGTCGCGCCCGACCTGATCCTCGTTCGAGCGGTACGACCGGACGTTGATGAATTCGTCGCGCAACTCCCGTCGGAGCGCCCTTACCAGCGGATCGATGCGATCGTCGGGGACTTTCGCCTGCAGTTGCCGCCCCGCCCGGCTGCCGAAGGCGAGAAGGCCGGTCGACGGCAGATCCGCATAGTCGATCAACATCCGCGGACCGAGGCTGAAACCGCCCACGCCGCGCCCGGGCTCCCTTGCGAGGACAGCCCGGATCGTGAACACCGTCTGTCCGATGACAATCGAATCGCCCACGTTGACCCCGAGCGCGGTCAGCAGTTCGGGCCGTACGATTGCCCCATGTCCTTCGACGAGAGCATGCCCGAACGGCTGATCGCCCTGCAGCGTCAGGACTCCATACAGTGGAAACCCGGCCTGTACGGCCCTCAACTCCACCATTTTCGCGATCGGCCGCCCGTCGGCCGGCCGCGCCATCGTCGGCGTCTCGATCGTTTCTGTGCGCGCCGTCGCGCCAGCCTCAGCGAGACGCCGATCGATCGTCGATCGCGCCAGCTCCGACCACTCGCGATTGGTCCCGATCGCCACATCGGCGGCGATTAGTGCCTTCGCCTCGGTGCCGAACACGACGCGCGCGCTCTGAATGACCGACCGCAGCGCGACAATGGCGGCGACGCCGACAGCGATACAGACGAAGAAGAACAAGAGGCGGCGCCACGAGGCGCGCGTCTCGCGAACGGCCATGCGAAGGACGAATCTCATTGCGGATTGCGGACTGCGGATTCCACCCCAGGGCGGCTGCCGCCCTGGGGGCCCCGGGATTGCGGACTGATTGCAGGTTGTGGATTGATAGCCGATTGCGGATTGCGGTTTGCCGACTGGGGATTGGCCGAGAACCGCGCTCCAGAATCCGCAGTCCGCACTCCGGGATCCGCAATAGAAAGGGTGCTGTCGATAACGCGCCCGTCGCGCAGGACGAGCGTGCCGTCGGCCATCGCCGCCAGCTCCGCGTCATGCGTCACGAGGACGATCGTGCTTCCCCGCCGGGCATGCACGGTCCGCAAGAGATCCATGATGTGCCGGCCGTTGCTGCTGTCGAGATTGCCGGTCGGCTCGTCCGCCAGGACGATCGATGGATCGTTGGCCAGGGCGCGCGCGAGCGCGACGCGTTGCTGCTCGCCGCCTGACAGCTGCGACGGGTAGTGATGGGACCGTCCGCGCAATCCGACCTCGTCGAGCAGCGCTTCCGTTCGCCGGCGCGTATCGCCGACGCCGGCGATTTCCATGGGCACTGCGATGTTCTCGTAGGCCGTCAGCGACGGAATCAGGTGAAAGAACTGGAACACGAAGCCGATCTTCTCGCCGCGCAGCTTCGCGAGCGAGTCCTCGTCGAGGCGCGTGATGTCGACGCCGTCAATGACGACCTGCCCCGACGTCGGCGCATCGAGGCCGGCAATCAGCCCGAGCAAGGTGGACTTGCCGCTTCCCGACGGCCCGACCACGGCGGCAAACTGACCCTTGGGAATCTCCAGTGTCAACGGATGCAGAATCGTGAGCGGTTCGCTGCCGCTCATGACGGTTTTCGAGACCTCGCGCAACTCGATCATGATCCAGAACGCCCCTCGCCCTTTTGCTCCTCCGCCAGCGGTTTGAGCACGCGCCACACATTGTCGGCCACGATGCGCGCACCGGCGGCAGTCGGATGAATCCCATCTGGCTGATTCAGTTGGTCAATCCCGGCGACGTTCCACAGGAGGAACGGCACGAACGGGATTCGGTATTGCTCGGCAAGCGCCGGGTACACCCTGTGAAACGAGACGGTGTAGTCGCGACCGTAGTTCGGCGGCGCCTCCATCCCCGCCAGGATCACTTGCACGTGCCGGGCTTGTGCGCGCTCGATGATCTCTGACAGATTGCGCTTCAACGCCTCCGGCGGCAGCCCCCGCAGGCCATCGTTTCCGCCGAGCGCCACGACGAGAATCCGTACATCACCCTGAAGCGCCCAGTCGAGTCGGGACAGGCCGCCGGCGGATGTGTCACCCGAGACGCCGGCGTTGACGACCTCGTAGTCGAGCCCCTCGCTCTTGAGACGCTGTTGCAGCAAGCTTGGGTACGCCTGATCGACCGGCAGGCCGAGCCCGGCGGTCAGGCTGTCGCCGAGAATGACGATTCTCGGCAGCGGCTTTGCCCGCGCCTCGGTGCTTGTGGCCCTCGCGTTATCGGTGCCAGCCGACTTGTTGTCGTGTGCCTCGTCGCGACCTCCGCACGCCACTATCGAGATCGTGGCCAAAAGCAACGCCGCCGCCCGCAGTCGATGCGCCATTCCCCTCTTGAAGTATTCTACCGGGATGGCTGCGGAAGCTGCCGCAGAAGGTCGAATGACGAGCCTCGCCACACTCTCCGAGCAGCTCGCCGCTGGCGAGAGCCGGTCGATCGTCACCGAACCGGTGACGCTCGTGATCTTCGGCGGCGGTGGCGATCTCGCTCATCGCAAGCTCCTGCCGGCGCTCTACAACCTTCACCTGGATGGGTTGCTGCCGCCGCGTGTCGCTATCGTCGGTGTCGGCCGGAGCGCCATTACGGATGAGGCCTACCGCGCCTTCGCGAAAGACGGCATCAGCCGGTTCTCACGACGCCCGGTCGACGAGCGCGGGTGGCAGACGTTTGCTGCCTCGATCTTCTTCGCGACCGCCACCATCGACGAAGACAACCATGGGTTCGCCTCCCTCGGTGCCCGGCTGGACGTCATCGAGCACGAGCGCGGACTGACTGGCAATCGCGTTTACTATCTGGCGATTCCGCCGACGCTCATCGCGCCAACCGTCAACCAGCTCGATCGCGCCCGCTTCCTTCCGCGGGCGGTCACTCGCGTCGATCACCCTTTGCCGTTCGCCAGGTTGATCGTCGAAAAGCCGATCGGCCGGGATCTCGAAAGCGCTCGCGCCATCAACGACGCCGTGGCGCGCGTCTTCGACGAGCGCCAGATCTACCGAATCGACCACTACCTCGGCAAGGAGACCGTTCAGAACATCCTCGTCCTCCGGTTCGCAAACAGCATCTTCGAGCCGCTGCTCAACCAGAAATACGTCGACCACGTGCAGATCACCGTCGCCGAGGAAGAAGGGGTGGGAACGCGCGCGGGATATTACGAGGAAGCCGGCGCGCTGCGCGACATGGTGCAGAACCATATTCTCCAGCTGCTCTCGCTCATGGCCCTCGAGCCGCCGCGCTCTCTGGACGCGGATGTCGTTCGCGACGAGAAACTCGAAGTTCTCCTATCGCTGCGTCCCATTGATGGCGATGCCGTTGACGCCAACGTCGTGCGCGGCCAGTATGGGGCCGGATTCCAGGTCGGGAAGCCCGTGCGGGGCTATCGCGAAGAGGAGAAGGTCAAGCCGGATTCCCGAACGGAAACCTTTGTCGCGATGCAGGCTTTCATCGACAACTGGCGGTGGGCGGGCGTTCCTTTCTTCCTCCGAACGGGCAAGCGCCTGCCGAAGCGCGCGAGCGAGATCTCGATCCACTTGAAGGCCGTCCCCCCAATCCTCTTCAATCGGCCGCCCGACGGCCATCTCGACCCGAATGTCCTCTCCATTCGCATTCAGCCCGACGAGGGGTTCGCTCTCGGCATCAGCTCAAAGATCCCCGGCCCCCGCGTCCGCATCTATCCAGTGCAGATGGATTTCCACTACGGCAGCACGTTCGGCGCGTCGTCGCCTGAGGCATACGAGCGGCTCTTGCTCGACGTGATGGCCGGCGACGCGACCCTGTTCATGCGGCGGGATGCCGTCGAAGCCGCGTGGCGCTGGGTGATGCCGATCCTCAACCGGTGGGAGGCTTCGACGGATCCCATTCCAACGTATCCGGCCGGCACCTGGGGACCGGCCGAAGCCGATCGGCTTATTCAGTCGACGGGGCGAGAATGGCGGCCGCTGTAGTCGAACGCGCCTGGCGGCCGTCGACACCTGATGCGGTCGAGCGCGATCTCGCCGCGCTCTGGCGGGACCTCTCACAACATGGCGCCATCGCCCGGGCCGTCATGTCCAACCTCGTCGTCTTCCGCTTGCGCGAACGGCGGTCGTCCGCCCGTCGCGGGCCCACGAGGTTGGAAGGGCGGGACGGGCCCGAAAGGCAGGATGGAGCCGGCGACTCGCTGGACGATCTCATCGACCGAGTGGTGGCTCGTCATCCGTCTCGCACGATCGTCATCGAGCACGACCGCGGCGATTACGATCCCGGCCAGCCGATGGGGGCCGACGTCGGAGTGAGCGTGTTCGGGCGGCCGTCGGCGAAGTACGCGATCGAGTGGATTGTCGTGCGATCCGCGTGCGCCGACGCGTCGCTCCCGTCGATCGTCCGGCGGTTCGTGCGCGGCGACGTCCCCACCTCGGTCTGGTGGACTGAAGACGTGTCGTGCGTGCCCCTGCGACTGGCACTCGTCGAAACGGGGCGGCAGCTCCTGTACGACAGCCGCCGATGGCGGAACCTGCCGGCCGGCATTCGAGCCGTCGCGCCTCTCCTGACCTCCGCACGCGTGGATGTCGCCGATCTCAACTGGCCACGGCTCGCTCATCTCCGGCTTGCGCTCGTGCACGCGTCGGCCTCCGTGCCTTCCGGGATCGCGGCCGGGGATACGCAGATCACATATCGCCCGGGAGAGGAGCCGCTTGCCTGGTTGTTGGCGGGATGGCTTGCTGCGCGCCTCGGCTGGTCGCCGAAAAAGTGGCCAACCATGAACGAAGGGCGTGACGACGACGATGTTCTATCGCTCCAGATGGGCGGTGACGCCGGTGTCCTGACCGTCACGCTCGACGACCATCGCGTGCGGCTCGAACAGCCCGGCGCGCCGCCGCTCGTGGCCGCCGTCCCCCGTCCGGCCGACGCCGAGGCCATCGCCGCTCAGTTGCGCGCACGATCGACGGAAACGGCGCTGCGCGACGCGCTGACGTGGCTCTCGAAACGGATCGCATCGCCCGGCTGACGGCCTTCCGCCCTATAATCGCGAGGTGCCCTCGTCAACCCTGCACGCGCTCATCGCGCGCGCGGGCGCCGAGCTCCAGCGCGGCCACGGCCCCGAAGCCGCCCAAATGCTGGCGCCCATGCTCCGCTCCTCGTTGCCCCGCGACGACGAGCTGGCGGTGCGCGCGATGCTGGCAGAGGCCGCCCTGCTGCAGGATGATCTCGATCAGGCCGCCGCAGTCCTGGGACGCACGCCTGATACGTTCCGCGAGACGGTCTCGGCCGGCCGCCTTTCGGCGCTGTGGCGGCTGCACGGCTGGCTCGCCTGGGCCCGCGGAGACGACTCCCGCGCCATCGCGCTGCAGGGCCGCGCACTGAAACAGGCCGAGAGCGCTCACGATTCGCGCGCCATCGGGCTGGCCCACTACGAGCTGGGACGCTGCTACCGTCAGGTGGGCGACATCGCCATCCTGCGCGAGCACATCACCAAAGCCGCGTCAGCGCTTCACGCCGCCGGCGATCGCCGCCACCTCGCGCTGGTGCATTCGCTGTCCAGCATCTCGCTCGCGCAGCTGGGCCGCCACGACGAAGCCATGGGGGCGCTCCGACAGGCCGAGCGTTTCGCGTCGCTCGTGCAGGCCGACGACGTCCTGGCGATGGTCTGCGGGAACCAGGCCAACGTGATGATGCTGCAGCACCGCTACGAGCAGGCGCTGGCGCTGGCCGAGCGAAGCGTATCGCTCCACGAAGCGCACGGCTCGGGCCACGGGCTGGCCGTGGCGCTGGCCACGCTCGGTCAGATCTGCGTGCGCCTCGGAGATTTGGGGCGAGCGGAGGATGCCCTGCACCGCGCGCTCGACGTTCGCAGCCCCATCCAGTTTCACGAAACGACGGGCGCCGTGTTCGACACGCTCGCCCAGATTCATTTCATTCGCGGCCACTACGACGCGGCCAGCGAGTTCCTCGCGCGCGCGGGCGACGCGTACGTTGCCAACGGCCGGCAAACCAGCCAATGGTACGAATGGTCCGTCCGCGTGCTGGCCGCGCGCCTTGCCCTGCGCCGTGGCGACGTGGACCTGGCCATCGCCCGGTCCGACGAGCTCCGGCAAGCGGGTGCACCGCCGGTCGACGCCCTGCAGGCGACGCTCATCGCCGCGGAGGCGCTGACCGCGGCGAACCGGCTCGACGAGGCGCGCCAGCGTCTGGCGCTGGCAGCCGGTGCCCTCGATCCGAAAGCGGCGCCGGCCGTCTGGGGCGAGTACCTCCGGCTTCGGGGCGCCCTGCATGCGCGCAGCGGAACCTCCGCCGACGCCTATCACGACTTCGCGCAAAGCGCGACATTGCTCGACCTGCTCGGCGAGCGCTACCAGGCGGCCCTCAGCGACCTCGCGCTCGGCCGTCTCGTTGCGGAAACCGGCGCCCGGTCCATTGCCGAACGGCACCTGCGAAAAGCCGAAGCCGTGTTCGAGCAGTTGGGCGCAGAACGGGATCTCGGCGACTTGCGGAGGGCCCAGGCCCTGCTGACGACCGTTGGCAGCGGCGAAAACGTCATCTCTCCGGCTGACGCCGACGATGCGATTGTCCGGCGGATAGTGGATGCGGCCGCGCTCGTCGACCTGCTTGGACGCGAAACCGCGGCGGCGCTGCACGAGGCCGCGTCCGCCGATTCGGCAGCCGTCGTGATCCAGCGTGGCGACGGGGACGTACAGGTCGTCGCCGTTGCCGGATGCGACGCCGACGCCGGACGCGCGATGGCGCGCGCCGCGCTTCAGGGGAGCCCCTATGGTCGAGGAGAATTCGTCGTCGAGCCGCTCGGCCGCGACCCCGAAGGCCTGCGGTTCGGCGTCGTCGCCTCGCCGAGGCCGGTTGGCCATCTCATCACGCGGCGGCTGCGGATGATTGGCGCTGTCGCGAGCCAGGGGTTTGCGTTGTGTGCCGCGCGTGAGCGCACGCCGTTGCCGGTCGGCGTGACGGTCGATCGGTCGCTCGAGCCCCTCTTGCCCGGGTTCCTGGCCGCGGGCGCCGCCATGACGCGAGTCGTCGAGCAGATTCAACGGCTGCAGGGGAACGACCTTACGGTGCTCATCACGGGCGAGAGCGGGACCGGCAAGGAACTCATCGCACGCGCGATTCATGTTGGCTCGGTTCGCAGCGCGGCGATGTTCCTTCCCTACAACTGCACGACGACCGGCCGCGAACTGGCTGACAGTCAGCTGTTCGGCCACCGGCGCGGCGCGTTTACGGGCGCGGTGTCCGATCAGCCCGGTCTCGTGCGGACCGCGTCGGGCGGCACGCTCTTCCTCGACGAGATCGGCGATCTCCCGCTCGACGTGCAGCCTAAGCTGCTGCGCTTCCTCGAGCAGCACGAAATCATGCCGATCGGCGAGACGAAGCCGCAAAAGGTCGATATCCGCGTCCTCGCCGCCACCAACGCCGACCTCGAGCAGCGCGTCGCCGAGGGCAAGTTCCGGGAAGATCTTTATTACCGGTTGAGCGTCATCAGGATCCATGTCCCGCCGTTGCGGGAGCGCCGGGAAGAAATCCCGCATCTGAGCACGTATTTTCTTCGGGAAGCATCGGAGCGCCTGGGCAAGCCAGATATCCAACTGAGCTCCGATACCCTGGATGTGTTTTCCCAGTACTGGTGGCCGGGGAACGTCAGGCAGTTGAAGAACGAGATTCAGCGCGCCGTCGCGCTGAGCGCTCCGGGCGGCGTGATCGAGCCGACGCATCTCTCACCCGAGATCAGCACGACGCGCCTGGCTGGTGTGCTGTCGTCAGGCGCGGCGGTGCGGCCGTCAATGCGCCTGTCGGCAGCCAATCTGGCTTCGGCCGTGGAGCAGGTCGAGCGTGAGATGATTCAGCATGCGCTCGATCGCAGCAGCGGCAACATTTCTGAGACAGCCCGGACGCTCGGACTCACGCGGCGCGGCTTGTATTTGAAGATGCGGCGCCTCGGCCTGGATACGCGCGAAATGGACGCTCAGTGATGGATACTGACTACTCAGTTTCCACCTCACTTGTATACTTAGTAGTCATGTTGCCCAGATTTGCTCTCCTTTGAGCAGTCTGCTACAGCCTGTATTTTCAATAACTTAAGCCGCTCAGCCCCTGACGGAGTTTACAGAACCGCAGTGGGCGCAGAACTTGATAGCTCGACTGCCGTGACCAAACCCAAGCAAATTCAGCGCGCCAGTGCCCGTCAACCGGTAACCCTTCCCGCCCGATTGACCTGGAAGGACCAACGCGGCGCGGCGCGTTTCGCCGCCGTGGTTGCCCGCAACATCAGCGAGCACGGCGTTTACGTCGAGTGTCATACGCCGGTATCGATCTCCTTGTACCGCCTCGTGCAGTTTCAGTTGGAGCGGGACCTCCAACGTGCGGACAATACCCTGCCGGCCGCCCTGCAGCAGGGGCGGGTTCTGTCCGCGGTTTACCGGGTTTCGCCGCCTTCGCCCTCGAAGCCGCAAGGGCTTGCACTCAGGCTCATGGTCGACCCGAAGCGGATCGTCACGCCCGCTTGCGCCAATATCGCGCAAGTCCTAGCCAGTTGAGATCGAAGCGGCCAGCCGCTTCATAGTCGCGCGCGTCGCTCTCGGGCAGCCGGCGGCGCAGGATCGCGCGTAACTCTTTGGTGAACCAAGCCTCCCGTTCTTCGTCCGTGCCGTGCATAGCGAGAGACCTCCTCGCCAGCTCGCTGACGAGATCGAGGTGATCTGCCGTCTCGGCGAGATGCGCCGCCGAGGGCCGGTGGGGACCGAAATGTGTGACGAACAGCGTGTCCGCGCGCCAGTGGCCGATGAGTGACAAGCTGCGGCGCCAGGCGTCCAGGTCGATGTCCGGCGGGGGCGTCGGCGGCAAGACGAAGCCGTGCTCCCTGAGCGTGATGCCGGCCGTGTCGCCGACGAAGGCGATGCCCGCCGCTTCGTTGAAGTAGCTCACATGATGCGAGGCGTGGCCTGGCGTGTAGATCACGTCGAACGCGCGTCCCCCTTCGGCGATCTGCTCGCCCCCCGCGAGGGCAGTGATGGCGCTCGAGGGAACCGGAAGCATCTCTCCCCAGAGGCGATCCATATCGCTGCCCCACAGCCGCGTCGCGCTCGCAATTAAACGCGCGGGATCCACGAGATGCGGAGCGCCGCGTTCGTGCACGTAGACGCGCATCTGAGGATTCTGACGCACGAGCGTGCCGGTGGCTCCGGCGTGGTCGAGATGGATGTGCGTGAGCAGGAGCGCGCGCACGTCTGTCATGGCGATGCCCGACTGCCCGAGGGCTGTCTGTAGCGTGGCCAGCGTGCTCGACGGCCCCGGATCGATGAGCGCGACGCCGTTGGCACCATACAGCACCGCCGTCGCGATGACGCGCGGGACATTCACGAAGAAGAGATCGACGTAGGACAAGCCGGACGCAAGCGTTATCATCACGTCCTCTGTCGCCGGTTGCGGATCACCAGGAACACGGCGGTTCCGATCACGATGACCAGGCCGATGAGGCCCGTCCGCCCGATCCACTTCTCGAGAAGCACCCAGCTGCGCCCCAGGGCATACCCCGACAGAGCAATCACCGTGCACCATACAATGGCGCCGGCGGCGTTGTACACGACGAAGACGCGCCACGGCATGCCGCTTCCACCGGCCAGGATGGCGCACACCACGCGCAGCCCCGTGATGAAACGTGCGATGAAGACCGTCTTCGCCCCGTAGCGCGTGAAGAAGCGATCGAATTCGGACAGACGCGCGGCGTTGAGGCCCACGCGCCAACCGTGCCGCTCGGCCAGCACGCGCCCACCGCGCCGGCCGATATAGAAACCCAGATTGTCACCGAGCGTCGCACCCGCAATCGCGGTCACAATCACGCCCGGCAGCCAGAGCTGCCCAAAGTGCGCGAGGACCGCACCCGCCAGCAGGGCGGTCTCCCCAGGAACCGGCACGCCCATGTTCTCGAGGAAGACCCCGAGAAACACGACGACGTAGCCGTAGCGCGCGAACAGATCGAGCAGCCACTGCGGCACAGGGTCGCGTCAGCGTCCGAGCAGCGCCGGTACGGGACGACCTGCCTTCGGCGGCCGGTACCCGGGACCGCGCAGGGGCCGGCCCGGACGCTCGGCCGTCATGACGCCGTCGGCAAGGATCCGCTTTCCGTTCACGAAGACGTGCCTGATCCCGGTTGCGTAGTGCTTCGGGTCGTCGAACGTCGACACGTCACGAATGGTGGATGGATCGAAGATTGTGATGTCTGCCCTCATGCCTGGACGCAGGATTCCACGATCGGGCAGGCCCACGCGGGCGGCTGCTTTCGACGTCATCTTGCGAATCGCCTCCTCGAGGGGCAGCAGATGCTCGTCGCGCACGTAGTGGCCCAGAATCCGGGGAAACGCCCCCCAGGCGCGCGGATGCGACTTCGATTCCGACAGCTTCCCGTCTTCCGCCTGAGCGCCGGAATCGGTGCCGACGCCGACCAACCGATCTTTCAAGGCCGTCCGCACGTCGGCTTCATCCATTATCGAGGTAATGACTGAGGTCTCGTCGCGATCGGCGATGACCAGGTCCATCACCGCGTCTCGTGGGTCCTTCCCCATCGCCTGCCCGACGTCGGTCAACGACATGCCTTCGTACTTTCGAAGGTTCGGGTTGAGTACGGACGAAATCGTCACGCCGTCTCCGCCGCCCGCGCCCTGCCACTGATTCTCCCACGTTGTGGCGGCGGCATCGTTCATGTCCCGCTTGGCGCGCTCGCGCGCCGCGGAGTCGTGGAGGCGCGCGAGCATCTTCTCGAGACCGCCTTCGCGGATCCAGAGCGGCAGGCACGACGAGAGCCCGTTGGAGGCGCGCGTATAGGGGTACTGGTCGGCGGTCACGTCGAGACCGCGCGCGCGCGCCGCTTCGATCCGGCCGAGCACGTCCGCCATCCGACCGAAGTTGGGGCGATACGCCGTCTTGAGATGCCAGATCTCTGCTGGAATGGCCGCGCGTTGAGCGATCTGAAATACCTCCTCCAGCGATTCGAAGATGCGTGCGCTCTCGGAGCGCTGATGCGTGAAGTAGACCCCGCCATGGCGCGCGGCGACCTTCGCGAGCTCGACAATCTCATCGGTGGACGCGAAGCGATCCGGCACATATTGGAGCGAGGTGCTGAGGCCGAGCGCGCCCTGCTCCATTGCCTGCTCGACAAGCTGCCTCATCGAGTCGAGCTCGGAGGCCGTCGCCGGACGGTCGTCCTTGCCAATAACGTAGTTGCGGATGCTACCGGCCCCGACGAATGTGGCGATGTTGATGGCCGGATGAGAGCGGAGCTCGAGCCGGCGGAAGTAGTCGGCGAGCGTGCGCCAGTCCTGCGCCACGCCGAAATGTCGGGCACTCGGCGCGGCCTCGCCGATCATCCGATCGTTGACGGGCGCGATCGACGAACCCTCCCCTGTCACTTCTGTCGTCACGCCTTGGTAAACTTTGCTGGCCGCGCGGCCGTCGACGAGCACGTTGAACTCCGACTGGCCGAGCAGATCGATGAAGCCGGGTGCCACGATCAAATTCGTCGCGTCGATGCGCACCGCAGCGCTGGCCTCCGATAGCGCGCCCACGGCCGCTATCGTGTCGCCAACAACCCCCACATCTGCACGAAACCACGGCGCCCCCGTGCCATCAACGATTCGCCCATTTGTCATCAAAAAATCAAAGTGGGTGGCGGATCGCTCGACCGGCGCTTGTACGCCGACGAGGACACCGAAACCAACAAGGGACAGCGCGCACGCGCGCAATCGGAAATGCATAAGCGGAAATGCTAGCAGAATGCGCGCGGTCGCACGCTTAAACCTTTCCTCGAGGCACTGGTCCAATCCATGCAGTGCCCCGATCGCAGATGCGTCGTCGACCGATTGTCCTTGTATGTCTCGCGTTCTCCGGTTTCTTCACGTTGCTCGCTCCCGCGATGGCGCGGGCTCAAACGGTCGCCGCAGCGGGCGACGCTTCGATCTCCAAAGACGAATCGTCCGGCACGTGGATGCTCGAGGCAGGCGGTACGCGACTGACGCTGTCCCTCGCCGCGAATCGCGACTTCGCCATCGAGCGCCTCGTGACGTCGTCCGGCGCGTCCTGGACGCGCGCCATTGCTTCCGATTCCATCGTCAAGGTCGGCAGCCAGACGGTTCCGCTCGGCGCGCGTCGGGCGGGCTTCACGCTGCAAGGAGTGGCCGTCGACACACAGGATCAGCGCCTGCAGTTGAACGCGACCTTCGACCTTGCGTCCTCTTCCCTGCGCGTCACGCGGCACTACGCGATCGCGTCCGGGTCACCGACATTCGAGGCGTGGAATACATACGCGCCCACCGGCGGCACACCCGTGCTGTCCGACCTGAACGCCCTGCAACTCGTCATCACCCCCGGCATCGTCCACTCGCTGAGCGGCCTGATGGGCGACAACGCCGATGTGAAGGCTGACGGAGAGTTCACGCTCTCCTCGCGGTCGGCCAGCACTACGCAGCCGTTCTCCATTGGCGCGACGGGCCGCTCCTCCGAGTCGTCAGTCCCCTGGATCGCGGTGGACGGGGGGAACTCGAGCGAGTTCTACCTGTCTTTGATGTGGTCCGGCGCGTGGTCGATGACGGCGACCCCCTCCGGGTCGGGCCTGTCAATCGTCGCCGGGTTGGCGCCGATGACGACCAGGCTCGTGGCTACGATGGACGGCCCACATGTCCTGTTTGGCGCCGTGGTCGGAGGCCGGCCCGAAGCAGCCGCTGCGCTCGGGTCGTATATCGTGAACGGCGTGCGCGCCGGACGCGCGCTGACGCCGCTCGTCACGTACAACACCTGGTTCGCGTACGGCACGGAGATCGACGAAGCGTCGATGATGGCTGAGATGGATTCGGCTGCCGCGCTCGGCGCGGAGCTGTTCGTGATCGATGCCGGCTGGTACGTCGGGGCAGGCGCTGCCGGGCCGTCCGACTTCGACGCGGGCCTGGGCTCCTGGACACCGGATCCAGCGCGATTCCCCAACGGTCTCCGCCCCCTGCGCGACCACGCGCACGACATCGGCATCAAGTTTGGCCTGTGGGTCGAACCGGAGCGCGTGAATCTGTCGCTCGTTGGTGGCTCAGGGATCGACGAGCAGTGGCTCGTGACGAGCGGCGGACAATACGGATCGGATCACGCCGCGCAGATCTGCCTCTCGAACTCCGCTGCCCGGAAATGGATTCTGAGCTGGCTGACGCCCCTGCTCGACCAGGTGCAGCCGGACTATCTCAAGTGGGATAACAATATGTGGCTCAACTGCGATCGCCCGGGCCACGCTCACGGCACCACCGACGGGAATTTCGCACAGGTCAACGGCCTGTACGAGGTCCTCGCGACACTGCGCGAACAGTATCCGGACCTGCTCATCGAGAACGTCTCGGGCGGCGGCAATCGGCTCGATCTCGGAATGATGCGCTATACGGACGTCGCCTGGATGGACGATCGGACCGCGCCGTCGATCCACGTCCGGCACAACCTCGAGGGGCTGAGCGCAGTCTTTCCGCCGGCCTATCTCCTCTCATTCGTCACGGAGAACGGCGCCGAGCCCCTGCATGATGCCCTCGACGCCTCGCTATATTTCCGCAGCCGGATGGCGGGCGTGCTCGGCCTCTGCTTCAGGAGCGCCGAGTATACGGAAGGCGACGCTGCCAGCATGTCGCACGAGATCGCCGTCTACAAAGCGGTGCGTGACACGCTGAACGGCGGTTCCGCCACCCTCCTCACGCTGCAGGCCGAGCCCGAGAACGGACCGGCGTGGGATGTGGAACAGGTCACCGACGCGGGAACGGGACAAGCGCTCATCTGCGCGTATCAAACCGACGACGGCAGCGACAGCATCAATGTCAAGCCGGTCGGACTCGACTCGAGCACGACGTATCAGGTGGTGTCGGTCGACACCGGCGTCCTGGGCGTCGCGAGCGGCTCGGATCTGATGACGAGCGGCATCGACGTCCTGCAGTCGCCCAACACGGCGGCTCATCTCCTCACGCTCAGCGTCAAGGACTGACGCGATTCCCGAACGCGTATACTTGCGGTCGCAAAGGCATAGCGGCACAGAAGCACATGCCCTCGTGCCCTGAGAGTATCGCGCCCCATGATTCTGAAGCAGTTCTATTTGAGTTGCCTCGCGCACGCCTCTTATCTCATCGGTGATGAGGAGAGCGGGATCGCGGCCGTCGTCGATCCGCAGCGCGACGTTGATCAGTACCTGGCCTTCGCGGCCGAGCACGGTTTGCGGATACGGGACGTGATCCTCACGCATCTGCATGCCGACTTCATCGCCGGACATCTCGAGCTGCGCGATCGGGCCGGCGCCACGATCTATCTGGGCGCCAAGGCCAGCGCGGAGTACGCCTTCACTCGGCTCGCGGACGCCGACCGTCTCGAACTTGGGCGTCTGACGCTCGAGGCCATCGAGACGCCTGGCCACACCCCCGAGTCCATCTCGATCGCGGTCTACGACCGCACTCGAGAGCCCTTGGGGACGGAACCGTACGCGGTCTTGACGGGAGACACGCTCTTCGTGGGTGATGTCGGGAGGCCGGATCTGCGGGCGTCGCTCGGTTGGTCCGCGACCGACCTCGGCGGGATGCTCTACGACTCGCTTCGCAACAAACTGCTGCGGCTACCGGACGCGAGCCTCGTCTACCCTGCGCACGGGGCAGGGTCACTCTGCGGGAAGGCGATCAGCCGTGAGACGATCTCAACCATCGGCGAGCAGCGACAGTCCAACTACGCACTTCAACCGATGACGAGGGAAGCATTTGTCGATCTCATCACTACGGACCAACCCGAAGCGCCGCCGTATTTCACTTATGACGCCGTGCTCAACAGCCGCGAGCGGCCGACGCTCGAGGCGTCGCTCGCCACCGGCCTGAACGCCCTGTCGCTTGATCAATTGCTGGACCTGCAGCGCTCTGGCGCGCAGATTCTCGACACGCGGGACGCCGCCGACTTTGCGGCAGCGCATCTGGCCGGCAGCATCAATGTCGGCCTTGGGGGGCAGTACGCCACATGGGCGGGAACGATCCTCAGCCGCGACCGGCCCATCGTGATCGTGGCCGATCCGGGGCGGGAGGGGGCGTCAGCGCTCCGACTGGGGCGGATTGGTTTCGATCATGTCGCCGGCTACTTAAGAGACGGGTTGAGGAGTCTCGAATCGCGCCCCGATCTCACGGCAACGACTGAGCGCCTGGCGCCCCCGCTCGCCTGGGAGCGACTCGCGACGGGCAGAGCACTGGCCATCGATGTGCGGACGCCGCGAGAACAAAGCGAGAAGACCATTGCAGGGAGTATCAGTGTGCCGCTGAATCAACTATTGGATCGTTTGGGAGAAATACCAGGGAACCGCCCGCTCCTCCTGTACTGCGCCGGCGGATATCGCTCATCGATCGCCGCAAGCCTGCTCGCTCGCGAGGGATTCACGCAGATCGGAGAGATCGCCGGAGGCCTTGCGGCCTGGGAGACCGCGAATCTTCCGTTACACGCCTGAGCCACGGTCGTGCTAGAGTCCAGCTCGACCACCCAATACGCAAAGGCTCTGAGTCCATGGACGAAGTCGCGCTGGCGCGGCTGTGGCATCTTCCAGACGGCACGACCTGCCTGCTCCTGAAAGATCCGCGCGCTGAGAATTGGGAGATCCGCGTTGCGCGCGGCACCGACGTGCTGCGAAGCGAACGTTTCGCCAGCCCCATCATCGCCATGGAAGAAGCAAAGCAGTGGCGGTCGTCGTACGATCCGACGCTGCTGTCTTCGACTCCGCTCGATCTGTAAGCGCGATCACGGAATTTTCCAATCGTGCCGAGCGGCTCGGAGCCACCTCCGCGCACGCAGGTCCGTCTCCAAAGGGCCATCGTCAGGTCGGACAACGCAGCGAGATCGGCACGTCCGCAAACCTTTCAGGCGTAGAATCAGGTCAGGATCACGATGCGTATAGGCAGGGTCGCCGCGACGGTGGCGCTGGTTTGCTGCGTCTCGATGCCTCGTCCCCTCATTGCGAAGGGCGGGGGCCACGGGGGGAGCCACTCCGGCGGGGGCCACGGGGGGAGCCACTCCGGCGGGGGCCACTCCGGCGGGGGCCATTCCGGGGGTCGTTCCAGCGGGGGATCACGTGGGGGACAATCAGCCGGACAGGCCGCGAGTGGGCACGGATCCTCCAGCCAGGCTTCGTCGGGCTCGAGCCACACGCCGCCCGCTGCGTCGCCGGCCACCGCCGTCCAGCCATCGGCGAGCAAGCCATCCAGCCCGAACCTTCAGGGACATTCGAGCACTGGTCCCGGCACTGTCGGCGTCGCCGTGCCCCGCAGTTGGCCCCGCACCCCGATCCCATACTCACCCCACCGCGTGAGGCCGTGGAGCTACCCGCCGATTCTGTACTCACCGTATCTCGGCATCGCCGCCGGCGGTATCTACGCGAGCGGATTCTGGCCAGGCTACTCGTACGGCGATAGCTACGGGTATCCAAACTATGGGTATCCGCTGGGGCCGCCGACGAGTCTCGTCCCGAGCGAGGCGCCGTCCGCTTCGAGTGAAGAATCGAGCGCGGACAACGGCGGCCTGCGTCTCGACGTCCGGCCCACGTCTGCGCAGGTGTTCGTGGACGGCTATTTCGTCGGGAGCGTCGAAGACACCTTGAACTCACCTTCGGGCGTTCAGCTCAGTGCCGGCCCCCATCGCGTCGAGCTTCGAGCCGCCGGGTACGAGACGCTGATCGTGGATGTGCTGATCCAGGCGGGTCAGGCCATCACGTTCCGAGAAGATCTGAAGCCCCAACCGTAGCCTGCAGGCCGGCAGGTCCACCACATTCATCGTGTTGCGTTGCATGTGACAGTCGTGTAAAGCGACGACTGCGGGGTGTGTCAATCGGGTAGACTCTACATTCCGCAACGGCCGCCTTCTGGATCCTCACGTGTTCAATCCCACGCGTCCATGAGTCGGCGCTCCCCACCAGGATCTGCTGGTAGCGAGCCCCTCAGGCGCCGACCACATGTGGAATTCCACCGAGACGTTGCGGATACTGGACGGAACTTCCTCGATTTCGAAGAGCGGAAGAAAGGTGAGTGAGTTACGGCTCGCATTGTGACCGGGGGGATCACCGTGGACGCACAAACAATCGGGCACGTTCAGCCGCCGACGATCGCTCGCGGGCATTCGTCGCTCGTGACCACTTCGGATCGCGAGCGCGGCCAGCGTCGATCGCGCCACATCGGCCGCGTTCTTCCGGTCGGAGCTGGGACATTGGCGGCCATCCTGATCGCTTCTGCTCCTCTGCACGCTCAAACCGCGGCCCCGGGTTCCCGCGCCGGCGAGCAACCCAGTCTCATGAAAGCCTTGGCGGATCAGGACCTTCATGACATAGAAGATGAGCGGTGGAACGCGTACACGCAATTCACGTACATCTCGAGCTGGAAAGGCGCCTTTCCCGCCGCGTACACCAACGCCAACGGCAGCATCAACTCGCTCATTCCGGACTCAGAGCGCAGCTTCACCGGCACCGCGACTCTCTACTTTGGCATTCGGCTGTGGAAGGGCGGTGAGGCCTACCTGGTCCCCGAAGTCATCGCGGAACGGCCGCTCTCGCAGCTCCGGGGCTTGGGCGGCAGCATCCAGAATTTCGAGCTTCAGAAGGGTGGAACCCCCACTCCGCAGCTGTATCGTTCCCGAGCGATCGTGAAACAGACCTTCGGACTGGGCGGGGAGCGCGAGAAGGAGGAGTCGGCTCCAATGCAACTGGGGACACACTACGACGGCCGACGAATCGTCGTAGCCGCCGGCAACTTCAGCATCCTCGACTTCTTCGATAAGAACGCCTTTGACATCGACCCTCGCCAAGGATTCTTCAGCTTGGCTTTCTTGACGCACGCGGCGTACGACTTCGCTTCGGACGCGCGAGGCTATTCGTGGGGCGGCGTCGCCGAGCTCTATTGGGACGACTGGGCGGTCCGGTTCGGCCGCATCACCCCTCCGAAGGACCCGAATCAACTGCCCGTCGATTTCAGACTGTTCCGATACTACGGCGATCAAGTCGAGGTGGAACACAAGCATCGGCTGTTCAACCAAGACGGTAGCGTTCGCGTCCTTGCGTTCCGGAATCATGAGGACATTGGTCGCTTCAGCGACGCGGTCGGCGCGCTCCAGGCGGATCCGCAGCAGAACGCGACGAACTGTAACACCTTCAACTACGGTTCCAACAACGCAAGTGCCCCGGATCTCTGCTGGGTGCGAGAACCGAACGTGAAAGTCGGCGTCGGCGTGTTTGCCGAACAGTACGTCGCGCCGGATGTCGGCGTGTTCATTCGCGGGATGGGCGCCGACGGGCACACCGAAGTCGACGCCTACACATCGACTGATCGGTCGGTGTCCATTGGGGCGCTCGCCAAGGGCTCGTTGTGGTCACGGCCTCGCGATGTGGCGGGTGCCGGGTTCACGGGAGGATGGATCTCGCCGGCGCACGTCGAATACCTGCGCCTTGGCGGCATCGATGGTTTCATTGGCGACGGCAACATCCACCCAGGCGCCGAGAGCACCGTTGATGTGTTCTACAGCGTGAATGTCGGGAAATCATTCTGGTTCTCGGCCGACTACCAGCACGTGACCAATCCCGGTTTCAACACCGATCGGGGCCCTGTCAACATCGTCGGCGCGAGGGTTCATGTTGAGTACTGAATCGGGTTCGGTCGACTCAGTGCTCGTTACCACACCAAGGCGTCGTTTTTTCACAGTGCCGTTCGTGCTCCTCGTCTCGATAGCGTGGTCCGCACGGGCGCAGGCGCAGCAGCCGCCACACGGGTTCGCTGTCGAACGTTTCTATCCATCGCCGCCAGGCGGTGGCTGGTTCGTGATGGATGACCTCGATATGCAGGGGGGCCTCGGGGGTGCCGTCGCGGTCGCGAGCGGCTACGCTCACAATCCCCTTGTGGTGACGCCCTCGGACGGAACGCAGCGCTTTTCCTTAGTGTCGGATGAAGTATTCGTCGATTTCGGCCTCGCGGTCACATACCACCGATATCGCGTCTCGCTCAATTTTCCGATGCCGCTCGTCGTGATAGGAACGAGCGGGACGTTTGGCCCGTATCAATTGACCGCACCGGCCGTCACCGTCCCCACACATCCCGATGTCATTTCGGATGCTCGTTTGGGCTTCGACGTCCGCGTCCTCGGCGAACCAGCGAGCGCTTTTCGGCTCGGCGCGGGCGCGCAACTCCTTATTCCGTTTGGCGATCGCGATGACTACGTGACCGACGGCACCTATCGCGGAATGTTTCGTGGACTCGTCGCCGGCGATATTGGCCGCTTCTCATATGCTGGCCAGCTCGGCCTGCACGTTCGGCCCGTGGCTGATTGGCCTGTGCCCGGTGGCCCGCAAGGAAATGAACTGCTGTTTGGCGGGAGCGCCGGTCGCAGAATCTCCATGGGCTCTCGAACGCTCGTCATCGGCCCGGAGTTTTTTGGTGAGACCGCGATGCGATCAACCGTTGGGGAGGCAACGGGGTTCGAAGGACTACTGACGGTCCGGTTCGAAGACATTGGCGAACAGCACCTGCGTGTGAAGCTCGGTGCCGGCGGGGGCTTTGCCCCACACTTCGGCGCACCTGATTTCAGAATCGTGGTCGGCTTAGAACTGGTCGGGAGACGGTCCGAACCATGAGTTTTACCGCCCGCGCCCGTCGCTGATGACCACGGCGGCGATTCGGCCCATCTCCACGCGAACAGTCAGGCGGAGACCCGAGCGGCGTATTGCCGGTTTTACTGTGGCGACGCCGTGCCTGACCCTGAAAATCCAAACGTAATGATGTACTTGACCGCCGTGGTCGGCGGCGTCCACGTGCTCGGGATGGAATTACCGCTCAAGAGCCGAGTGTCATAAATGGCGACGCACATCATATTCGGCGTGGAGCCGCTGATGAAACTCCCAAGCCCGCTGCCTGACGTGTCCGGCGGGGAAAAATCGCCGATGCTGTAGGACGAGACTCCCCCGAAGACCACCTTATCTGTCGGGTTCGGATACTGTTGGCCGTGGAGCACACTGCACGTCGGGTAGTTGGTAAACAACCACGCGGAATGTGCGAGCGTCACACTGGGTTGCGGACCCTGATTGACGAGTGAAGCTGTCATTGCCTCCCCGACACCAAGGTTGACCACATAAAAATTCGCGCCGTTTGGAGCGATCACCGCATTGAAGAATTGTTTGCCGCCCGACAAGCTCAATGACGGTTCGACAAGGACACTGAGCGACCCACTCTGTCCTTGATAGGTTGCGACGACATTTCCAGAGCCAAACCCTTGGGCGGTGACCATTCCCGTTGAAGAAACGGTGATGCCCGCCGCCCCCGCTGCGAGTGTCCAGGTCGCCAAGGAGGTGACGTCCTGCTTTGCGCCGTTCGACAACGTACCTGTGGCGACGAATTGCTGTTGCTGGCCGATGGCTGAGAAGTAATTCGTCCCTGTCACCGTGACCGCCGTGGTCGATTGAGAGGGCGACGTCGAGGCCAACCCGTGGCACGCCGAAAACACGACGCCGAACGCTGCGACCAAGGCAACAGCGGCGATGGAGGGGAGCTGCGTGCTCATCGGGTTCCCTTTGCTTGAAGGAAGGCAGTGTAGCTGTGCTGTTTTC
>Ga0306920_100002045_pt1 | contig 25269 bp, 20 predicted proteins | sample flu12Cox44000170_FD_204666 | JGI IMG/M metagenome (GOLD analysis project Ga0306920, IMG submission 204666) | Lab enrichment of tropical soil microbial communities from Luquillo Experimental Forest, Puerto Rico - flux4day.12C.oxic.44.000.170 (v2)... | ecosystem: Environmental > Terrestrial >...
CTACGAACTGCTCTGTGTCCTCTAAATGTTGAAACTCGCGCGCAAGCTGAGCCTCGCCAACTATTTCGCGCTCGGTTTCGGCACGATGATCGGCACCGGCTGGGTCGTCCTGATGGACGACTGGCTCGGCCGCGGCGGGCCTCTGGGCGCCATGCTCGGTTTTGCGCTCGGAGGGATTCTTCTCTTACCTGTCGGCTACATCTACGGGCAGTGGGTGCGTCGCTTGCCTGATGCGGCCGGCGAAGCGGCCTACACGGCACAGGTATTTCCTCCGCTCGTCAGTTACTTCACCGGTTGGATGATGTTTCTCGCTTACTTCATCGTTTGCCCCTGGGAGGCCGTGGCCTTGGGCAAGCTGGCAGCCTACATTTTCCCGGGGCTGGATACCATGGAGCTCTACCGCGTTGCTGGCCAGCCGGTTTTTTTTCCGCGCCTTCTGCTGGGATTTGCCATCACTCTGTTTCTTTCTTATCTGAATTATCGCGGGATCCGTGCCAGCGCCACGTTTCAAAGCTGGGCCACTTCGTCCGTTCTCGCGGTTTTTCTTGTTCTTGTCGTGGTCAGCGCGCGCGGCGGTGCCCCCATCCACCTGAAGCCGTTTTTTAGTCACGCGCCGTTCGTCTCCATCCTACTCACGCTTCAAATTGTTCCGTACTTTGTCACCGGCTTCGAGTCGGTTCCCAAGGTCGCTGAAGAAGCGCACCCGGGCTTTCGGGCCGAAGATTTCTTCAAAGCCATCACAATGGCTCTTCTTGTCGGCGCTAGCTTCTACGTCCTTGCTGTCGGTGCCGTCTCCTACATCGCGCCGTGGCAAAGCCTTCTCGGCAAGCGCTTCGCGACTGCCATTGCCTTTGAGCAGGGCACGCATTCCGTGTGGCTGGTCCGGTTGATTCTGGGGATTTCCCTGGTCGCTCTGTTTCAGGTCTTCAACGGAAATTTCGTGGCTTCCACGCGGCTTCTCTTCGCCTTCGGACGTCGCGGCGCGATTCCTTCGGTCCTCGCGAAGATTCACGCGAAACACCTCACGCCGGCGATCGCGATTTTGGGTGTCGCCGCGGGCACGCTCATGGGCTTGTTCGTCGGTGATGCTTTACTGGTGCCCGTTACGGAAGTCGGCTCCATGGCTTCCGCGTTTGGGTGGTTCGCTGCATGCCTCTCCTTCTTCTTGGTCGAACGAAGCCCGCGCCTCCGCTTCATCGCCGCCCTGGGCATTCTCGTATCTTCTCTCATGCTGCTGATGAAGTTTCTACCCATGATTCCCGGGCATTTCACTCTGGCGGAATGGCTGGCTCTTGCGGCGTGGCTCGCCATCGGATTGTTGCTTCACTCGCGCGCCTGAAGGCTCCTCTCGATGCGTCGTGTATACTTTCGAAGGGACAATCGAACACTGACTACATGATTCCGTATCTTCATCTTGGCCCCGTGTCCATCCCCACGTTCGGATTGATGGTGGCGCTGGCGTTGATCTCCGCCGCCTATATCCTGCAAGCCGATTTCGATCGTCGCGGCATGAAAGCCGACGCGTTCACGATGATCACCATCGCCGGGCTTGCGGGCATTTTTGGCGCGAAGCTCTATCACCTGCTGCAATCGCCAGCCGAGTTTTTTGCCGACCCCTTTAACCTTTTTTTTAGCCGCGTCGGATTTGCGTGGTTTGGCGGGTTTCTCGGCGGGTTCGTAGCGATGGTTTGGCTCGGTCGTCGCGCCAGGCTTCCGCTCCTCGAATTTCTGGATGCTTGTTCGCCCGCGGCTTCGTTTGGTTATGCCATCGGCCGCATCGGCTGCTTGCTCTCAGGCGATGGCGACTATGGCAGGCCGACGAACCTCCCTTGGGGCATGAGCTTCCCGAACGGCGTGGTGCCCACGCTCGCCCGCGTTCACCCCACGCCCATCTACGAATTCCTCATCTGGTGCGCGATTGGCGCGTTTCTATGGCACATGGGTTCCAAGGCCGTGAGCGGCCCCAAGGCCAAAGGCGAAATATTCTGCAATTACTTGATCCTTACTGGCCTCGCGCGGTTTCTCGTTGAGATCATTCGCATCAACCCGCGTTCGTTTCTCGGCATGTCCAATGCCCAGGCGGCCAGCCTGCTGTCCATCCTCGCCGGCGCGGTGTTACTTTGGCGTATTAAGAGCCAATACCACAAAGTAAAGAAGGAACACCGCATTGCCGAACACATTGCTTCCCACGGCGACGTGCTCCAGCCAGAGTATCACCGCCCCACGACCGCGTGTCCGCATCCCGAACGGTGGCATATGTATGACTCCATGACCGCCGAAGTGGAAGTGCTGGATTTCCTGAAGTCCATCGTCACCACGATCAAGCCGGAACTGATCGTCGAGACCGGCACCTTTTCCGGCTTGAGCACGCTTCGCATGGCCGAGGGCCTCAAGCAGAATGGCGTTGGCCGCATCATCAGCTGCGAATTGGATAAGAAAGTTTATGAAGCGGCGAAGAAACGCTTCGCCGACTCCGGCCTCGCCCCGTGGATCGAGCTTTGCAACGAATCCAGCCTCGAGATGAAAGTGCCGGGTCAGATTGACATCCTTTTTTGCGACAGCGATCCCGAGCTCCGTGAAAAAGAAGTACGCCGATTTCTTCCGCAGCTGAATCCCTGCGGCCTCATCCTGATCCACGATGCCAGTTCGCACATGAAGAATGTTCGTGAAGGAGCCCTGCGCCTGGAAGCGGAAGGCTTGCTCTCGGTGTTGTTCCTCCCAACGCCCCGAGGGCTCGTCCTCGCCCAAAAACGCGAAGGCCGCAAGTAATCTGGCCTACTCCAGCATCTGCCGCAGCACATACTGCAAAATGCCGCCGTGCCGGTAGTAGGAAACTTCCTCCGGCGTATCCACGCGCACCACCGTCGAAAACGTCTGCTCTTTTCTATCGGCGGACTTGGCGCGCACAGTGACCTGCTTTCTCGGCGCCAACGAGGAAACGCCTTCGATCTCGAAGACTTCATGACCGGTTAATCTCAGTGACTCGCGATTCTCCCCTGCCTTGAATTCCAGCGGAAGCACGCCCATGCCCACCAGATTGCTTCTGTGGATGCGTTCGTAGCTCTCCGCAATCACCGCGCGAATCCCCAGCAGGCGTGTGCCCTTGGCCGCCCAGTCCCGCGAAGAGCCCGAGCCATATTCCTTGCCGGCAATCACCACAAGCGGAACGCCATCTTCGCGATACTTCACCGCCGCGTCGTAGATGAACATTTTTTCGCCGTCTGGCAGGTGCAACGTCCAGCTGCCTTCGGTTCCCGGCGCCAGTTGGTTGCGCAGGCGAATGTTCGCAAACGTGCCGCGCATCATCACTTCGTGATTCCCGCGGCGCGCTCCGTAGGAGTTGAACTCGTGCGTTTTCACGCCATGCGCGATCAGGTATTTTCCAGCCGGTGAATCCACGGCGATCGAGCCGGCGGGAGAAATATGATCGGTTGTCACGCTGTCGCCGAGCACGGCCAGCACACGCGCGCCGTGAATATCCGCCAGAGGGCCGGGGGTCTTCGGCATATTCTCGAAATACGGCGGCAGTTTGATGTAGGTTGAATTCGGATCCCACTGATAGAGGTCGCCGTCAGGCACCGGCATCGATTTCCACCGCGCGTCGCCTTCATACACCTGGCCATACTGCTTTCTGTACTGCTCCGTGGACACTGCCGCCCGCACTGTCATTTCGATCTCCTGCGGCGTTGGCCAGATCTCTTTCAAGTAAACCGGCTGGCCTTGGGAATCGGTTCCCAGAGGTTCCGTCGTTAGGTCCATGTCCATCCGCCCCGCCAGCGCGTAGGCCACAACCAGCGGCGGCGACGCCAGATAATTCGCTCGAACGAGCGGATGAATGCGCCCCTCAAAATTTCGATTGCCGCTCAGCACAGCCACTGCAATGAGATTGTTTTCCTTAATCGCCGCGCCGATTGCATCCGGCAGTGGGCCGCTGTTTCCGATGCATGTGGTGCAGCCATACCCGACCAGATGGAACTTCAGCTTTTCCAGATAAGGTGTCAGGCCCGCCGCCAGAAGATAGTCGGTCACCACTTTCGAGCCTGGCGCAAGGCTCGTCTTCACCCAGGGTTTTACCTGCAGCCCGCGCTCGACAGCCTTCTTCGCCAGCAGTCCCGCACCAAGCATAAGCGATGGATTGGAAGTGTTGGTGCAGCTCGTAATTGCCGCGATCACCACGGAGCCGCTCGACAGTTCGAAGGCATCGCCGTTGTTCTTCGCTGCTACGGCCACGCACTTTTCTGGCGCACCCTCCATCACTTTCGTGAACGACTTCTTGGCATTCTTCAGCGCCACGCGATCCTGCGGGCGCTTCGGTCCCGCCACCGTTGGTTCCACTTTGCAAAGATCCAGTTCCAAGGTGCCGCTGAAGGCCGGGTCTGGCGTCGCGTCCGTGCGGAAAAGCCCCTGCTCTTTGCAGTACGCCTCGACGAGCGCAATCTGTTCGTAGGAGCGCGCCGTGAACTGCAAATAGGCGAGCGTTTCAGTGTCCACGGGGAAGAAGCCCATCGTCGCGCCATACTCCGGCGCCATATTGGCAATCGTCGCGCGGTCGGGCACGCTCAAGCTGGAAAGCCCGGACCCGTAGAACTCCACAAATTTCCCAACCACGCCTCTCTTGCGGAGCATCTCCGTGACGGTCAACACCAGGTCGGTCGCGGTCGCGCCTTCCGGCAGCCGCCCGTGCAATTTGAAACCCACCACTTCCGGCACCAACATCGAGAGCGGCTGGCCCAGCATGGCTGCTTCGGCTTCAATACCGCCCACGCCCCATCCAAACACGCCGAGCGAATTCACCATCGTCGTATGCGAGTCTGTGCCTACTAGCGAATCCGGGAAAGCTTCGAGTCGATTGCCGTTGGGCATCGCGCAGACAACACGCGCGAGATATTCGATGTTCACCTGGTGACAAATGCCCGTGTCCGGCGGCACAACTTTGAAATTGCGGAAAGCCGTCTGTCCCCACCGCAAGAAAGCGTAGCGTTCCACGTTGCGCCGAAATTCCAGTTCGGCGTTTACGCCAAAGGCGTTCAAGCTCCCGAAGCTGTCCACTTGCACAGAATGGTCAATGACCAGCTCGGCCGGAAAGAGCGGATTGATCCGTTTCGGATTGCCGCCCATTTTTTGCATAGCCTCGCGCATGGTCGCCAGGTCCACCACCGCGGGAACGCCCGTAAAATCCTGCAGCAGCACGCGCGCCGGCATGAACGCGATTTCTTTCTGCGCGACCCCTGGAGTCCATTGCGTCAACGCCTGAATATCTTCGGCATGAACAAAGCGCCCGTCTTCGCAGCGCAAAAGATTTTCCAGCAGGATGCGGAGAGAGAAAGGAAGTTTGCCTAGCTGCGCCATTCCGTGCTTTTCCAGCTTTTCAAGGCATTGGATTTCAAACGACTGCGCGCCGACGCTCAATTTGTCTCGGGTGCCGAAGGAATTTGCTGCGGAGATGGGCATACCAGCTATCCTTTCGCGGGCTGAATGAATCTCTATGATAACCGAAATCGCCCCGGCGCGCGGAGACGCTATAATAGGCGCGTGAAGATCGTTCTGATCTCAACCTATGAACTCGGCCGCCAGCCATTTGGGCTCGCTTCCCCCGCGGCCTGGCTGCGCCAGCGCGGCCACCAAGTGACTTGTCTGGATTTGTCCCGGCAATCGCTGGACGAGCAGGCCTTGAAGGTTGCGCACCTCATTGCTTTCTACGTTCCGATGCATACCGCCACGCGCCTCACGCTGGTACTTCTCGATCCCATCCGCCGCCTCAATCGCAATGCCCACTTTTGTGCTTATGGTCTTTACGCAACTTTGTCCGAAGAGAGCTTTCGCGCCCAAGGTGTGACCAGCCTGTTTGGGGGCGAATTCGAGCAGTCTCTCGCCGATCTTGCCGAACACCTTTCCGGTCTACCGGCCGCACCGCGGATGCATCCATTGGATTCAGGAGTTTCTCTCGCTCGGTTACGTTTTCAAGTGCCTGATCGCTCCGGCTTGCCTCCGTTGCGCTCTTATGCTCACCTGATTCTTCCTGGTGGCGAACATCGCACCGTCGGTTACACGGAAGCCAGCCGTGGCTGCAAGCATCTTTGCCGGCATTGCCCGATTGTTTCTGTTTACAACGGCGTCTTTCGAATCGTGGATCGCGAAGTCGTTCTCGCGGATATTCGGCAGCAAGTCGCTGCGGGTGCCGAGCACATCACCTTTGGCGATCCCGATTTTTTCAATGGCACCGGCCACGCCATTCCGCTGGTTGAAGAATTCTATCGCGAATTTCCGGCGCTCACTTACGACGCGACAATTAAGGTTGAGCATCTCTTGAAAAATGCGGACCTTCTGCCGGTGCTCCGCAACACGGGATGCCTCTTTATTGTTTCCGCCGTGGAATCCCTCGACGATACGATTCTGCAAAAACTGGAAAAAGGCCACACGCGCGAGGATTTCTTTCGTGTCGTCGAAAATTGCAGATGTGACGGCATTTTCCTGCAACCTACGTTCGTTCCTTTTACTCCGTGGACCACTTTCGAAAACTATCTCGATCTTTTCGAGCAACTGCGCCGCCTCGATCTCGTGGACGCCGTCGCCCCGATTCAATTGGCGATCCGCCTGCTAATCCCCGCACGCTCGCGCCTTCTCGAACTGGCCGACGTCCGCCAGCAAGTGGGCCCCTTCGATGCGAAGGCTCTCGTCTATCCCTGGAAGCACCTCAACCCTGCAATTGACCGCCTCGCCGAGGAAGTCCAGGAAATTGTTGCCGCAAGCGAGCAGCACAAACGCAGCCGCGCCGCGACGTTCGAACGGCTCTGGCGTGCGGCGAATCGCGCGGCCGACCGGTGCATCGAAGAAGAAGCGCCACCTCCTCTCGTTAGCCATGCGACCGTGCCGTGTCTAAACGAGCCCTGGTATTGTTGAGCCGAGCCGACGCGGGACCAGTTGGTCCCCATCGCCAAAGTTAAGGAAGTGGTCCGCCAGACGGAAACTTTTGTCTAACATCTCTTAAAGAACCTGATGACGCCTCGCAAACGACTTCTGCTTTTCGCCACCAAACTCGGCTACCAGACCCGCGCCTTCAACGCCGCCGGTGAGAAACTTGGCGTGGAACTGGCATTCGTCACGGATCGTTGCCATCGCATGGAAGACCCCTGGAACGATCGCGCGCTGTCGGTTCATTTCGAATCTCCGGAAGAAGCGGCGCCCCACGTGTTGCAAGAGCAAAAAGGCTTGGCTGTGGATGGCGTGCTGGCTCTCGGTGATCGCCCCGGACCGACGGCGGCCTATGTGGCGCGCGCGCTTGGCCTGCAACATCATCACCGGGCGAGCGTCGAGGCCTGCCGCAGTAAAAGGCGCATGCGGGAAATTTTTCAAGCGGCTGGGCTGCCTGTGCCTTGGTTTCGCACGATGCCGATCCATCCGCTACCGGAGCCCGCCCTGCTAGGCGTTTCCTATCCCTGCGTACTCAAGCCGCTCTCGCTCTCGGCGAGTCAGGGCGTCGTGCGTGCAAACAATCGGGAAGAATTTCTAGCGGGTGTGGCACGTCTGCGGCGTTTGCTTCGATCGCCCGAACTTCTGGCGACACGCGAACCGGATCTCGATCAAATCCTGGTTGAGGGCTACTTGCCGGGAAGGGAAGTGGCCATCGAAGGCTTGATCACCGAAGGATCGCCGCGTGTGCTGGCGATCTTCGATAAGCCCGATCCGCTCGAAGGGCCGTACTTCGAGGAGACCATCTACGTCACGCCTTCACGCCACTCACTCCCGGAACAACAAGCGATCGAGCATTGTTTGTTAGCGGCGACTAGGGCCGTGGGACTCACGCATGGTCCGGTTCATGCGGAATTCCGATTGAACGAACAAAACGTTTGGCCCATCGAAATTGCCCCGCGTCCCATTGGCGGGCTTTGTTCCAAAGCATTGCGATTTGAATTGCAAGAGACTGGTGAACAAATCGGCCTGGAGGAACTGCTGCTCCGGCATGCGCTCGACTTGCCAGGCCCAGACTCTCTTCGCGAATCCACAGCTTCCGGCGTGATGATGATTCCTGTGCCCAGCAGTGGGATTCTTGAAAAAGTAGAAGGGGAGGACGCGGCAAGGGAAATTCCGGGCATCACCAATCTGGAGATCACCGCCCGCCTGCACGATCACATTGCGGCATGGCCTGAAGGCTCCAGCTATCTGGGGTTTTTGTTTGCGCGAATGAAGGAGCCCGCCGACGTCGAGGCCGCCCTGCGAACGGCTCATGCAAAGCTTCGGTTCACTATCCGGCCCCGTTTGCCGGTCGAACACCCGCTCACGCATTCAATTCCAGCCACCGACTATCTCTGAAGAACAAAAGGCGCCCAGAGAAACAGAGGTGCCTTGAAACCGCACATCGGAACTGTTCAGCCCTTTGCTTTCGGCGCCACGTAGCCTTCAGGCAGCTTAGCTCCTTCGCCGAAAAAGAATTGCTCCATCTGCTCTTCCATGATTTTCTGCGAATTGGGATCCAAGGGGTTGAGCCGGTATTCGTTCATGATCATCTTGGAGTGTTCCAGCCACAGTTTCCACGCATCCTTCGAGACGTTTTCGAAGACGCGTTTGCCCAGCTCGCCCTTCCAGGGCACGCGCTCCAGCCCCGGCATTTCCTTGCCGAATTTTACGCAATGCACCATTCGCGTTCCGGGAGCAACCGGCTCGCTTGGTGCGGGTGTTGGTCCACAACTGTCGTTTGTCATCTAGCTTTCTCCCATCCACATTTTCCGCCATCGTATCTCGTACGCGCAAGCAGAGCCGAAATATTCCAATCCTTATACTATATATAAGATTCGATCCGACGTGCTGGTTCCCCCGGCGCACGCTGTCATCCGTCTCCACCTCACCTCAAATGGCCACGAACCCCTTCGCAATCTGGAACAGATCTTCGCCCGGGTACTTCGAAAAACGCATTGACCCGCCTTCTCTCTTTTCTTCTTCCGTCGCGTAACCGAATCTGTTATTTCTCCATCTGCCTGTTCGGAGGTTTTCCGTGCCTGCCATCACTACGTTGTTCTTTGATATCGGGGGAGTCATCCTTACGAATGGCTGGGGCCGCGAGTCCCGCCGCGAAGCCGCCAAAACGTTTCAGCTCGATCTGGAGGATTTTCAGGACCGGCACGACCTTTCTTTCCCGGCCTTTGATGCCGGGCAGATCTCTTTGAACCAGTATCTCGACCGCACGCTTTTTTACCGCCCCCGTTCGTTTACGCGCGAAGAGTTCACCGCGTTCATGTTTGCCCAGTCCAAGGAATATCCCCATACTCGCGCGATTCTTTCCGCCCTCGCGCGTTCCGGCAAGTACCTTGTGGCGGCCATCAACAACGAGCCCTTCGAGCTCAATCAATACCGCATCGAAGCGTTCCGGCTGCGCGAGGACTTCGTGGCCTTTTTCAGCTCCTGCTATCTCAACCACCGCAAGCCGGAGGAAATTATTTACCGCATCGCCCTGGAGGTTACCCAGCGGCCCGCCGAAAAGTGTGTTTTCATTGATGATCGGCCTCTCAATCTGGAAAATCCCCGCAGGCTGGGCATGAACACCATTCATCATCAGAACGCCACCCAATTGCGCAGCGACCTGAAATCCTTCGGGATTGAGGTATAGTCGTTGGGCAGTCTTTGATACCTACCCCGGAGGAAGCTCATGCCCGAAGAAGCCAATCGCTTTGGTTCCATTTATGGCGCAACGGCTGACCCCTGTGCGGTCATTCTGTTTGGCGCTTCGGGCGACCTAGCCAAACGCAAGGTGATTCCCGCCATGTATGACCTGGCGCAGCATAAGTCTCTCGGCGAGCGGTACTCCATCATCGGCTTTGCGCGCACGCCCATGAACGACGATTCATTTCGCGCGATGACGACGGAGGCGGCGAAAACCATTTCCGAAGTTGGCCCCATCGATCCCGTCAAATGGAACGAATTTGCTTCCAACCTTTATTACTCTCCGGGTGATTACGGCGATCAGAATTCCTATGCGCAACTGGCCAAACGGCTGGCCGAAATAGATGCCGAAAAAACACTCGGTGGCAACCGGCTCTTTTATCTTTCGACTCCTCCCGAAGTGTATCCGGACATCGTCGAGCAACTGGGCCGCGCGGGTCTCGCTCGCCCGGCGAATCCTAACTCCTGGGTGCGCATCATTATCGAGAAGCCCTTTGGCCGCGATCTGGCCACCGCGCGTGAACTCAACAAGATTGTTCTGAACGTGTTCGAAGAGAAGCAGGTCTACCGCATTGACCACTACCTCGGCAAGGACACGGTACAGAATCTCCTCGTTTTGCGGTTTAGCAACGGCATTTTCGAGCCGCTCTGGAACCGCAATTACGTGGACCACGTTCAGATCACCGCTGCGGAAACCCTCGGCGTCGAGCGTCGCGGTGGGTTTTACGAAACGGCCGGCGCGCTCCGCGACATGATCCAAAGCCATGTGCTCCAGCTCACTTCGCTGGTTGCTGTCGAGCCGCCCGCTTCTTTTGACGCCACCGCCGTTCGCAACGAAAAATTAAAGGTCTTGCAGTCGATTCGCCCGTTCAACCTCGAAATGGTCGCGCAATCCGTCGTCCGCGGGCAATATGCTCCCGGCAAGCTCGGCGACAAGATCCTGCCGGGTTATCGCGAGGAACCAGGGGTCAACCTCAATTCCCGCACGGAAACGTTTGTCGCCATGCGCCTGCTCATTGATAACTGGCGCTGGGCCGGCGTTCCTTTTTATTTGCGTACGGGCAAGCGCCTTTCCAAACGCAGCACGGAAATCATGATTCAATTCCGCCGCGCCCCGCACATCGTCTTCCGCGAGCGCGAAGTCGAACCCAACCGGTTGATCTTGAACATCCAGCCGGATGAAGGCATTTCCGTATCCTTCGGCGCGAAAAAGCCGGGTACGGAGATGAGCATCGGCAACGTCACCATGAACTTCAGCTACCGCGAAGGATTCGGCGGCACTTCGCGCAGCGCGTACGCGACCTTGGTGAACGATTGTCTGCGCGGCGACGCTACGTTGTTCGATCGCGGCGATTCCGTCGAAGCTGCATGGTCGCTGGTGGATCCCATCCTGGATGTCTGGAGCGCAGCGAAAACCGCCCCGGTTCCGCAGTATCCTTCCGGAAGCTGGGGGCCGCGCGAATCCGACCAGTTGCTGGAACGCGACGGCAGACAATGGTATAACCCTTAAAACGATTTAATAGTACGGTTATTGCCCGGAGGCATGGTGATTCTCGCAGGCGACGTTGGTGGCACAAAATGCAATCTGGCTCTTTTTGCGGAGAAAAATGGCAATCTGGAAGTGGTTTTTCGCCAGCGGTTTCCCAGCAAGGGCTTCGCGCAATTCGATCTGATCGTTAAGGAATTCTCCCGCCAGGCTGCGCCATACCTTAGCAACCAGAAAATCCGCGCGGCCGGATTTGGTGTGGCCGGGCCGGTGATCGGCAACCGCATTCATGCGACGAATCTTCCTTGGGTTGTGGATGCGGCTACGCTGGCGCGCGAGCTGGCCGTTGATCCCATCGTGCTGATGAATGATCTCGGCGCGACGGGCCACAGCCTTCAGCATCTTCCTCCTGAGGATTTCTGCGTCTTGAATGCAGGCACGCCCGTGCCCGACGCAAGCCGCGCGTTGCTTGCCGCCGGAACCGGCCTTGGTCAATCCGTCCTTTTCTGGGATGGCACGCGTTATCGCGTCGTGCCTTCGGAAGGCGGCCATTCGGATTTTGCTCCCCACACGGATCAGCAGATCGAACTTCTGCGCTTCATGCGCAATCGTTATCCGCAGGTAAGCTGGGAACTGATTCTTTCCGGACGTGGTTTCCGGACCATCCATGAATTTCTCGCGCCCAATGTGAAACATCCCATCTTCGAGGACCCCGACGCGGATCCCGCGCCGTTCATCACCCAAAGGGGTCTCGATAAATCCTGTCCGGTTTGCGTCGAAACCATTGATCTTTGGACAGCCATCTATGGCTCGGAAGCCGGAAATCTGGCGCTGAAGGTGTTGGCACTCAACGGCGTTTATGTCGCTGGTGGCATTGCCGTCAAAATTCTGCCGAAGATGAAAGACGGCACCTTCTTCGACGCCTTCAAGGACAAATGGCACTTCACCAATATGCTCGGCAATGTGCCCGTCTCCGTCGTCCTTAACGAATCCGCGCCCCTCATCGGCGCAGCCTACGAGGCCCTCGCCGCTGTGAAGTAGCTCCGCCTACTTTTCACGCAACCTTACACATTTTTGGTAAACTGTCTTCCTATTACCACGGTCGAACGACCGTCATCCTTCATATGGCAAGCCCTGCCGGAGCCGCTCCGGAGGCATGGAGCACCCCATGAGCAGTCCCGCAACAACGCAGGTCATCGACGTCTTGAACTATGTCGGTGGCACCTGGCACAAATCCTCCGCAACCCAATTCGTGGACGTCGTCAATCCAGCCACTTTGGAACTCCTCGCGCGCACTCCCGCATCCACGAAAGCCGACGTTGACGCCGCGGTGCAAGCCGCCGCCGAAGCTTTTCCCGCTTGGCGCCGCACCCCCCCCGGCGAGCGCATTCAATACCTCTTTAAGCTGAAGTTCCTGCTCGAAGACCACATTGACGAACTCGCCCGCCTGATCACCCTCGAGAACGGAAAGACCTTCGCCGAAGCCCAAGCCGAATTCCGCCGCGGCATCGAAAACGTGGAAGTCGCGTGCGGCATTCCCACGATGATGCAGGGCTACAACCTGGAAGACATCACTCCCGGCGTGGACGAAACCCTGATCCGCCAGCCGCTTGGCGTTGTTGCTGCGATCACGCCGTTCAATTTTCCTGCCATGATTCCGTTCTGGTTTCTGCCTTACGCCATTGCTTGTGGCAACACGCTCGTGTTGAAGCCGAGCGAGCGCGTGCCGCTCACGATGCGCCGAGCCGTCGAAATCATCGAAAAAACAGGCATCCCCAAGGGCGTCGTCAACCTGATCAACGGCGGCAGGGAAGTCGTGGACGCGCTTTGCGATCATCCCACGGTGCGCGCGGTCAGTTTTGTCGGCTCCACGCCCGTGGCCAAGCACGTCTACCAGCGTTCGGCGGCAAGCGGCAAGCGCATGCAGTGCCAGGGCGGCGCGAAGAACCACGTCATCGTACTTCCCGATGCGGACATGGACCTCGCCAAGCAAATCATCAGCGACTCCGCGTTCGGGTGCGCCGGCCAGCGTTGCCTCGCGGTATCGGTTGCCGTCACGATCGGCGAAGCGCAGAAAACATTCCGCGACGCCATCGCCGAAGCGGCCTCCTCCATCAAGGTTGGCTTTGGCCTCGATACCGGCGTTCAGATGGGCCCAGTTATCAGCCGCGATAGCAAGCAGCGCATCGAATCGCTCATCACCACCGGTGTGAGCGAAGGTGCCAAGCCTATCGTGGATGGGCGCAACGCCAAAGTTGCCAGCTACGAAAATGGCAATTTCCTGAAGCCGACCATTCTCGACGGCATGCCTTCCTCCAGCACCCTCGCACATACCGAAATCTTCGGCCCTGTCCTCAGCCTCATTCACGCGAACAACATTGATGAGGCCATCGAATTTATCCGCAAGAGCCCCTATGGCAATCAGGCTTCGCTCTTCACGACTAGCGGCGCGGCGGCCCGCAAATTCCGCTACGAAGCGCCCGCCGGCAACATCGGCATCAACATCGGCGTCGCCGCCCCCATGGCCTATTTCCCGTTCAACGGCTGGAAGGAAAGTTTCTTCGGCATTCTTCATGCCCAAGGCAAAGATGCGGTCGAGTTCTACACCGAATCCAAGATCGTTATCGAACGCTGGTCCCGACAGCAGACCCGCAAGTTCTGAACATGCTCGGCTCCAGCATTTGCCGCCATCTCTGTTTGGCCACCGGCACGGACGCGACATATCGTGCCCTTGCCTCATAATTCAGAACAATCATGACCAGCAATCCTCTCCACCTCGATATCCATCCTCAAGTTGAATGTGCTGAAACGCTGGCATCGCACTTCTACACCGATCCCGCGATTCTCGTGCGCGAAAAAGACCAGATTTTCCGACGCACCTGGCAGTGGATTGGCCCGCTCAACCATCCATGCGGCGACCTGAACGGAAACCCACGCACCATCGCGGATCCCGAAACCTTTTTCGTCGCCGAGATCGTCGGCGAACCTATCGTAATCGTGCGTGACAAGTCTGGCACGCTCCGCGCCTTCAGCAACGTTTGCCGCCACCGAGCCGGACCCATCGCCCAAGGCTTCGGCTGCACGAACGTTTTGCGTTGCGGCTATCACGGCTGGACCTACGCCCTCGACGGCCGCCTTATCGGCACCCCGGAAGTGGATGGCGTGGAATTCTTCGATCGCTCCACGATGGGCATGGTGCCGCTGCGCTGCGAAACTTGGGGAGAGTTTATCTTCGTCAATTTCGATCCCGCCGCGCCGCCGCTCTTTACCTATCTCGGCAACATCCCGGAACTGGCGCGCGCGATGAATTTCAAAGGGCTGCAGCTCGTCGAGCGTCGTGACTACACCATCCAATGCAACTGGAAGGTGTACGTGGACAATTATCTCGAGGGCTACCACATCCCCATCGCGCATCCCGGATTGATGAAGGAAATTGACTACGCGCAATATCGCACTGACGCCTTCCGCTACCACTCCCAACAATTCGCGCCCGTCCGCGCCATGAAAGCAGATGAGGGAGACGCTCGCATCTATTCACCGGGCACTGGCCTTAACGAAGCGCTCTATTTCTGGGTCTTCCCCAATCTTATGTTGAACCTTTATCCGGACAACTTGCAGATGAATCTCATCGTGCCGCTCTCACACGATAAGACGCTCACGATCTTCGAATGGTATTTTCATGATAAAGAATCCGCCCGCGTGAAAAAGCGTATTCAAAAAGCGGTGGCGTTCAGCCATCAGGTGCAGCAGGAAGACATCGGCCTCTGCGAATCCGTACAGCGGGGCCTGCAGTCCGCCACCTACGATCGCGGCCGGTATTCCGTGAAGCGTGAAAATGGCGTGCACCACTTTCACGTGCTGCTGAGCGAATTCCTCCGTTAAAATTGGCTGAGGTTACGGATGCGCAGGCGCCGTCTGTGGCGCGGGCGTAGCCGCCGGCTTGTTCGTATCAAAATTCACCTTGGGTGCTTGCCGCGCCCCTTCCTCGGTTTTGAAGTAGGCGTCATTGCGCGCAAACCCGGCGAAGCTGGCTGCTAGGCTGTTCGGGAAGAGCGAAATGTAGGTGTTGTAATCCTGGACCGTCTCGTTATACCGGCGGCGCTCCACCGCAATGCGGTTTTCCGTCCCCGCCAACTCGTCCTGCAGGCGCATGAAATTCTCGTTGGATTTCAATTGCGGATAATTCTCCACAATCACCAGCAACCGGCCCAGCGCCGAATCCAGCGCTCCGTTCGCGGCGATCTTGTCCGCCGGGGTCTTTGCGCCGATCAAAGCCGCTCGCGCCGCCGCGATATCACCGAACACTTTCTGCTCTTGCGATGCATAACCTTTTACAGTCTCGACCAGGTTGGGGATCAGGTCGGCCCGGCGTTGCAACACCACGTCCACCTGCGCCCATGCGGCGTTCACCGCTTCGCGCTTGATCGCCATCTGGTTTCGCCGGCTCACATACGCGCCCCCGACGACCAGCGCCAGAATCAACAGCACCACCAGAATTACGATTCCCGCTTTCATATTCACCTCGATGATTGAAGTCCCGGAACCCTAATTACTTCACTCTCTGCCACTCGCGTTTTGGCGCCATGCCGTCCAGCGCGACGATCACCTTTTCCAGCGCGTGCATATAGGCATCGTAATTCTCAAACGAATCGCCCTGCGGCGCTCCACTTTCGTGGTAATCGTAAATCCGCGCGAACGCCGCCGCCCTGGCTCCCGTCACATCTTCAATCCTCGCAAAAATCTTTTTTGCTCCTAGCGGCGGTTCCTCTCCATAAGCGAGCAGAGTGTGGCGCAGCAAGGTCACCGCGCTGGAGATCGAGCGTTTCAACACCGCCAGCAGTTCCAGCTCATTCCGCCCAACATGCAGGATATGTTGCCGCAGCCGCAGGAGCAGCAGCCGCAGCTCATGCTCCACCTCCACGCGGTGAAGATTCATGGGAATCTCCAGGTCCGCCACGACATCTTTTCCGAAAAGCACGCGGTGGGACCACTTTACGTCCAGGCTCTCGATGGCAAACACGTCTGTGGACTGTTGCAGCTCCTCCGTCAGAAAAAAGAGTGGCGCTGGTTCCTTCATCTCCGTCTTCCACCACGCGACCGGCGGCGCCAGCCGTTGCATTTCATCCACGTCGATCCTCACGAGCGTACAAAGTACGTTCAAATCGGACGACCCGGGATGAAACTCTCCGCGCGCGGCGGAGCCATAGAGAATCACCGATTCCAGATTCTTTCCCGCCGCTTCCTTCAACCTGCTCACGAGTTCTGTCAGCTTTGTTTCCATCGGCCTCTCCCGCCTCTGCTCGCTTTCCTACCAACTTCCTCCTGCCCCGCCCCCGCCACTCGAACCGCCGCCAAACCCGCCAAAACCTCCTCCTCCCCCACCCCATCCACCGCCGCTGCTCCATCCGCCACGAGAATTTCCCCATCCACCTCGATTTCCGCTGCCCATCGCGCCGAGTACGGATCCAATCCACCACGCGCTGCCCATGCCACCTCCGCCCCCGAGATTCCGCCCGGATCCTCCCTTGCTCGCCGACGCCAGGATCATAAAAAGGATGAAGCCCAGCACCAACAGCGGAACCAGCGCACCGAGTTGCTCTCCGTCCGATCTACGCTCCGGCAACTTCGGTATCCCGGTCAGGACCACGCCCTTGTCGTCCGCGATGTACTTTGCAAGTTGCGCGGCCGCGACCGTGATTCCCCCGCTATAGTCTCCCTTGCGGAAATAAGGAACGAGCATGCGTCCGGCATCGCCCCCGCGTGCGTCGTTGATGACCGGTTCAAGGCCGTAGCCCACTTCCGTCCAGTATTTACGCTCGTTTGGGGCTACCAGTAGAAGAATTCCGTTGTCCTGCTTCTTCTTACCCACGCCCAATTGTTTGAAGAGGTCATTCGCATAAGGCTGAATTTCATTCCCATCCAGCGACTTCACCGTTACGATGGCCATCTGCGCGCCGGTCTTTTGATCCAGTTCCGTGCACAGGGCTTCCAATTGCGCTTTTGCCTGCGGCTGGATAATCCCTGCGAGGTCCGTAACGTACCCCGTGGGGCGAATCTGCTTGATGTCTTCGGCTCGTGTGACGGCGCACACGCACAGTACGACCCACACGACACACCCCAGCAGTTTGGCGTTGCCTTTCTTCATTTTCAGGAGTACGCGGCCGAATGTCTCTCCAGCAATCAAAATCAAGTCCAACGGACGGAACAGGGCGGCAGGTGCGGCAATCGACTTCAGCCGCTGCTGGAATTCTCTCACAAATACTTCGCCAAAATCCCCACCGAATTTCTTCCACCCCGTTTCTTGCCCGCGTTTCAAATGAGTTAAAATGATTCCTCGGACCTCTATTTATTGATCCGTTGCATGCTCTCCTTCTTCAATGGATCTACGGGTAAGGAATGGACGCACGCCGCCCCTTCGAACTGCTGGAGAAGAGGCCATCCTTGTTTGGCCGCGAGATCGAGAACTTCTTCAAGACCGAACCCGAACTGCTCCGCCCGATTTATCTCAAGCTGTATGAGGCGGAAGAGAACCTGCATCGAAGTGAAGCCTTTCTAGGTAGGGCTTTGACCTGCCTCTGTTAGGAAAGCACGGAGATGAACCACAGGCGCCGCAATCCGTCGCGGCACCTGCTTTGTCGCGCTGTCTTCTCATTGACCCGCGTATGCCCAGGATTTACTCTTTACTTGTAGCGCTTTAATCTTCTTGGGAACTCATGCGCCCCCGGACTTTTTTCCCGCGACCTCTGCTCCTTTTCTTGGCTGTTTTCTTTTGTGCCGCAACCTTGGTGTATGCCTTTCTTTGGATGTTCGACGCCCGGCGCCCGGGTCACACCGTGGAGATTGGTTTCAACCAGTCCCGCAACACAGACTACGATCCCCTCACCTCCTGCATTCCCGTATACAACGTCATTCCCGATAGTCCCGCCGAGCGAGCAGGTCTTCGCGCCGGGGATCACATCATTGCCGTGAACGGCCGTCCGCTGAACTCTTCCGCGCCTTACGATGAAGTCTGGAGCCGCTCTTCTCCCGGCGATCCTGTCCAGATTACCGTGGAGCGTCCCGGCGAGCCGGAACCCCTCACTCTCCAGGCCATCTTCCGTGCGGCCTCACAGAACCAAACGGACACTCCGGCAAGAGCTTCCACGCGTCAAGTCACTGGCCTCTTTCCCGTCCTCTTCTTTCTGGTTGGATTCGCCGTCCTCTTTCTTCGCTTGGATGATCCTTATGCGTGGCTTCTCGCCGTTCTTTTTGCCTGTTTCGTCGGTGCCCCGGGTTTTCATAATCTCGGTAGCTTTTCGCCCACGCTCCACACGTTTCTCTTATTGTATCGGGCCGTTTTCAACGGCATGCTGCCGGCCTTGTTCTACATTTTCTTTGCGCTTTTTCCGGAAAGGTCGCCGCTCGATCACCGGGTCCCCTGGCTAAAGTGGTTTGCGGTGGTTTTCTGTGTCAGCCAGGTCCTCCCCTCCCTCTCGGATGGTGATCCGCACTGGCCCGCTTTTGCCTTCCGTCTGCTTGGAATCACCGGGGCGACCAATCTTCGCCACGCTGTCAGCTATTCACTCTTTGTTCTCGGATTTTTGTCCCTGCTCTGGAATTCGTTTGGCAAGGAGAGTTCCGGCGAAACCCGCCGCAAAAGCCGCGTAATTCTCTGGGGCACCATTCTGGGTGTTTTCCCCGCGGTCATCCATAGCTTCATTGGGGATTTCACCGGCTACCAGTTGCCCTTTTGGCTCAGTACGTTCCTTATCCTTGCGCTCATCTTGTATCCGCTGTCGTTTGCCTACGCGGTCGTCAAGCATCGCGTCCTGGAAATTCCCGCGCTTCTCCGCCGCAGCGCGCGCTATGTTCTCGTCCAGCGCAGCTTCTCCATTCTTTTGTTCCTTGGCGCCTTCCTCGCCATTTTTCTGTTCTCGCGATTCTTTTCCTCTGTCTTCGCCGCCAATTCGCAGTTCGGCATGGCGCTCAGCGCCGTTTTTGGTGTAACTCTTGTTTGGGCTTCGGGACCCTTCGTCAAGCGTGGCACGCAAACCATCGATCGCGCGTTCTTTCGTTCTTCCTACGATGCGCGCTTGATTCTGCAGGACCTCGCCGAAAAGATTCGCGACGTCAAGGATCGCCAGGAACTTGCGGCTCTTTTGGATCAACATCTTACGCAGGCGTTACATCCCAAATCCCAGGCCTGCTACTTTCTCGTGGACGAAACCTCGCTGGTCGCTACGGGCCGTGACGTCTCTCCATGTGCCTCTTCGCTCGAACTCGACTCACCTTTTCTGCGGGAGCTCTCCGCCCACGGCCGCAGTTGGGACGTTCCTCCTCCCGATTCGCCAATCGCTTTCTCGAATTTTCCTCTGGCTCCCCTTGCGCCGGAGTGCTTAGTGCCTCTCCTCGGCCATGATGCCCATCTAGTTGGCGTTCTGGCCCTCGGCCAGCCTCTTTCTGAAGAGCCTTATTCGAGCGAAGATAAGCGGCTGCTGGATTCCGTTGCCAGCCACGCTGCTGTCGCGTTGGAAAACATCCACATGGCCGAACACATGGCCGACCGCCTGGAAATGGACGGCCGCGCCGGACACGAAATGCAAATCGCCCGTGACGTGCAGTCGCGCCTCTTTCCGCAAATCAAGCCGCCACTTGCCTCACTCGATTACGCGGGCAGTTGCGTTCAAGCGCGCCAGGTGGGCGGCGATTACTTTGATTTTCTGGCCATCGATTCTCGTCATCTCGCCTTTGTTCTCGCCGATATCTCGGGGAAGGGAATTGCCGGCGCACTCTTGATGGCCAACCTGCAGGCGAATCTCCGCAGCCGCTATGCCACTGCGCTCAACGATCTATCCGGTCTGCTCCAGTCGGTGAATACATCGTTCCACGAAAATTCGCCCGATGATCGTTACGCAACCCTTTTTCTCGCCCTTTACGATGACATCGCGCGCACGCTTGAGTATGCAAATTGCGGCCACAATTTTCCGCTCCTCTTTCGCGCGGATGGTTCCCTCGAGCGGCTTGCATCCACCTCAACGGTTATCGGCCTCTTTTCCCGCTGGGATTGCGCGACGCAAAAAATACAGCTCTTTCCGGATGACCTTCTGGTCATCTACACCGACGGCGTCACCGAAGCCGAGGATGTCTCCTCCAATGAATTTGGGGAAGTACGGCTCGTGGAAACGGTAAGGGCAAATTGCCGGCAGACACCTGCCATTCTTGTCCAACGCATCCAGGAAGCCGTGCAGAAATTCAGCGCTGGTGATCAGTCGGATGATTTAACCCTCGTCATTGCCCTGGACCGTTGAGCCGCAGGCGCCACAGGAGTTTTTCATGGACTCAAGGAACTTCCGCAGAGCAAATTGCATCGCAGTTTTTGCTTTATGCGGGATCCTGGAATTGTTTCGCGGCGCACCGTGTCCTGGCCAAACGAATGTAGACCCCGCCTCCAAGAAAAACGCTGTCTTGGCGAGCCTACAGGTGCCGGTCGGCACGATTTTGCCGGTGAGAATCAGTCAGTCCTTTTCCTCAAAAAACGCGAAAACCGGCCGAATCATCACCGGCCGCATTATGCAAGAGGTGCCATTGCACGATTCCGCGAAAATTCCCAAGGGAACAACCGTCGCCGGGAAAATCACTTCCGTGGAACCGGCTGGACAGGATCATGGCGGGAAAATTTCTCTCGTTTTCGACGAATTGCTGATTCAAGACCGCAGAATCCCCATCACTACAAATCTGCGGGCGATTGCTTCCTTCGTGGAAGTGCAGTTCGCCCAGGTTCCCGAAACCGGGCCGGAGTATGGCACTCCCAGCTTTTGGGCCACGACGCGACAGATCGGCGGAGACGAGGTGTACGGGAAAGAGGGTGTCGTGACGGATCAGTGGAGCCGCACCATTGGAAAAAGCACCTACGACGGCGTATTGGTGCACGTCCGCGCTCAACCCGGTATGAAGTGCCGGGGCCCTCTTGGTTCTGAGGATCAGCTACAAGCTCTTTGGGTTTTTTCTTCCGATGCGTGCGGCGTGTATGGCATGACCAGCGTCCAAATCGTTCACGCAGGCAGGACCGAACCTGAAGGCGTGATCACTCTCGCTTCGGACTCTCGCGATCTGAAGGTGCCGAGCGCGACAGGGATGCTCCTGCGAGTCCTTCGGTAAAGACCTTCAGGATCAAATGTGATAGCCGGAGGGGGAGTGCGAAAAATCCTCCTGGTTACTCCTCTCCAGTTTGTAGCGCTTTGCGGCCGCGCGGTAGCCATGCCAGTTGAAAGGACAGTGCTTCCTCGCAAACGTGCGGAAAATCCGGTCGAACAAGAAAAATCCAATGCCGAAATTGCGGTCCATGCGCCCCTGATTGTTCAGCACATGGTGGTGAATGTCGTGCAGCCGGCGCGCCTTCAGAAACCAGATCCTCAGCAGCGGAGTTCGCTCCATCCAAAAATTCTTCAAGTGCATACGGTCGTGCAGGTAGCTGAACATGAAGACCGGCCAGACGACCATCGTCGCCAGCGCCAATAGTTGATACGGCCACGCCACTCGCAGCAGCCACATCGCTCCCCAACAAAGGAAGAGGACCGCTCCGGATGGCAGCAGCCATTCCCAGCCCACGTTTCCGATCGAGACGTGTCCGTCTGTCCCATTCTTGTATTCGGCAGCGCGCATTGGCTGGTTGGGGCCGTACAGCAGGAAGTGGTGGATCAAATGCGCCCGGCTCAGCACCGGGAATCGATCGCTATGCAACATGCGATGCAAGCAGTAACCGACAAACTCGGCCACCATCACCGCTCCGACCATAGTGATCAGGAAGGCTAAAAGTGTTTCAGCGGCGTTAGTCAGGTGCATACGATGCCGCCCTTCAGAGCGGATTCATCCAACCGTCCAGTGCTGCGGATGGGGTGAAAGAAGCAGTCATTGGAAGCTGTCCTCAGTGCTGCCGGAGGGGGTTTTCCGAAGCTCTCCAACCAGGATGGGGAATCGCCATAGCGCGAAAATAAGTCCGATGATCTTTCTCATGGCTGGCTCTCCTCACGGGAGCAGAACGGTTGTGGGAATCTGCTCCGGTGAAGCCAACCTACGAGGTCATGCCAACGGCATACAAGCGGCAAGACGCGAATCAGGCGCAATGTGGTGAAGTGTCGCTGTTTGTCGTGCTTGGGAGTGCAATATTCTTGCTACGGAAGCCAAGAGGTTAGGGCAAGCCCAGCCGCTTCATCAGTGAGGCAAAGCGTGGATCGCTCCGGAGGGGATCGGCCATGGGTTCTGCATCGAGGTAAACCAGCCTATCATCGCGCTCCGCATAGGCCTTCTCGAGCCACTGAAACGCTTGCTCGTGATCGCCCAGGCCAGTATGGACAGCAGCGAAATAAATCGCAGGGACGTAGCGGGTCTTTGCGGCGCTTTCCAGTTGCGCCAAGACGTCGCGTGTCTTGTCGGATTGCCCCGCCAACCCAAGCACATGACCGTAAAGCATGAGCATTGCCGGAAGGTTATTGCTCTGAAGGCGCAACAAATCAAACTGCTGGATCGCTTGCGGATACATTTTCTTTTCCCGGTACGCGCAGGCCAGCCACAAGCGGGCGAGCATGAAATTCGGGTGCTGCTCGATCGTCTGGGTGGCCTGCTTTATGGCCGCGTCATAGTTGCGCTGGAAGTAGTGGACCTCGGCCCGCACCGTATTGAAGAGCGGCGAAGCCGGATCGAGCTCGCGCGCACGTTCGGTTTGCTTCTCCGCCTCGTCCAACCGCTTTAGGACCAGCAGGTAATCGCCGTACCATTCATGTGCGGTTACGTTGCTGGGGTCCAGATCCAGCGCGCGCTTGTAGAGGCGTTCGGCCTCGGCCATGTTGTGGTCGTAGCTCATGGAGATGTTGGCGAGCACGCAATAGGCGTCCGCAAGAGAGGGATCCCGGGCCAGCGCCTGCTGCGCGGCGTCCCGCGCTTTCTTCATGGCCACTTCTGGCCGCCAAACATCGTTGGGACTCTGGCCGAGAAGCAAGTAGGCGCCGGCAATTCCCGCGAGCGCCGGTGCATAGTCGGGATCCTTTTCGAGCGCCTTCTGAAAGGAAGCCAGGCTCAAAGGGAAATCGCGGTCCAGCCAGTGTAGGCGTCCCGCGAGGTAAGCGTCGTACACGGCAGGGTCAACCTCGCGTTTGCCGGAGCCTCGTGCATCCGTGATGGACGCCGGCAAGGTAATGCCAATCTGCTTAGCAACGTCGGCGGTCACTTCGTCTTGGAATTTCAAGCTGTCGCGCACGTCACCGGTGTAGGAGTTTGCCCATTTCGGCAGTTGGTCTTCGCTGGAGACCAGCGTGGCGTCAATGCGAAGTTGATTGTCGGCGCGGCGAACGCTGCCTTCGAGAACGTAGTCGGCCTTGAGCTGCTTCTTCAATTCCTCGAGCGATTTTCCGGCCAGCGCTTCGGAAGTGGTTGGAGCAAAGACGCCGAGGCGCTTCGGATTCAATTTGCCGAACTGGGTGATCATTTCGTAGGTCAGGCCGCTGACAAATTCCTTCTGATTGGGATCCTCGCTCTGATTCTTGAAGGGGCGGACAAAAAGCAGAGTCTTCTCCGCGAGGACCACCTGCTTGGGCCAAAGTGCGTGGAGGGCGAAGCCTGCTGCCATAACCCCAATCCCGACGAGCACCCATATCCAGAATTTGCGGTAGGGTTCCGGAGGAACTTCTTTCTTTTCTTCAGACTCGCGCGGAACCGCGGGCGATTCGAGCGTGGCGTTGCGCTCTTCCTCTTCGGCCTTGGGTTGGCGCTCGAGGATCCATTTGTCGAGTTCGGAGCGGTAGGCATAGACCTGCCCTTGTTTGCCGATTTTGAGCCGGCGAACCGGCAGGCCTTGCTCTTTTTCCCAACGCTGGACGGTACGAATATCCCTGCGAAGGTAACTGGCGATTTCGCCCCAGGATTCAAGACGTGGCTCGTTCGGTGGAGGGTCCGCGTTTTTCCCCAAAGGAGAGGGAGTATCCGCCATTGACCTGCCTTTCTCGTTCGGGTAATTACACGGATTATATCCCGACTGTCAATGCTGTCCAAGGAACTGTGGTCTTGCGATTTGCTCAGGGCGCAACGGAGGAATGGTTGGATGTGTTTATTGCCCGCGATTTCATTTTAGGACTACGGGCGCATCGGGCGTGTGTACGGTCTTCTGACAAAGAATGTCGGCGCCGACGCTTACCGTAATATGTTAATTATAGAGCTAGTAAATTATCTTTGCTTAAGAAAAAAAAGCCATCCGCAAGGCGTACTCAAGGGACGTATTCGAACGTTGTGCGACCGACGGAGAACAGGCCAGTAGGCGTGGGTAGAGACGTGTCCCTGTTGTGGTCCAGCCACAGCAATCCAAGCAAAACTGCCATACCAACAATAGAGGACAAGACCATCCCGGCAACAGTCCTGGTCGTGCCGCGAATAGATTTAGAAATCGGTGAGGCATTCATCGGAACCTCCGCGGGCGTGACTCCCAAGGAAGTAATAGAAAGTACTTTGCATTATAAAGTGCAAACATTTTCTTGTCAATCCACGACTGCACGCGGTCATAGCAGCTTGGAGCAGTAAAGGCGGCTTAACGGAAGTGTGTTTGCTTGTCACCCGGTCCAAGCAGAGGATTGGGCAAACTTCGGAGCCCCTCCGCGTTTCGTGAGATCGCCAGACATCTGGATCGACCCGTCATGGGGGCCGTTCTGCCTACCGCGCTCATGCCGCAGATGACCGAGCCTGGAACTCTGCCTTGCGGCCGAAGAGATGTCTTACTGCAGTGAACCGCAAGTTGCGGGACATTGTTGCGAGTAAACTGATCCTGAACTGGTCGCCCCAACAGATTTCCGGATGGCTAAAGACCAGTACCTTGATGACGGGAGCATGCGCGTGTCCCACGAAACCATTTACCGTAGCCTGTTTATTCAAGCGCGCGGAGTATGGAAAAAGGGGCTGATGGACCACCTGCGGTCGAAGCGGCGCATGCGTCGCTCGCGACATGCCAGCCCCGTGGACAGTCACGAGGACAGATCGTCGATCGGGAAAGACCCGCGGAGGCAGAAGATCGAGCGATTCCTGGTCATTGGGAAGGCGATCTGCTGAGCGGCGCCAAGAACAGCTACATCGCCGCCCTGGTGGAGCGTCATTCACGCTTTGCCATGCTG
>Ga0306920_100002046_pt1 | contig 25268 bp, 25 predicted proteins | sample flu12Cox44000170_FD_204666 | JGI IMG/M metagenome (GOLD analysis project Ga0306920, IMG submission 204666) | Lab enrichment of tropical soil microbial communities from Luquillo Experimental Forest, Puerto Rico - flux4day.12C.oxic.44.000.170 (v2)... | ecosystem: Environmental > Terrestrial >...
AAGGACGCCTGGGTCAGCGAGCCGCCGGAGCGGGCGGTCGCTTAGTGCGTCGATTTCGAAATGCGAATCATGTGGCACGTCATTCCGGGTCGAGGCCCGAAGGGCCGAGAGCAGGTTACTAGATTCCGGGTTCGCCGCTTCGCGGCGCCCCGGAATGACACGTTTCATGGAATCGATCGCTTAGGCCTGATCCTGCTGCAGCTTCGCGGAAATAATGCGGTCCGGATTGCTGACGGGTTCGCCGCGCTTGATCTTGTCGACGTTCTCCATTCCCTGCGTGACCTGACCCCAGACGGTATATTGCCCATTGAGCCAGGGTGACTCTGCGAAGCAGATGAAGAACTGACTGTCGGCCGAGTCCGGATTTTGTGCGCGCGCCATGGAGACGGTGCCGCGTACATGCTTTTCCTTGGAGAACTCCGCCTTGAGCTTTCGGCCCGAGCCCCCGGTTCCGGTCCCGTGCGGGCAACCCGTTTGCGCCATGAACCCGTCGATGACACGGTGAAACACAAGGCCGTCGTAGAACCCGTCGCTGACCAGCTCCTTGATGCGCGCAACATGATCGGGAGCAAGATCGGGGCGCATGGCGATTGCTACCCGGCCCTGGGTGGTCTCAAGAACGAGCGTGTTGTCAGTGTTGGTCATTGGCTTGTCCCTGGGTTCCTTTCATGATCTAGGCAGGGTTCGCTGGAACGCCAACCCACCGCACCGCAGGAGCAGCTATTTTTCGATGGTCGCCTTCTTGATGTAGTCCAGGTTTGGAAAATCGCGCTTCAGGTAGGCGTTGCCCTCGCGCTGGATGCGGCCTTGTTCCGGTCCCCGGCCCGACGGGGCGCCCTCGCCGTAGTCGCTAAACAGCGTATCGACGACGTTCATCCCCGAAATGACCTGGCCGAACGGCGAGAATCCCTGGCGGTCGAGCTGGGAATTATCGCCGAAATTGATGAACACTTGGCTGGTGCGGGTGTTGGGACCAGCGGTGGCGAAGGTGATGTATCCGCGCTTGTTGCTCTGCTTGACGGCATCATCCTGGATTTTCGCCTCACGCCACGGGGCGGCGACCCTGGGATCGCCGTTGATGCCGAACTGCACCATGAAACCGTTGATGACGCGGAAAAAGCGGGTGTCGTCATAGAATCCGTTCTTCACGAGATTATAGAAGCGGTCGGCGCCGTTGGGCGCCCAGTCGCGATGCACCTCGACAACGAATGCACCCTTGCTGGTATCAAAGCGAGCCTTGTAAACCGCCGGGGCTTTTTCACTGAGCGCCGCGGGATTGCCGAGATTGCCCGTTTGCGCAAGCGCGATCGACGCTGGCACACCAAAGAGCAGCGCGAGAAAGAGGATCAGGCTGGACCGATTGGTTTTCATTGCATTCCTTCTGAGCGCTTTGGTCCGGTTGGTTCCGGTGAGGCGGATTGGTTCACTCATTCGCATGGGGCGCCTTCTATCTCGCGTGCAGCTATGACGACGGGCGGTTCGACTGACGGGAGAATTTTTCCGCCAGCCGCGCGGCGACGACATCCGGAACAAAGCTCGACACGTCGCCGCTCATGGAGGCTATCTGACGTACCAGTGTGGCGGTGATCGGGCGCACGTGGGGAGAGGCCGGCAGAAAGATCGTCTGGACGCCGGGGGCCATGGCAGCGTTCATCCCCGCCATCTCCATCTCATAGTCGAAATCCGTGGCGCCGCGCAAACCGCGGATCAGGAGCGTTGCGCCTTCGCGCTGCGCAGCGCTTACCACCAGGTCGGCAAAGGTGACGCAGGCAAGCTCGCACCCTGCCGCGCGCGCGATCGGCCCACAGGTCTCGGCCAGCATGGCCAGACGCTCCTGCGCGTCGAAGAGGGGCGTTTTTCCCGGATGCGTACCGATCGCCAGCACCAGGCGATCCGCAAGCCGCGCGGATTGGCGCACCAGGTCGAGATGGCCATTGGTGGGGGGATCGAATGATCCGGGAAAGAGCGCGGTCCGCGGCATGGAGAGTGTCAGACTTTATGATCCCACGTTATCCGACGGCCGGTGATCGATCCAGCTTGGGCAAGCGAATGTGAGCGGGAAGGCGCGATTCGGTCTAGTTGCGATGCTCCGACCCGCGGCGTGCAATAGCCTATTTCCTCGCAGCGGCCGGTTTGCCATCCTCCTCGCCCGCCAATTCGTCCAGCACCGCTTCGAAATCCTTGGCCTCGCGAAAGTTCCTGTAGACCGAGGCAAAGCGCACGTAGGCCACGTCATCGAGCGCACGCAGGCTCTCCATCACCATCTCGCCGATGGTCTCGGAAGAGATTTCGCTTTCGCCCTGGCTTTCGAGCTCGCGCACGATCTTCGACACTGCCTGATCGATGCGCTCGGGCTCGACCGGTCGCTTGCGCAGCGCGATCTGTACGGACCGCAAGAGCTTGTCGCGGTCGAACGGCACGCGGCGGCCATTGCGCTTGATGACCAAGAGCTCGCGCAGCTGTACCCGCTCGAAGGTGGTGAAGCGGAAATTGCAGGAAAGGCATACGCGACGGCGACGGATGACGCAGCTGTCCTCCGTCGGGCGCGAGTCCTTCACCTGCGTGTCGAGGCTGCCGCAATTCGGACAGCGCATGAGGGGCACCTGTCAGAGGACAGATGCCAGAGGACTGATGTCAGATAGATGCTTGATCTCAGTCATCTGACATCTGACATCCGACATCTGACATCGGCTGATCAGTAGATCGGAAATCGGCTGACGAGCCTCTTCACCTTTTCGCGCACCGTGGCCTCGACCGTCGCATCAGCCTCCGCCTTCTTTTGCGAGAGAGCATCGAGCACCAAGGCAATCAGATCGCCGATCTCCTGGAACTCGCCGATGCCGAAGCCGCGTGTCGTCCCCGCCGGCGTGCCAAGACGTATCCCGGAGGTCACCGTCGGCTTTTCCGGATCGAACGGGATGCCATTCTTGTTGCAGGTGATGTGGGCGCGGCCGAGGGCGGCCTCCGCAACCTTGCCGGTCAGGCGCTTGGGGCGCAGGTCCACCAGCATGAGATGGGTGTCAGTACCGCCCGACACGATGTCCAATCCCCTCGACTTGAGGAGCTCGGCCAGTGCTTTGGCGTTGGCGATGACGTTGCGGGCGTACAGCTTGAACGAAGGGCGCAGCGCCTCGCCGAAGGCGACCGCCTTGGCGGCGATCACATGCATCAATGGGCCGCCCTGCAATCCTGGAAACACGGCGGCGTTGATCTTCTTAGCAAGCTCCTCGTCGTCGCACAGGATGAAGCCCGAGCGGGGTCCACGCAGCGTCTTGTGCGCCGTCGAGGTGACCACGTGGGCATGCGGGAACGGACTGGGATGCACGCCCCCGGCAACCAAACCGGCAAAATGCGCCATGTCGACCAGGAGCTTGGCTCCGACCTCGTCGGCGATGGTGCGCAAGCCGCGAAAATCGATCACGCGGGGATAGGCCGACCCCCCGGCAATGATGACCTTGGGCCGGTGCTCGCGTGCGAGCCGCGCCACCTCGTCGAGATCGATGCGATGGTCGTCGCGACGCACGCCATAGGCAATCGGCTTGAACCAGCGTCCCGACATGTTCACCGGGGATCCGTGAGTGAGGTGTCCGCCGGCCGCGAGATTAAGCCCCATGAAAGTGTCCCCCGGCGTCATCAGCGCCATGAACGCCGCGGCGTTGGCGGAGGCTCCGGAATGGGGTTGGACGTTTGCGAACTTGCATCCGAAAAGCTTGGTAACGCGTTCTATTGCCAAGCTTTCCACAATATCGACGAACTGACAGCCGCCGTAATACCGCTTGCCGGGCAACCCCTCGGCATATTTGTTGGTGAGGACCGACCCCTGCGCTTCCAAGACTGCCGCACTTACAAAGTTCTCCGAAGCGATGAGCTCGATCTCGTCCCGCTGACGGCCAAGCTCGCGGCGCACGGCATCGGCAACCTCAGGGTCGCTGTGCGCGAGCGATGCCGAAAGGAGGCCCGCCTCTTTCGCAGGTACGGTGGCCGGATTGGTCATTGTCTTCAAGCCTGCATTGGGACCGCCTTGCGATCCGATGAGCATCGTTTCGTTTGACAGATTTCTGGGCCGGCGCAGCCGCCGCCTCGCTGGGTCTGCGGAAGGTGCGCCGAAGGAGGACGCAGCCGCGATAGCATACCCGTTCGCGAACGCCAAGCGCCGGACCCTACGGTCCCGGCGGGAGCGGGAATCGCGACAATACCCAGGCTCATTTGCCGCGCCCCCGGGCATTCATGTCAAAAAAGAACCCCCCGGGGTGAGCCCGGGGGGAATAGCGCTTTCGAGCTTGACGACGACTACAGCCGATACAGAATCTGGTCGGTCCAGAACCGCTCCAGCCGGTGCAGCGACTTATTGAGCGTCGTGAACTCGTCGGAATTGATGCCGCCGACCTGCTCGACCGTGCGGACATGCTTCTGGTAGAGGCCATCGACGATGTTGCGCACCTCATGACCCTTGTCGGTGAGCTTGATGCGCACCGAGCGGCGATCAATGCGGGAGCGCTGGTGATCGAGGAACCCCATCTCGACCAGCTTCTTGAGATTATAGGAGACATTGGATCCGAGATAGTAGCCGCGCGTACGCAGCTCTCCGGCGGTAAGCTCCTTCTCACCGATGTTGTAGAGCAGCAGAGCCTGCACGGAATTGATGTCGGCGCGGCTGCGGCGGTCGAATTCATCCTTGATGACATCGAGCAGCCGGCGATGCAGTCGCTCGACGAGAGTCAAGGCTTCGAGATAAAGCGGCCGGATCGCGTCGAATCGCATTTCGCGATCGACGGGCTCCGCCGCCCTGGCAACGGCTTTCATCATGACGCCTTCCTACGATTTCGTTTTTATACGGCGAGGCCCTGTCTCCCCGCTCGCCGGACAATCTACGTCGCAGGGTCTAAAATCGATTTAAACAACAGGATAAAGATAAGGTTTATTTGGAACGGTAAAGATTCTCTATTTCATCAAACGTTTAGGACTCCGAAACTTACAAGCTTGAGCGAAGTTTGTAAGCCCGCATTCATCAATCGTTCTCGTCGGGCAGCTTCGCAAATGCCGACTGTGCAAGTCGGACCTGATTGGCAACGAGCCTCAGGATCGGATCTCTCGCGTAGGGCGGCATAGTGGGGGCGTTCGCCGCGGCTTCGGCGGCCAACGGAGAGCGAGCCCGCACCATTTCATCGAGTTTTCTCGCTTGCCAAGCAGTTGAGATGCCGCTGAGCTTCTTCGCAGCCAAGCCGGCGAGCGGCAGCGCCATATATCTCGGATCGCCGGTCTCGTAACTCGCAACGCCGGCTCCGCCGCCAATGATCGCCTGTCCTAGGTCGCCACCGCCGCCGAGCAGGTTGCCGACATTGCGCAACAGGCGCGCCACGGTCCAGTTAAAACCCCCTAACAAAGATCGATGACGGTTTCATTTGCCCCACCCACCCTTCTTCCTCAGCGTTAGGGGGTGGGCTCCGAAATTTCCGCCCACGTGACCCGACCAACCCAAAACGCCCTTGCCGCGCTTTCAAGATCTGGCCAAGTCTCGTGACTAATATGGCCCCTCTGCTCAGACTCGTCACGTTTTCGAAGACGCCGATCAGTTTCCTGATAAACGATCGTCAGGCCGGCATGCCTAAAAACCAATCGTGCCGGTTCTTCAAAAAGCCGTTTCGGGCCGCCGGGTATTTTGGGCACCCTGCAGGACGCGCGGTTCTATGCCGGCGCCACCAAAAAGGGTGAAACCATGCGCTCTGGTGCCTCAGCCTCGTCGGCCTTACGCAGTAGTGCTTTTGCAACCGAACGGGCTTCGGCGGGCGTAAATTCCAATGCGAGATGAATATCCGGAGGAAACCCAAGCTTCTCACTTGGGTAATCAAGATTCACCAGCACTTTCCCGTCCGGATACGTAGCAAAGGTTAGTCTTTCGGCGGATATAACAAGCAAACGATCTTCGAGCATTTAGCCCTCTCGCAAAACAGGCCCGGCAGGGGTAATGTTGCAAAGCTAGCAGAAGTTGGATCGTCGCGTGCGGTATGGAGATGATACTGCCCCGATTTGCTCGTGCTGGTCTTCCAACCCCAACTCCCAGTCATGGCCCAACTCCATAGGCAGCATCGTTCGTGGCTCAAGGCAGCTCGCTGCTTCGCGCCTTTACGGCAAATTTTCTCGACGCTGCCGGCGAAGCGAAGCAATTCTATTTGTGATCGGGCCATAGTGTTTGACCCCGGCCTGATCGGAGAGCCCTGGCAAACACCAAAAAGTGCCGCTGCCAGGGCTCTCTTCGGTCCGTACGATCAACCGGCTGAAAGACAGAGCCCCGGCTAATTGCAGCAATCGCCGTAACCGTCCGTTCACGCTGAGGCCGGTCCTGCCCTTTCACGACCCGCGCAGATAGCGGATGATGCCGGAGAAATCGTCGCTGCCGCCGTTGCCATCCACAAAACGCTCGTAAACTGCGGCGGCTCCCGCGCCGAGCGGCGTGGCCACGCGGGCGGCGCGGGCGGCAGCCTGCGCGAGGTTGAGGTCCTTGAGCATCATGGCCGCGGTGAAGCCCGCCTTGTACTCTCGGTTTGCCGGCGAGCTCGGCACCGGTCCGGGAACCGGGCAATAGCTGGTCAGCGACCAGCATTGGCCCGATGACTTGGACGAGATCTCGAACAGCTTTTGTGCGTCGAGCCCGAGCTTTTCGGCCAGCAGGAACGCCTCGGATACGGCAATCATCGACGCACCGAGGATCATATTGTTGCAGATTTTTGCAACTTGCCCGTTCCCGGCTCCCCCGGCATGCACAATGGTCTTGCCCATTTTCTCAAGCACCGGACGCGCGCGCCGGAAGGCCTCCACGGGACCTCCCACCATGAAAGTGAGTGAGGCGGCCTGTGCGCCGGAGACACCCCCCGACACCGGCGCATCGATCATGGCCAAGCCCTTGCCTTGGGCTTCCGATGCAACTTCACGCGCGGTGGCGACATCGATGGTCGAGCAATCGATCAACAGCGTCTCGGCAGCCGCGGCCGCGAGCACGCCTTGCGCACCGAGATAAACGTCCCGCACCTGCTCGCCCGCAGGCAGCATGGTGATGACGATCTCGGCGTTGCCGCACGCGTCGAGCAGCGAATTCGCGCGCCGTCCGCCGCCGACAGCCAGCCTCTCGGCGGCATATTCGCTCAGGTCGAAGCCGGTGACGGCATGCCCGGACTTGACCAGATTCTGGGCCATGGGCAGCCCCATGTTGCCGAGCCCAATGAAGCCGATGGTTCCCATCGCGGTCCTCGCTCACTGAACAATTCACTCATTGCGGCTGTTCCCGCGCTGCCAGCACGACCAGCCCCAGATACATGGCGAGCAGGACAATCTCGACTACAACGAGGACTATGTTTCCGCCGTAGACCTGCGGAAACAAGACCTCCACCGCGGCCATGGAAATAACGGAGGTAAGCCATACCACCGCGCCCCATGGCGCCGCCAACCACAGCCCTACTCCCGCTACCGGATCGATCACCGCGAAAAAGATCGTGGCAACCTGGTACGGCGTCGGATAGGAGTCGAACCCGGAAGGGAAAGGCGCTCCGATCCCGCAGATGATGGCCCAGTGGTAGAGACCCTTGCAAAGCGACAGCACGGCCATCGCGCGCAGGAACAGGACCAGCCATGACGACCATCGCCTGACCTCGCCCTCGCGTTCACCGGCGTGCACTGGCTCGAGCGTCTGCGGGTCGTGGCGGTGGGTCATGGCAGCTCAAGCTCGCTCGCTAGCGGTTCAAAGTATTGCTCTACCTCGGCGGCGGCCACTGCTTCGAGCGCCGCCGGCCGCCAGCGCGGCGCCTGATCCTTGTCGATGATGACCGCTCGGACCCCTTCGTAGAAGTCGTGTCCGCGCATGACGCGCGAGACTATGCGGAATTCAGTGCGCATGCACCCGGCGAAGTCGAGGCGCCGGCCGCGTCGCATCTGCGCGAGCGCTATCTTGAGGCTGGTCGGCGACTTCGGTCGCATCGCGGCGGCGGCGGCGAGCGCGAAGGCGGCGTCGGCGCCGCTTTCGGAGCTTGCCGCATCGAGCGCCGCCAGCACGTCTTCGACGCGGTCCGGCTGGAACAGGCGATCAACGGCGCTCCGCCGAGCCAGGGTCGGCCCTTCGCCTGCCGGCTGCGCGAACGCGGCCAGCACGGCGTCGACCGGCTCCGCCTGGCCGAGCGCGGCGGCGAGCTCGGCAAAGCGCGCCGAGGCGACCCGATGCGTCGCGATGCCAGCGGCTACGCCATCAGCGGCGTTAAGCCGCTCCCCGGCAAGCGCGCAATAGGTGCCAAGCTCGCCCGGCAGGCGCGGCAGGAACCAGGTTGCTCCGATATCCGGGAAAAAGCCGATGCCGACCTCGGGCATCGCGAATCCGAACCTGTCGCCGGCCACGCGGTGCGAGCCGTGCACCGAGATGCCGACGCCGCCGCCCATCACGATGCCGTCGATCAGCGCCACATACGGCTTGCGGTAGTTTTTGATGCGGGCATTGAGTGCATATTCCGCACGAAAGAATTCGAGCGCCTGCGCATGATGCCCGGCGCGACCGAGGTCATAGAGCGCGCGTAGGTCGCCGCCCGCCGAGAAGGCGCGCCCGCCGCCGGCGGTCACGACCACGCGGGTAACCGTCGGATCGCTGTCCCACTGCGCGAGCTTTTGCGCGAGCGCGCATACCATGGCGTGCGTGACGGCGTTGAGCGCGCGCGGCCGGTTGAGGATCACATGGCCCGCCACGCCGCTACGCTCGAACAGAATTTCCGGTTCGGAGGCTGTCAATTCCCCAATATATCCCTGCTGATGATCACCCGCATCACCTCGTTGGTGCCTTCGAGAATCTGGTGAACGCGCAGGTCGCGCAGGACACGTTCGATCGGATGGTCACGCAGATAGCCATAGCCGCCATGCAGCTGCAGGCAACCGTTAACGACATCAAAGCCGACATCGGTTGCGAACCGCTTGGCCATCGCCGCCAGTCGCGTGGCGGCCGGTTCCTTGCGATCGAGTGCGTCCGCAGCGCGGCGAAGCATGAGCCGCGCCGCCTCGAGGTCGGTCGCATAGTCTGCCACCCGAAAGCCCAAAGCCTGAAAGTCCGCGAGCCGGGCACCGAACTGCCTGCGCTCCTTCATGTAGCTCACGGCGCGGTCGAGACAGAACTGCGCGCCGCCCAGCGAGCAGGCGGCGATATTGAGACGGCCGCCGTCGAGAGCGCTCATGGCGATCTTGAATCCCTGGCCCTCGACCCCGACGCGGTTTGCAATCGGTATCCGGCAGCCATCGAACATCACCATGGCGGTGGGCTGCGAATGCCATCCGAGCTTCTGCTCCGGCTTGCCGAACGAAAGTCCCGCAGTGCCGTTCTCGACCAGGAAACAGGAGATGCCGCGCGCACCGCCCTCCCCTGTTCTTGCCATGACGACGTAGATGTCGGAGACGCCGCCCCCGGAGATGAAAGCCTTGGCGCCGTGGAGCACGTAATGATCGTGCTCTCGCACCGCCCGCGTTTTGAGACTGGCCGCATCCGAGCCGGAATCAGGCTCGGTCAGACAGTAGCTGGCAAGCTTTGCCATGCTGCAGAGATCGGGAAGAAAGCGCCGCCGCAGCTCGGCGCCGCCGAAGCAGTCGATCATCCAGGCCGCCATGTTGTGGATCGATATGTAGGCCGCGGTCGAGGGGCAGCCCTTCGCCAATTCCTCGAAAATCAACGTCGCGTCGAACCGTGACAGCGCGGAGCCGCCGACATCGGCGCCCACGTAGATTCCGGCAAAGCCGAGCGCCGCGGCCCGGCGCAGCGTATCGACTGGAAGAATCTCTTCCTCATCCCATTGCCGGGCGTAGGGCATCATCTCGGCACGCGCGAACGCCTGTGCCGTTTCCTGAATGGCGCGTTGCTCTTCGGAAAGCTCGAAATCCATATTTTTGCGTTCCGGGCTTGACTTCGCCGAGGGGATATATCCGACTTGCGGAAAAAGACGCCAGAATTCGGCATAACGCGAAATGTGACGTCAAGCCCAAGCAATCGTGCGATCAATTGTTAAGGTGCCTGCATGGCGATCAAATATGGCCGCCCGATCGAAGCCCGCCTCGCGGCGATCGAGAGCAAATCAGCGCTGCGTCTCGACCTTGCGACCCGGCTGCGGCGCAACCGCAAGGCCGAGTTTGCGCGGCGCATGGTACGGGAGAATGTGCTCACCAGCGACGATCTGATCTGGCCGCTGTTCCTGGTGGAGGGATCAAAAACACGCATGCCGGTGGCCTCGATGCCGGGCGTCGAGAGACTTTCCATCGACGAGGCAGTGCGTGATGCCGAGCGCGGAGCCAAGCTCGCCATCCCATGCGTTGCACTTTTTCCATATACCGATCCGAAGCTGCGCGACGAAGGCGGCAGCGAAGCCGTCAATCCCGAGAACCTGGTCTGCCGCGCCATACGCGCGATCAAGAAGGCGGTGCCGGAGATCGGCATCCTGTGCGATGTCGCGCTCGATCCCTATACCAGTCACGGCCACGACGGATTGCTGCGCGACGGCAACATCGTCAATGACGAGACGGTCGAGATCCTGGTCAGGCAGGCACTGGTCGAGGCGCAGGCCGGTTGCGACATCATCGCGCCCTCGGACATGATGGACGGGCGCGTGGGCGCGATCCGTGCGGCGCTCGATCGTGCCGATTTCATGGACGTCTCGATCATGGCCTACGCGGCGAAATATGCTTCGGCCTTCTACGGCCCGTTCCGTGACGCGGTCGGCTCCTCGGCCACCCTGAGTGGGGATAAGCGCACATACCAAATGGATCCGGCCAATACGGATGAGGCCGTGCGCGAGGTCGAGCTCGATATCCTGGAAGGCGCCGATATGGTGATGGTCAAGCCCGGCATGCCCTATCTCGACATCGTGCGCCGGGTGAAGGAAGCCTTCGGGGTGCCGACTTTCGCCTATCAGGTTTCCGGCGAATATTCGATGATCATGGCGGCGGCGCAGAACGAATGGCTCGACGGCGAGAAGGCAATGATGGAGAGCCTGATCGCCTTCAAGCGGGCGGGCGCATGCGGAGTGCTGACCTATTTCGCGCCGCGGGTTGCTGAGATGCTCCGCCGCTCACCACCATGAACTGCGCGACGGGCGAGCGACCGTCGAAAGTGAAGCTGCCCCCCTGCCGGTCGTGGTCGACGCGGGCCCCCGCCGGGCCTGTCCTCTGGATTTTGCAGCCGAAGGCTGCGGCCTTGTGCTCTCGGGTTGATCGGGCTTGATTATTGCAAGCGTCGGCGCCACGGGCTCGCTCGGCACAGCAACCGGAGTCGGTGTCGGAACTGCCGGCGCGAAGGCTTCGCTCGGCGCAGCAACCGGAGTCGGCGTCGGAACTGCCGGCGCAACGGTTTCGCTCGGAACCGCAACCGGACCCGGTGCCGGAACTGCCGCCGGCTCGGATTTTTCGACGGCACCGCCGGGCGGTGTAGCGTCGCGAGCCGCAGCCGGCATGACCGGCGCAGCGCGCTGCGCCGTTGCCTGCGGGATATATTCCTCGATCAGCTGGCGCATGCGGGCATCGCGCATGCCACCCGAGTTTCCGCCCAGCACCACCGCAACGATGTGCCGCGGCTCGCGCCGGACGGATGCCACCAGATTGTATCCCGAGGCCTCGGTGTAGCCGGTCTTGATCCCATCCACGCCCGGCACCTGTCCCAGCAGGGCGTTGTGATTGTGGATGTCGGCGCCGCGATAGCGGAAGCTCACCGTCGAAAAATACCGATAGAATTCCGGAAAGCGCTCCTGGATTGCGCGACCAAGGATGGCCTGGTCGCGGGCGGTCGTAACCTGCTCCTCCGCGGGCAATCCCGAGGCGTTGACGTAGGTCGTGTTCGCCATTCCCAGCTCTCTTGCTTTCAGAGTCATGAGCCGTGCGAACTCGCCTTCGCTGCCGCCGACCGCTTCGCTCACCACCACCGCGGCATCATTCGCCGACCTGGTGCACAGGCCTTTGATCGCATCGTCGACCGTAATGGTCTGATTAGGCTTGAGGCCGAGCTTGGTGGGAGGCTGGATGGCGGCCTGCGCTGAGATCTTCAACGGGGTATCCAGCTTGAATTTGCCTGCCTCGACCTGCTCAAACAGCAGATAAAGCGTCATGATCTTGGTGACCGACGCCGGGTGACGCGGCTCGTCCGCGTTTGCTTCATGCAGCACCTGGCCGGAATTGGCATCCACCACGATGGCTGCATACGGTGGCCGGTAGTCCGGCCCGTGCACTACATGATGTCTGCCTTCATGCTTTCCCTCATGCTTGGCATTCTGGTGGTGAGGTGCGCGCGCAGCGGCACGCTCGCAGCTCAGCCCGGCAAGCGACAGGGCGAGCACGCTGACGAACGTGGCACGCTGGATGGGCGAGAGATAACCCAAGCTCATTGAAGGCGCTCCGATTACCAGTCGTGAATGAGCGCATCATACGAGCGTTTCACTAATTGACTGTGACCCGCATGCCACAGTGAACGGAAAAAATGGAGGCCGAACTCCGGTTGCGTCAATCCATTATTACCCCGGACTCCCGCACCGCCGCCTCCCAGCGGCGCGCCTCTTCATCGAGCTCAGTCGCAAATTCCCGGGCCGTCATGCGCCTTACCTCGATACCGAGCTTTGCGATGTTCGCTCGCGTTTCGGGCGAGGCGAGGCCTTCGGTGACCGCCGTGTTGAGCCGCTCGATGATCGGCGCGGGGGTTCGGGCCGGAGCAAGCAGCCCAAACCAAAGATACGGGGGGATGCCATCGAACCCGCTCTCATGCAGGGTCGGCACCTGCGGCAGCTCCGGCCAGCGCTCCTCGCTGGTCACGGCGAGCGCCCGCAGCCGGCCCTCCTTGATCAGCGGAAGCAGAACCGCCTTGGAGGTCATGCCTATCTGAATCTGACCTCCCAGCAGATCGGCCACGGCCGGAGCAGCTCCCTTGTAGGGAATGAAAACGATGCTCGTGCCGGTCCTCACCCGCAGCAGCTCGAGGCTGACATGCGGCCCGATCCCCGCGGTGGCGCCGGAAGTCAGCTTTCCTGGATTTGCCCTTGCGTATTGGATGAGCTCCTGGAGCGTTGCGGCCGGCACCTGCGGGTTCACAACCAGCGCATTCGAGTCCACTCCGATGGGCGCGACCGCGGCAAAGTCCTTCATCGGCTCGAACGTCAGATGCCGGAAGAGCGATTGGGCAATGGCGTTGGGGTTCGTGCCGCCGAGCTGAAGCGTGTAGCCATCGGGAAGCGCCTGCGCTACCGCTTTCGCGCCGGTCCGTCCGCCGGCGCCGGGCATGTTTTCGATGACGACATTTTGTCCAAGCTTCGAGGAGAGCGGCGGGGCGACAAGCCGTGCCGCCACGTCGGCCGGTCCGCCTGCCGGGTACGGTACGACAATTCTGACGAGCCGCTCGGGGAACGATTGCGCATCGGCCGGTTCAACGCCGGTCAAGGCCAGGACAAGGGCGGCCGCGAGCGCCGGCAGCAGATTTTTCCCGTCCATCTCTTCCCTCCCCGGGGCAACCACCAGTGGCTTTACAATATCGCGTGCATATCTCACCACCAGGGCGTCTCGTAAACGCGAAGCCCTCGGTCTGCCAGGCTTTCGAGGTGCAGGCGCGCTTGCGGGCACGGAGCACCGCACCCCTTTGAAGGAGAGTCGAAATGAAGGCAATGCTGGAGAGCCATGTGGTCGCCGAAAGCGACGACATCGTCGAGCGCGGCGGCTACCACTACTTCCCGGATTCATCCGTGCATATGGAATGGCTGCAGAAGGCTCCCAAGACATCCTCCGATCTCGAATGTCCGCACGGGGTTCAATTCTACGACGTGGTGATCGATGGTGTGCGCCACGCCCGCGCTGCCTGGAGCTATGAGGCACCGCTTCCCGCGATGAAGCAGGTCGCCGGGCGCTTCGGCTTCTGGAACGACGTCAAGGTGGGCTGAACGGGGGGCGCCCGATCTCCCCGACGGCGCGGCGCAGCGCCTCGATCAGTGCCTTGCTGTGGACGAGATTCGCTTCTTCCCGGTCGAGAATGTGAGCAAATCCTCGCTTCTTTAAAGCAAGCACGTCGATTTTCTGCTGTTTCGAGTCGAGCCCTGCGGCGTCGCACACGATATCGATCAGGCGATCGAGCGCGTGGAGGCGCCCAAGCAGGTAATCATTCTCGCGGTAGGCCCGCGACAGGAATGCGGCAAAGTGGCCAAAACCGGCGCCTTTGAGGCTTTCGATCGTGTCGAAACCCTTCAATGTGCGCGCATCTCCGGGGCTGATGCGATCGATGAAAATCTCACGCAACTCGCCGATCTGGCGCGCGCTCGTAATCGGGAACGTCAAGACATCCCAGAACGGAAATCCGAGATAGTTGATCAGGACTTCGCGGCGCGCCTCCGCATGCCACTGCGCCCGGTCAAGCGACGCCAGCAATTCATCGAGGTCGCGCGTGCTGGAATTGAGATCTATTTCCGCTCCCAGTCGTGCGATCAACTGGTCGAGCTTGTCGGAATGCTGCGCAGCGAATGAACCGGCATAAGCCTCGATATGCTCGACCTGGCCAGTCGAGGGAACGCTCGGAAAAATTTCAGTGACCAGCCTGCGGGCTTCCTCGCTGTAGAAATCGGCGCTCTCGCGGCGCCGCAGCGAGTCGAGCCGGTCGTAGAGCTGGCGCTTGAGCCGATCGACAGCCAGAGGGTCGAACCCGGCGAGACGTTCCAGACCGATCAGCTGATAAAGCCGGTTCTGGCCTTCGATCATGAAATGCAGGCGCCGCTGTCGGTACCTGACGTCGAAGGCAAGGAGATAATCCACCCAAGGGGGGAAGGACCCCCCGCTTTGCGCCTCGAATTCCAGCCCGCCGCGATCCGCGTTCTCGAACACGATACCTTTGCGCACGGCCCAGGCTTCGATGATTTCCCCCACCACGCGCGCCAACGGCGACTGTGCCGGCATGCCGCGCAGCTTGACGATCAGCTCGGCGCCGAAGGCGCGGACCGAGGCGAGCTTGAGGCGAACGTAGGCCTGATAGGCAAATCCGGCATCCCTCGCCACGTGCGAGTTCACCTGCTCGCGCCAGGCGCGCAGGCTGTCGCTTGAAATCTCCCGGTCGAACGCAGTGCTGACGACGTTGGCCACCAGCTCGCTGACGTGCGGGCGTGCGCTATCGACGATCGCGCGCAGCCGCCGCACCTGGTCATTGAGCTCTATCACGCGGCCAAGCTCCTCGGTCACCGGCTGCGAGCTCGGAATATCGGACAGCGCGCCGCGCAGCGTAGCGAAAAAGCCGGGGATGCCTTGCGCACGATTCAAGACCGGAGGCACGGGGTGCGGATCGATATAGACGACACGCCTGTCGACCTCGCGATACGCCGGCCGGCCATGGATTGCCGAGATCGCCTCCTGAAACGGTCGGTTATTCAGCACGGAGCCGTCGATGAACGATACAACGGACGGGTCGATGCCGGCGCGGATATGGTCGGGGAAGCAATTCGTGATGAACGCGGCACGACGCGGCCAGCTGCTCTTTCTTTGCGCCACCACTTCATCCATTTCCACAATCCGGGCCGGTGGAAAGGCGCCCGGGAACGAAGAAGTTGCACGCGCGGCGAAAGCAAGAGCTGCTGCGTTGCCCAGATCGAAGTCGCTCTCGACCTTGCCGCTCGCGTCGCGCCGGTAGCTGAAATGCAGAATGTGCCGGTGCTCCAGCTCGTGAATGAGCGGCGGGTCATGAATCTGCACCAGCTGCTCATAACCATGGTAGTCGGTCAGCGTAACAAACAGGTCGAGCGCCTGACCGGAGGGAAGCAACGACGTCTGCGGATCCCGCGGCGTTCCCAGCGAGGTCACAGCGTCGTACATCAACCCGGCCATGACGCGGCCGTCGAGCGGCGGCTTGAACCAGCGCGAGCGCACGAACAGCGACAGTTTCTGCCGCACCTCCATATCCTGGATCGACCGCATCCAGCCGGTGGCGGCGGCCAACCAGATGAGCGGCAGCAGAAAGACCTTGCTCCAGGCGCCCGCGCGCGCCTCGGACGCAAGCAGGACGCTGACGTCGGCGTTCTCGAGCCACAGGTCGCGCAGCGCGTCCATCGTGAGGTCGTGGCCGAGCGCGCGCGCCAGCATGGTGCCGTTGATCCCGCCCGCCGACGCTCCTGCGATGATGTCGACGATGACGCGCAGCTCGACATCGCGGCCAATGTCCCGCAAAAGCTCAAAATAGACCTGCTCGGTATCGTATTGCGCATCGCTTCTGTCGGCATGGTCGAGGAATGCTGCCTGCGCGCGTTGCGAGCGATTCCGGATCGCGTGCAGCGCGCCGGAGGCACGCACAAGCTTCAATATCTCGTTGCTTATTCCGTGCATGTAGACGGCGAGTGAAATCCCGCCGAAACAAACCAGCGCAATACGCAGTTCCTTCTCGCGCAAGTGAGTGATCCTCCAGCCGGCAATGCCCCGCGGGCTACTCGATGAACAGGCGGCGGGTGGCGCCTCCCCTTCCGGCTATTCCATCGTGCTTGCGGTGTCGATCCAGACCGGATGCAGGCCTTCCGCCTCGATCGCCCGGAAGATCTCCTCGGCGTGCGCCTGATCACGGGTTTCCATCGTCACATCCAGCTTGGCACCTTTGGCCGGCACGTCGAGAAAGAGCCTTCGATGATCGACTTCGAGGATATTGGCGCCAAGCTCCCCCAGCCGGGTGGCGATGTGGCCAAGCACGCCGGGCCGATCCGGAATGGTCAATCGGAAGGAGACAATCCGGTCTTCCCGTTCGAGCTCGCGCACCATCACGGAAGCGAGGATGCGCGGATCGATGTTGCCCCCGCACAGAATCAGGCCGACCTTGCGGGCACGAAATTTCTCCGGCTTGACCAGCATGGCGGCGAGCCCCGCAGCGCCGGCGCCTTCCGCCATGCTCTTCTGCAGGGTGAGATAGGCATTGACTGCGCGCTCGAGATGAGCCTCGTCGACGAGCACGATCTCGGAAACGAGATCGCGCACCAGCGGCAGCGCAATGCGGCCCACATTCTCCACCGCAATGCCTTCCGCCAGCGTCGGACCGCCACACGGGCGCTTCTCCCCGTGCAGGGCATTCCAGAACGAAGGGTAGAGGGCGGCCTCGGCGCCTATGATCTCGATCGCAGCATCGCGCGCGTGCGCGGCGACGGCGTTGCCCGCGATCAATCCTCCTCCGCCGATGGGAATGACCAGCATGTCGAGAGCCGGCATCTCTTCCAGCATCTCGAGCGCAATGGTGCCCTGGCCGGCAATCACCAGCGGATCGTCATAGGGATGCACCCAGGTGAGGCCGCGTTGCTGCGCGAGCGCTTCAGCACGCGTCTGCGCCGCAGCAACGGTTTCCCCCTCGAGCACAACCTCGGCATTATAGGCGGCGGTTGCCTCGACCTTCACGAACGGGGTGGTCACCGGCATCACGATGGTGGCCGGGATACCCAGGCGCGCGGCATGGTAGGCAACCGCCTGCGCATGGTTGCCCGCCGACATCGCGATCACTCCCTGCGCCCGCTCCAATTGGCCAAGCGACGCCAGCTTGTTGAAGGCGCCGCGTTCCTTGAATGAGTGCGTGACCTGCAGATTTTCGTATTTCACGAATACTTCGGCGCCAGTCAGAGCAGAAAGCTTGGGCGCCGGAAGCATGGGCGTGCGAAGCACCTGCCCCGCGATGGTGCGGCGTGCAAGCTCGACGTCTGCAATTGTCACGCTCATGCCTTTGCTCTTCCCCGTGTGCGATTCCCATGCTGCGCCGGTAATAGTACCGTGCCTCTTGCGACGGGACCATTTACACGCCATGTGCTTCTGGACTTGAACGAAGGGTGCATCCGCCATGACCGACAGCGGACCGAGAAAGATCGGCGTGTCGATCGACGTCAAGCCGCATGCCTACGATCCGGTGGCCAACCCGGAGCTGTTCGAAGGCGTGCTCGCGCGCCGCTGCGTCGCATTTCTCATCGACCTCACGATCATCACCATACCTGTCCTGCTCGCGGCGGTCTTCATCTTCATTTTCGGCGTTGTGACGCTTGGCCTCGGGTTTGCCCTCTATGCGCTGCTTTCGCCGGCAGCGGTGATTTGGGCGATTGCCTATTACGGCCTTACCTTCGGCAGCCCGGCTTCCGCGACCATAGGCATGCGGGTCGTGGACCTCGAAATGCGCACTTGGTACGGAGCGCCGGCTTATTTTGTCCTGGGTGCGGTACACGCAATAGTCTACTGGATCTCGATATCATTCCTGACACCCTTTGTGCTGCTGGTCGCCTTTTTCAACGAGAGAAAGCGGCTTCTGCATGATATGCTGGTCGGCACCATCGTGATAAATAATTCGGCGCGCGCCGGCGCGCTGCGCGGTCTGCAGTGGACGCCCTGACAGAACAATAGGGTTTGACGGAACGCAGCCGGCGGGCAATTCTTGGGGGGCGAGCAAGTCGAGTCCGCCCGCTTTGAGACCGCCGTGACCCAACACTCCCGCAATACTCCCCAATTCTATCTCACCGCTCCCTCCCCCTGCCCCTATCTCCCGGGCCAGGAAGAGCGCAAGGTGTTCACGCACCTGGTCGGTGAGCGGGCCGCGGAGCTCAACGACCTGCTCACGCATGGGGGCTTCCGCCGCAGCCAATCCATCGCTTATCGGCCGGCTTGCGAGACCTGCCGTGCCTGCATCTCGGTGCGGGTGGTGGCGGAAGACTTTCGGCCCACGCGCAGCATGCGGCGCAACCTCGAACGCAACAATGATCTCGTCGGCGAGATGCGGGTCGCAGTACCGACATCCGAGCAATATGCGGTGTTCCGCTCCTATCTGGATGCCCGCCACCGCGATGGCGGCATGGCGGATATGAGCGTGCTTGACTATGCCATGATGGTTGAGGACAGCCACGTGGAGACCCGCATGGTTGAGTATCGGCAACGCGGGCCCGACAGCGCCATCAACGGGCGCGGCACCGGCAAGCTGCTCGCGGTCGCGCTCACCGATGTGCTCAGCGATGGTCTGTCGATGGTCTATTCGTGCTTCGATGCGGAGGAAGCATCGCGATCGCTCGGCACTTTCATGATCCTCGATCACATCGCACGCTGCCGCCGCATGGGCCTCTCCTACGTGTATCTGGGCTACTGGGTGCAAGGCTCGCGCAAGATGGATTACAAGGGTCGCTTCCTACCGCAACAACGGCTCTCGCCTGACGGCTGGAAGCTCGTGCAGGCTTGAGCTTCATCCGATAAACGGGTGAAGCGCCCTCGCATCAGTGCGGCCGCACGCGGAGCCAGCGGGAGGCAGCAAATGCAACGCCCTGGACTGATTGTCGCGCCGCTTACGCCATTCGACCATGAATTGAATGTCGATGAAGCAAGCTTACGGCGCCAGATCGATTACGTGGTCGAGGACTGCCGCGCCGACATGGTGGTCGCAGCCGGCGTGGAGACGCAGGAATACACCTATCTGAGCCTGGAGGAGCGAAAGGCGCTCATTGCGCGAACCATCGACCTCGTCGGCGGCCGCGTGCCGGTCATGGTCGGGGTGTCCCACCCCGCGCTGAAGACGGCAATCGCGCTCGCGCATGACGCCGCAAGACTGGGTGCGGCCGCGCTGCAGCTGCTCGCGCCGTTGCGTCCTTTCGCCGGACCGCCGACGCGGAATGATCTGGTTTCCTATTTCGAGACTATTTCGCGCGAGACCAGCCTTCCGATTACGCTCTATCTCAATCCGGGGCCGGGCGCCGAGGTCTCCATCGCCGATACGATCGCGCTTGCCAAGCTGCCGGGCGTGCAATTCATCAAGGAAAGCTCACGCGATCTCGCACGGGTCTCCCGCCTGATTGCCGAGATCGACGCAGCCGGGCATGCCCGCTATTTCACAACCATGCAGATGCTGCTCATCAGCCTGATGCTGGGGGGATCCGGTGCCACCATGCCGCCTCCCGCCTGCGAGATCGCGCGGCATATCGTTGATGCCTTCGTCGCCAGGGACTATGAGCGCGCCGCGCAGGTGCAGCGGCAATTCGCGCTGTTCCCGGCAAAATGGATGCATCGCGGGCTTGCACCGGTGATGAAGGCGGCAATGAATCAAATCGGCATCCCGGTCGGCGCGCCTTATCCGCCCTATGCGGCGCTTACGCGCGAAGAGATGGACGAGCTTGCCGCATGCCTGAAGACCACCGTGCTGACGCGGCGTCAGCTTGTGGTGGCGGCTGAGTAGGCCCAAGACCCCCCCTTCCCCGGCATTACTAGCCTCGGAATTTGTTGCTGCGGGGAAAGCCCTTCGGCGCCAATCTGCCGGCGTCGGCGCGATTGCCGCGCCAATCGGCAAGCTCCTTGAGCGTCAAGGAGAAGGCGCGACCGGCCGCATCCGTCCATGAGAGCCCTTCCTGAGCCTTGAAAGTCTTGATGTCGCTCAACCCGCCATCCTTGTAGCGTTGCAGCCGCACACCGCGCCCGCGAGACATTTCGGGTACCTGGTCGATTGGAAAGATGACCAGCTTGCGGTTTTCGCCGATTGTTGCGACGAGCTCGCCCTCAACCACGGCGAGGGCCCGCGCCCCGTCGGGCGGCGCCACATTGAGCACCTGCTTGCCTTTGCGGGTGTTGGCGACGCATTCGTCCTCCGACACCACGAAGCCGCGGCCGTGCGCACTTGCAAGAAGCAGCTTGCGCGCGCCTTGATAGGAAAAGACGCGCACGAGATCTGCTTCCTGCTCCAGGTCAATGAACAGACGGATCGGCTCCCCGTGTCCGCGACCGCCGGGAAGCTTCGCCGCTTCCAAGGTGTAGAAGCGGCCGTTGGTGGCCAGCACCAGGCACTTCGAGGTCGTTTCCGCCTGAAAAGCAAACTTCAGACCGTCATCGGCCTTGAATGCAATGCCGGAGAGGTCCGTGACGATGCCGCGCAGCGCGCGAATCCAGCCCTTGTCCGAAACCACCACGGTGATCGGCTCGCGCTCGACCAGCGCCTGCTCGATCGCGGATTCGTCGTGCTCGGGCGCCTCGGAGAAGCTCGTACGGCGTTTGCCGAGCGCGGTCTTGGGCCCGACCTTCGCGCGCACTTGCCTGATCTCGTCCGCAATCCTGCTCCACTGCTCCTTGTCGGAAGCGAGCAGGTCTTTCAGGGCCTTGCGTTCTGCGCGTAGCTCCTTGTCTTCCTGCCTGATCTGCATTTCCTCGAGCTTGCGCAGGTTGCGCAGGCGCATGTTGAGCACCGCGTCGGTCTGCACCTCGGACAGCTTGAAGGCTTTCATCAAAACCGGCTTCGGCTCGTCCTCGCTGCGAATGATCCTGATCACCCGGTCGAGGTTGAGATAGACGACGAGATAGCCGCCGAGCACTTCAAGGCGATGCTCGATCTGGTTGAGGCGGAACTTCGAGCGCCGCTGCAATACTTCGCGGCGGTGAGCGAGCCATTCCGTCAGCGCTTCGGCGAGGCCGACGACCTTGGGAACGCGGCCCCTCACCAGCACGTTCATGTTGAGGGGAATGCGGCTCTCGAGCTCGGTGAGCTTGAACAGCGATTCCATCAGCAGCGCGGCGTCGACGGTACGCGAGCGGGGCTCGATCACGAGCCTGATGTCCTCTGCGGATTCGTCACGCGCATCGGCCACCAGCGGCAGCTTCTTCTCGTTGATCAGCTCGGCGAGCCGCTCAACGAGCCGTCCCTTCTGCACCAGCCACGGGACCTCGGTCACGACGATGAGATAGGTTCCCCGGCCGGTATCTTCCTTGTGCCACCGCGCCCGCACCCGAAAGGACCCGCGCCCGGTGGTATAGGCCTCGGCGATCAGCTCGGGCGGGTCGACGATCACGCCGCCGGTGGGAAAGTCGGGGCCCGGGACGTATTTGAGAAGCGTACGGCTTCTGGCATTGGGCGTCGCGATGAGGTGGAGGGCCGCGTCGCAAAGCTCGGCCGCGTTATGCGGCGGTATCGAGGTCGCCATTCCCACGGCGATGCCCTGCGAACCATTCGCCAGCAGATTGGGGAATGCGCCGGGCAGAACGACCGGCTCGTTCTCCGAGCCGTCATAGGTCGGCTTGAAGTCGATTGCGTCCTCGTCGATGCCGTCCAGCAGGAGATGCGCAATCTCGGTCAGGCGGGCCTCGGTGTAGCGCATGGCGGCCGGATTGTCGCCGTCCACATTTCCGAAGTTACCCTGCCCGTCGATCAGCGGATAGCGCTGGGCAAAATCCTGCGCCAGCCGTACCAGCGCATCGTATACCGCCTGGTCGCCGTGCGGATGGAACTTGCCGATCACGTCGCCCACGACCCGCGCACATTTCTTGAAGGCGGCGCCCGGATCAAGGCGCAACTGCTGCATGGCATACAAGAGCCGCCGATGCACCGGCTTGAGCCCGTCGCGGGCGTCCGGCAGGGCACGATTGACGATGGTCGAGAGCGCATAGGCAAGATAGCGCTCTTCGAGCGCTTCATGCAGCGCGATCTCTTCCGCGCCCTCATTTCGGGAGGGAATCAGTTGCTTGACCATGATGAGGGCTTAATGCCGGGCGTTTTCCCGAACAAGTCTCATGATGAGGGAGCGAGCGCGGATCTGCCGCGAAACTTCGCAGCCTATCGGCTCGGACCCCTCGACAGCGAGCCCGTCAGGCCACGTTTTTCTCGGCGTTCCGGATCGCGGCAATGAAGCTCGAACGCGCATCGCCAAGCTTGAGCCCGCGCGGCTCGAGCACGTGACGCGCGAGAAAAAAGCCGGTGAGCGAAAACCCGGCGATGATGTCGTCGCAGGATGCCTGATCCTGACATGGCTGCAGGAGAAATTGCGGCAGGGTCAATAGCCTGTCCTTCCAGGGCTCGCCCGCCTGCCGCGACACAGCCCGTCCCGATTTTGGCGAGACATAGGCCAGATCAGATTCCGCTCCGCTTGCCGCGCAGCTTGCCAGATCGAGCCCGAAGCCCAGCTCGGTCAGAAGCTGCAGCTCGAAGCGCGCCAAGCCTGCTCCCGCACGCCGCGAATCGGGCAGCACATCGAGCAGATCCGCAAGCGCGGCGTGAACGTGTGGATAGGGATCGCGTTCCGGCAGCAGGCGGCAGAGCACGGCGAGATGCGTTACCCCGTAAAGCGCGTGCGGGATCGCAAGCAACGAGGCTGCGCGCGCGTCAAGACCCTCGATTGTGTAATAGCCGAGATGCTCGTCCAGGCGCGCCTGCCACAGCGCACTCACGCGATTGCCGGGTTGCAGCACCGGCCGCAGCCGCGCGCCGGTCCCGCCCCGCACCAACCCCAGATGGCGGCCGTGCTCGCGGGTCATCAGCTCCAGGATGGCATTGGTTTCCCCAAGCCGCTTGCTTGCGAGAACAATACCCTCATCGGCCCATCGCATTCTCTATTCCCTGGGAAATTCCAGTCCCATGGCACGATAGTGATCGCGGTCTTCGCTCCAGCGTTCCCGCACCTTGACGAACAGAAACAGGTGCACGGGAGCCTCAATCATGTCGGCAATCTCGCGCCGCGCATCTGCTCCGATGGCCTTGATGCTCCGGCCGCCCTTTCCGAGCACGATCTTTCGCTGACTGTCGCGCTCAACATAAATCGTCTGCTCGATCCGGATGGAGCCGTCCCCGAGCTTTCGCCATTGCTCGGTCTCGACCATGGACTGATATGGCAATTCCTGATGAAGGCGCAAATAGAGCTTCTCGCGGGTAATCTCGGCAGCGAGCTGGCGCAGCGGCGCATCGGTAATCTGATCCGGCGGATAATGCCAAGGTCCCTCGGGCACATGTTCGGCGAGCCAGCTTTTGACGTCGGGCACGCCATTACCGGTGAGCGCGGAAACCATGAACGTGGCGGCGAACTCCATGCGGTCATTGGCGTGACGCGCAATTTCCAGCAACCGGGTCTTCTCCACCAGGTCGATCTTGTTGATCAGCAGAATCCGGGGGCGCCGGATAGCGGTAAGCTTGTCAAGCACGTCGCCTGTCTCGGCATCGACGCCGCGCGACGCCTCCACCATCATTCCGACCACATCGGCATCGGCAGCGCCGGCCCAGGCGCTGGTCACCATGGCGCGATCAAGCCGGCGCCTGGGAGCAAAGATACCCGGTGTATCGACGAAAATGAGCTGCGCACTCCCGGCGGTCGCAATGCCGCGCAACAGCGAGCGCGTCGTCTGCACCTTGTGCGAGACAATGGCGACCTTGCTGCCGACGAGCGCGTTCACCAGTGTGGATTTGCCGACATTGGGGGCGCCGATCAGCGCAATGAAGCCGCAGCGGCGTGCGCTTTCCTTGCCGGCGCGACCCGGCCTTGGGTCCTGCGGGCACGCAGGGCCGACAAGGCTGCCGCCAGGCATCGGAATGGAGGTGCTCGACTCGGGCCTAGCGGGCGCCTTCTCTTCGCGACGAGACCGCCTAGCGTCAGCCATCGAGTCGATCCAGCCGGATGCCGGCGTGGCTGAGCATCGCTGCTGCGGCGGCCTGCTCGGCGGCGCGCTTCGAGCGGCCGAACCCCTCGGCGGGGGTGAGGTCGGGAAGCTCGACCATGACGCGGAACTCCGGGTCATGATCGGGACCGGTACGCTCGACCTCGCGGTAGGCGGGTGTCGGCAGGCCGCGCGCCTGCGCCCATTCCTGCAATGCCGTCTTCGAGTCGCGCAGCGGGCGTGCCGGCGTTCGCATGCGCGCGCTCCAAAGGCGCTCGATGAGGGCGGACGCCGCAGGATAGCCGCCATCCACAAAGATCGCTCCGATCAGCGCCTCGCAAACGTCGGCGAGGATGGCGGTTCTGCTGCGCCCGCCGGCGTTCGCTTCCGACGCCCCGAGCCTGATCGCCTCACCAAGCTCGATCGCGCGCGCCACGTCTGCACAAGCCTCCTTGCGCACGAGATCCGCCAGCCGGCGCGACATTTCCCCTTCGTCGGCCTTCGGAAAAGCACGGAACAGCATGTCGGAAACGACAAGACCGAGGACATGATCGCCCAGAAACTCCAAGCGCTGGTAGGAGCCGGCTCGATTGCGTACGCCGCTCAGCGCAGAAATGTGCGTAAGCGCCTGCTCGAGCAGCGCCGGGTCACGGAAGCGGTACCCGATAAGCTCTTCAAACGGGATGCTCCCGCTCCGCCGCCCCGTGTCGTTTGCCGCAGAGGGACGGTTGCGAACAGCCCGTGTCGAACCGGCGGGCTTTTCGCCGATGGCGGGATTGAATGGTTGCTCAGGCTGCGGTTCTTCTTTTCGCCTGCGACTCATCGGACAATCGTAAACAGCCGGCTCCATCGAACCGACCATGGCCAGCGCCAAACCATCCAAGCGTGCTCATCTTCGCGAATCGAGAAAAAAATGACTTGCGCGC
>Ga0306920_100002048_pt1 | contig 25265 bp, 30 predicted proteins | sample flu12Cox44000170_FD_204666 | JGI IMG/M metagenome (GOLD analysis project Ga0306920, IMG submission 204666) | Lab enrichment of tropical soil microbial communities from Luquillo Experimental Forest, Puerto Rico - flux4day.12C.oxic.44.000.170 (v2)... | ecosystem: Environmental > Terrestrial >...
GATTCGGTGGTCTTCGAGCAGTTGGTGGATGCGCTGCCCCCAGTCGCAGGGCAGCGCGGCAGACCTCGTCGCTGGCCCGACAAACTGCATGCCGACAAGGGCTACGACTACAGGCGTTGCCACGACCACCTGCGGCTGCGTGGCATCAAGGATCGAATCGCTCGCAAAGGCATCGACCGCAATGATCGTCTGGGCCGGCATCGCTGGGTCGTCGAACGAACCCACGCCTGGCTGGCCGCCTTCGGCAAGCTGCGGGTGCGATTTGAGCGACGCATCGACTCTCATCTGGCGTTGCTGTCCTTGGCCTGCAGCATCATCTGCCTGCGCACGCTGATACGGTTTTGTTAGCCGCTCTTAAGGTCAGCCCAGCCAACCCCGCGCCCCGATCGCGCGCAGCAGCTTGTCCCGCCCGCCCTGGACGATGATCAGGCCCGTGCGAAGCCTGCGCGTCCTGGCGTTGCCCAGCGACAGCCACAGCACCGGCGTCGCGCCGATGGCGGCCGCATTACGCATCGTCTGCGCGACCGGGTCGGAGCGAAGCGGCTTGCCGTGGCCGTTGAGGAAGTACGGCTCGCCCAAGCCCATCATGCGGTGGCGGACCGTGATCGCTTTGAGCGTCTTGTGCTCGATCGCGTACTTCGCCACCCCGCCCGGCGCCTCGAGGTAGAAGTCGACGTCCCCGCCGGCGACGCTCATGCGCCCCGACTGAAACCCCCAGCCAGCGGGCAGATCGTGCGCGCGCAGCGCCTGGCTCTCGACGGCCTTGCCGCGCCAGCGAAAGTAGCCCTTGCGCAGCTTGAACAGGGCGAACCAGCCGACGGCCAGCGCGCCAAGTCCGACCCGCACATCCTGGCGCGTCCAGGCCAGCCAGAACAGGATCGCGGTGATCAGCATCGCCGCCCAGCCCGCCTTGAAGTCGCCCGCCCAGGGCCTGAATGCTGCGTGCCTTCCCATGGCCATCCTCACGCTGCGATGGCCGTCAGCGCGGCCGGAAATTCGTCATGCAGGACGCCATCAAGCATCCGCCCGGCGTCCTTCTTCGTACTCCTGACCATCGCGCCGGCGGCGTCAGGCGACCAGGCACCCCACTGCTTGAAGAGGTACGGCACGCCCGCGCGCAGGCACTGATCGCGAAGCGACCTCGGCCAGGCCGGTTGCATCGGCCGCGCGTTCCGGCCTGACTCGCCGCCGTTGATGACCCAGCTCAGCCCGGGCAGGTGCTCCGTCGACGCCGAGCCGGCAACCTGGCCGCCGCGCAGCGCGTCGAACAGGCCTTCGGACGTCTGGACGTGCTCGAGGTCGACGTGCCCGAGCTGCGGCTCCACCGACACGAACGTGAACAGCGGATGCAGCTGGAGGGCCGCGCGCGCCAGCTTGAGCAGTTCCCGGTCAGCCGTCGGCTGCAAGCCGGCCGTGGTGCCGAGCGCAGCATTCGACGGCCAGCCGCCGGCGAGCTCGGCAAGTTCGACGACGTTGCCGATCCGCTTGGTGAGCATGAGCCAGATCAGGTTCGGCGTGGCGCGCACCAGGTCGAGCAGGTCCAGGCGCCACTGCAGCGGCACCGCGTTGTCGGCCCAGTCGCTCAGGCTGTGCGCGAAGACGGTTTGGCGCCGCCCGTGCTCGGCGAAGAAGCGCTCGTGCGCGCGATCCCAAGCCAACGGCTTGGCCCAGTTCCCGGGCGCCGTGCGTGACCGCGGCTCTCCCGGCCCCCACTTGGCGCGGTGCCGGCGATGGTCCCACTCGGCTTCGGCGTAGCAACCGTCGCACTCCGGGCCGGCCTTCTGGCACCCGATCCAGCCGTTGAAGGTGCTGTGCGTCCATTCGACCGCGCTCTGCTCGCTCATGCTGCCCACCCCGCCATCCCGCCGAACTGCTCAAACCCCGCGGCCTCGCGGAACCGGTTGGCGGCCCCCAGGCAATACTCGCCCATGTACTCGGTGGTCAGCCAGGCGCGGCCCCCAAGTTCCGCGGCCTTGGCGGTGGTTCCCCACCCTGCGCAGGGGTCGACGACAAGCTGCCCTCGCTCGGTCAGGTACTCGACGTAGAACTGCGCCAGCTTCAGCGGCATGGTCGCTGCGTGCACCGGGAGGGACTGCGCAATGGCGAGCTTTCGCGCGCGCTCCTTGTCGACGCAGTTGTGCGGCATGATTCGTACGTTCTTCGGGATGCGGCCGGCCGTCTCACGACCGAAGCTACCCGGGTATTGACGATACGCGCCGTCGCCGTTCGTCCTTGCGCGCTTGGCCCCGCCGCCGCGCACGAAGGCTAAGTGCTTCTCGGTGTGCGGCTCCAGCACGCGCTGGTTCTTGGCCATCCAGATCGCGGGGTCGGCGCAGAAGACGTAGACCGGCTCCCAGGCGACGTTGAGGTGCTGCTGGGTCAGACTAGCCCACTGTATGGGCCCCGGGGGCTTCGCAAAATTAACCCAGGGGTCGAGCGCCATCTTCCAGAGGCCCAGGTTGTCCTTGAGCGCGACCACCAGGCGCTCCAGGTAGTCGGAGCGCGCCGGCGATCCCGGCTCGAAGATGTCGTTCGAAAGGTTCAGGCAGATGCTTCCGCCGGGCATCAGGTTCTTGGCGATCGGCTCAAGCAGCCGGACCGTCCAGTCGACGTATTGGTGGGCGGCTGGATTGCCGTACGCGCGCGGACGCGCCAGCGGGTAGGGCAAGCTACTGAGGCAAAGCGCGATGGGCGTGTCGATGTGCGGGTAGACGTCGCGAGCGTCGGCCCAGAGCGCGACGCCAAGATCCGTGCTGAAGGCAACGAGCACGCGGCCCGGTTGTGCTGGCGTCAGCTTGCGACGCCCCTTGGGCGTGATCCGCCAGTAGCCGCGGCCGCGCGTCTCATCGCGCTCGAGCAGGCCCATCAGGCGCAAGTCCTGCTGCCAGAATCTCACGCGGCGCTTGAGCTGGCTGTGCGAGCTGTCCGGTGCCGACGCGATCCGCTCATCCCACGCAGACTGAGGGATGTTCGCGCGGTCGCTGAGGTCGCGATACAGCGCCTGGTTGCTGATCGCGCCGCTCGAGGCCGCGTACGACTCCAGGAGGTGGTCGAACAGGTCTTGCTGCTGCTGCGCGCCGATCACTGACCATCCTCCGACGTCGAGGCCTGGCCGTTGCTGCCCGGGCCCGCGTGCAGCTTGCGCAGCGCGGCGCTGATGGGCTCGCCGAGCAGGATGCCGTGTCGCAGGCAAAGCTGCTTGAACAGGTAGCGGTTCGTCTCGATCGATTCCGACTCCGGATCGACGACGCCGGCCAGGCCGCCGCCGGCGGCGACATCGCGCGGCGCCTCGCTGGCGGGCCGTTGACCAGGGTCAACCATCGCATCGAGGATCTCGGTGAGCATCGACGTCGCCTCGAAGCCCGCGGCCTTGATGTCGGTGACGCGCTCCTCGTCCAGATCCTGCCAGCGCTCGATCTTCTCGTCGTAGCGGCGCCGTAACACCGCCAGAATCGCGTCGCGCTGCGTGCGCGTGATTCGCTCAGACACTCTCGTCCTCCGTCATGTCGCCATCGAACAGCCTGCCGCGGCCGCCGTCGCCGGGGAAGGGACAGGCCGGTTCATTGGGCACCGCGCGGCGCGCGTTCAGCTTGGCTCGGCGCAGCGCGGTGTCGACGCGGTGGCGGTTGCTGCGCAGCTGCTCGACCCGAAGCGGTTCAGCGACGATGCCCAGACGGCCCAGGTCGATGCGCCCGACGGCTGCGTGCAGCCAGTTGCGAACCGACTGATCGGTCACCTGGTGCTCGTGCGCGAGATCGGCGATCTCCCGGCCATGGACGATTTCGCAGGCGACGTCGATGCTGCGTTCGAGGTTCGCTTCGCCACGGCGGCTGCTGCGCAAAGCGCCCGGCCTGCGCGCGCGTGCTGCGGAACGCCGGGGCTGCCTGGCGGCGCCGGCCTGGCCAGCGGCGTCGACGCCTTCACCCTCGCCCGGGTCGACGTCTTCGGCCGGGCGTGATGCCTTCAGCAGTTCGCCGAGCGCTTCGGCGCTCATCGTCGGCGCCGCGGCGACGCCACAGTACTCGTCCAGCGAGCCGTGCCGCGTGGTTACGTAGCCGATCTTCGTCTGGACGAGCTCGTAGCTCAGCGCCGGCCCGAAGCACAGGAAGTGCCCGTTGGGCAGCATTCGCAGGGTCTGGCGGGCGTCCGCCAGGCGCATGCCCAGGCTCTTCGCAACGCCAACGATATCGATCTCGAGACTTGTGACGCCGATTAGGCTGTTCTCCAGGAACCCCGCAACACCCTTGTCCAGCTCGGACAGTCGCTGAATCGCGGCCACAACGCACATGCCGCGCTTGCGCCCGCGGCGCGCCAGGTCGCCCATCGGCCGCTTGCTCGCCGCCTTCTCCTTCTGCGGCGCCAGCAGTTGAGCCTCGTCGAACACGACGATCACGTGGTGCCACGTTTCGGGCGGCATGCGCAGCAGCTCGCGGCAGAAGTCCGCAACGAACCGCTGCATCTCCTCGACACCATCGAACTCCGCCAGCGAGAGGATCGTCGAGCGCCCCGACGAGTAGATGGCCCGCGCCGCGGCGGCGCCGGCGTGCGCGTAGATCGGGTTGGTCGCGCAGCCCGGCCGGCACACCGTGAAGCCGAACGCGTCAGCAAGGGTGACGAGTTCCCCCTCGGGGTCGACCACGATCATGTGGACCTTGCCGTAGGCCTGCTCGGTGAACCGGCGCAGCGCCCACGACTTGCCGCCGCCGGAGCCAGCTTGGATCACCATGCGCGTCTTGAGCAACCGCGCCAGGTCGATCTCGGTGGGGCCGTGGGCCGAGTGCCCGATCTCGATCATCGGCCGCTCGTTGGGGATCTCGATGCCCGGCGCCTCGTCGTTGGCCGCTGCGGCGGCGGTCGCGTCGACCATCGCGAGCAGCGGGTCGGGTTCCGATACGGCAGGAATCGTCGCGGTGTTGTCCATGGTGCCTGTTGGTGGTCTGTGCAAAAAAGACTACGCCCCAGGTCTGCATGCGCAAGCTGGGGCGTGACGTGCGCAGCATTCAGCAACGGCGCCGAAGCGCGACGGGTACCCGGTCTTGTTGGCGATCAGCGCGCGTCGAGCGCCGCGGCGATGGTCGGATGCGCGTTCGCGCTGCCATGGCAGTCGACGCTCGACACCAGCCAGCCGGTGGTCCAGGGAGGCGCATCGGACGGCATGGGCGGCTCGCTGCCTGCGTAGCTCACCCGCGCTGCGCATCGGCGCCCGTGATCGGCGACAACGATCGTGCGTTCGCGCCCATCGAGCGAGGCGCCCGGGGAACCGGCGCCCCAGCTCGCAAGCGCCGTCGAGCCGGCAACCGAGTCCATGCCGGTCGCGCCGTCGGCGCGCCCCGCGGCGGCCGGGCTCGCCGACACAGCCAGCGCGGTGACCATCATCGTCGCGGCAAGCAGGCCAACCAGGCCGCTGGCGCCTATGACGATGTTGTCCCACGACGGTGACTGCATCGACTCTCTCCCAGCGCGCTTACTGGCAGAACAGCATGGCCGGGACGCGGTACGGCGTGGGCGCGCCGTCGAAGTAGATCGTCCAGCGGGCGCCGGGTGCTTCTTTCGCCGCCCACATGCCCGGCGGCGTCTTGTCCTCGGGAACGAGGATGATCTCGGGGTTCGTCCCGGCGCGGCAACGGGGCTTGAGCACGAAGTCGCCCGGGCCGACGCGAAGGTTCACGGGCGCACCGTCGATAGGGCGCCGGAATGCCTGCAGCTGCGGTGACATCGCCGGCGTGGCCCCCTCCGCGGGCTGGGCCGCGCTCGCGCCGAAGGTTGCGGTCAGCGCCAGGGCGCCGAGCGAGATCAACAGGTGGGTGCGATTCTTCATCTTCGAATCCAAGTTGGTGGGCAAGGGGATAGGTGAACCTGGGTCAACGGGCGTGCGGCGGCCAGGCGTGCATGAGGTCGATGGCCGCCGGCGAGACGCCCGCAGCCACCAGTTCCTCGCTGGTGGCCAGGCCGCTCGCCAGCGCGCCATGCAAGAGCGCGGCGATCAGCTCGTCGCGGCGCCGGCACGCGCCGACCGCCTCGGCGAAGACCAGGCGCAGGTGCTGATCCCAAGGCACGCCGTCCGGGCGAACCTGGCCCGCATGGAGCCGCGTTGCGAGGTGGAAGGCCGCCAGGATCGGCATCGGTTCGACGCGATCACCGGACGCCGCCGCACCCAACGACAGCGACCGCCCAACGCCCGAGCTCGCGCGGAGCACGGGCGACGGTTGCAAGCTGGGGCGGGCGATCCGTGCTGCCGGCGTCGCCTCATGGGCGCCGCACCCGGGTTCCAGTCCGGGGGCGAGGTGACGCGTGGCCGCAGGGGCCGTCCGACCTTGGCCGGGGTCGATGAAGCTCGGGTTGAAGCTCATGCGGCTGGATCATAGGGAGCGTTTTTTGAGGGCCCGAGAGACGCACTTTTGCGCCAGCGACCCACCTCCGACAGGCCATATTTCCCGCACGAGGTGCGTCTCTCAGTCGCAGCGCCGGCACCTCCTAGACTTCAGATTCCGTGCCTACCGACGTCTGACCTTCCGTCAGATTCCGATCACCTATGAACGAATCGCGAAAGTGGCTCAGCGCACAAGACGACCATCGCGCGCCCACAGTAATCACAGACGAGATCACGGTGTCCATCCTGAAGCTGCGCGATCAACGGCTGACGCAGGGCGCCATCGCCGCGCAGCTGGACCTCCCCCTCGGCCCTGTCAGCCAGGTGCTGCGCGCCGCGCGGCGCAACCGGCGCCCGAAGGGCACTTACGACCCGGACGTCATGGACGCCGTCCTGAAGCTCCACAAGGAGAACCTCAAGCTGGCGGACATCGGCGCCAAGCTCGGCTTCTCTCCGACGAAGGCCCACAAGATCCTGCTGAGCGCCAAGGCGGCGGCGCGGCGCGCAGATCAGGCGCTGGCCGCAGCCGCATAGGCGCAAAAAAGTGCGTCTCTCGGCCCCCCCGTTTTGCATCCCATAGAATCGCCCTCGAAGTTGAGCTTCCATGCACGCTTCCCTGCATTTCCTCCCTGTGCAGGTGTCGCGTCCCGCCCTGGGATGACGGCATTGCAGCCCCGGCGCCGAGCGTCGGGGCTTTTTCTTGTCCAATCACGCTGCGGCGCACGCCGCCAACCAGGAGCCTCTCGATGCGATATCTCGTCCTGACCGTCGCCCTCGTCTCCGCGGCCCTGGTGCAGCATCCGTCGCTCTGGGTCATCGCCGCCATCTACGCTGCGCTCGCCTACTCGTTTTTGTGGCCGAGCGTCCAGGCGCATCCGGCCGTGCGCACGCGCCGCGCCGTCCAGCGCGAATCGTGGATGTCTGCCGAGGGCTGGACGACCGCCTTGCGGGCTGCGGTGGAAGATCCGCATGCTGAACAGGCCTCGGCTCGCGATGCGCGGAGCCTGGTCGTCTACGCCAGCGCGGCCCTCATCGGGTTGGTCAGCGCGTTGATCTGGGGTGGGACCGCGACCGACTACCTGGCGCGCTTGGGCCCCGTCTGGGCAGGCATGCCGATCACCAGCAGCGCCAGCAGCGACCAGGCATGGGCCCAGTGGATCTTGGGGCGCGTGCTGGCCTTCGCTGCCGGCGCGCTCTGCGGCGTGGTTTCCTCGATCGCCTTCTCGCTGGCGGTCGGGCACTTCTCGTCGAACTCCCAGCGCAAGGCCTGAAGCAGCCCGCACGTGCAGAAGCGCGTTCCGGCCCAGGCCTAGATGAATGGGTCGAGTGGCTGCTCGCCAGGGATGAACATCTCGCCGCCCGGCATCATCTGAACCCTGACACCCGCCAGGCGCAGCCGGGCAATGAGCCGCGTGATGTTGCGATCGGCCCGCTGCAAGTCATCGCACTCCGCGGGGGCGAGGATCCACGTCTGCTGGTACAGCGTCGGATGGCTCAGCCGGTGGTCCTCGATGGCCTCGTAGCCCGTGAGCGTGATCACGCCCTTCCAGCCCAGCAGCACGACATCGCGTAGCGGCGGAATCGGCTCGCCGCCCTGCCCGGCCACCGCCTCTAGCCTCGCGGTGCGCACGATGCGTCGGAGGCTTTCGTCGCGGGCCTCTTCGACGTGCAGCGATCCCCGCGTCAGCGCGTGCGTTCCGGCAGCGCCGATTGGACGGCCCTCGCTGCGGGCGCGGCGGAGATTGAATTGCATGCTGAAGCTGTATAAAACCTCAGCATAGCATGGTCGCCAAAAGCAAACGGCCCGCACGAAGCGGGCCGCCTTGCGTGGTGATTGCCGCCGGCGGGATCAGCTCGCCGGCGTCGTGAACTTCCAGGTCTTGGTGATCGGCGTGCCGCCAGCCATACCCTGGAAGTTGACGGTGTACGTCGTGTTCGTCAGCAGCACGGCGTTCGGCGTGGCGACCGCCCAGTTCTGGAACGACGTCGACGTGAGCGCGTCGGCGTTCAGCGTCGTCGCGACCGTCTGGCCCGAAGGGTCCGTGATCGTGAACGACGTCACGGTCAGCGTCAGTTGGGAATCGACCGTCACGCTCGGGGCGTAGCCGTGGCCATGGGAGTCGTCGGTCGACGTCACCGTGCTGCCATCGGCCGGGAAGATGCCGACCCAGCCTTGCGGCGGCGTCCCCATGCCGGTGGTCGCATAGGCGTAGCTCTCGGCGCCCGTCGCGATGTAGCAGTCGTAGGCGAAGATCGTGCCGGCCGAGTTCCAGGCCACCGAATCGAAGCCGAAGCCGACGTCGCGGAAGCGCGGATCGAGCAGCAGTTCGCGGTGCCCCGGACTGGCGAGCAGCGTGTTGATGCACTGCGTTCCCGCTTCCGTCGTCCAGGCGCCGAACGCGGCGGACTCCGCAACGTTCCTGGACGGATAGCCGAAATGCACCGCCCGGTCTGCTGGCAGGTAGCCCGTGTAGCCGGGCAGGGTCGACAGTTGGACGTGCCCCGTCTCGTTGCCGTCGGGTTGCAGCGCGGCGAGCGCGGACGAGTCGAAGTCCTTGCCCCCCATCGCGCTGGCGACGGTGTAGTTCGCTTCGATGTAGTTGGCCTGGTTCTGCGCCTCGGAGTCGAGCGCAGCGTTCTGCGCGACCGTGCCGAAGCCGCCTTGCAGGCGAGCGGCGTTCAGCGCGGTGTAGGCGATCTGCTGGTGGCTGCCCGCCGTGTAGGTGGTCGGCTGCACGGTCGAGGACAGGTCGCCCGGGCTCGGCGTCGGAGCGGGCGTGGGGGCCGGGGTGGGCGCCGGCGTCGGGGCGGGCGTGGGGGCGGAACCGCCGCCACCGCCGCCGCACGCGGCCAGCGCGGCGGTCAGGGCGAAGGCGGCCATCAGTTGACCCAGTTGTGCGGCCTTGCGGGCGCTCGTCGTCGTGTTCATTTCTCGAAACTCTCCGTAGTGATGTGGTTCACGTACTAGGCTACCGGTGGTCGCCACATGCGCAAGCCCCTGCCCTGCATCCTTCCGAACGCGGAACGTGGCATCCGCGTCGACCTCTTTCCGGTGCAGATTCTGCCGAACATGCCGCGCGGGGCGACTTGCCGCACCAGCGTGGGCGCAACACCCCGACACGTGCATATCGGCGGGCCCAGGCTGCGGTTTAGCTGGCGCGGCCTGTACGGCAGAGGGTATCTCGGGGAGGACGAACGACGCTTCCTCATTCGCACAGGGCGGATCGGCTGTTCGACGCCGCTGTCCAGACCGGCTATCCTTGCGCGGCGAATCCTCGCTGGCGACGCCCCCGAGGTTCGACCACTTCCAGCCCCGACTACCTCACGATCACCGATGCCCACCGCCCTGACGGAATTCGCCCAGCACCTCGCATTGACCGACGGCGAGGTCGCCACGCTTCGCGCCCTGTTGTCCATGTCGCCGGTGGCCGCGCGCGGCGAGCCCACGCTGGTGCCGACGGCGGACCTGCACCGCGCGTTCTGGCCCGGGGGCTACGCCGGCGACGATATCGATGCGGCGATCGCCAAGCGCGTCGAGCCGCTCGTGCTGACGCAGCGCAAGATCAAGCGCGGCCTCTCAACCTGGAGCTTTCCCGTGCTGGACGAATTCGAGCTTCGCGCCGGCGCCCCCTTCTTGAACTTCAAGTTCAATCGCACGTTCTGCGAGGGCTTGCGCGGCCTGGTCGAGAGCCGGGGTCTGGAACTGTTCTGACGGCAGGCGCCAGCGCGGCCGGGAGGACGTCGGCGGCATCCTGACCGGCCCCGGCACCTGGCGCGACGCCGCCCAGCGGGGCGGCGTCGTTCTCGACGCGAATACGCGGCTAGTCCCGGCTCGACAGGAAGCCCAGCAGCTCGTACTCCAAGCCAGCCGGAGTCTGGCGGGGCGCGACCGTCTCGCCGGCGGAGTACCAAGACACGGGATCGGCCGTGTCCAAGATCAGCGCGGCGCCCCGGAGAGCGATGCCCAGGACTTGGCGGCGATCAGCCTTGGGCACAGCATCTGCGTTCATTCAGACGACAACGTCCGAGTTCAGATTCATGAGCGAATCGATCGTCGGGCCAGATCCGGAGTTCCAGCTGGCGGCCAGGTAGGGGCCCGCCTGGTAGCCCAGTTGGCCTGATTCCGACGTGTCAACTCGCGCGACGCGAGCGCCAGCAGCTTGCAACTGCTCAACGGCTGTCGCCACGTCCTTGCTGTTCGCCTGCAGAAGCAATGCCGCCGACTTGTGCGAGGCATCTGCGATGGCCGTCGCCAAGCCTGAAGCGGGTGGCGCGAGCGCTGCAAGGCGCTCTTGCCAGCCCTCGCTCGGGCTCCGAACGTTGTAGGACGCCCAGGTGGCGTGGCCGACCGCTTCTAGCGGCAGCTGCGGCGGCGGCAGATCGACGTGCTCACGACGCAGGAACACACGGTAGCCCATCCCGACCTCAGGCCTCTCCGCCCGCCCGATGGGATTGCCTGACGCCGTCGCAGCTACCGCCTGCCCTTTGATCGTCACCGACGTCTTTTGACCCCGCGACACGCTCGCCGCCTCGATCACCCCGCGCGCTTTCCGAATGGACATTCCCCATTGGCCGGCATCGGCCGTGTGCAGCACGAGCGCGACTCCGCCGTCGAGCGCCTGACTGATGAGCGCGCGGCTGTCGCTCATCACCGGCACTGCATCGACATTGAGCCATACGACGATCTCCGGGTCCATGCGCTTCAACTTCGAGACGATCTCATCGACACCGACATCGCCGGCGAGCACGCCCCCGTTGAACTGGAGGAAGCGGCCTTGCGCGTCGGCGACGGCAACCCGAGCGCCAGCGGCGCGCAACTGCGCCACTGCCGATTCGATCGCAGGTATCGGCGCGTCAAGCAGGAGCCCGCTCTGTTGGTGTGAGGCCTCCGCGATCAGTTCCGCGATCGCGATGTCGCCAGGCGCCATCGCCGCGAGGCGATCCTCCCAACCCAGGGTCTCGTTGAAGCCGACCGCAGGAGGTTCGTCCTGGCCGTTCACCAGCAAGCCCTTGGTAGTCGTCGCCTGGTCGTTGGCCGCCAGCAGATTGGCGTACCCGAGCAGCGCCGCGAACTGCTCCATGGCCTCGTTGATGTCCGCGGGCGGCCTCCAGCCTGGACCCGTGGTCTTCTTCAGGAGGTTGCGCGCACCGCGCTTGAGGTCGACGTTGTCGACGAAGAGGGTTTCGCCATCGCGGCGAGCTTGGACAGGCATCATCAGCTCCATCTGCGGTGCACGTCGAGCCAGGGCTCGTTCAACAGGGCGCGTGTCGAGCACCGCAGTCAAAGGATGAATGCGTGTGTCGGAAAAATCAGAGTGAGCTCGCCATCTCGGCCCGCTGGAACCACATCGCGTGGTCGCGCCCAACGGTGCTCTGGCGCAGAGCGTAACAGGTCGATTTCAGGTCGGCGACTAACGCACCTCACCGAAGCGGGTTCAGGGTTGTTCGCCGCCGTCGCCCGTATTGACCTTGCGCGCCAGCAGATAAGGATTGCTAATTACCAGCGACGGTTTCCGTGATCGATCGCCCGCTTGACCTGGTTCTTGACGAGCTGCGACAAGGGAGCGTTCGTCAGTTCCCAAGCTTCTTCGAGCGCCGGCCGCATCGCAGGGTAGTTGCCGATGATTTCCTGCACCCTCGCGTCGTCCAGCAGTTCACCTGCATTGAGCAACACGATCCCATGCAGTCGGAAGTGGCGAAGCACGTCGCTCGCCCCCTCCCCGATCCATTCCGGTCGACGACGCAACTCGTCCGTGAGACGGTGGTTCAGCCTGTCAATCTCTTCGTTGAGATGTTGGATCGTGCGCGCCGCGTCTTCCGCGGACAGGACGACTTGACCTTCGACGACCGGGATGCCTGACTGTTTGTTCACGTTGATTCCTTGGATTCTGGCCATCTCGCCCCACAAGCGAGGCAACGAAGGAGGTTCTGCAGTTGGACGCTCGCAGTGGCGTTCGCCGCGCGAGCACCCATATCCTTTCCGCTCTACGCGGATGCCTTGGCGATAGCCGCTCCCGCCTTGTAGGCCACGTAGATGGGCGATTCCTCGTCCCAGATGAACCGCTCGCCGTGAACACCGCGCCAGAAGGCCTCGCCGATGTTTTTGCGGCGGTTCTCCCTGCCGTCCGGCCTGAAAAGGTGGTTCCGACCAGCCACGTAGTCGGCCACCATGCCCTCGTACTGCTTTCGCCGCGCCGGCGTGCGAAAGGGGTTGCGTGCCATTTTGGCAACCGCGCTCCGGTGTTCGACCGCCGCTCGTGCTGTGACTTCCATGCAAACTCCCGCGTCCTCTTTCGCCGACGCGCGACGGATCTCTTCGCCGCGCTGACCAGCGCCCGAGTGTGGCATCTCACGCTCCACCCGCAAGCTCCGTCAGCGGCGCCAGCACCTCGGCCCGCAGCCGCCGGCCGGTTGCCAACATGGCATCCAGTCCGAGATCGAGAGAGGCGAGCAAGCCCAGGTTCGCGATACGCAGCGCCTGGGCCAAGTCGAGCGGGCTGCCCAGCAGCGCGTCGATGCCGGTGCCGGCGCCCAGCGCCAGCACGCGCGCATGCGATCCGAACTTCGCCTGTAGGGCCTCCCACATCCGACTCGCCCACTGGCCGAGCTCGTCGTGACCGTCGCGTCGATCGCGCGCCGCGGTCAGGTAGGCCAGCGCCAGCACGCGCCCGAGATCCTTGTTCGACCTCTTGAGGTCGGTGCCGGCGATGAGCGTGTCGCTGATCGCCGGATGGTGCAGCAGATTCGACAGCGCCATCATCTCCGGTCTGGCGATCCGCACGCCGTGCCGCGTGGGCAGGGGCCGCCATTCGGTGAGCGCCAGGTAGTCGAAGCTGCAAATGGCGAAGTCGCCGACGCTCGTACGCAAGCGTTTGATCTTTTTGCCGGGGCCGCCGGGCTCGTACTGCGGCGGTGCCGACAGCAGCTCCAGGAACCACTGTCCCGAAGCGCCGGCGGCTGCCGGTGGCCTCAGCCGCACCATGGGAAGGTCATCGTCGGCGTCGCCGGTGCCGCCCGGCGCACCCCAACGTGCGTCTTGCCGCTGTGTCCAGTCGGCCGCGAGCAGCCGCTCGGTCACTTCGACCGCTGCCGCCACAGCCTTGGCATGAGGGGAAAACAGCACGTCAACGTCCTTGGTGCGGATCGCCTTGGCGCCGTCGCCGGCAAAGAAGTGATACCCGGCGGCCAGGCTGCCGATGATGATGACGTCGCCGCGGGTGTCGGGCGGCAAGGCCTCGGCGACCTGCGCCAGCACTTCGCTGGGTGTGAGCAGGTCGGGGAAGTCGGTCTGGCTCATGGTTCAAATTCCTCGTTGATCTCCGCTTGGCGTCGGCGTTCGACCGCATGCACGAAGTCCTTGGCCTCGGCTTGCAGCCCGAGGTCCAGCAGATCCGCCAGGCAGTCCAGGACGGACGCCGCTCTAGGCTGGCCGGGCGGTGGACGCCGGCGCGCGATGTCGCGCGTCAAGTGGACGACCACCACTGCCTTGCCGTTCGGGTCATCGGTGCGGACCAGCGCCGCATCGAGCTGAGCGATGAAGCGCAGATCGCCGTCGTAGACGCTCAGATCGAGTCGCGGCGCGGCAGTGATGTCGAGTTCCGGGTCGTAGACCCACGCCCCCAGGACGCCGCTGAGGTCGACCGCGACCGCTTCGCCCTTGCCTTGCAATGACACCAGCCTCTTGGCCAGTTCTTGGGGAGATCGCGAAAGGCCGGAGGGATCGGCAAATCGCACAACCTTGCGGTCTTCCGTCTGGGCTTGCGCAAGTTGGCGCCACTTCTCCCACGGAAGGCCACGCGGCATGCCAAAGCCCTCGCCCTGGCCCGGCACGAGGACACCTGCGCGGAGCATGGCCGAGATAGCCAGCGCTACCGTCGGCTTGCTGGCCCCGGTCGCCCGCCCGAGTTCGCCAGCGCGCAATTCGGGTTTCCCGTCCATCCAGCCCTGGATCGCAGCTGCCTTGACCGCCTGCTGAGACACCCTGCCCCCCCCAGCGACTCCGCCGCCGCGCCTGCGCAGCGCTGCCCTCAGGACGGCCTTTTCCAGGCCCTGAATGGGCCCGGGAAGCTCGCCAAACAGCTTTCCCTGAGGAACCAGAAGGCCCCCCTCGACTTTGGGGCTATGCGGCGCCACGACGACCAAGAAGATGCGTCCGCCAAGCTTCGCACCCACAACGCCACGAAACAGCCCAATCTCGTCGCGCACCCGCTGTCCGGAAAATCTGGTGTCGACCAATACGCAGATGGCTCGTGTGGGCGTTGGCTCTGCCTGCAGGGCGTACGCCAGCGATAGCAGGGCCCCTCGCAGCTCGGCAGCGTTACTCGTGCGCTTGACCTCCAGAAGAAAATCGCCGTCTGGGGTGCTGATCCGGACGTCGCCGCCGCCACTCTCGGTAAAGTTCGTACTTTCCATCGAGTACGTACTTTACCGGCAAGGTACGTACTTGCCAAGTCTCGACGGGGAAGGAGGCAGTGCAGGCACGCCGGCGGCGGCGTGGATTGGCAAGTTGGAGCGTTGCTGGCAAACTCTCGACGCGTCTTGGCCGGGAGGCCAGACCCGCTGTCCGGATGTCGGCAGCACCACCGCTTGAGCGCGACGCTCCGGTGCCCGTAGGCGGCGTAATGCAGGCGCGGGGACTTTCCCACACGGAGTCCCCATGTCCAGCCAGTTACAACGCTCTCGAAATCGTGCTTTCCAACGCCAGGGTGGAAGGTGCTTCTACTGCGGCGTGATCATGCGCCGCCCGCCAAACGCACCCGCTGGCGGCCGGCTCCGCTGTACGGCAGAGCACCTCCTACCTCGAAGCGAAGGCGGAAGCGAGGCCTTCGACAACATCGTGGCCGCCTGTGCCCACTGCAATCGCACCCGCCACCTACGCAAGCGTCCGCCCGGCCACGACGACTATCGCCAGGACGTCCTGCGGCGCGTAGGACGCGGTGAATGGCACCCCCGATGGGTGTTCGAGCGAGGGCTCATCGGACCGCCTCGCAACTGAGTTCGGCCCGAACGCCGATAACGGCCCCCCAGCCGAGGTGAGTCAGTAATTGGCGACCACTGGGCGCGGCTTGAAGCAGGACGCGCGTCGTCGCCGAAGGTGCGTCTGTCAGGTGTCGCGGCAAAGGCCAGGACAATTCCGACAGCCTCCCGACCCGCCGCACCTTGCGCTTGCGGCCTGGCCTCGTAGTCTGCTCTTCAACCGGTGGCGCAGCGCCGATGTCGAGCGCGTACAGCGCTTCCCTTCCGCAACCAGCGGCTCAACCACCAACTGGATTCGAATGAACGACCGGATCGACCACACTGCCCTGGTTGTTGACGCCCACAACGACGCGGCGCCGCCCAACGTTGCCGACAGCGGCCAATCCCGGACCCGCGAGCGCAAGAAGGCCGGCGCCTCCGAAGCCCTCCGGCATCTGCCCAGGCTGCTGCAAGCGTGCTGCTGGTCCCAGGTCGAAGAGGCCAAATCGATCAGCCGGGAGGTTGCCGCAGCTCTCGAAGAAAGCCACCCCACTATCGCCGGACAGATCAAGAAGCGCGTCGGCGAAGACATGACGCCCAGGCGATCGGCCCCTCCGGAGCACCTGCTGGACTTCCGCGTCGCGCGGCACGGCCTGGAAGAGGTCATCTTGCCCGCGTTGCTCGAGTCCGAGTGCGCGGCGATCGTGCGCGAGCACCAGCGCGCCGACGAGCTGGCGAAGTTCAAGCTCGCGCCGCGGCACAAGGTGCTCCTGTACGGGCCGCCCGGCAACGGCAAGACGCTGCTCGCGGAGGCATTAGCCAAGGAACTGGACGTTCCTTTCCTGCCCGTGAAGTACGGCGGCCTGGTCGAGTCCTACCTGGGGCAGACCGGCAAGAACATGCAGCAGGTCTTCGACTACGCCGCGGGCGGAGCTTGCGTCGTCTTCATGGACGAGTTCGACGGCGTGGCGATCGACCGAGGCGACGCCCAGGACGTGGGCGAGATCCGTCGCGTGACGAACCAGCTCCTGCTGCAGATGGACCGGCTGCCGGCATCCTGCGTCTTCATCGCCGCGACCAATGCGGAGACCCTACTGGATCGCGCGGTGCATCGCCGCTTTGACTTCGTGATGGAACTTCCGGCCCCGACCATCGACCTGCGTCGGCGGTGCGCCAGCCGTGAGCTGGATCCTGAGTTGACGCCTGGGCGCGATCTGCGCGAGCGCATCGACACCGTGGCCGGCCTCGCCCTTCCGAACCTCTCCGCGCTGGTCAAGCTGTGCCAGCGCATTCGCCGAGACCTGGTGCTGAACGACGGCCAGGGCGTCGAAGCGATCATTGCGGTCGCCGTCGCGGCCTCTCGCGCGCCATCCTAATCGGCGCCCTCCCCAGCAGACTCGAAATCAGATCTTCGACGTGAGTTGAGATTCGATGCTCGTCCTACTTCGACTCATTAGGAGCTGGTAGCCCTGAAGGGCGAGCGTGGCACTCCCAGCATCCTTTCGATTGATCAACTTCATAGCTGCCAGATCGTCGAGCAAAGACTTCGGTGGACGTCCGACGCTGCCGGCGACTTGATAGAAGCTTTCGCAAGCCGTCGCCAGCTTCATACCCACTTCGATCGAACTTCTTCCGTCGAGCAACGCTGTGAGCAGGTCGTATCGCTCTTCGAGCGTGAATGAAGACGCGCCGCCCACTGGAGACTCGGCCCGATTGATGATCAATTCGTGAAGCAGGCGCTCTGCGTGCGACCGATCAACATCGCGTTGCTTGATTGGATCACCCAACGACAGCAGAACCGCCAGGTCGCGAAGACGGTCCTCCTCCCCAGCAGTGCGACGCTTCTTGGCCATTAGATGGCCACGTTCAGTGATCCACGTCGAGCGCCCTTCCTGCAGAAGCCGCTGGATGACCGCCGCGGTTGCCGCCGATGGCCTCCTGGCACTGCTGAGCATGGATGCCGATGCTTTGCGCGCTTCAAGCGAGGGGCGCACTCTCGCTACGAAACTGGCTACCGCATCTGCCTTGTTCAAACACGGATCACTGCGCACGATCAGTGATCTCTCCCGGCTCCACACGCCTACACAGACCACGCGGTCACCGGACTTATGGGCGATGGCGTCAAACGAAATGGACAGCCCGTCAATGTTGAGCCCAGGTAGTTTGCGGGCGACTTCGGCCTTCCAGTCGATGCGCTCAACGAGCTTGAGCTTCTCGACCTGACGCACGATCTCGTCGAACGCAGACGCCTTGTCAGCGCATTTGGCTGACTTGAGTATGTATCGTTGCCCGTCCTTGCCGGCCCAGCGAGCAGCGCAGACCACCATTCCGTCTGCATCCTTGTATGAAGCGATCTGAGGTCGATCAACGCCAAGGGCCGCAAGGCGGCTCAGGTCGAACTCGGTAGAGGCCGGCAACTTCGTTTGCTCCATGGAACGAACGCGTTCCAAGACACGAGCCTGCATGTCTTGGTACGCCTCCATCATCGTCGCCTGTGCATACGAACTCGTCGTATCGTTGGAATCCTCCTTCCAAACCGCTGTGCAGACGTACCGCGGGATCCCATGAGGAACGGTGTTGCGCATGATCACGCGCAGCGGGCGTTGTCCTGGCGACAGGCTCTGGGCGAGAAGCTTCTCCCAGGTACGAGGGGTCTCGTCCTGGCAGAACTCGAACAAATGACTCGCCTCGTCGAACGCGGCCCGGGCTGTCATTGCTCTGGAGCTTCTGAGAGATCCTGCCCACTCGTACCGTCCCCAACGCAAGACGCACTGGAAAGTTGGTGGATTCGCGGCGTGATCTACGATGAAGCTTGGGACGCTCGCCCTGATGAATCTACGGCCGACATTGACTTCGTCCTCCAATGATGAATCCAGCCACTCGCCAAGGTACTCGCTGCTTCTCGTCCAATGGGCTGGAATGCTGACCGCAATAGCCCCATTCGAGGATGTTGCCGGCGTGCCAGACCGAACACCCGAGTTCGGGAGCTCCCCGCTGGGCCTCCACGATGAACTTTCAGCTCGAGGAGTGTCAGTGCGGGGCAAACTCGCGTACACGCCGATCGAACTGCTGATTGACTTCGCCAACGCAGCGAAAAAGTCGACCGACTCCGACCCAATGACTGGCCGGCCGAGCGAGAGCAGCAGCACGCAACGCAAGGACGCGGAAAACTGTGCCAACGCCACTGTTCGGTCGGATTGCGGCAAAGTTGACGCCAAGTAGAAGATAGCTCCGGACAAGACGGCATCTTCGCTATCGTCGATGCCGAGCTCTCGCGCCACGTGGGAAGCCGTGGACAGCATCGTGACGATGACACCATCGGTTGGACGACAGTCTTCGTACCCGAAGCGACGCGCCGCCGACAAACATGCCGCCGTCAGGCGCTGATTCGTGGTGGTTGGGCTCTGCTGGGGAGGAGTATTCATTTGACGAGCCAAGAAACTCGGTCAGCTTGAACAGAATGGCCTACCTCGACTCAATTCGAGGGAGTAACGAATAGCCCGTTGACGGCGCGCCAGTCCGTCATCTGAGGACAGGGCATGAATCCGGCAAGCACTGGCTTGGCAGAGCCGCGGCCGCTGGTCAAATCAATCGTTCCGCCTAGTTGCGCAAATGTATATTTGGGGTGCCTGATTGAAACAGCCGCGAGGATGGCACCATTTTGCGTACGAGTCCAGCGGTGCGCGCGGGGCTGACTCGACGGATTCCGCACAAAGCGCCCAGGCACGGGTTGATCTCTTCGCTGTCGATGACACCTGAACAACGGTTTACGACACAGGACACCGGGCGGCCGTTAGCAGGCACGTCCCGCCGGCTTGCTCAAGGCCTGGGCGCGAACAGGATCTGCGCGAAGGCCGCTGTCCCGCGGCCGTCAGTCCTCGGTGACCACCAGGCGCAGCGGCCGCAGGTCGCCCATCGTCGGTACTAGGCCACCAATCACAGCACCGTCCTTGCCCAGCACCACGCTGTCGAACAGCGCCGCACTGGACAGCGCTGCGCGCAGCTCGCCGGCGCCGAAGTCCGTGCCGATCATGGGCGAGTAGATGCGGGCGCTCATCCCGTGCTCCTCGAGCACGCGCTCGGCCAGCCGGCGTCGCTGGCTGGCCTGGTGCCGCCGCCACGCGGCGATCATCTCCACGACCAGCATGGCCACCGCCACGCCCAGGAGGAAGCTGACGCCTGTCTCTTTCATCACGTGCCCTCGTTGCCGCTGCTCATTGTCCGAGTATCCGCTGGTGCGATGACCGCGCGAGGAATCTGACCGCCGGCCGGCGTCCTCAGCGGCGTGAGGCGTCCCGCTGCGCCTTCAGCGACCGCGACAGCTCGCTCATGCGTTGCTCCATGTCGCGGGCTCGCGGCTGGAGGTCGACCGCCGCGCTGCCGGCGACCGCATCGCCCTGGAGCAGCGCCTTGAAGATGGTGTCGCAGAGCTTGCCGATGGGCGTTTCGTGGGCGTCAGCCTCGGCGATCCCTTCCTTCCATCCGGAGGTGACGTCGGCGAGCGCGGCCGCGCCTTCGAGATCTCGCGGCAGCTGGTCGACGCGGATCTGCGCTTCCTGCAGCGCAGTGGCGTCGCGGTGCAGCGCGCGCAGCGTGTCGAGCGCCGAGAAGAACCGTAGATTGGTGTCGCGCAGCGCCAGTAGCCCGCGTGACTGGTCCGGCTTCGCACCACAGCGCACGCCGTACTCGTACAAGCGCGCGACGCCGAACATCTGATCGTGGACGATCTTGGGCGAGGCGGGATGGTCACCCGCAGACGCGGCCTCGCAGGCCAGGACGAGCGCCGCGGCGAGCGGCATCACGATGGTCTTGAGCATGTTCAATGGGATTCCGGTTGGCCGCCCACGGCAGCACGCCGTAGGATGGGCCCGTAGGCTACACCGATGCCAGACACCCGCCAGGAGACGCACCTCGCGGGCCAGGCCAGGGGTCAGAGCTTGTTGATCTGGGCCGTCGTCAACGGGCTCAAGCCCGTCGCCAGCAGGGCGTCCCGCTTGGCCGACTTTCCCGCCAGGGCCGCGGCGAGGAACTGGGCGGCGGCGTATCGTACCTGCTGCTGCGCCCGCTCGCGCCCCTTGTCAGCCGAGTACGGCGCCGTCCGATTGGGCGAGACGACGGGCATCGGCACGCGCGTCGCCACAGCGTCCAGCCCGGCCAGGTCCTGGCCGTGAATCGGAGCGGCGTAGGTGTCCGAGTCGTTCAGCGCGTCGTCGTCGAATTGCACGAACACCTGGTCGATGCGGCGCCAGCGGTCGCGAACGACGTAGAGCACGCTCGCCGGCGCGTAGTCGCCGCCTTCGGGTGGACGCCCCCTGTCCGATAGCGGTTGGCTCAGCCGCGCCAGGAACGTCTTGCGCGGCATTGCGCGGACTCGGACGGGCTCCTGCAGCAGCACATCGCAGACGTCCGTGGGCTCGATGGTGCTGCAGAACCCACCTGGCGAGCGCACCACGAGGCGGCCGTCAGGAAGTTGCCTCTGGAAGAACCACCACGGCAGGTCGGCCTCAGTGCGTCGCCACTGCTCGATGCGGAACTCGGCCAACACAGCGCGCGAATTGACCTGGACGCGATCCAGCGGGCGCAAGCCCATCACGGCTACGAGATTCACGCGGCAGACCTGACCGCCTCGCACTCCGCGGCCAATTCCGTACGCATCTTGAGAGTCGCCCAAGTCGACGACCTGACGAATCCGAACCTGAAGGCGCGCGGCGATCCGACGAACCAGGCCCAGACCGCGCCCGTGCCTTCGACATCGGGAACATCACCGCCCGCCGCGCGCGCGCAGTCGAAGGCCTCCGAGGCCTGGATCAAGGCGGTGGCGCCGTTGATCTCGGGAGATCCGACCTGGTACCGCCTGGGGCCATGCGCCCCGAAGACCTGCCGGAGAACGTCAGCTGGGTCTCTCAGCAGTGGTTCGGTGCGGCGGGACGCAATCGGCTCGCTCCGAGCCTCTCGCTTGTGGATAGTCCGCTCAGTTGGCGTTGGCATGGCGCCGCGCTTGCGCAGGACTGACGCTCGTTCCATGACAGTGCAGATCGTGCGCTCGAGCGCCAGGCTCACGGCCTCGGGGCCCATGGACACGTAGTTGTCGATCAAGAACTTCTCGTCGACGGTCGTCCAGGGCTCTTTGTGCTTGGAATGCAGCTCCGGCGTGTACCGGAGCCGCCCATAGCTGTCGTACTTCGTTGCCTGTTCGGCGCTCGGCAAATCGCGCGCATCGGCTATGCGTGACCCTGCGTTGACGGGCTTGGTGGGGTTCACTGGGTTGATCTCAGGCTGCAAATTGACTGAGACCAATGTAGGCAGGAGTCGCGCATGCGCAAGGCAGTGCGCCAGTTCATCGTCTCCCTTGCTTCAGCCTGAAGCGCGGTGGACCTCTCCCGCGGCGGCCCCATTCCACCGCGGGCTGCGGACTCCCGACGACACGGAGCGACATCGCCGGATCACGGCAACGAGATACCTCCGGTCGACACGATGACCAGCGCACCGCTTGCCACCGCCGCATCCAGCGCGATAGTCGATTCGGCGGCACTGCATCCAGTGTGTTCCCGAATGCGAAGGTTCACGGCCATCGGCCGCTCCACCGGGCCGGCGAGCGTTTTGAATGCGTCGACGACTTGCCTTTCAGTAGGCACGGACATGTGCTGCTTTCCTTGGGTTAGGTTGCGGAATTCTGCCCCGGGCCACGGATACGCAAGCCCGGTATCTCGGGACGATGCTGCCTTTCAATGCCGGCCTAGAGCATCAGCGCCGCCGGCTCGCCTTCGATCGGCGCCTTCTTGCCGCTGCTGGCGATCGCGCCGTCCGCGCAACTGATGAGGATCGCCGACCGATGCAGGTAGCCCGCGTCGCCTTCTGGAAGCGAATACGCCGGCCCGGGCGCAATCACGCCGCGCGTGAACGAGGTGTAGGTCAGCCAGCCCGGCAGCGTGCCAGCGCCATCGTCGCCCACGTACAGCACAGGGCGCGGTTCGATCCCCGTGTGACGCAGCTCCCACCCGACGTACCGCCAGTAGTAAAGGCTATGCACCACGGACGCGAGCGCGCTCGACGCCGGATCGTCCGAAGAGAACAGCGCGATGGTGGGGCGCCACTGGCTCTCCTGCGAAAACACGCGTCCGAGTCCGAACTGCTTTTCGTCCAGATCGTCGACGAGCTGGCCGAGCGCGTTGAGCGCCGCCGTCGCCTCCGAATCGCGCCTGGCCGCGCGGATGTACTTGTTCACGTTGTGGCGAATCGAATCGGCCTGCTTGTCGCCCTCCAGCTCCGTCGGGATGTCCCCGCCGTTGTAACGCACGAACTTCACCGCGCGCTCGATCAGCGCGAACGGCATGAGCGGGCCTTCGTCCTCGCCGCGCTTGTCCGGCACCCATCCGTTCTGCCTGGCGAAGCCGGCCAGCAGGCTCTCCAGCGTCACGAGGATGCCCGAGCTCTCGAGCGTCCTTGCGTGCGGCTCTCCGAGCGCAAACCTGAGCGAGGTCAACCAGTCGCGGCCGCGCGCGCTGAGCGCCACCGGGCACCGGCTCTCGCGCAGGTCCAGGACACGACAAGCCTGCAGCACGTCGGTCAGGCCGAGGTGCGTTGCCGCCGGCCACAGCGCCGTGTCCTGGACGGTAGCCGCCCGCGTGTCGATCAGGACCAGGCCAGATACCTTGCGCCAGATCATCTCCTGCGACCACAGCACCAAGGCGGGCGGCACGCTGTCGCTCAGCTCGCCGCGAAACAGGCACCCCGCATCCTCGCGCGTCTCGACCTCGAGCGTGGCCAGCGCGCCCAGCATCGCCTGATAGGCGTCGTTGTGCTTGGGCTCCAGCCAGGGCGGGATCTTGCTGGCTGCCTTGGACGCTGCCAGCAGCGCTTCGTCCCAGCTCTTGTGCCCGCGCATGCGCGCGACTGCCTCCTGGCAGCGGTTCAAGGGGAAGCCCTGCCCGAACACCTCGGGCGCAGCCCGATGCAGGCGCTTGGCGTCGCGCTTGAGGGTGGAAAGGTCGATGCGGAAGGCGGCGGCGAGGCTGCGCGCCCACGAAAAAGGATCTGCCATGGAAATGGCCTCCGTTGCGCTCCATGCGCTTTCAGTGTTGCAGCGGGTGCTGCGGTATCGGCGCCGAGGCGCCGGAGGGTTTCACCGCTCGCGAGAGTTCAGCCGTCACCGGCCACGCGTGGTGTCGCGTCTGCGGACGACTCTATCAAGGAGTTGGCGCGGCGCCAAGTTCTGCGGCGCGGCTGTCGCACAACATCACGCTGGCCCGGTCGTCCGCGCGCGGGGCCAGTCCACGGCGGACTGGTAAGCTGCATCTGCCCGTCGGGCAAGTTCCGCACACGTCCGATCGCCGCGCCCGCACACCGTCGAACCTCGCAGCCCAATGTCCTCGCCCTTCCTGACCCACCGCGCCAAGGTGCTCGGCCACTACAGCACCGCTTCTTGGCTGAGAGACGTGGTCATGGCGCTCTATAACGGCAGCATGTACAAGGTCGGTCTTTCGACCCTTGGCAGCATTGATGCCGAGCACTACTCCGCTTTCGCGGAGATGGTGGCGCACTACCGCACAGCCGGTGAGCGCGACGTGGCGTTTCACGACCTGGTGCACGCAATCAAACAGCGCCTTGAAGAGGAAGAAGCGGCGCGCGAACGCGCGGCGGAGTTGAGGTCCTGGATGGATGATGTGCGCTACGAGCTTCCCAAGCACGTCATGGCACGAAGTGAAGTCGACGACCACTATGAATGGTTCGAGCGCCGCTTTGAGGCGGGAAGCTCGCCCGGGGATGCGGCCGCCGAGTTCGTCGCCTTGAAGCGACCGCCTGGTGGGTTTGCATGAACCACCCGCAGAACATCGGCCACCCGCCTTCGTCGGCCACCGGCGCCGGCGAGCTCGCGCTCTACCTGCTGCGCATTGACGGCCTGGCTGCTCAAGCCGACACCTTCGCGCACCTGATCGAGAAGGGGCAGTGCTACCTGTCGCCCAACACCAAGTTGGCCGACCAGGGCAAGTGCGCGCAGCTGAGCGACGTGACGCTCGCCGAGGCCTTCGCTGCCGCGGCGCTGCCCGTCCTGCGAAAGCGCCACGGCGATCAGGTAGCGCTCGAAGTCGAGGCCTGGCGCTCGGTGCCCAGCGCCACCGAGCTGGCGCGCATCATGGCTCGCGTGCGCCACGACACGTCGGTTGTGCGCGCGCGGCTGCGAGAGAAGAACTTCGCGCCGAACCGGGCACCGCTGATCATCGCGGCGGACTTGACCTAGCCGGCCGCGCGCGCCCCGGGCTCGCGCATGACCCCGTACCGCATCGCAAGTACATGCTCCAAAGGGAGGACTTTCATGGGAGAAGCACGACGTCGGAAGCTGGCGAATTCAACACAGCAGACAACCGATCTGCCCCAGGCAAGTGGCAAATGGCCGCTGTCCAACTCAGCGGCGCAGCAGCAGCTCGAGGCTTGGTTCGTCAAGCGAGCCATGGAGCCATCGAAGCCAGGGGTTCACGACACGCCTGAATTCTTGGAGGCTGAGCGTCGGGACAGGAGGGCGCTCGATATGGTCGCCCGCTTGGTCGAGGCCAGAAGCTACACGGCGGAGGAACTGAGCGAAGCCGAGCGCAAGATCGATGTCGCAGCGCACGCCATTGCGGATCGAGTCGCCCGTGATGGGAGGCCGGGCTTGTGTGTCGTTGCGTCCGGCGTCCTGTCGCGAATGTTGGACGAGCTCGGAGTGTGGAACTACACCGCCAAAAGCAATGTGGCCATCCATTTTCCGCGCGCGGTATCGCCGGAGCCACGCTACTTTTACTCGCTCGACCACGGGCAATTCGTCGCACCACACGCCATCGTCGTGGCGCCCCCCTTCACGGTTGTCGATGTGACGGCGAAGCACCAGCGCTACGACGAGGAGGCAATGGCGCGATGGGTGCCCGCAAGGGTAATGACGAAGGATTGGCGTCCCTACAAGGTG
>Ga0306920_100002049_pt1 | contig 25264 bp, 16 predicted proteins | sample flu12Cox44000170_FD_204666 | JGI IMG/M metagenome (GOLD analysis project Ga0306920, IMG submission 204666) | Lab enrichment of tropical soil microbial communities from Luquillo Experimental Forest, Puerto Rico - flux4day.12C.oxic.44.000.170 (v2)... | ecosystem: Environmental > Terrestrial >...
ATCCGGCCAAAAGGTTGGTGAGGGCATCCGGGGTCGCCGTGAGCACGGTGCGAATGCTATCGCCGAATCCGGTCAGTTTCCAATCTTCCCCTTTGACCTTGGAAACCATCGCTTCATGGACCTTGGTGTTGACGAGCATGTGCTTGAGGTCTGGAATACGGATCAATTTTTGGCCTTCGACAACGGGTTCGCCCTGGGCGATGGTCGTCTGTCTCGATCCACTGCCGTAGCGGGTGTTTTCGGGGACGAAGTAAACCACCATGCCGTCTTGGGGAGCATAGATGCGGCATTTGCGGATTTCTTCTTCGATTTCATCGAAATGGGATTGCTCTTGCTGGTAGACGGACTTGGTAGATTTGCGGAGCGCTTCCGCCTGGACTTCTTTAGCTTTGGCTTGCAATTGAACGCGTTCGAGGGCGCGCTTTTTTTCTTCCAGTTTGCTCCGGAAATCCGTTTCCATCAATTTCTTGGTAAAGTTATTGAGAACGCGGAGTTCCTCCTGAGCTTTTTTTAGAGTGATATCATAACTTTCCAGTCGTGACAGCTCTGCCTGAGCCTGGCTGGCGGTCATATATCCTTTCTTGACCATGCGCTCCGCCCAGGCCGACCGATCTTGCTGCATGTCGCGATCGGATTCAGCATTTTTGATATTACCCAAAACAAGCTTCAATGCTTGGGGGTAATCGCCGTCCAAGTATTTTTCCAAGTTAAGCTTTGCTATTTCCAGGTCAGTTTTGGCAACTTCAATGTCGCTATTGTTCTGGCTTAATAGGATCTTGTAGTCTTCTTCAGCCTTAATGAAATCTGAGGACGCCTTATCCCGCGCGATTCGTTGGGACTTGAGCTGTTCTTGCAGTCCGGAATCGTCGAGTTCAACAATTAGTTGCCCTTGTTTTACCGGGGAGCCGTCATCGATGACCCATTTGATGGTTGTGGCGACGGTGCTCCCCTTATTTCCGGCCTTGACCTTGCAAATGACGTCGCGGTTATCGGCGGATTCCAACTGGCCGCGTTCGACGATGGTAAGCTGGAGTGCTTCGTAGTTTACGGAATGGTAGACCAAATCCGCTCGGGGCGCTTTGAAAGGGTTGCCGAAGAACTTGTAGGCAGCTCCGGCGCCTGCCACCAAAACCAGAAAAACGGCCAGGGTAAGCAGGAGCTTAGTTCTCCGGCTCCAGTGTTTGGCCCTTGGGAGGCGGGAAGGCGTGGTAGGGGCTACCCGGCCCTGGTAGGGGGCCGGCCTGGTTGCCAGGGAGGGAGAATTCGACTCCGGTCCGTTGGATGTCGAGATCAGCGTTTCGGCCGGGCTCGTTAGCGGCGGGCTGGCTGGTTGGAGGCTCATCGATCCAAACTCCTCGATTATCAAGAGGTAATAGTTCCAGGTCGCGGTAAAGCTGGAAGCGGGCGTTTACATAGTTCGTCCAAACCGTGAGCAAACTATTCTGGGCCAGGGGCAGGGAACGCTGGGCGTTGAGCAGTTGTTGAGTCAATGTTGCCGCGCGAGCCGCCGTATCCGGGGGTGGGGCGTTGGGCTGCGGCGGAGCAGGCGGGGCCTGGAAAACATCAAGGGAATTTTCCACGGTCATGTACGCTAGCTCTACTTGCCTTTGTTGAATTTTATAGTTTTCCGCCAACACACGCAACTGGCGGATTTCTCCGCGGACGGATTGCAGGGCCAAATCTTCCGCCTCCATCAAGGCCCTTCGCTCCCGCTGGTAGGCAATCAGGCTCGCGCGATAATTGTTGCGCTCCGAGAACCGCACCAACGGCAACTGGGTATTCAAGGCCAATTCATGGCGAGTCCGGCTGCCGGAAAAATCCAAGGGCATCGCCTGCCCGGCGGGAGTCTGCGTAGTTAAATGATACTCGACGTTGAGGGTCCCAAGCAAGGCATTTGCAAAAACGGCGATCTGCCGCCAAGCATCGACTAGCTGGGCGCGAACGTTAAGGAGGTCCAGCCGGTTGGCCAGGGCGGTTCTGCCGGCGAGGGCCTGGGCCTCGTCGAGGTCGCCTTCCAGTAAATCCTTGCCGTCAACCAAAAGTGCGGGGACTTTGGGCCACAATTCCCGAATCTGGTCGATCCGTTCGGCCCGGGCTTCTCCCATGACCAAAACGAATGCGTTGACAACCAACCGGAAAGACAAGATTTGTTGCTGGCGCTGGCGCGCGGGGTTGTTCTCGGTTTTCCAGGGCTGGCCTTCGTAAGCGCGCAGCGATTGCTCGAAGGACCCCAGGTCGATGTCGTATTCCAGTTCCACTAATCGTTGGCGGTCCGCGGGCGGAAACGGTTTGCCGGCTTTCTCGAGGTCGATTTGCTTGTCGAGCAGCTTCTGCCGTTCTTCGGTCAAATCTTTCAGGCGTTTTTTCAAATCGTCCGCGCTGAGATCGCTCCAGACTTTCCAGCGAGCCGGGAATTTCTTTGGAAAGGAGGTCCCTTTCACCAGCGGCGCTGTGGTGGCCAGTCTGGTAAGTTCGGACCGGAACTTGCCTACCTGAGCGGGATCTGCGAAATTTGCGGCTTCCTTGCCCACGGCATCAAATTCAGCGAGCACCTGCTCAAAGCGCCGAAACTGCCGGATCAGGGGTTGCATGGGCCTCTCATCGATTGTCACCGCGGTATCGGTGGGGAGGCCGAGCTGAAGCTTGAACTGGTCCATGGAATCCAGGTATTGTTGCTCATCGGTCAGAAGGCTGCTGCGGCCTTGCAACAATTGTTGCTCGACCTGGTCCACCTGCAATTGGGAAACATCGCCTCCTTCTTTGAAACCTTCGAAGAGGCGAATGAATTTTTGCAAATTAGCGATGTTAGCGCGATCGATATCGATCTGCACAAACTGCAGCAAAGTTCCGAGGTAGCCGGACACGGGAGCGGGAATGGCGGCTTGCAGATTGATCCGGCCGGCAGCGCCGGGTCTTTCTTGCAGACCTTCATTAATGGTAGTTACAGCCGGTAATTGGCCCGGCAAGATTCCGGAACTGCCAAAGCCGCTCCCCGGCGTAAAAGTGGGATTGGCAATCACATTTCTGGGTACAAATACCCCGCCGGAAATACTGCCGCCACCACCGCCGGCAATCGCGACAAAGAATTCCTTGCGGAAACGCGCATAGGAACGAATCTGATAGAACAGATTGCGTTCGGCCTGAGTGAGCGGTTCGAGGGTAACGGCCCGGCCGCCGCCGCGCAGCAGCGGCTGAATCAGATCCAGGCTGAGAGTTGATTGGCTGGTGGTGGCCCTGACTCCCACCGGCCGAGACATTTCCACTACCGTTTGGTTTGCGAACTGAAACAGTAACAGGGCTCCGGTGGAAAACAACTTGGTAAAGCCGGTGCCGCTGTTGAAACTCCAACTGTTGTGATTGCCGCCGGTGGTTTCCCGGCCGGCCCACTCCCGTAGTGTTTGTTCGGCAGCGAAGAACTGGGCGGAAAAGGCGAAGCGTTCCAGAGTCACCGGCAGAGCGGTGAGGTACAGGTCTTCGCGCCGGTCCTGAAACTCGCGGCTATTGATCATGCCCAATTCCGCGGCTTGTTCCAGGTTTAAGATATACGCATGCGGCTCGCCTTCCTTGGGATCCTTGGAGAGAATGATGCGGGAATAATCACTCATGGCGGGCGCTCCGCTGTCACCCGCTATCGGACTAAGTGCGGCCGGTGCGGAGGCCAATTCTGCTGCCAGGGCTGCGCGATTCTCTTCATCCCACTGCGCGAGCAGGTCCAAGTATCCCAAACCCTTCGCGACGCCGATCCCTGCTTTCCCGGGCTTTTGGGGGTTTGGGCTGAGATCATAGGCGGCGGGATCATCGGGAGGCATCGGGGGTCGATCGGGATTGGTCGGATCGGCAAAACGAGCACGCGGGTCCGGATAGACGTGGTACTGTTCAATCTTCCATGCGGGATACTTGTCCTTTTCTTGCAGCACCGCACTGACTTCACGGTCCGCCTGTTGCCGGAAGAACTTCCGCGTGCAGCCGACAAAACCAAGGCAAAAACCGGCGCAGAGAACCAGGCACAGGGCAACGCGAATCCCGAAGGCTGCGGATGCAAACCGGGACCAAACGGAGCGTTTTGCCATGACGATCCCGTACCTCCAGCGGTAAAGGTGCTAAACGCTGCATCATTGGTATCGGTCGCAAACTTTTGCCAACTTGAACGGGACCGCCACACGTGGGGACAAGTCTCCCAAATTGCCGAAATTACTTTTTAGGGGTGCCTGAAAAAGAAAAGAACTGGAATTTTTGGAGACTTCACGCGCAACGCGACAGAAGAAGAGAGAGATTATGATGCGGACTAAGAGTAAGAAGATAATGAGAAATAGATACGTTCACCTTCCCCCCCGGCCCGCACGCTTCGCGACAGATTTTTGTCATGTTCCGGACAAAAAAACTGCGCCGAAAGAAATAGGCCTCATGCCGAACCGTTGGCATCTCGTGCTCTGGCCGCGTGCCGATGGCGATCTGTCCGAGTATCTGCGCTGGCTCAGGGTCACGCATACGCAACGTTGGCATGCGCATTATCACACGTCGGGAACTGGCGCGCTTTATCAAGGCCGTTTCAAATCGTTTCCGATGCAGGAAGATGAACATTTGCGGGTCGTATGCCGGTACGTGGAACGCAATCCGCTGCGGGCGAGCCTTCTCCAACGGGCGGAACTGTGGCGTTGGTCCAGCTTGTGGCATCGTTGTCATGACAGTGGCGAGGGATTGCTCGATGCTTGGCCGATCGACATGCTCCGGCAATGGCTCCGTTACGGCAATGGAGTGGAGACGGAGAATGTACTGGAAGCTTTGCATCCCTGTGTCAAGCGCAGACAACCGTTTGGCGATGAAGTATGGCTCAAGAAAGTGGTTGGCAAACTCGGACTCGAATCGACGATGTGTCCGCGCGGCCGTCCGCGGAAGCGAAAGACGGAGACAACGGACGGTTGAAAAAGACTCCCGACCGCTTTTTCTTTCCGATCTGGCAACCGTAAATGTGATTGTGATGTTCAGATTAAGGTTCATCGTAACGCAACCGGCTTCTGAAGTATTCTGTTTTGATTTAAGATTCTCCTTGCATTTCGTTCCAACGTGGTTCACAATAGGTCCGCAACAGGTGGCTCGCCGGCCGCGGCTGCCGAGATGTCCTGGAGCCCAATCGCATCGACCCCTTGGATTCTGAACGCGGTCCACGTAAAAAAGTTGGCGAAGCAACACAAGTGCGGGATTGGTCATGAACTTTTCCAACCGCTGGGTGCAGCTTATCGCCGGCATCACGGGCATGGTTGCTGTCGCCAATTTTCAGTATTCCTGGACGCTGTTCGTTCTACCCTTGCGCGATCGACATGGCTGGGAAGAAGTGGATATTCAGTACGCCCTGTACCTATTCTTCCTTCCGGCACAAACCTGGCTGGTGCCCTTGGAAGGGTATCTGGCAGAGCGCTTCGGCCCACGGAAGCTTCTGATAGGCGGCGCAGTCCTGGCCGGCCTGAGCTGGACCATCAATGCCGGCACATCTTCACTGGAAATGCTGTATGCGGCCCAGGCGCTGGCGGGCTGTGGCTCGGGGATCGTGTACAGCGTCAGCATGGGCAATGCCTTGAAATGGTTCCCGGACCGGCGCGGCCTAGCGGCCGGCCTCACCGCAGCGGCCTTCGGGGCGGGTGCGGCTGCTACCGTCCGGCCGATTCGGTGGACCACCCTGCATCATGGCTACGAACAGGCATTTTTGTGGTTCGGCCTTGGCCAGGCCCTGGTAATCATTCTCGCCGCGCTGATCATGCGCTTTCCCAGGCCCGGCGAGGCGCCGGCGCCCGGCCAATCCAGGGTTTTGCAGTCCGGGCGCGAACACACACCAACCGAGATGCTGCGCAGCCCCGGCTTCTGGCTCATCTACTTCATGATGATGATGGGAGCAATCCCCGGCCTCGTGATGCTTGGCTACATCGCGCCCATGGCCAGTGATTTCAGGGTTGCGGAGATGCCCGTTACCTTGTGGTGGGGGAGCTCAGCTGCCTTGCCGTTGGCCATGGAACTGGACCGCATCATGGGCGGCCTCACCCGCCCCGTGTTCGGTTGGATTTCCGACTACATCGGCCGGGAATTCGCCATTTTTCTGGCCTTCGGCCTCGAAGGCGCCGCGCTGTTTCTGCTCGTCCAATTTGCCTACGAGCCCATCATGTTCGTGCTCATGTCCGGACTGGCCTTCTTTGGTTGGGGCGCGGTCTTCAGCCTCTTCCCGGCCGTAAGCGGCGACATGTTCGGCCGCAAGTTCGCCACGACCAATTATAGTTTGCTCTATACCGCCAAGGGCGCCGCCTCCTTGCTGGTGGCCCAGTGCGGCCTCTTGCGTACGCAAACCGGAAGTTGGACCCCTGTCTTCGCCGTGATGATCGCTGCCGACATGCTCGCGGCTTTGCTGGCGGTGCTCGTTCTGCGGCCTTGGCGAGTACGGCTGGCGAAGATGGAAGAAGTACTCCACCACTCGCCGCTCAACCCTTAAGAAAATGCGCTGCCACGTGCCGGCGTTGAATCTTCCCCGTCGCCGTGCGGGGAACCGCTTCCGTGATGTGAATCACCTTTGGCGCCTTGAAATCCGCCAGCCGCTTCCGGCAATGCGCCTGGAGTTCCGCAGGGCTGGCAGTCCCCTTGAGCACGACCGCTGCGTGCACTTCCTCGCCGTACATGGCATCCGGGGCCGCAAATGCTACCGCTTCTGCCACCGCCGGATGTTCGAGCAGGGCGGCGTCCACCTCGAGCGGAGAGATTTTTTCGCCGCCGCGATTGATCAGTTCCTTGAGTCGGCCGGTCAGCACCAAGTAGCCGTTCTCGTCGAAAAGCCCCTGATCCCCCGTGCGAAAATAGCCGTTGCAGAACGACGACGCATTGGCCTCGGGGTTATTGACGTAACCGTGCATGACATTACTGCCACGGATGGAAATCTCGCCTTGCATTCCGGCCGGCAGAATCCCGCCCCGCTCGTCGAGAATGACGATGTCGACGCCGGTCGCCCTGCCCACGGAGCCAGGCTTGCGCGCCCCTGGCGGCAGGGGATTGGAGGCCATTTGATGGGCAGCCTCGGTCATGCCGTAGGCTTCCAGCACCGGAGCGCTGAAACGTTGTTCCAGTTGCTGAAAGACCGCCGGCGCCAGGGCCGAGCTGCACGAGCGGATAAAGCGCAAGCCGCCACGCAGGGCGTCGTTCTGATCAGCCCGTGCCAGCAGCATCTGATGGATGGTGGGCACCGCGGAGTACCAGGTAACCCCGTACTTTGATGAAAGCTGCCAAAAGGCGCCTGCGGAGAATTTCGCGGGAACCACCACGGCTCCCCCGGTGTGCAGTGCGGACAGGGTGGCGCCGATCAGCCCATGGACATGAAAGAGCGGCATGACGATCAGGCTGCGGTCGCGCGGTGTGAGCTGATACGTGGCCGCGATGTTGGCGATCGAGGCCATCAGGTTGCCATGCGTGAGTGGCACGCCTTTCGGCCTGCTGGTAGTGCCGCTGGTGTGCAGGAACAGCGCGACATCGCTCGCTTTCGGCGCCGACCGGTCGAGATTCGGCGCGGCCTGGCCGCTTTGATGCCGCACGAAAACTCGGCCCTGGGCATCGAGCCGGCATTCCCAGATGGTAATCTGCAACTGCCGGGCGGCCTCGCGCGCGGGATGATCGCCCGGCGCCACAATAACCGCCCTGGCGTTGGCGTCTTCCAGATAGAAGCGAAATTCCTCAGCCTTGTACCCCGGATTGAGAGGGGCAGCGATCGCTCGCGCCCGGGTCGTGGCCAGGAAGGCGACGAGATACTCCAGGTTATTGGATAGCACAATGCCGATCGGCTGCCCGGCCTGGACACCCCCGTCGCGCAGAGCCGCCGTCACCGCTTCGACTTGATCTTGCAGTTGCTCGTAGGTCGCCTCCGGGCCATCTGGAATAAAAACCGCCGGCTGCGACGCGAACTTCGGCGACCACAGTGTCATCAAGGTGGAATCCATGGTTTGGCCCCGAAAAAAGTTTGCTTGTCGGCTGCCGCTGTTTTATGAATTTCCGCCACCGGCTGCCCGGTTCTTGGCCAGCCGCTCATCCACCAGTGAAACGATCTCGTCCAAGGTGTCGCATTGTAATCCCTGCTGGTGTGCGATGCGGCGGATTAAACAGTCAACGCGTTCGATATGCTCAGCGCCGCCAAAAAGAGTACGCGCCGCGGAGGAGGGGGCGGCAAGGTCCTCGGCGGCCTGGGCGTACTTCTCGAAAGGAACCATGTCGGCGTCCTCCGCGCCCAGCCGCGTACAGACTCTACAGACCCAGCTGTAGATCTCCCGGGACTTGCCCAGGTTTGCATGGACCGCCTCCTTGATGGAAATCATGCCGTCCGGCCGGATACAGCGGTAGTTGCCGGCGATCAGCATTGGCCATTTGGCGATCGGCACGAAAAGGGAATCGTGCACCTTGAGCTTAACCGGGATTTGGCGGGGACCGTCCCCGGGGTCGAACCGGGCTTGCTCGATGTCGGCCTCCAGTTGGCGCAACAGAGCAGTCGGCCCGTCGGCCGCGAAAAGCGCCGCCTTGAAGTTGGTCGGCAAGCCCACCTGGAGAACGTTCTTGGGCTGATCGGGCGGGCGGAATGCCTGCGGGTCGGGACTGGCCAGGGTGGTCAGCTCGGGATCGAACCCGTCCCAGACGCGCGGATCAGCATAGCAAGGCTCGAGCGTTTCCGTCTTCAGCCCGGGAATCCGCCTGAGGTAGGGCAAAGGCGGCATGTTCATGATCGCCAGGCAGGGCACGCCTGCTCGCGGGATTAGAGGCATCAACTCCCGCACACCCGGTGAGCCGTACTGACCCTCCTGCATGCCGAGCACGACCAGATCGAATTGGCCCGGGTCAACCGCGTCTGGCGTTATTGCGGCAAGCGTGCCCGGCAGTTTCTTTGACGGGACCTCAAGCAGCGACTCTCGGCCCTTGATCGGAAAGCGCACCACGGTTCCCTCACGATTGATCAGCTCGGCGGTGAGCTTGGTGCATACCAGCGAAACACGGTGCCCAGCCATCAACAACTTGACGGCGAACAACGAGCCGTAGGAGGCGCCTAGAATAAGCACGTTGTATTTCATAACTCGAATTCCTGGTGGACGATCGGCGAGCCAGGATTTTCCTGATGATACGTCCAGACATCCAAGAGTCGAAATGGCGGATTTTTTCTACCAACGCCGCCGGCTGGCCACGGCCGTCAGGCCGTGGCGGCCTGTCCTTGAGGCGCTCAAGGATCGGATGTTGCTGTCGTACGACTTTACCTTGATCGCCGGAACCGGATGCCCGGTGTCCTTGGCCGCGGGGGCACAAAGTGTCGGTGGGGAGGGGTCAAATGTCAATATTAAGCGTGCCTGTCCCCTTTTCTTCTCCTGACCTGCAATGCGTCCATTTCACGCATTGCATGCAACGACCGCAACGACGAAAACGTGTCGATAAGTCCGACACTCGGTTACACTAACAACGCATGACCAATAACTAATGACCATGGACTGTCACTCCAAGGCACAGACGGCCTGCCAATCTCCCTTGGCCACCTGTGCCACGGGACGACGCTTCGCGACAGATTTTTGTCATCTTCAGAACAAAAAAATTCCAGCTCTTAAGAACTCGCCTCCAAAAGAACTTTACGCTTTTACACTGAACCCACCCCACCGACAATCTTGCTAATAACCAATAACTAATAACCAGTAACTAACTGGGTATTACCCATGTCTGAAAACCCCCATCGTGACCGAGGAGCCTCCAGTCGCTGGTGGAATCGCTGCGAAAATAACCGCTGCCTCCCTTGTAGATCGGTTCACCTTGGCGCCACGCCACCCAGGGAGGAGAGCCCTGCCCTTCCCGGCTCAGCGAAAGCGCCAGCATGTCGCCCTGGGCTACCGCGAGCTTGCCCGCCGAAACGTCAATCGACGTCAGGGGCACATCCTGGCGCGGGTCATCGATCGTCGGCATACTATCCAGGGGAATCACCGTTTCGTACAAAATATTGCCGTTGTACGGATCCGGCGACCCGTTGATCGTCGGCCGGATATCGAGCACGACGTCTCCGGTGGTGCCGCTGTTCTTGTAAATCTGCAAATCGACTTGGGCCAGTGTCCCGTCGACACCGACCGTGAAGGTCTGCGCGACCGACTGAGCAGAGATCACCGCAGCGTCAAATTGGAAGTTCGGCACGATGTTGGACTGGTCCAGAACGAGCCCGGCAGGATGAAAATCATTCGATGTGCGCAGCATTTGCACCAGGGCGTCCGTGTCAAACGCGGCAGCCGGTGAGGAAATGGGCGCCGCTTCTTGGCTCTGAAGTAGAACCGGGTTGCCAGTGTCGGAGTTGGCAATCGGATCCCAGGCAGAGTGCCAATCAACACGGGGTGAAGTTCCCAGCACGGCGGAAGCGGGGTGATTCTCTTCTCGGGAGGTGGATGCCAAACCCGGATCTTCCGGAAGCAAATGCATCGGAAGCGCAGAAGCCAGACCAAAGGCTTCGCCGGGAAGCACCCGGTCCTCGATGCGTTCCAGCTGCGGACGAAACGACTGCGGCCGATCAAATAGGAAGCGCATGACTCTCTCCTTATAAGAAATGGTGTCAGGCCACTGCTCGATCGCGTCACATTCGAGCAATAGTCCTTTTTTTGGCCAAATTTTGCACTCCCATTAGAACAATGCCGCATTGCGCTGTCAAGAAAAAAGAAAATGCAAGACCAGCATAACAGGAAGCGCCCGAAATTCACGGGCTGGGATATCCTCGACCTGCAGAGCCCGTCGCTGTATACAGATTTCATTCAGGAAGGATCTTCGACAATCAATCTTTCAACGTGCGCTCTTCGCTCTTGATTTCGATCTTTTCAACCAAGCCGTTCTGCTCAAAATCGATCAGGGGTGCTCTTTGATTTTCGTTGTTTGCCTTGAATAAATGTCATTTTAGCTTCCTCCTTTTTTTAAGGGATGTAACAACATTGTTGCATATCTCCTTGTATTCGCCTGAGAGCGCGTCTTGCGGCCCAATTCAAATCACTGTCCCTGTCGGTGGTAGTAACTATTGTTTTTAAAGCCGACGTTGCTTCTTTGGCTCTGGAGCCATAATCAACCAAAATATCTACAACCGTCAATTGTATAGTGTAATTATTTGTCTTGAGCCATTTCACTAGCTCGGATATATTCAGTTTTGCGGATGGCCACAAACTGGTCCACCGTCAGGGTTCGGGCTTCATCTTCCGCTCCTGGCAGTTTCGACTACCCACCTCGCTATCCCGCACCGGGCTTATTGTCCAACGCTTTTTTAGAAGGTAGCAGGGGACGGTAGCAGGGGACGCTTTACGCAACGCCTTGTCGGCGGTAGCATCGCGAATAAGGTCGGTCCGCGGTCGTTTGCGTGCAGGTTGATGGCCAGATCCGGTGCTTTTCCGGTACTCCGGAATCGGAATTTTTTTTGTCTCCAAGTTGACATGAGATACATGGCAAGCATTGACAGTTTCGTATTCGGGATTGGGGGGTGTCCCAGCATATCGGAAACGAACTGTCCTAAGCATCGAATATGGAACAGTTTGTGGAGTGACATTCGTTTCCGTATTTTTTCAGGCTCAGAAGATTGGCCTGCCGCCTGTGCCGCGGCCGGCAAGACGGGCACTAAGCGAGACATGGAGGCGTCAACAAAACGCCGGAAAAATAGGGACTGTTGTCGACTCCGCATGTCGGATACGAGGACCAATGCGTGGTGCACCAAAGTCGTCGCGGTGCAGTGGGCAGGAGGGTCGGCGTGCAACAGAAAATCAAGAACCGGCTATTTTCCGCAGGAACAGTGTCCGTCCCACGCATGCCGGGTCAAGGGGGTGTCACAGCAAGGTCGAATGAAACACAAAAAATGCCGTGTTTTGCCGAGCGGAAAGAGGGGGAGTGACAGCTTGTGTATGGAAAGTGACAGGAGCAGGATCAAGAGTAAGAGTAGGACCAAGCCGCTCGCAGTGGTCATTCCAAGATGATCCCAACGAGGACGTCGTAGCAGACGTGCGCGCCGACCGCGATGCCGAAGCCGCGGTAATGGTAGATGAGGGTAAAATACAAACCGGCGACAGTGCGAAAGAGAAAGACATACCAATCGAAAGTTTCGCCGTGGGGACCGGCATGATGGGCGCCGGAAAAAAGGCAAGCCGCACCGAGGGCTGCTCCGAGCAAAGCAATGAGGCGCGAAGTGTCCATCCACAGGAGAAAAAAGACGATGCCGGTATAGAGAATGAGGCGAAACAGGACTTCCTCATAAATCCCGGCACCGACAAAGGTGATCAGGTTCGCCAGGGTGGGATCGTTCTTGTGCGGGGTCGCCAGTACTATCCCGAAATTGTCGAGCACGGGACGGAGCGATCGGCTCAGGATTACGAGGCCGCCGGCATAAAACAGGCTTTCAAAACCCATTCCCCAAAAGACATTGAAAAGGTCCTTGGGCCGGTCCCAGCTGCGGAGCCAACTCCAGAACAGGAAAATGAGCACGATCAGGACCGGCGGCCAATACAATTGCGACAGGCCGAAAACTTCGAGACCCCAGTGCAGCCAGGTATCCGCGCCATTCCGCAGGGCTTCCGGTTGAGTGCCACCCAGCCACAGCACCCCACCTTCATAAGCCGCCAACAGCGGCATTAGGAAAAGCAAGCACGGCCAGGGATGCCGGGTCGCGGTGAAATAACCAACCCGCCTCAGGGGCATGACATTTTCTCCGAAGGACCAGGCGGGTAAAACATGTTTAGACCAATTCCGGGAATTCCTTTCCCAACAGCTTTCGACGTTCTTCCCCGGATAACGACCGAACAATACTCGGGCCGTCACATTGTGCCAAATCCGCGTAACGGATCATCGGCAAACGCCGGCGCTGCGAATTGGTGAGGATAGCCAGGACCGGCCGGGTGGAACGAGGGGTGGAGTGTGGAGCGGGGGACGTTGGCTCACAATCGACGCTCCGGGCCAAATGGGTCGAAGCGGAGACGACAAAGGCGAGGGAGCCATCGGCCATTTCGACGATGGAGCCGGCCGGATAAAAGCCCAGTGCCAATAGTTTTTCCGCGTGTGTGTGATCGAGTGCGCCATTTTGCGCCGACATCAAGGTATTCACCAAGGCGCTGCGCGGGTCCTGGGCCGGCCTGTGGGGTCTGCGCGCGCAAAGAGCTGCGTACACGTCGCAAACTGCCAATACCCCGGCAACGGGTTCCATTTGTCCACCGGTCAATCCAGCCGGATAGCCGGTTCCATCGACGCGCTCGTGATGCTGGGCCGTGGCTTCCGCCAGCCAGGATTCGGCGGGCATCAAGCGCGAAACGGATTCCGCGCCCTTCCAGGGATGGTGTTCGACAGCGCGTTTTTTCGCATCCGTCAGGGGACCGGGGTGGGCGAGGATGTCGGCGCTGACGCGCAGCATGCCAACGTCATGAATCAAGGCGGCCAATACCAAATCAAGGGGACGGCGCGACAGACCCGGATCGTAGCGGACAATCCGGGCCGCGACCTGCGCCGTGTTGATACTGTGGGCGGCAACAAACCGGGCCGGCTGACACGGTTCCTCCTCGAAAAAACGGAGCGGTCTGGCTTCCTGAACTTCTTCCACAAGACTCTTGGCCAAGGCAATGAACGGATGGACGCTCACTTGCTTGCCTGCATCCATATCGCGGAGAAATTCCCCGAGTGTTTCAACGCGGCCGGTTTCCACACGGCGGCGATTTAACATGGATTCCATGCCGGCGATTTGCGTGGCTACTTCTTGGAGCGCGGCCTCGATGCCTTCGCACAGGCGGAGCTGGACACTGGGAGCATCCGGAAAGGTCGCCAGCAGGTGCAAGCACGCATCCGCCAGGGCCACCATTTGACGATGGCGGAGGACCAATGGATCCGTTTCTTTGGCGGAATCCAATGATTCGCTCAAGGCCCGCAGCTTCGTCACAAGGTCGCGGCCTCGTTCAAGGAGATGCCGGGCGCGGGCGGTCAGTTGATGGGGAAGTGATGCCGCAGCCTGCGATGGCGACACCTGCCGGAGAGCAGTGTCCAAAAGAGAATTCCAATGGGATCCATCGATGATTTTTTGTTGCAATTGACCCATGGAATGGGCAGGGTCCGTTCGGGAGAGGCTCATGGTTTCGACAAGGCGGCCGGCGTCCGCCGCAAGGCCCTTGACCTGTTCCAGCCGCTGGCGAAGCGCGGAGATCTTGTTCAAAAGGGCATGCGTGTCGCTCATGCCGGGTTCTCCAAAACTCGCTTTTTTGCCGACTTTCTCTAATAAAGGGGCATGAAGGGTTCCTCGTCTAGGATCGGAGTAGGAAGACAGGGGACTTTAGAATTGATAAGAGACCAATATCGAAATAATCTCATCGCTTTGCCCAGATTGCCGGGATGATTAAAATAAAGGACATTATTGGTTCAGGTGCAGCAAACCAATGACCGGTGAGCAAATTCGCGTGCTGATCATTGATGATGAAGTACCACATGCCGAAGCGGTGGCGGAGAGCCTGGAGCGCGTCGGTTACGCGTGCGTCATGGCCCATAGTGGTTTGAAGGGCGCCAAAAAGCTGGATGACGAGGAGTTCGACGTCATTCTCACCGATTTGCGCATGGAGGACATGGACGGGTTGGCCATCTTGCGCAAAGCCAAGCAGGTTTTGCCGGATGCCGAAGTGGTGGTCATCACGGGCTACGGCGACGTCAAAACAGCGGTGGAAGCCATCAAGCAGGGAGCAGCCAACTATCTCACCAAGCCTGTTGATCTTGCGGAACTGCGGGCGATCGTCGCGAAGGCGGCGGAACGGCTTCGCTTGAGCCAGGCCAACCGGGAGCTGAAACAAAGGCTGGACGAAAAATTCGGTTTTGAAGGGGTCATCGGCAACAGCCCAAAAATGCATGAGGTCCTCGCGAAACTCAAGGACATTGCAGTTACCAGCGCTACTGTGCTGATTCAGGGGGAAACGGGCACCGGCAAGGAACTGGTCGCCAAGGCGATCCACAATAACAGCCCCCGCAAAAGCAAGCCGTTTGTCGCCATGAACTGCACCGCCCTCAATGAAAACCTTCTGGAGGATGAACTATTCGGGCACGAACCGGGGGCGTTCACCGGCGCAGACAAACTCCGAAAGGGCCGCTTCGAATTCGCCAATGGCGGCACGTTGTTTCTTGACGAAGTGGGCGACATGCCCCCTACTCTCCAGTCGAAACTGTTGCGCGTGCTGGAAAACAAGGAAGTCTTTCGCATCGGCAGCAACGAGGGCATCAAGGTCAACGTGCGGCTCCTGTCGGCCACGAACCGGGATCTGGAAACGGCGGTAGGCAACGGATCGTTCCGGCAGGATCTGTATTTCCGGCTCAAGGTCGTGACCGTCACGCTGCCGGCGCTCCGCGAACGGCGAGAGGACATTCCCCTACTCGTCGCTCACTTTCTGAAGGAGTTCACCCAGCTTCACGGCAAAAAAGTTACTGCGGTGGCCGATCCCGTTCGGAAAGCAATGGCGATTTACGATTGGCCAGGCAACGTTCGGGAGCTGCGCAACTTGATGGAAAGTATGATCGTACAAGATCGGGACGGCATTCTGGACATGGATGACATGCAGGAGGGAGATAGCCTCGGGAAATTGCCCGGCATGGACAGCCACGGGCCAGGTCCGGGAAACCTGGTGGGCAAACCGCTTTCCGAAATTGAGAGGTACTACATCGAACAGACCCTGGCACTCACCAACGGCAATCGAGAAGAAACCGCCCGCATGCTTGGTATCGGTGAACGCACGCTTTATCGAGTCATTCAGGACTGGAAGGCCCAGGACAAAATCCGGCAAGCCTTGAGGGATACCGGCAACAATATCGCGGAGGCCGCCAGACAATTGGGCCTGAATCCTGCTTCGCTGGATCGCAAAATAAAAAAATGGGGACTTCCGGTGGGTTGAGCTATAGGCGGCATGAACATTTCCTGGCCAAAGCTGTTCTGGAAATATTTGAACACCCGCCGGTGGTGGTGGGGAGTTCTCTCGGCGTTCTTGGGATTTGCCCTGGCGGGCGGCTGGTATCTCATGCGTTCCGGGCGCGAAATCGTAACTCGGGAACTTCCCGGAGAAACGATTCGGACCGAAGGGAAACTTCAGTCGCGGGAAATGAAAAGCGAGTGGACGGGGCGATCCGACGATGCGCAATTCGAGTCTGTTTATCTACTGCGATACAAATACCTGGACACGGAAGGCCAACCATTTACCGGTACGGCAATCGTAACGCAAGTGGCATTCAACAGCGTTACGGAAGGGGACTCGGTGCAAGTGGAGTTTTCAGCGGCGCGCCCGGATCTCAGCAGACTCGTTGGCGTGGAACGGTTGCCCATCGGCTTCAATGGGTTTGCCCTGTTGATGGGGTTGGGTTTGATTTGTCTGGGAGGTTTCTATCTAATGGCCACGGCACTGGGGAAGGCGGCAAGGCGCTCGCGAGTGATCGCATTCGGCCACGCCTGTTTGGGCCGTGTCAATGAAGTTAATGCTGCGAATGAACGGCAATATGCCCGTTTGCATCGAGCAAGATATTGTCTCGGATACTCGTTCACAGATCTCAAGGGCATGGCCCGCGATGGACGCACGCTGCCCTTAACCCGCGAACTGGCTTCGCAATGGCAACCCGGGGATCCAATTCTCGTCTTGTTCCATCCGCAGAATATTTTTCGCCACGAAGTGGACCTGTACGGCGCCAGGGCGAACGACCTTAGCGTGTTGCTCGAGCGCGCGGGAGAATAACCTAGCGGTCATCCCGGTTTCCAGGAAAGGAACGCATGATTCGCATTCAGCAGCTTTCCAAGGAGGTAATAACGAAAATCGCCGCCGGCGAAGTTATCGAGCGCCCCGCCAGTGTGGTCAAGGAGCTTCTGGAAAACTCGCTGGATGCCGGCAGCACCCGCATCGAAGTTGACATCGAACAGGGCGGGACAGAGTTGATTCGCGTGGTCGACAACGGGCGCGGCATTCAGGCGGAGGACCTTGCCCTCGCGTTCGCCAGCCATGCGACCAGCAAACTGGCCAGTGCGGATGATCTCTTTCAAATCGGGACATTCGGATTTCGCGGCGAAGCGCTGGCATCTGTCGGAGGGGTGTCTCAAATCAAACTGCAGTCCCGGCCCGCGGACCAACCATCCGGGGGAGAGATTTTCGGCAACGCCGGGCAGTATTTTCCCGTCCGGGTTTGGAACGGAGCCCCCGGTACCCGAATCGAAGTAATGCATTTGTTCTTCAATACGCCGGTCCGGCGCAAATTTCTACGCAGCACCGCCACGGAAAGCGGCCACATTTGTGAGGCTTTTACGCGGATTGCGCTCGCACAATCATCTTTGCATCTCATATTGCGGCACAACGGCAAATTGACCTACGAGGTGCCGGGCGCGGCGGGATTGCGCGATCGTATTGGCATCTTCTTTGGTGCGGAAATCCGGGATCATTTGTATGCCGTGGAGGCCCATCAAGGGCCTGTCACTCTGCGTGGCTTCATCGGCGATCCGGTCCTGGAAAAAGGCAATGCCAAGATGCAGTACTTGTTCATCAACCGCCGGTGTATTCGGGATCGCAATTTGAGCCATGCGCTCCAGGAAGCTTACCGCGGCCTGCTCATGTCCGGTCGCTATGCAGTGGCGTTCCTCTTCCTCGATTTGCCTCCGGACCAGGTAGATGTCAACGTGCACCCGACCAAGTCGGAAGTGCGCTTCAGGGATTCTCAATCGCTGTATCACCTCATCCTTACTGCCATCCGCGAACGGTTGCGGAAAGAAAACCTGACAGCCCGACTCCAAATTCCGCATGGTCGGCAGGTTCCTGCCCCTTTGAGTCCCGGACAAAAGCCGACGGCCAACTCGCTATGTTGGCAAACTGATTCTTTGCCCGACCTTCCAGAACCGCAGCCTACGCCGCCACCAGGCCGAACCGCCGCTGCGCTGCGACCGGAAGGTAATGGTGCCGGCAGCGACACCGATTTTCCCTTGCCCATGTCCTCCGGCGATTCCCGGAGCGAGAATGGCGCCGAAATTCCATGTGCGGCAGTACACGCGGCCGGCGCTGGAGTGGGCAAAGCCATCCAGGTTCATGATTCTTACATCGTCCTGGAGACGCCGGAAGGCATGCTTGTAATCGACCAACATGCCTTGCACGAACGGATTTTGTTCGAACAACTCAAGGAACGGCTCCGGACAGGCCGGCTGGAAGTACAGCGGCTCTTGATTCCCGAACCGGTCGACCTGCCGGCAGCACAAGCTGCCCGGGTTTTGGAACAACGTGAAGCCTTGGCGGAGCTCGGAGTCGGTGTGGAAGATTTCGGTGGGGGAACCATTCTTCTTACCAGTTACCCGGCGATCTTGAGCCGGCGTACTCCGCTGTCAATCCTGCAAGCCATCCTCGATCATTTAATGATGCGGGATCGCATCCCGAATCGGGAAGTACTGCTGGGAGATCTCTTGAGCCTGATGGCTTGCCATGGCGCGGTGCGGGCCGGAGACCGGTTAACCCCTGAAGAACTTTCTGCTCTAGTTGCGCAACGCGAGTGGGCGAATGATACCCACCATTGCCCGCATGGCAGACCGACTTCTTTGTTGTTCAGCAAACAAGAACTTGACCGGCAATTCCGGCGCATCTAGAAAGCCCTCTTCCCAAAAAAAGCGAAATTGAGTCCAATCACTTCCGAGGCGTTGGAAGTTTTGGCGCCGGTGGAAGGAACCATCTAAACTGCGCAGGTTGTCGGCATGGAAGAAACTTCTCCGGGTTTCCCCGGACCTCCCGGTGGCCACGGACGGTTGCCCGACGTCCGGCTCGAACTGCGGCACGGCAACAGTCGGCCCTTGTTATACGAGGTGTTCGGCACCGAGTTTTTAATCGGTACAGTTCCCGGTTGCGATTTGCGCTTGCCCGGTTCGGATCTCCCGCCGGTTTTGTGCCTGGTTTCTCGAAGACAAGACGGCGTAGGGATTCGTAAGCTCGCTCCCACGTATCCCATCGAAATCAACGGGAAATCTCTGGCAAAAAGCCGTTTAAATAATGGGGATCAGATAACGCTTGGACCTGTAAATCTGCTCATTCATATCGCGCCGCCAAACGGCAACCCCGATTTGGAAATAGCGGCAAAGGAAAACGGAGCATACGGGAATTTCGATGAACAACAGTTGCAAGTGAAAGAGCGAGAGCGCCAACTGCATAACCAAATCAATGAATTGGAAACCGACCGGGTTATCTGGTATCGGCGGCGCGACGAAATTGAAAAGGAAGGCGAGCGGTCGCCGGAAGAGCGTCGCGCGATCGCAAGTCAGCAGGTCCAGTATCACGCGGATTTGCTTCGCCTCGATCGTTTGGCGTCGTCTGTAGAAGAGGGAGAACGGCAACTTCAGGAACGGACTCAAGAAGTCGATGCACGCTGGGAGATGTTGCGAAAGGAAAGCCGGGATCTCGAAGACCAGGCGAAGCAAGTTGAGGAATGGCGCTGCCGCCTGCAAAAGCAAATCGAGCAAATCAATTTAACCGATGCGGAACGGGAAGCTGCCCAGGCGGATTTGGTCCGCCGCACCGCGGTCCTGGAAACCCAGGAAGCGCAATTGGCCTCGGTGCGGTCCCACTGGGAGCGCATGTCGGCGGAGGTCCTCAAAGAGGAACAGCACTTGGTGCGACACCGGATCCGCCAGGAGGAATTCGAGGCCGAACTCTTGCAAAAGTCGCGGGAATTGGAACGCCGGCATGAAGAACTGGCGGAAATCGGCCGCGCTCAGGAAGAAGAAAATCGTCGCCTTGAAGAGCGATGCGCGGCAATGGCCAGTGCCATGAGCTATTTCAACAACTTGCGCAACGAGCTGGAGCGCGATCGCCAGCAAGCGGAGGACCGGATTTCGGCCGCTGTCGAGGATCAGCAACGCCGACTCGCGGAGATCATCCACAAGGAAGAAGTGCTCTGTCAACACAAGGAAGTCTTGAATCGGCATTACCTCCGCATTCAGTCGATCGGTCGAACAGTGGGGCAGACGAAGAAATGGTTGCAGCGTCAGCGTAGCAGGCTCGCTGTCCGGCAAGAGCAGGCGGTCGAAGCGCTCCGTCAAGCCCGCGAAACGTATCAGCAGTTACGTGAGGATGCGACGGGATTGCAAAAACAGATTCCGCAGTGGGCCGCGCAATCCCAGGCAACGGTCGATCAGCTGAATCGGGTCCGACACGAGTTACGCGGCAATCTTGCCGAGTTGCATTCTTATGCCCGGCAGGCTCGCGAAGACCTCGATCAATGGCGCAGCCAACTCAAGGCCGAGGCGGACAAAGTCCAGAAACAACGGCAGGACTTGCATCGGGGTGGCGACGAACATCGCCTCGCTGTAGCTGCCTTTCGACAACAACTCATTGACTGGCAAGGCCAGGTGACAGAGCTAAAGCAGTCCATGGGTCTGGATGAAACCCGCTTGGACCAGCGGCACGCGGAGTTAGAATCGACTTCCGCCCGGTTGGCGGAACAGGCCGAAGAACACCAGGCTCGGGAGCGCGATGTCAACAAACAACAGGATGAAATGGAACGGCACCTGGCGGATATGCGCGAATGGTATCGCTGCAAACTCCGTGAAATGTCTGCGCGGTTCGGCGAAGACGCGGGCCGGCAACATTGTGCAAGGTCGGCGAACCGAACCGAATCGCCGGAGTTGCCGGAAGCACAGACCGAACCGGCCAAGATTCTGACGCTTACCGGCGAGATTGAACTGGCAGACCGAAAGTTGGGTGATTTGCTTCAATCGCTGGAATTGGTCGACTGTGATACGCTAGGAGCCCTCTTGCTGGAAACTCGCAAGCAGCGGCAATCGTTGCGGCAGGTGTTGTTGGCCAGCGGGTTCGTGACCCTTTACCAAATGGCGTTGATTGAGGCCGGCAACCTCGAAGGCCTCATTCTTGGGCCGGTCCGAGTCGTGGATCGATTGCGCGCCAATGACCGGGAATCCGTGTACCGGGTCCTGGATCCCCGGCGACCAACAGAACTTGGAGAAACGGGCGAAAGATACGCAATCCTCCGGCATCTGGCCGAAGAGGACACGGCAGATGCAGTTCATCCCGATGAATTTCGGCAACGGTTCGGCGCCGTCGCGCGCTTGCAACACCCCCACCTTGCGGCGACATATGAAGTCCTGGAAATTCACGGGCGACCGGCAGTACTGCAGGAATGGGTCGCCGGCCTCCCCGCCACGGATTGGCCCCCTCTGTATTCCGTTCCTGGCGTGTGGTGCCGGCTTCTGAGCCAGGCGGCGCTTGCATTACAGGCGGCCCATCAGGCGGGCTTTGTCCACGGCCATTTGCATCCGCGACTGCTGGTCCTCACCACAGATGGCATCCTGAAATGCCACGGTTTGGGTGAGCCCTTGTGGCTTGCCGATCCCAGAACTGTTCCGGAAAACTGCCATATGCGGCATGGAGAAATGGAAATCGCGGATGACTTGGCCGCCCTGGGACAGATTGCAACGGCTTGGGTTGCGGTTCCGACTTCCCAGAGGAAAGGCTCAAAATCGAAATCTCTGCCGGGACCGGTGCGACAGATTCTGGATAGGCTAAACGTGAAAGCCCCGAATTTCTGCTACCCTGACGCGGCGGCACTATTGGCGGATCTCGATCAGGCTAGCAGAGAAATTCCCCCCAATCCGGAAGCCTGGGCTCGGCTTGTTCGCCATGTTCGGGAAAACTTGAGCGAGGACCAAGGCCTGCGCCAGTCGGCGTAATGTCCCCGCGGTCTAACCCCGAAACACCCATCGAAGCAATTGCCCAATTTTGGCTCCCTTGCCCTGCATCAGGATGCCGACGCGGAAAATCCGTCCGGCCGCATAAACGCACCCGATTGTTACCGCCAGAACCAGGACCACCGACAGAAGCGATTGCCATAGCGGCGGCCCGGGCGAAATGGCGATGCGGGCCATCATGAGCATGGGAGTCGAAGGCGGAAAAAAGGAAGCGGCAATTACGAGAGGATGATTGGGATCTTCCAGAGCCGTCCCCAAAATGAACATGGGGATGCACGCGATCAACATGACCGGCATTACCAGTGTTTGGGTTTCCTTGATATCGGTGGCTGCGGAACCGATGGCCAGGAAGATCGAGCCATACATAAAGACCGCCAAAACCTGAAAAATCAAGTACCAGACAAGCACCGGTGCCGAAAGAAATTCCAGGATGTTGAACTGTTTGGCAGCCCACAAGCCCCCGCCGAGATAAACAGCCGCAATCGTCAGCGATACTCCCATGAGGCCGAGCAACTTGCCGATCATCAAACAAAATGGAGGCAAGGAACCAAGCAGAACTTCCGCAATCCGTTGCATTTTTTCTTCAACCACACCCTGCATCCCGGGTGTGGAACTCAGCATCACAATCATGAACATCAGGGCCACCAGCACGCCGGGAACGATGAAACGCGCCACTTGATGAATGACTGGCGGATCAATGACAGCGCCGGTTTTGGGGTCTTTTTCGGAAAGCCCTTCCCGGCGCAACAGTAATGGTTGGAATTTTTCAATCTCCTCGACTGGGCGGCCGGACTGCAAGCTGCTTATTATCAACAGTGCCCGGATTTGCAACCAGGTGGGAAACTCCTCGTAAGTTGGATGGTTGGTTTGATAGCGCAAATAGCGTCCCTGCGGGGGAGGGGTCGAAGAGCCGGGGAGAACTGGAGAAAGGACGTCCGGCCCGATCTCGACAAATCCCCAGATTTCATCATCCCGAACTCGCTGAGACAGCCGCAAACGCAGATCACGAACTGCATCTTCAGTATCCGTGCCTAGTTTCTCTTCCTCCAACAGGAACCGTGCCCGGATTTGTCGCCTGTTTTCGTCCTTCTCCTCAAAAATCTCCTTGGCGTTCCGTTCTTCGGCATATCGTTGCAATAGTGGAAAAATTTTGCTTCCCGCTGTACGGTCGACCACGGCGAACTTCTTGTCTTTGGTATTCGTCTGCGTGCGCATCATGGATTGGACCACGCCGCTACCGACCATCAGCACTGGCATGAGTAATAGCGTGATAATGAATGACTTGGTCCGGACCGCGGCCTTGTAATCGCGAGCGGCGACTACCAGAATCTTATTCATGAGGGAGCTTCCTCTTTTTCAACACCGGCGATCCGGACAAAAATATCATGAAGCGACGGGCGGCCCAGTTCAAAATGGAGCACCCGGCCGCGCGTCAGCAAAACGGCCAACAAGCTTTGAACGTCGGCGCCTCGTTCCAGCCGCAGCTCCTGCCAGCGGCCGAAATCGACAACTTTCACAACCCCCGGCAAATCCATGAGAGAATGGCCGTTGCATTCGATGCGTACTCGAACCGTATCGGTTCCATAGCCGGTTTGAATGGAATCCAACGTACCATCGAGCACCTTGCGGCCCTTGTAGATCATGAAAATGAAATCGCACATCTTTTCTGCCACGGCCATGTCATGCGTCGAAAAAATGATCGTCGCCCCTTGCCGTCGCAGTTCCAATACAGCCTCCCGAAGTACGTCCATGTTAACCGGGTCCAGTCCGCTAAATGGTTCATCCAGAAGGACGACCTCGGGTTTGGCAACAACGGTGGCTATGAACTGAACTTTTTGGGACATGCCCTTGGATAATGCTTCCACTTTCTTATCGGCCCAGGCAGCTAAATCCAGGCGTTCCAGCCAACTATCTACAGCCTGTTTGCTGTCTCGCATGCCTTTTAGCGCAGCATAAAAATGCAATACATCGCGGACCTTCATTTGTTTGTAGAGGCCCCGCTCCTCCGGGAGATAGCCCACCCGGTTGTTCGCGGCACGGAAGGAGTGTTCACCCAGGACCGTAATTTCGCCGCTATCGGGATGCAGAATGTGCATGATCATGCGCAGCGTGGTGGTCTTGCCGGAACCGTTGGGCCCGATGAAACCATAAATGGTTCCTGTCGGAACCTGTAGGCTCAAGTCGTCGACTGCGGTAAACGGTCCAAACGTTTTCGTGACATGATCGAGTTGAACGGCATTCATTGAAATGGCTCTTGTCGGGGCACGACACAAAAACCACACAATTAATCTGTGGATTCCGAATACGCGAGCAGAAAGGATCTAGGACAAAATACCGTTGACCACTTCTCCTTGAACCAATTCGCGAGGCTGGTTCAGATGGTTGTACATGATTGTCGCCGGATTGATACCGACGCTGTGATAAATAGTGGCCAGCAGGTCTTTGGGATGGACGGGGTTCTCAAGCGGAGCCGACGCGGTCTTATCCGATCGACCGTAAACAAATCCGCGCTTGATTCCAGCTCCGGCAATCACTGCGGTATAGCAATAGGGCCAGTGATCTCGGCCGTCGTCCTTGTTTTCGTTTCCGGAAGTGCTTACTCCTCGTTGCGGACTGCGACCGAATTCTCCCACCGCCACTACCAAAGTTTCCGCCAGTAATCCGCGTTGATCCAGGTCGTCCAACAGCGTGGCCAATCCGGCATCGAGCATCGGCGCTGCCTGGGTTTTCATGCGCTTGGAAAGATCAACGTGAACGTCCCAGGAATGATTGTCCGAATTGGCAACCTTGGGCCAGTTGACTTCCACGAAGCGGGTGCCGGCTTCAATCAGGCGCCGGGCCAAGAGGCAGCTTTGGCCGAAAGTGTTTCTTCCGTAGCGGTCGCGGAGAGCGCCCGTTTCTTTATTCAGGTCAAATGCCTCGCGAGCTCGGCCGGAAAGGACCAGGCCAAGCGCCTTGTTGTAATATTCGTTGAGGTCGTATTTGGCGATCGCCTTGTCAATGGTCGGCATACCGGCCGTAATTTGGTCGCGCAGCTTAGCCCGGCGTTCGAGACGAACCGAAGATACTTCGGGACGGAGGCGCAGGTCGTCCACCTTGATCCGGTCCATCTTGTTCATGTCCATGTCGTCGCCGGGCGGGTACAGAAAATACGGATCGTAGGCGCGACCCAAAAATCCCGCCGTGCCACCCTTGCCCACAACGTTGCTCTCCTGCAAGGGCCGGGGCATCATCACGAACGGCAACATGGGAACCGTCGGCGGCTTGAGCCGGGAGATATTGGAACCGACGTTGGGAAAATCCTTCGGCGTGGGCGGTTCCAATTGGCCGGAAGGGCTTACCTTGTCCGCAGTATATCCGGTCAGCATCTGGTAAATGGCCGCCGTGTGGTTGAACAAGCCCACCGGCGTGTAACTCATCGAGCGAATCAGAGTCGTCTTGTCCGTTACCTGCGCCAGCTTGGGCAAAAGCTCGGTGAATTGGACTCCCGGAAGCTTGGTCGAAATATTGTTGAAGGCGCTTTTCACATTATCCGGTACGTTTTCC
>Ga0306920_100002050_pt1 | contig 25254 bp, 27 predicted proteins | sample flu12Cox44000170_FD_204666 | JGI IMG/M metagenome (GOLD analysis project Ga0306920, IMG submission 204666) | Lab enrichment of tropical soil microbial communities from Luquillo Experimental Forest, Puerto Rico - flux4day.12C.oxic.44.000.170 (v2)... | ecosystem: Environmental > Terrestrial >...
AAATGGGGGACTGGGAGCCCGATGTCGCTGCGGTTCCGCCTGATCGGCCTGGTCTGCATCGCCCTCGTGGCCAGCCTCGTGCTGGGCGGGCTGATGGCTTGGGTCAATGCCTCGCGCTCGATACGCACCGAGATGCATTCGGCCCTGTTGGTCGGCCGGCAAACGATCGAGAACGCGATCGAACGGCTGCAGAATGCTCCCGGCCCGTCACGCAGTCTGGATGACCTGGTGGCCTCGTTCGAGGGCAACCGTCATCTTCGCGTCCGCTTCATCGGGGAGGCGGAGACGGTCGCAGCCCCGGTCGTAGAAAGACCCCCGTTCGGCGCCCTGCCCGGCTGGTTCGTCCGTATCATCGGGGTCGCGCCTGTCACTGATCGGGTTCCGATTGCCGTCAACGGCCGCGACTAGGGGACGATCGCGATCGAGACCGACCCGCACAACGAGATCCTCGAAGTCTGGAACGAGTTCACCGACAGCCTGGTCACCCCGGTAGTGCTCTGCGTGCTGACGATTTTACTAATCTATGTGTTTATCGGCCGCACCTTGCGGCCGCTGGACGGTTTGGCTGACGCCATGGAGGAGGTCGGGGCGGGCCGCTATGGCACTCGCATGCGCGGCAGGCTCGCGCCGGAGCTGTCGCGCCTGCGCGACAGCTTCAATCGGATGGCGGCGCGGTTGGCCGACGCCGATGCGGAGAATAGACGTTTGAACGAGCAGCTGCTGACCTTGCAGGAGCAGGAACGCAGCGACCTCGCCCGGGATCTCCACGACGAGGTGAGCCCTTTTCTATTCGCGATCAACGTCGACGCCGCGACCGCTTCGCGTCTGATGAGGGAGGGGCGCGCGACCGAAGCGCGCGGTCATGTTCAGTCGATCACCGACGCTGTTCGTCATATGCAGCGACAGGTGCGGAGCATGCTCGGTCGCCTGCGACCGATCGGGCTCGCCGAATTCGGTTTGCGTGAAGCAATCGAAAATACCGTCGGGTTCTGGCGGCGCCGGCGTCCCGAGATTCGCTACGAGGTGACCATCTCTGCAGAATGCGACGATCTCGGCGAGCTGGCGGGAACGACGATCTACCGCATCGTTCAGGAATGCGTGAGCAATGCCGTCCGCCACGCCGAACCGGCGCTGATCACCGTCTCGATTGATCGCGACGGCGAGGAGGTCCGAGTCGAGGTTGCTGACGATGGCTGCGGGATGCAGAAGCCAGTCAAACCCGGTTACGGACTAGTCGGGATCGGCGAGCGCGTCAGGGCGATGGGCGGCCGCTTGGCCTTCTCAAACCAACCCGGCGCTGGCTTCGCTGTGGCGGCGGTGTTCCCCTCGTCGTCCGGGCAGGGCGCTGTTTCCGTCTCCGCACCGGTGACCGCGTCGTGAAGGTCCTTGTCGTTGATGACCACCCGATCGTCCGGGCCGGATTGCGGCGATTGCTGGCTACCGAACCGGGGACCGAGGTCCTGGAAGCGACCGACGGCAAGGGGGCGCTGAGCGTTTTCAGAAAAGAGCAGCCTATCCTGGTCGTGCTCGATCTAAACCTGCCCGGCATCGGCGGTCTGGAGGTGCTCGCCCGTCTCAAGGCCGTCGATCCCGACGCGCGTATTCTGGTTCTGAGCATGCACGACGATCAGATCCACGTGACACGTGCGCTGCAGGCCGGGGCGGCGGGCTATGTCAGTAAGAACGCCTCGCCTGAGGAGCTCCTCGAAGCAATCAGACGGGTCGCCGGGGGCTATACCTATATCGAACACGAGATCGCCGAGGAGCTCGTATTCTCGCAAATTCGACCGGCGTCCCATCCGCTGAAGGATCTGACGTCCCGCGATCTCGAGATCATGCGGCTGCTCGCCGAAGGTTGCACCCTGCCGCAAATCGCCAACGCGCTCGGCCTTAGCTACAAGACGGCGGCGAACAGCTGCACTCGGATCAAAGCCAAGCTCGCAGCCACGAGCACCGCCGAGCTGATCCGCATCGCCATTCGCTCCGGCCTTACCGATCGTGATGCCGTCTTGGCAGAGCTTCCCACTGGGCCGCGGAGTTGACAGGCCGCCGAGGCCGCCATAGCTTGCGATAGTTAAAGAACTGGATAGAGGGAGAGGGATATGAAGTGGAGGACGCCGGTCATCATCGAGATCGCGGTAGGGCTGGAGATCAACGCTTACGCCTGCGCCGAGGTCCGATAAGTTCTCTGAATGCTGGCGCCGGATCGGGGAAGCGAGCCCCGAGACGGCGCCAATCGAACATCAGAAAATCGAAGGGAGGTCTTGATGCCCAAGATCCCGGCTGCCTTGTTGTGCGTCCTCACGGTTGCCTTGTGGACCATCCCCGCACTCGCCGCGATGAGCGACAAGGAGAAAGGCGAGCTCGCTCCGGCTGTCAGCGGCTCCAAAGTTACGCTTGAGCAGGGTCTGGCAGCGAGCAAGAAGAACGGCAAACCCGTATCTGCCAAGTTCGAATTCGAGAACGGCAAGCCACAGCTCTCTGTGTACACGGTCAAGGACGGATCTAAGTATTTTGAGGTTATCGTCGACCAGACGTCTGGCGAGATCGCTAAGGCGGATCCGATCACCGGCAGCGATGATCTGACTGAAGCAAAGAAGCAGAACGACGGAATGTTCCGTGCGACGCGCGAGCTCCGAGAGGCCGTCAAGGAAGCCAAGCGCGACAACCCCGGGTATAGCGCGGTCAGCGTGTGGTCCGAGATGAAAGACAACCACTCAGTGGCCACGGTAACGCTAGTCAAGGGGAATGATTGGAAGACCGCGGTGATCGACCTTACGGTGTACAAGCCGCTCATCAAAGAATAGCCCAGGGAATGGCGAACGGGGTCGCATTCGGGTTCGCATTCGGAGCGGCATTGGTGATCGCCCTGCCGGCCGCGTCGCAGACCTCCGGTGACATCAGCCTGGGCAAGCGGCTTTATCAGGAGAAGGCCACCTGCGGCTTCTGCCATGGCTGGTCCGGCGACGGCGCCGGCGACCCTCAGTCGCCGGGCAAGGCCGCCAATCTGCGCGAGACCAAGCTCGACCGCGATCAGCTAGTCGAGGTCATCCGCTGCGGCGTCCCCGGCGGGACCGCGATGCCGCATTTCGACAAGTTTGCCTGGACGAAGGGCGAAGAGTGCTACGGCATGACCGCCGAGGATGTCGGCGACAAGAAGCCGCCGCCACCGACCGCAGGGCTGCAGCAGCGCGAGATCGAGGCGATCGTTGCGTATCTCGAGGCCAGGGTCGTCGGCAAAGGCCCGCCTACGGTTGCCGATTGCGAGGAATATTTCGGTCAAGGTGCCGTGCGCTGCAAGGAGATGGCCGCCGGCAGGAAACAGTAGAGGGCCCAGTGGAGGCGAAGGAGGACAATTGCCTGCCTTTTTCGACGAAGCATCCGCAACTTCGAAGTCATTGAAACGCGCGGCAAATGGTGTCTTGGGGGCCGCCGCCGGCGGAATCTTTGCCGCGTCGTTGTCGTCCCCGCTTACCGCCGCGGAGGTGACTTTTGAACGGCTGAAAAACGCTGAGAGCGAGGCGGGCAACTGGCTGACCAACCACAAGACCTACGACGCGAGACGCTTTTCCACGCTCGATCAGATAAACCAGGCCAACATCAAGAACCTGCACGTCGCGTTCACAGTGCAACTCGGCGGTAGCGAGCCCGGCGGCGACAAGGCGCACGCGCGCGAGCAGTCGACTCCGCTGGCCGAGGACGGCTTTCTCTACATGACGGACGGATGGAGCGACGTCTACAAGATCGATGTGCGCGACGGCAAGAAGGGCCGCATCGTCTGGAAGATGGACCCGGGGGTCGACAAGTCGACCGTGTGGCTGCCGTCAAACCGGGGGGTGGCGCTCTACGGCAACCAGGTCATCTCGGCCACTACCGACGGCCGCGTGATCGCGACCGACAAGGATACCGGCAAGGTCCTGTGGGACAACAATTATCGGGTCTCCGAAACCGACAGCTTCACCGGCGCGCCGTTGCTGGTCAAAGACATGATCATCGTTCCGGGATCCGGCGGCGATATCGGCGGACGCTGTTGGCTGATGGCGATCGACGCCAAGACCGGCAAGGTGCTGTGGCGCACCTATTCGGTCCCGGCCCCAGGCGAGCCCGGCCACGAGACTTGGGCCGACGACCACGACGCCTGGAAGACCGGCGGGGGCGCCTTCTGGTATACCGGGGCCTACGATACCGCGACCAACTTGATGTATTGGGGCAGCGGTCAGCCGGTTCCGATGTTCGATGCCGAATACCGGCCCGGCGACAACCTCTATACCAACTCGACATTGGCGATCGACGCCGACACCGGCAAGCTCGTCTGGTATTTCCAATATACCCCGAACGACAAGTTCGACTTTGACGAAGTCGGCTCGCAGATGATCTACGACGTCACGATCAATGGCGAGCCGCGCAAGGCGCTGGGCCACTTCGCCCGGAACGGCTTCTACTACACGCTCGACCGCACCAACGGCTCATTCATCAGCGCCGCGCAATACATCAAGAATTTGAATTGGACCAAAGGCATTGATCCGAAGACTGGCAAGCCGGTCGAATACGATCCGTCGAAGAAGCTGCAGCAATATGCCGTCGTCAGCAACCGCACGAGCGGCGAGGTTGACGTCTGCCCGGACATCGGGGGCGGAGTGAATTTCTTTCCCACCGCATACAACCCGTCTAAACACTTGGCCTACGGCGCCGGCATCGACGGCTGCTCGCCGCTCAAGGTCGACGAGACCCGCATGGGCGGCCCGTTCTGGAGTGGCGGGATCACCAGCCGGAACAAGCGGCTCGGCGGTGTGATTGCAGCCATCGACATGACGACCGGCAAGCTCAAGGCGGCGACACAACTCGACTACCCCGACAATGCCGGCGTGCTGGCGACCGCCGGCGGCCTCGTGTTGAGCGCCACGCTCGACGGCACGGTCACCGCCTTTGACGATCAGGAGCTGAAGCCGCTGTGGAGCCTCAATGTCGGGACGCCGATCACCGGCGCGCCGATCAGCTACTCGGTCGGCGGCAAGCAGTTCATCGCCCTGCATGTCGGTGGCGGCCGCCCGTTCAACACGGACCTGCTGAAGGCCGCGCCGGAACTCCATACTCTCGAAGCCGGCTCGATGCTGTTCGTGTTCGCGTTGCCTTGACGACAGACTGCGACTTGTCCGAGTTGGCTGCGGGTAATAGGGTTTGGTACGCTTTGTGGCAAAGGGAGGGAGAATTGCCTGACAAGTCTTACGGTACGTCCAGGACAATGGCCGCATCCAAGCGAGGAGCCGGCGGTATAATCGGGGTCGCTGCCGGTGGGATCATTGCGGCGCTCTTGTCATCGCCGCTGACCGCCGCGGAGGTGACTTTTGACCGGCTGAAGAACGCCGAGAGCGAGCCGGGCAACTGGCTGACCAACCACAAGACCTATGACGGCAAGCGGTTCTCGACTCTTGACCAGATCAATCAGTCCAACGTCAAGAATCTGCATGTCGCTTTCGTGGTCCAGCTCGGCGGCGGCGAGCCGGGTGGCGACAAGGCGCACGCCCGCGAGCAGTCGACGCCGCTGGTCGAGGACGGCTTCCTCTACATGACCGACGGCTGGAATGACGTTTACAAGATCGACGCCCGCGACGGCAAGAAAGGCCGCATCGTTTGGAAGATGGACCCGGGTGTGGACAAGTCGACCGTGTGGCTGCCGTCCAACCGAGGGGTGGCGCTCTACGGCAACCAAGTCATCGAGCTGACCACCGACGGCCGAGTGATCGCGATCGACAAGGACACCGGCAAGGTCCTGTGGGACAAGAATTATCAGGTCGCTAACACCGACGTTTTCACTAGCGCGCCGTTGATCGTTAAGGACATGATCATCGTCCCCGGATCCGGAGCGGATATCGGCGGGCGCTGCTGGCTGATGGCGATCGACGCCAAAACCGGCAATATGCTGTGGCGCACCTATTCGGTCCCGGCACCGGGCGAGCCAGGGCACGAGACTTGGGCCGACGATCACGACGCCTGGAAGACCGGCGGCGGCGCCTTCTGGTATGTCGGAGCTTATGATCCGGCGACCAATCTGATGTATTGGGGCACCGGCCAGCCGACGCCAATGTTCGACGCTGAATACCGGCCCGGCGACAACCTCTACACCAACTCGACGCTGGCGATCGACACCGATACCGGCAAGATCGTCTGGTATTTCCAGTATACACCAAACGACATCTACGACTATGACGAAGTCGGCTCGCAGATGATCTACGACGTGACAATCAACGGTGAGCCGCGAAAGGCGCTAGGCCATTTCGGCCGCAACGGCTTCTTCTACACGCTCGACCGAACCAACGGTTCGTTCATTAGCGCCGCGCAGTACGTCAAGAATTTGAATTGGACCAAGGGTATCGATCCGAAGACCGGCAAACCGGTCGAGTATGATCCATCGAAGAAGCTGCAGCAATATGCCGTGGTCAGCAACCGGACGAGCGGGCAAGTCGACGTGTGTCCGGATGTTCAAGGCGGGGTAAACTTCTTTCCAACCGCATGGAACCCCTCGAAACATATCGCCTATGGCGCCGGCATTGACGGTTGCGCTCAACTCAAGGTCGATGAGACTCGCATGGGCGGCCCGTTCTGGAACGGCGGGATTCCCACCCGTGGCAAGCGTATGGGAGGGCAGATCGCAGCAATCGATATGACGACCGGCAAAGTAAAGGCAGCAACCCAGCTTGATTATCCGGACTATTCAGGTGTGCTGGCAACCGCTGGGGGCCTCGTGTTTACCGGCACGATAGACGGGACTTTTAGTGCTTTTGACGACGAGCTGCTGAAGCCGTTATGGAATTTCAATGTCGGGTCGGCGATGGCCGCTCCGCCGATCAGCTACTCTGTTGGCGGCAAGCAGTACATCGCCATCCATGTCGGCGGCGGGGTTCCTTGGAATCTGGGCCTTCTGAAAGCCGCTCCAGAGCTCGAAAATCTCGAGGGTGGTTCCTCGCTGTTCGTGTTTGCATTGGACTGACGACGGGCCGGCGGACGCGGCCGGGAGTGAATCGCCGCTCGTCGCTGCATCCGATTGCGGCCCTTTTTGCGGCGCTGATCGCCGTCGACGCGGGCATCGCTCGCGCCGACGACGCTTCGCGGCGTGCCGACATCTGGGGTCTAAGGCTCGGCACACCGGCAGCGGCGCTGCCAAACAACGATTTTATCGACTATGCCTGCGGCAGCAATGGTGGCCCGCCGCAGCAGCCGCTTTCCGGCTGGTCCGATTACGGCAAGTGCCCGCCCGAGCCGAATGGGCTGCGCGAGGTGTATTTTCGCTATGACGACGAACTCGAATATTGGGCGAGGGCACATCGCGCGCGGACATTGATCGCTCAGAATGCCGGCACCAAGGTGTTGGATTTTCCGGTGATCCTATCGGGGCTGTTCGACGCAAGCGGGACGCTCGCCGGTCTGCGGATCGTCACCGACCCGCAGGTGAGCCCGCAGGACCGTAAGCTGGCCTACACGTTGACCAACTTTTTCAAGGCGCGTTACGATAGCGACGGGTGGGATTGCATCGATACCCCTCCGGCGCCCGGCGAGAACCCGGTCGGCACGCTATACATCAACCGGCGCTGCACCAAGCTCGTGAAGGGCGATATGCGTGCCGTGCTCGAGACTAAGTTTCTGCGAAAGCCCGGTCAGGCCGAGTTCAGCGGCTCCGGCAAGCTGACGGTCGGCCAGTTCGAGAGCTCGACGCGGCTCGAACTGTTGCGGCCCGACGTCCCGGCCGAGTAGGCATCGGCTACTCGTGAGTTGTGCCGTCCGGCATGATCGTTCCCGCGAGATCGGCGCCATCGAGCTTTGTGTCGGTCAGCTTTGCTACCAGCAGGCGGGCGCCTTTGAGGTCGGCGCCTGACAAATCGGCGCCGGTCAGATCGGCGTGCATCAGGTCGGCGTTGCGCAGATCGGCGCCTTTGAGATCGGCACCCCTGAGATCGGCGCGCAGTAGGCTGGCCGCCTCGAGATGAGCCCCCATAAGCTCGGCGCGGCGCAAGGTCGTCTGGCCGAGATCCGAGCGCGACAGATCGGCGCCTTTCAATTTGGCGCCGTGCATTTGCGCATCGGCGAGGTCGCCATCGGCAATGTTTGCACCGTCGAGCTTGGCGAAGGTGAGATGGCTCGATCCCATCATCGCACCCGCGAGATCGGCGCGCGTCAAATTGGTCTCAGCCAGATCGGCCTCGTAGAGCATTGCTTCGCCGAGCCGCGCGCCGGCGAGGTTGGCATGTTTCAAATCGGTCTTGTTGAGATTCGCCCCGGTCAGATTGGCGCCGGCGAGGTTCGCGCCGGCCAATTTCGCGCCATGCAGGGTGGCGCCGGCGAGATTGGCACCTTCGAGATCACTTTGGCTCAAGTCAAAGCGCTTAAGATTCGCGCCGGCAAGGTTGCACTTTGGACAATCCTTGCCGCCCCCCGCCAAAAGATCGCCCGCCGGATCGGGATCGGCCGCTCTGCTTGCAATCGCGAATGCGAGCAGAAGCCCGAGCGTCAAGAGCGGGAGGCGCCGCGTCATCGCCTCACTTGAGGTCGTCCTTGACTGCATCGAGGCCGGCCTGCGCACAGGCCTCGTCGTTTTGTGCGGTCGAGCCGCTGACCCCAACGCCGCCGATGTGCGCGCCGCCTGTGGTCATGATCGGCAAGCCGCCCTGGATGACCGCGACGCGCGGTAGGAAGGCGATGCCGCCCGGCCGCCGCTCCGGATTGCTGTAGGCGAGGTCCGCGGTCTCACGCGTCGAGCGCGGCAGCGCCGCGGCGGTGTAGGCTTTGCGCATCGCGACCTCCTCCGAGATCAGCTGCGCGTCGTCCATGCGGGCAAACGCCTTCAGGTTGCCGCCGATATCGAGCACCGCGACATGCATCTTCCATCCCTCTTGCTGGGCCTTGGCGATACACGCCTCGACTATTTTGCGCGCAACATCAAGGGTCAGGATCGGCCGCATCTCGAGGGCCGACGCCGGCAGCACGAGCAGCAGCCCGAAACCGCTTAAGAGGGCCATTTTCGCCAATTTGTTCACGGTTCCCCTCCCTCCTTGAACCGGTTTCTCGACGTCGGCCTTTCAACTATCATCCTTGCTTATGACGAGCAAAGCTCTTGCCGTGGCGGCGAGCCTCGCACTGGCGGCACCGCTATCGATCGTCGGCGCCGATGGCCTGCCGGTCTATCGCGGTTCGGCGGAGGTGACCGGTCCGGCGATGCTAAGTCTCGACGGCAAACGCATCCTCCTTTACGGAGTCGACGCGCCGGTCCGGGGTCAGCCCTGTTACGCCGGCAACAAGACATGGGACTGCGCAACGGCCTCGGCGAAGACACTCCTCAACCTCGTCGGCGACCAGGAGATCGCCTGCGAACAACGTCGGGTCGACCAGTTCGGCCGCGTGTTCGCTATCTGCACAGCAGGTGAGGTCGACATCAACCGGGCATTGGTCGAGGCCGGGATGGCTGTGGCGCTCCCCAAGGAAACGTCCGACTACGCCGCTGCCGAGGCGGACGCCAAGGCCAAAGGCGTTGGGGTCTGGCGGGGGCCCTTCACGGCGCCCGCTGATTATCGCGAGATGCTGGCCGGCCATCCGCAAGAGCGGTGAGCACCGACAGCATGACCCTTCGGCTGTTCGGCAGTGAACTCACCAGTCGCGATTATTTCCCGCTGCTGCGCTGGATGATCTTCACTGGGGTGACGCTGTTCGGTTTCGCGATCGCTTGGCGCTATGGCCTCTTCCAGCTGATGATGGCGCAGGACAGGAGCGGTATCTCGGTGTTCATCTGCATTCTCTATGTGGCGATCTCGGGCCATTGCCTCGCCTGCATCCTCGCCGTGTCCCGCGAGATCAACACCGCCCACCGGGTGCGCGACCGCGTCATGAACGGGGTCGGTGCGTATCGCACCGAGGGAACGCGCGTCGTCACTGCCGACGGCGCGGCGCTGCCGGCGGGACGGATTACCGACTATATCCGCAACCTGGTGGTCAAAGCCGAGAAGCAGGGCCGCGAGCGGCGGTTGGACCAGACGTTGCTGTTGCGCGGGCTCGCCGACAAGCTCAGGTCGCCGATGCAGTTCGGCGCCTTCGCCGGCGATGCGCTTCTCAAGCTCGGCTTGCTCGGCACGATCGTCGGGTTCATCCTGATGCTGCTGCCGCTCGCGACACTCGACAATTTTGATGCCGCGTCGATGAAATCGTCGATGAAGGTCATGAGCGGCGGCATGGCGGTGGCGATGTACACGACCCTGGCCGGGCTCGTCGGATCTATCCTGGTGAAAGCGCAGTACTACATTCTCGACAATGCCTCTGCCTATCTGTTCGATGTTACGACCGATCTGACCGAGGTCTTTGTCGTTTCGACGCTCGAGCGCGAGGCTCATGGAAGGGTTTAGCAACTGGGATCGCGAGGAGCCGTTCGAACCCTTCACAGTTATGCTGTTCAAGGGGTTGCAGGTCGTCGCCTTTCTGTTCTTCCTGGCCTACTTGGCGATGAATCTGGAAGCGAAACAGGGCAACATCACCAGCAAGGCCGAGATGCTGGTGACGGTGAGCTGGCCTGACAACCACCCCGACGACATCGACACCTACGTCGAGGACCCACAGGGCAACATCGTCTGGTACCACGTGATGGAAGCCGGGCTGATGAACCTCGACCGCGACGACCGCGGTGATTACAAGAACACGATCGTCGTCAACGGCAAAACGATCCGTAATCCGGTCCGCGAGGAGATCGTGACGATGCGAGGCCTGATCGCGGGCGAGTATGTTGTCAACATCCACCATTATCTCGCGACGACACCCGACCCCGTGCCGGTCAATGTCAAGATCGAGAAGCTCAACCCGAAGGTCGAGGTGGAGTTTTACGACCGTCTTTTCCTCGATCACACCGGCGACGAGAAGACCGCGGTCCGCTTTACGATCGACGAAACCGGCAAGGTCACCGACATCAACACGCGTCCGAAATCGCTGATCCGCGAGACTCGCAAAGTCCGTACGAACATCCCGCTGACCGGCGCCGCATTGCGCCAGTAAACCATGACGTTGCCGTTGATCGGGGTCGGCTTATCATATGTCGTCGTCGCGGTGCTGCTGCTGAGCCTCAACCTCGCCTCGCGCTGGCATTGGGGCGTGAAGGCCGCCGCAATCGCGGTCACTAGCGTGTTTTTCGGCGTCTCTTATGCCTCGATCGCTGGGCTCATCGGCTGGCCGAGCGAGGCACGCGTGCCCGAGCGCTTTCAGCTCGATTGGGGGACCGTGGTCGAGCCCGACAAGCTGAACGGCTCGCCGGGCTCGATTTATCTTTGGGTCGAGACGCTCGACGAGAACAATCTGCCGGCCGGCACGCCGCGCGCCTTCCGCGTGCCCTACAGCCGCGACCTCGCGGACCGGATCGGACACGCCAAAGAGCGCATCGAGCAGGGGAAGGACCAGGCCGGCACTGCGCGCGATCTCGACGTCTCGGAGGCCCCGCCGGACCAGGACCGGCGGCTCGCCGGCGCGCCCCCGCGCCAAGACGAGCCGGGCAGCCCCGGCGATCCGACCGCATTCATCCAGCACATGCCGGCAATCGAGTTCCAGGACATTCCGCCGCCGGCGCTTCCGCCCAAGCGGCCGCTGTGAGCCTCGGCGCCGAGATTATCGACGGGTGGACCTTACCATGGCCTGAGATACGCGTGCCGGCATACCAAGCTGGCCGCGTCGGCGCGTGGGAACTCAAGCACCAGTTCCAGGCGGTGCTGCGCGGCTATTTTCGCGGCCTGCAAACCGCCGCCAAAAACTACCTACTGACCAGGGACGATCGCGTCTGGATGTCGCTGAGCCCGGTCGAGATCGAGAGCCTCGCTCCGCATGTTCCTCATATGCGGGGTCATGTTGTGATCGCCGGGCTCGGCATGGGGCTGGCATTATACAATGCGCTGCTGCGCACGCCGGTGCGACGGATCACCGTAATCGAGCGCGATCCTGAGGTAATCGCCCTGTTCGAATTGATCCGGGGGCCCGAATGGCCTTCTCCCGACCGTTTCATGATCGCACAGGCCGACGCCCTTACCTGGCGGTCGCACGAGCCCGTCGACTATCTCTACGCCGACATCTGGGACAAGATCGGCGCCCCCGAAGCGGCCGGTGACACTCGCGCGATGTGCCGCAATCTGCGTCCGAAAGCGGCCGGATATTGGGGCATGGAAGCCAACTTTGTCTCATTCCTCGCCCGCAACCGGTTCAAGCCACCGGTGACCCGGCTGCAGTTCCGGGCGTGGGCCCGGGCGCTCGGCGTGCCGATCGCCGCCTATGACAACCGCGCCTGGCGCGAGCGCATCCCCGATGTGGCGACGCAGCTGATCTTCGGCGGCTCGCCCGGTCCGAGCGAGAGATAATCGATGTGGCGAAGCTCGGAGAGGAAGCGTTCGATATGATGCTCGACGCCCGTTTCTTGACGCGCAGCCTGCCCGCGCTGGCGCTGGGACTCGTGGTGTCGGCGGGGGCAATCGCGAAGGACACGGGCTATATATTCGTCAGTAACGAGAAGACGAACAACATTGCGGTGATTGATCCTAAGCAGGATTACAAGATAATCCAGTGGGTCCCGACATCCCACCGTCCTCGAGATATGAAGTTTGGCGACGACCGCAGACTGCTTTATGTGGCTTGTGGAGATGACGACGTGATCGATGTGATCGATGTGGCCACGCTCAAGGTCGCCGATCACATTCCGACGGGTCCGAGCCCCGAGATGTTCCAACTCAGCCGCGACGAAAAGGCGCTCTACGTCTCGAACGAGGAAGGTTCCTCGGTTCAGGAGATCAGCATCGCTGATAAGCTCATCGTGCGCGAGTTTGCGACCGGTGCCGAGCCCGAGGGCCTCGCTATAAGCGCCGATGGCAAGACCCTGTATGTAACGTCCGAGGTGACCGATATGGTGCACGTGGTCGACGCCGAGGGCGGGGTCGTCACGGACAACATGGTTGTCGGGACGCGGCCAAGGCGCCTCCTCTTGCTGCCCGGCGGGAAGGAACTCTGGGTCTCGAACGAATTATCCGGGGAGGTCTCGGTGATCGATCGCGCGGCAAACCGGGTTTCCACGACGATCGACTTCCTGCCGCCCGGATTTCGTCAGGTCGACGTGACACCCGTCGGCATGACCATGACCAGGGATGGGAAATCCGCCATCGTTGCGCTCGGCCGCGCGAACCACGTCGCCTTCGTCGATACAGCGACGAGGAAGGTCGAAGACTATGTGCTGGTCGGAAGCCGTGCTTGGGGTGTGGCGCTCAGTCGCGACGAAAAGACGCTTTATGTCGCCAACGGGCTGAGCGACGACCTTTCGATAGTGGACATGGAAAGCCGCAAGGCGATCCGGGTGGTGCCTGTCGGCCGCGTCCCGCATACGGTTCTGGTCGATGATTAGGGGCGTGCGCGGTGCCGCCGCGGCTATACTGGCGGCGGGAATGGGTGCCTCATCCCCGTCAATAGCCGCCGTTCCTGAATCGCCGGAGGCGAGCGCTCTGAAGCTCGGCTATGTCGAGCTGGCTGACGACCCGCGTTACGCCAACAGGGGTGCTTATTCCGGGATCGTGTTTACCGATCTCGGCCGTCCATATCCTGGAAGCCAGGTGGCATTGGAAGATGCCCAGGCTGTCGGACGGGTCATCGGGGTCGAATTCTCGATGGAGAAGTCGGCCGCCGCGTCCGACGAGGAGCTCATTGATCGGATTTCGAGCTGGGCGGCGAGCGACGGAATTCACTTCGTCCTTGCCGATCTACCGGCGGCCCACTTGAAGAACATTGCGCGCCCATTGGGTGATCGACCGATCATGCTTTTCAACATTTCCGCTCCGGATGATTCGTTACGCGGAGCGGATTGTGCGAGCAATGTCGGCCACACTTATCCGAGCCAGGCAATGCTTTCGGATGCGCTGATGCAATATCTGGCGGCCAGGGGATGGGTTCAGATCCTGGTCCTGCAGGGGCCGTCGCCCGAGGATGCCGCGATGGTAGCGGCACTGCATAGCGCGGCGAGAAAGTTCCGTGGAAACATCGTCGACACCAGGCCATTCATGCTGACCAACGATCCTCGCAATCGGGAGCAGACCAATATCGTTCTTATGACGGGCGGTGCGCGTTACGACGTCGTTTACGTCGCTGACAGCAGCGGCGAGTTCGGTCGCTATGTCTCCTACGAGACCAGCCTCCCGCGGCCCGTCATCGGGAGTGCTGGGTTGGTGCCAACGGCATGGTCGTGGAGCTGGGACAGGGATGCCGCAGTGCAGCTGCAGCATCGTTACGAGAGGATTGCCCCGTCACGCCGCATGAACGGCGCCGATTGGGCGGCCTGGGAAGCCGTCAAGGCGGTTACGCAAGGGGTGATGAGAACACGCTCGACCGCCTTCGACGCAGTGAAGGCGTACCTGCTAAGCGACAAGCTCTCTCTCGATACCGTAAAAGGAAATCCTGGCTCATTTCGCGCATGGGATCATCAGCTCCGCGCGCCGGTGTTGCTCAGCACGGCTGACGCCGTCATCGAACGGGCTCCCTTGCCGCAGTATTTACATCAGACGAATGTGCTGGACACGCTCGGCGTGGACGCGCCGGAAACCGCCTGCCGGTTCTGACAGAGCAGGCCAAGGATCAATCCAGGGCTGCTATGAACCCATTGACGCGCTTGGCCGGAGGGCTTTTTCTCACAGTGATCTGGCTGTTTCCGATAGCGCATGTCCGGGCGCAGGAAAGGCCCGCGCGGCTCAACGTATGGGACATCCATATCGGCGAATTGGCCTCGGCGATCCCGGACGAGTACATCAACTACGCCTGCGGCACCAATGGTGGGCCCCCGTCGCTTCCGCTCGCGAATTTCATGGAATTCAAAAAGTGTAGACCCGACGCCAACGGCCTCCACGAGGTCTATTTCGAGTATGACGACGAGCTCGAGTACTGGGCTCGCGCGCTCGACCTCAAGGCAGAGATCAGGAGGTATGCTGGGACGACGGCATACGAATTCCCGGTCGTGGCTTCGGTGCTGTTGGACGACGCGGGCGTGATTAAGGGCGAGCGCTTGGTCACCGACCCGCGCCAGCAAGTACCGGCACGCGACCGCAAGGAATTCTGGCTCTTGACGGACTACATCCGCCATCGCTTCGGCGACGATGGCTGGCAATGCAAGGACGTGCCGCCGGACGAGGGGGAGCACGCGGTCGGGTCCTTTTTCATCAAGAACCACTGCGTAAAGACGGCGAATGGCCTGCACCTCGTCCTCGAACAGCATTACTTTCGGAAAAAGGGCCAGCAATCGGTCGATCCCCAGACCGGGCAGTCCCGGCCGGAAGATTATGAGAGCGCCACCCGCTTCGAAATGTACGACGCGGCCGTCCCTCTTCCCACGACCGGCTGACCGAAGGGGCTCACCTCCCGATGCTGCCGTCCACGAGCACGGCACCCTGCGTTTTCATTCCATCGGTGACGGCGTCGTCCAGATCGGCCTGTTGCAGGCGCGAGCCGCGGAAATCCCCGTCGGTGAGGTCAGAGCCCGACAGATCGGCCCTGTAGAAATCCGCCTGTTTGGCCGAGACGCCGCGCAATTTGGCGTCCTTCACGCGAGCCGCGACAAAGCCTGCGCCGTCGAGCACGGCGGCGGTGAGGTCGCTCCGGCTGAGGTTCGCGCCATCGAGGTTCGATCGCTTCAGACTGGCGTGAGACAGATCGCTGCCCGCCATCTCAGCCTCGATGATTGTGGACATCGAAATATCCGCGCCACGCAGCACCGCCCGGGTCAGGCGCCCGTGCTGCAGACGCACCTGCGTCATGACGGCTCCGTCGAGCTGCGCGCCGCTCAGGTCCGCCCCATAGAGAAGCGCGCCGCTGAGATCGGCGCCGGTCAATGACGCGCGCTTCAGGTCAGCCTTGTTGAGGTTGGCATCCTGCAGTTTGGCGTGATCGAGCCTCGCGTTGCCAAGCTTTGCGCGGTGCAGCACGGCGCCGGTCAGATCGGCGCCGGTCAGATCGGCGCCGCTCAGATCGCGCCGTTTCAGCTTCGCTTCGCGAAGATCGCAGCCCTGGCAATCCCTCCGAGTGCCGGCGAGGAATGCTTCGCGGTCGGACGGGGTGTTCGGACCCGCGGGCTGATACTCAGGCATCGCCGCCGGTGCCGCGATCAGAAGCGCAAGGCTCGACCCGAGCCCGACGAGGCAGCGGGTGGTTAGCCTGGTCCGGACGCTCGATCGACGATGCATCGGCGGCTTTTTTCCTGAATTCGTCAGCAGCTTCGCTGCCGATAAGATTGTACAATTGGCTAATCACGACGACCAGATGCCGACCGGATGCAATTTCCGATCAGTCGCCGCCCGGGGACGGGGGAACGATGAGCAAGGTGCTCTTATCGCTGATGATGGTGATCTTCGCGGCGCCAGCCGGCGCGAACCAAGTGACCGGGCCGGCCAGGGCTGTCGATTCTACGGTGATCGAGGTCAATGGCCAGCGGATCATGCTCTTCGGCATCGATTCGGTCATGCGCAAGCAAAATTGCACGATTGGCGGCAAAGTCTGGCAGTGTTGGGCGGCGGCGTTTCGCAACGTCGAAATCTTGGTGGATCAGGGGCCGGTTACCTGCGAGACGGTCGGCGAGCCCGATGTCTACGGCCGCCTCCTCGCGCGCTGCGGGATCAATGGCGAGAGCCTCAATGAACAGCTTGTTCGCGAGGGCTGGGCAGTCGCTCGGCGGAGCGAAACAACGGACTACGTCGCCGCCGAGGCCGAGGCCAAGGAGAAGAAGCTCGGCCTTTGGCAGGGAGAGTTCATGATGCCGGATGCGTTCCGCAGGGCTGCCGGCATATTCGTGGATCGTCCATGAGCCGCTGTGTTACCGGTATTTCAGTTATCGCGTTGGCCGCGCTTATTGCGGTGGGAGTAGCAATGGCCGCCGCGGCGCAGGATGTCGCCGACGGAGAACGGATCTGGAAGTCCAAAGCGGGGTGTCCGCAGTGCCACGGGTGGGCCGGGGACGGCTTAGCCTCCGGCTTCCATAGCCCGGGCGGGCTCCCGTTGCGGACGACACAGCTTACCCGAGACCAGATCCGCGAGGTCATGCAGTGCGGGCGGCCGGGCACGCCGATGCCGCATTTCGACCGTTTCGCCTATACCGACAAGCGCTGCTACGATATGACGGCTCAGGATCTCGGCAACCTGGAAGCGATCCGTGCTGAGATCACGCTGCAGCCTTTTGAGATCGATGCCGTAGCCGACTACGTCGCCACCAAGATCAAGGGGGCGGGCCCAGTGACGCAGGCAGAGTGCACCGAGTACTTCGGCAAGACCGGGGTTGAATGCGACAAATATCCAGCGAAGTGACCGTATTTCCGCCGCTAGTCGCGGGTCCCCCGAGATCAGAGACGAGTTGAAAAAATGCGGCTGCCCGAGAGCAGCCGCTTGTCTTCACTGTGCCAGTTCCGGCTTGACGGTCCTCAGAGGCTGAACACGTACAGCATCGACGTGTTCTGCATGTCCTTGAGTTCGGGCCTCTTGAGAATTACGTCCTTGATTGGGTTGTCGGCGCCGATGAGAACGGCAACATATTGCTTGCCGTTGACCGCGTAGGTCATGGGCGGAGCCGCGCTGTAGGAGCCGGCGTTGAAGCTCCACAACGGCTTCAAGGTCTCGTCGTCGAGCGCGTAGATGGTCCCGTCCGCGGTCGTGGTAAACAACAGGCCGCCGGCCGTCGAGGTGACGCCGGAGTGGACGGGGTACTCCGTCGGCAGCTGCGCGACCTTCTTCCCGGTCGCGGGATCCATCGCCGTCACGCTTCCGTGCTCCGCCTCGGAGCTCGCGAATTTGCCTCCCAGGATGTAGTCGCCGGCGGCGTCGTTGGTGGGATCCGGCGTGATGTTGTTGCAAGTCTCGAGCCCGCCACCATAGGAAAGATGGGTGCGAAGACTGTAGGTCGTCGGGAAGAAATTGACGCCGCCCGCCATGTGCGGGCACGCCAACATCGTTCCTTGCGCCCGCCGCCCCGACGGACTACCGATCTTGTAGGTTTGGAGATCCTTCTTGGGGTCGTACTCGAGCGGTTTGCCGGTCTTGGGATCGATGCCGTCCGTCCAGTTGATCTTCTGCGCGTATTGCGTAGCCGAGAGGAACTGCCCGTTGTTGCGGTCGAGCCTGTAGAAGAAGCCGTTGCGACTGAAATGCGCGAGGATATTGCGATCTTCGCCGTTAACCTTCGCGTCGATCAGCTGGTTCATCCCGACCTCGTCAAAGTCGAGGAAGTCACCGGGCGTGTACTGGAAGTACCACGTTATCTTTCCGGTGCCGATATCGAGGGCGAGCGTCGAGTTCGTGAACAAGTTGTCGCCCGGACGGTATTCCGGATCGAACATCGGCGTCGGCTGGCCCGTGCCCCAGTAGGTCAGGTTGAGCTTCGGGTCCCACGAGCCGGTCTGCCAGAACGACCCGGCGCCTTGCTTCCAGGCACCATTGTTGTCCTTCCAGGTCTCGCTGCCGGGCTCGCCGGGCGCGGGTACGCTGTAGGTCCGCCATATGGGGTCCCCGGTATCGGCGTTGAAGGCGTCGATATGAGCGCGCGCGCCCTGGTCGCCGCCGCTGCCGGGGACGATCAGCTTGTCGTTGATCAGCAGTGGCGCCCCGGTCAGGGTGCAGTGGGTGGTCTTGAGATCGTCGAATTTGATGGTCTTGGCCACTTCGCCGGTGTCGCGATTGGTCCAGATGACCTTGCAGTCGCCGGTGACGGAAATGACGAAGTTCTTGTACAGGACAACACCGCGGTTCGAGGGAAGAAACAGGTCTTCCTTGTTCACGCCTGGATCCATGACCCAGGCGATCTTGCCGGCCTTCGCCGGGTCCCTCACGTCGATCCGGTAGACGCTGCCCCAACCGTCGACGACGTACATGGCGCCTTCGTCGACCAAGGGCGTGCTCTGGTGGCCGCCTGTGGACTGCTTCTTTCCACCCTGAACGCCGCCAATCGCGACCGTGAAAGCGACATGAAGATCCTTGACGTTGTTCTTGTTGATCTGGTCGAGCTCGGAATAGCGATGCGCGGCATAGTCTTTGTTAACCTGCAGCCAGTTCTGCGGCTCCTTATCGGCGGCCACCAGCCGCGGCGTCGTAACGTCCCCGGCCATCGCTGCCAGCGATGTCGAAGCCAGCATAGTCGACGCCAGTAGTCCGACGCGGAATATCGAGCGGTCGTTCATGGTTTCCTCCTCATCACCTGTTCAAGGCGTTTGGCGCTGTTTAATCGGTTCCGGGTGTCGGGATCGAACGTCTGGTCTGACCCCCCGAAACATTTTGCCAGCCTACATCCAGCGGCTGGCAGAATGCCGACGCGAGGCGATGCCCCACCCCAAAACACGGTAAAAACGGTAACATCGTTCTCGCCGCACTTCAACATTCTGTGACTTTCGAGGCGTCTCACGTGAGCCGGGTGGGGGTCCATGCCTCCACCTTACCGCCGGAACCGCTGTCCGGGCGGGCGGCCGTACGCGGGCTCCCCCCCTGCTTGAGGGGGAAGGGATGTGAGGGAGCATTTCTACGGGCCTGTCTGCTGAAGTTCCTCCTCCCAGGGTTGTCGCAGCCTGTGATAAAGTTCGCCATCACCTCCTCGTCCGCCGCGGTGAACGGGGCGGGCTCGGGCGGCGTCATGCCGGCCTTCTTCTCGGCATCCTTCAGCATGTCGATCAGCATCTTGGTCGCGCGCAGATCGGCGCCGGTCGATTTGTTGACCAGCGGAGTGACGACAGCCTCGTGCGTGGTGATCTCTCGGCGCTCTCCGTCGATGGTCGCGACCACCTTCTCGTCGAGCGCAGGGACCAGCAGCGCCGGCAAGCTTTTCGGGCGCGGTCGGGACGAGTTGCCGGATTGGCCTTTCTTGAATCGGCTGTGCACCGGCGGCTTGCCGCGGCCGACCTGGTAATCGCGCTTGGTCTCGGACATGGGGCTCCCGCCATCCTTTTTATCGCGCGCGGCACGGACGACACCTGCCGCACGCTTGCCAAAGCGAGGTTCTGCCCCATATCGGCACATGTGAAATTATCAATTAATTAAGTTAATATGATGGCAATGATCGGTCGGTGGCAAACGGCGCTCCGGCGGCTTTCGGGTTTCCCTGCCGCTTCCCTGCCGCACCTTCGATTCGACCGGAAGGTCGCATGCAAAGTTTTGATCTGAAACGATTTTCCGGTGTGGGCGAGCCCCGACAAAATTTTTTCCCTGAGTTTCCCGGAGCGGCAGGGAAGCGGTGCAAGGGTGCCGAGCGCAGCGAAGCGGGTGAGGATGACAGTAAGCTTGCCGACGGCAAGTCCGACTGCGAACGCCCGAATTCTCCGAGCTGCTACGGCCTCCTCTCTCCAGCCGCGCAACCAGCGGCAACGCCTGCGACACTTTCGATCCCGCCCAGGAGATGAAGCCGATATAAGGGCTCGGCATAGCTTTCCTTCGTGTGGCCCATGGCGGTGTACCAGCTGCGGCCGCCGTCAATCACCTGACACCACGCGATCGGATGATCGGCGCCCATCTTGCCGCCGGAATAAGTTGCCTCAGCGAGCGTCGCCAGGACGTGAACGGCACCGCGTGGGTTGCTGCGGAAATTGTACCATTCGTCGGTGCGCTCCCATATCTGAGGCAGGCCTTCCGTTGAGGCATGACCGAGGTCCTCGATGCGGACGGTTGCACGCTGGATCTCGGGGTGGCTCGCGAAATAGGCGCCGACGAGCCGCCCGTACCAAGCCCACTGATACTCGGTGTCACTCGCCGAATGGATGCCGGCGAACCCGCCGCCCGACCGGATGTAGCGTTCAAATGCAGCCTTCTGGCCGTCGTCGAGGATGTCACCGGTGGTGCTCAGGAATACGACCACCTTGTATCGAGCGAGCGCCGCATCGGTGAAGCGCGCGGCATCCTCCGTGCTGTCGACCGAGAAACCATGGTCGGCCCCGAGCGTCTTGATGGCGGCGATGCCGTCCGCAATAGAGTCGTGGCGAAAGCCGGTCGTCTTCGAGAAGACGAGGACGGCAAACCGGGGCGGCGTGCTCTCCGCCTCGGCGATGGGGCTCGCAGGCCCGCCGAGCACGCTGAAGACGATCACCAGCGATGCAACGCCCGCTCTCATCGAGCTCGTCGGTCGCGAGAGCTTCGAGTTGACAGGGCTCCGCCGTCGGCATAGCCTCGCGGGCGCGAAAACACAGGCGAAGGAAATGGCCATGAAGTGGAAGACCCCTGTCATTATCGAGATCGCCGTCGGGCTAGAGATCAACGCTTACGCCTGCGCTGAGGTCAAATAAACCCGATCCGCTGGCGCCGGCAGATCCGGTGAGGCAACCCGATGGTCCTTGCGGTTGTCCTCGGCTCTGCCGCGGGCGGCGGTTTCCCGCAGTGGAATTCGAACGCGCCGGCCTGCCGGCGCGCGCGACGGGGTGATCCAGCGGCGAGGGTGCGTTCTCAGGCGTCGCTCGCGGTCTCGTCAAACGACAAAGATTGGGTGGTTTTGAATGCCTCGCCCGATCTGCGCCTGCAGATCGAGGCGGTGCCGCGGCTGTATCCGCGCGAAGAATTGCGGTCATCGCCGATCGCTGGGGTAGTGTTGACCGGCGGCGATGTCGACGCGATCGCCGGCCTGCTGCATTTGCGCGAGCGGCATCGCTTCGAGGTCTACGCTCCCTCACGGGTTCTCGCGATCATCGCCGCAAATCCGATTTTCGACGTACTGGCGCCGGATTGCGTGCGGCGCGTCGAATTACCGCTGGACGAGCGGATGGAGCTGGCAGGAGCGTCGGGCGCCTCCGGCCTCGCCGTCATCCCGTTCGCCGTACCCGGCAAGGTGCCCCTCTACCTGGAAGCGTCCGGGCAGGATCCGGGATTGAGCGAAGAGGGCGATGCTGTCGGGCTCGAAATCATCGAGACCGCGACCGGGAAATCGTTCTTCTTCGTACCCGGCTGTGCGGCGATGACCCGGCAGCTGCGGACGCGTCTCGCCGGCAGCGCGCTCGTCTTTTTCGACGGGACCTTATGGCGCGACGACGAAATGATCCAGCTCGGGGTTGGCAGCAAGACCGGCAGGCGCATGGGGCATATGAGCATGAGCGGCGAGGACGGCACCATCGCCGCCTTTGATGATCTCGGAGTCGATCGCCGGATTTTTATACATATCAACAATTCGAACCCGGTTCTTCTCGACGACTCGCCGGAGCGGCATATCGCCAATGCCGCGGGCTGGGAAATTGCCTATGACGGCATGGAGGTGACGCTGTGACCGGATCGCTGCTCTCTCCCGAAGGGCTCGAAACCCAGTTACGCGCGATCGGCGCCGAGCGCTATCACGACCGGCATCCCTTTCATCACCTGATGCGCGACGGCAAACTCGACCGCGGCCAGATCCAGGCCTGGGCGCTCAATCGCTACTACTACCAGGCGCGCATTCCGGCGAAAGACGCCTATCTGGTAGCCCGGCTGCCCACCTCGGAACTGCGCCGCGAGTGGCGCCGGCGCATTCTCGATCATGACGGCGACGACGAGAACACAGGGGGAATCGCCCGTTGGCTTAGGCTGACCGATGGTCTCGGCCTCGATCGCACCTATGTGATCTCGACCGCCGGGCTGTTGCCGGCCACTCGTTTTGCGGTGGATGCCTACGTCAATTTCGTGCGAGACCGGTCTCTGCTGGAGGCGGTCGCCTCTTGCCTGACCGAGATGTTCTCGCCGCAGATCATCGCCGAACGGGTCGAGGGCATGCTGCGCAATTACGACTTCGTCAGCCGCGACACCCTCGCCTATTTCACACCGCGGCTGACCCAGGCACCGACCGATGTCGCCTTCGCCCTCGGCTATGTCAAAGAGCATGCCGATACTCCGGAGAAGCAAGCGCTCGTCATCGATACGTTGCGCTTCAAATGCGACGTCCTTTGGACGCAGCTCGACGCGCTCTATTTCGCCTACGTCGAGCCCCGTCTCGTTCCACCCGGCGCCTTTGTCCCGGAAAAAGCCGCGCGATGACGGCTTCGGCATCCTCGATCGGAGGCACTGCCGTCCTTATTTTTGCGCCGCATGTGCGCTTTCGCTTCGACGAGCGCCGCAAAGCGTGGATCGTGCTTGCGCCGGAGCGGCTGTTGCTACCGGACGAGCAGGCGGTCGCGATCCTGCGCTTGATTGACGGCAAGCGCGACGTCGATGCGATCGTCGACGAACTTGCCGGACAGTTCGAAGCGCCGCGCGAAGTCATCGCCGGCGATGTCGTGCCGATGTTGCAAGATCTCGTCGACAAGAAAGTATTGCGGCAGTGACGCCGGTCGAGCCACCGCTTGCGCTGCTCGCCGAACTGACCCATCGCTGCCCGTTGCGCTGTCCCTATTGCTCGAACCCACGGGAGCTCGCCCGCGCCAGCGCCGAGCTCGACACGGCGACCTGGAGCCGCGTGTTCAACGAGGCGGCCGCACTAGGTGTCCTTCAGGTCCATTTCTCGGGCGGCGAGCCGCTGGTGCGGCGCGATCTCGTCGAGCTCGTTGCAGATGCCGCCAAGGCCGGACTCTACGTCAACCTGATCACGTCCGGCATCCGTCTCGACGCCGACCGTCTGGCCCGTTTGGTCGAGGCGGGACTCGAACACGTCCAGCTGAGCCTGCAGGATTCCGATCCGGCCCGAGGCGACCGGATCGCCGGTCTCGCCGGCGCTCAACAGGCAAAGCATCGGGTTGCGCGCCTGGTGGGCGAGGCAGGGCTGCCGCTAACCGTCAATGCGGTCGTTCACAGGCAGAATCTCGAAAATCTCGAAGATATCATCGATCTTGCCGTAACCCTCGGCGCCGACCGGCTTGAGGTCGCCCACGTCCAGTACTATGGATGGGCGTTGGCGAACCGGGCTGCGTTGCTGCCGAGCCGGCAACAGCTCGACACCGCGACCGCGACGGTCGAGGAGGCGCGTGCCCGCCTCATCGGTCGGCTGGTCATCGACTACGTCCTACCGGACTATCATGCGCATCGTCCAAAGGCTTGCATGGGCGGCTGGGGCCGGCGTTTTTTGAGCATCACCCCGTCGGGCAAGGTGCTGCCGTGCCATGCGGCGGAGAGCCTTCCGGGATTGCGCTTTCCGACTGTCGGCGAAGCCAGCCTCGCCCAAATCTGGCACCACTCGGCGGCCTTCGCGCGGTTCCGCGGCACGGCGTGGATGGCCGAGCCCTGCCGCTCTTGCGAGCGGCGCGAGATCGACTGGGGTGGTTGCCGCTGCCAGGCCTTCGCGCTGACCGGCGAGGCTGCGCGCACCGACCCCGTCTGCGCGCTATCCCTCGATCACGCGTTACTCGCCGGCGCACTCCGCGAGGCTGAGGAAGCGGCACCCGATTTCGTCTACCGCCAGCATTCCAACCCCGCGCTGCCGCCGCCACGCCCGGTCGTGCCGCAATCCGGATGAGCAACTCCCGGCCGGCGTTAGCCGTCGCCGTAATGCTCGTCCTTTTTTGGCCTGCGTCGACTCGCAGCGAAACCGCTCGGCTGGCGGTCATCGAAGTTGCCGCCGGGGTCTTTGTGCACAACGGGGTGCATGAAGAGGCCTCTCCGGCGAAACGATGCGATCGCCAATATCGGCTTCATTCTCGGAGACGACGCGGTGGCGGTGATCGATCCTGGCGGCAGCGCTAGAGAGGGTCGCCAGTTGCGCGCCGCGATCCGGGCGCTCACCGATCGGCCGATCCGATATGTGGTCCTGACCCACGTCCATCCCGACCACATCTTCGGTGCTGCGGTTTTCGGCGACGACCATCCCGATTTCGTTGGCCATGTCAAATTGCCGGGCGCGCTCGCGCAGCGCGGCGACTATTACCTGCGGCGACTTCGCGAGGCTCTCGGCAATGAGGCGGGAGGCAGCGAGGTGGTGGCGCCGACCATCCTTGTTTCCACCCGGCTCGATCTCGACCTGGGCGGACGGCGTCTCACGTTGCGGGCGCATGGCCCGGCCCACACCGACAACGATCTGACGATTTTCGACGAGAAGACGCACACCTTTTGGCTCGCGGACCTGCTCTTTGTCGACCGTATCCCGGTCATCGACGGGAGCCTCGTCGGCTGGCTCAAGGAGCTTCGCGAGGTGACGGCGATCCCGGCCGATCGCGCCGTTCCCGGCCATGGCCCCGTTTCAGTGCAATGGCCCGGAGCCGCCGAACCCGAGCGGCGCTATCTCGAAGCGGTGGCGCGCGATACGCGGGCCGCGATCAAGGCGGGAGTCGGGATTGCCGATGCCTGGCGTCATGTCGCAAACTCGGAACGCGGCCG
>Ga0306920_100002051_pt1 | contig 25254 bp, 16 predicted proteins | sample flu12Cox44000170_FD_204666 | JGI IMG/M metagenome (GOLD analysis project Ga0306920, IMG submission 204666) | Lab enrichment of tropical soil microbial communities from Luquillo Experimental Forest, Puerto Rico - flux4day.12C.oxic.44.000.170 (v2)... | ecosystem: Environmental > Terrestrial >...
AGGGCCGGATCGTCAGCGCTTTCAGCCATCGGAAATATGCCGCAGGCATACGCTTTGAGCAGAACCTCCGGCGTGATCTCGATCAGTGCCGATTCACGGTTTGCCATTCGCGTTCCGAGCCTCGAAGCAGAGATGAAGCTGCAGAGAAGCTGTTACAAGCGGATACGGGCAAGAGCCGCCAGGCCGACCAGACCAGCCATGCATCCGCCCGCTCCAATCACAGGCTAAGATTCTCAGCCATGCCTCCGTTGGCCAGAAACGCCTCCAGCCAATGGATGTGATAATCACCGTCGATCACGTCCTTCTCGCGCACAAGAGCGCGAAAGAGCGGCAAGGTCGTCTCGATGCCGTCGATCACAAACTCGTCCAATGCACGCTTGAGCCGCATCAGGCATTCGCCCCGGCTTTTCCCGTGCACGATCAGCTTGCCCACCAGCGAGTCATAGAAGGGCGGGATGGTGTAGCCGTGATACACGGCCGAATCCACGCGCACACCAAGCCCGCCGGGCGGGTGGTAGTGCACGATCTTGCCTGGCGATGCGCGGAATGAAACCGGATTTTCTGCGTTAATGCGACACTCGATCGCATGGCCGTGGAACTTCACGTCGCGTTGCGAGAATCCAAGCTCGCTGCCGGCCGCCACGCGGATCTGCTCGAGCACCAGATCGATGTCGGTGATCATCTCGGTCACCGGATGCTCGACCTGAATGCGTGTGTTCATCTCAATGAAGTAAAATTTTCCATCCTCGAACAAAAACTCGACGGTCCCGACCCCCAGATATTCCAGCTCCCGCATGGCCTTGGCAGCCGTCTCGCCGATCGAGTTGCGCGCATTCTCGTTGAGCGCAGGGCAGGGACCTTCCTCCCACACTTTCTGGTATCTTCGCTGCAGGGAGCAATCGCGCTCGCCAAGGTGGATGGCGCGCCCACGTCCGTCCCCCAGCACCTGGATCTCGATGTGACGCGGCCGCGCGAGATACTTCTCAACGTAAAGCGTATCCTCGCCGAACGCCGCCTTGGACTCGGCGCGTGCGATCGCCAGCGAGGCAGCAAGCTCCTCCGGCCGGTGCACCACCTTCATGCCGCGGCCTCCCCCTCCCGCCGCGGCCTTCACCAGAACCGGAAAACCCACCGAGCGCGCGACAGAGAACGCCTCCTGCTCGGAGCCGAGCGGGCCGTCCGAGCCCGGCACGACCGGAATTCCCAGGCGACTGGCAGTGCGTTTGGCCTCGATCTTGTCCCCCATCAACCGGATATGCGCCGGCTTGGGTCCGATGAAATGGATATTGTGCTCCTGCAGGATCTCTGCAAAGCGCGCATTCTCGGAAAGAAATCCGTAACCCGGATGCACTGCATCGGCGCCAGTGATCTCACATGCCGCCAGCAAGGCAGGTATGTTGAGATAGCTGTCGCGTACGGTCGGCGGTCCGATGCACACGCTTTCATCGGCGAGTCGCACATGCATGGCGTCCTCGTCGGCAGTCGAATGCACGGCGACCGAGGGTATGCCAAGCTCCTTGCAAGCGCGCAGCACCCGGAGCGCTATCTCGCCCCGGTTCGCGATCAGGATCTTATCGAACATTGCCGCATGCACCCTCGCCGGCGCGGAGCTCCGCGTCCTATTCGATGATCATCAGCGGCTCGCCGAACTCGACCGGCTGGCCGTCATCGATCAGGATTTGGATTACGGTCCCTGCACGCGGGCTGGGAATCTGATTCATGGTTTTCATCGCCTCAATGATCAAGAGCGTCTCGCCCACGCGCACACGACCGCCCACTTCCACGAACCGCCTGGCGCCGGGCTCCGGTGCGAGATACGCCGTGCCCACCATTGGTGAGGTAACCACGCCCGGATGCTTGGCAGGATCAGCCGCGGCGGCATCGGTTGCAGCCACGACAGTCGCAAGCGCGGCAGCCGGTCGCGAATGGGAGACAGCAGGGCCGATGATTGGCTGGCGGGCAACCCGCACGCGATGGCCCTCGCGCTCGAACTCGATTTCGGTGAGGCCGGTCTCCTCCAGCAACCGAGCCAGTTCGCGGATCAACTCTTGATCGATTGCCGGTCTCTGATCGCCTGGATCCCTCATGTCCGCTCACCGCTCTTCGCATCGGCTCTCGCGGCCCTGGGCGTCACCAGGGCGGCCAATCCCGCTATGGCGAGCGCGTAACCCTCTACGCCGAAACCGCAGATGCTTGCCCTTGCGACCGGCGCGATATGCGATTGATGACGAAATTTCTCGCGAGCGAAGACGTTGCTAATATGCACTTCGACGACGGGCAGCTCGATGGCCGCAACCGCATCGCGCAGGGCAAGCGAAGTATGGGTATAGGCACCCGCGTTGATCACGATGCCTGCGGCATTCCTGGTCGCAGCCTCGTGGATGGAATCGAGAAGATCGCCCTCGTGGTTGGACTGCCGGAACTCAATGGTCAGCCGATGGCGCTGCGCCGTCTCGCGGCAAAGCTTCTCGACGTCACCGAGCGTCTCGTGCCCGTAGATCTCGGGTTGGCGCGTGCCTAGGAGGTTGAGATTGGGCCCATTGAGGACGTAGACGGTTTTCGCCATGTAATGGTCCGGTACCGTGACCAGGGGATCACCGCTTTATAAGCGCCTCGCTCCGAAAGGGAAAGTCGAGAGCCTATAATGCGTTGGCGAGGAAAAACCCTGAGTCCTGGCCCGTTATCTTGTCGATCTCCCGATCGAACCGCTCGATCAACATGCCGCCTTGCCGCAACGCGCAGTGTTCACCTTCTCCCTGAGCGCATTGAGGCCAACGGCACCAACCAGGACCTCGCTGCCCACCACGTAGCTTGGCGTCCCATTCAGGCCCAGGGCTTCTGCGAGCTTGAGGCTTTCCTCCAGTTGCGCCTTCACCTCCTCGCTTGTCATGTCCCTTTCGATGCGGCCAACATCGAAGCCGACTTCCTGAGCTACCGCGATCGCGCGCGCCTTGTCGGCGTGGCCGCGGCCGCCCAAAAGCTTCTGATGGAATTCGAGGTATTTACTGCCACCGCTCTTGTCTTGCATGCGCACCGCGGCTGCCACTTGAGCGGCCTGAACGGAGCCTTCGCCGAGAACCGGAAATTCCTTGAGCACGAACCTGAGCTTGGGGTCGGTTTTCAAAAGCTCGAGCATGTCGCTCATCGCGCGCTTGCAGTACCCGCAATTGTAGTCGAAGAACTCGACCAGGGTGACTTCACCCTGCGGGTTGCCGAGCGTGACCTGGTACGGCGAGGCAAAGATTGTGGTGCCGTTCTCTTTGACTGCCGTGCGATGCCTTTCCTCTTCGGCGGCGGTTTGCCGCTTCTCCAGCTCCGCCATGACGTCCTGCAGCAGCTCGGGATGGCTCAGGAGATACTCCTTTACGATCTGCTCGATCTCGCTGCGCTGATTGGTGTTGAACGATTGCGCCTGTAGCCGCGCGGGGCCTGCCGGCACGAGCAGGAGCGCAGCCAGTCCGGCAGCAAGTGAGCGAAGATAAGGTGTCATGATCGTTGGTCCTTGTTCAATGACGCTGGAGGGCGCTTTGCGGCGGCTTCAGGCCCGCGATGTCGTCGGCTTTCACCCAGCCGGGCGATCCGATCGGGAAGCGCGTCTTGGCACGCGCCGCGATCTCGCGCGCGGTTTTCAGGTCGCCGCGCATGTATGCCGCCTGCGCGGATGCCAGGTCGGCATGTGCCAGATCGTTCTTTTGTCCATACGCCATCGCAAGCTGGCTGAAGGCGTCGGCAGATTCCGGCTCGCGGGTCAGTGCCGCCTGCAGGATCGTAATAGCCTCGTCCAGCCGCCCATGATCATTCGAGGCGATGAGCGCCTGCCCAAGCATGACCTGGATCAAGGCCGGGTTGGGCGCGAGCTGTGCCGCCTGCCGCAGCGGCGCGATGGCTTCTCCAGGTCGACCGCCCTCGAGCAGCATCTGACCCTTGAGCTCATGGAAATAGGGGTTTTGCGGTTGCAGGTGGATCAGCGCGTCTACCTGCGCCTGTGCGGCGCGCGCCTCGGCAAATCGAAGAGCGGAGATGGCGCGCGCGTAGCGCGCCGCGAGGCTGGTGTCGCCCGGCGGATAGCGCCGCGCCACCGCCTCGGGCCGCTCGAGGTAGCCGAAGAGCTTTGCACGCATCAGATCATGCCGCGCCTGAAGGGCCGGAGCGTCTTTTGTATTCCAATATGGACTCGCCTTGGCCATCCCCTCGAGCGCGGCCACCCGTTCACTGGGCAGCGGGTGCGATTGCAAATACGGATTGAGATAGGCGGTCTGATAAAGCATCTGATCGGCAAGCCGCTTGAAGGTCTCGTACATGCCTTTTGCCGATTGGCCGCTCGCAGTGAGGAACTTGACGCCGGCGCGGTCGGCCTGATCTTCCTGTGCTCGCAGATAGGCAAACAGCGAGTTCTGGATTGCTGCCGGCGGTCCCGACAATGCCGCCATGCCTCCCTGACTGAGCCCCGAACCGCTGCTGCCACTGCGGGCGCCCGCCACCATCGCGCCGACCCCGAGGATCATGGCAAGGATGGATTGTGTGGAGGCGATCGACAGCTGCTCGCGCAGCCGTGCCAGATGGCCGCCGGCAATGTGGCCGGTCTCATGCGCGAGCACGCCGATGATCTGGTTGGGCGTCTCCGCATCGAGAAGAGCGCCGCCATTCACGAAGATGCGACGGCCATCCGCGACGAACGCATTGAACGAGCGATCATTGATGATGACGACCTGGATATTCTGCTGCGAGAGCCCCGCAACCTTCAGGATGGGTTGGGTATATTCCTTGAGCAGCTGCTCGATCTCCGCATCGCGAATGATCGGCGGGCCCTTTTGCGCTTGCGCCGGCAGACCTGCGGTCGCAAGCGCGGCTGCGGCAACGATGGCGGTCACGCGCGCCGCTGGCGTCGCTCGGCACCGCCTGATACGTCTGCCTGCTTCGCTCATGCCGCTGGCCGGATCGCATTTTCCGCGCAACCTAGTCGTGGCCCCGAACATGTCAACGCGGCCTGGATCACGCATTGTTGAGGGATTTCGAAATCGTGAAATGTTCGCATAAATACGGCGACAGATGGGCGAAACCGGAAAGCAGGCGCTAATGCTGGATGCGGCAAGACGGCCGCTCGTACCCTCTCGGCGAGGCGAAGTCCCTCCCTTCATGGTGATGGACGTGATGGCAGCCGCCGCGCGCATCGAGGAAGAAGGCGGTCGCGTCATCCACATGGAGGTGGGGCAACCCGCCGCGGCTGCGCCGACCAGCGCGATCGCAGCTGCGCGTGCCGCGCTCGTTTCCGGTCGTCTCGGCTACACCGAGACGCTTGGAATTGCGCCGCTGCGCGCGCGCATTGCACGGCATTACCGGGAACGCTACGGCCTCGATCTCGATTGGCGGCGCATTGCGGTTACCACCGGCTCCTCTGCCGCGTTCACGCTGGCCTTTCTCGCGCTGTTCGAGCCCGGCGCTCGGGTCGCGGTGGCCCTGCCGGGTTATCCGCCCTATCGACACATTCTCAGCGCGCTCGGCTGCCGGCCCGTCCTGATCGATACCTCGCAAGCCACGCGTTGGGCGATCACGCCGGAAATGCTGATTGCGGAGCATCGTAAGATGCCGCTCGATGGCGTGCTGGTTGCGAGTCCAGCCAACCCCACTGGCACGATGATGCCCACACCGGCACTGCGCGAGCTCCTCGTCGCTGCGGAAGGTGAGGGGATCAGGTTCATCTCCGACGAGATCTATCACGGGCTCGACTACGCATTCCCCGTTGAAACGGCCGCCAACCTTTCTGATGACGCGATCGTCATCAACTCGTTCTCTAAATACTTCTGCATGACCGGATGGCGCATTGGCTGGATGGTGGTGCCGGCTGCGTTGATCCGCTCGGTCGAACGTCTCCAGGGCAATCTGGCGATCTCGGTCCCGGCGCTGTCGCAGATCGCAGCCTTGGCCGCTTTCGACGGCCGCGAGGAAATGGAAGCAGTAAAACGCGGCTATGAGGAGAATCGTCGCATTCTGCTCGACGGCTTACCCAAGATCGGTTTCGACAGGATTCTGCCTGTGGATGGCGCCTTCTACCTCTATGCGGATGTATCGTCTTTTTGCAGCGACAGTTACGAGTTCGCCAAGCGCATGCTCGCGGAGATTCACGTGGCGGTCACACCAGGGCTCGATTTCGATCCCTCGAACGGAAGCCGGTTCATTCGTCTGTGCTATGCCGGCCCCCGCGCCGAGATGCAGGAAGTGATCGGGCGATTGGGCGCCTGGATCGGAACATGAAGAGCAGATACTGCTCCATGACAGTGAGCCGAACCTCGAACAAGCTTGCGCGCCGCCAGAGCGCCCACAGGCGTTGCCGTTACCGCATGGCGGCCGAAATATTGCCGCCATCCACAGTGGTCACATCACCGGTCGTTTTCAGCTCCAGCGCCTGGTGCAGAAATGCCTGAGCAACATCGTCGGCCGTAACCTCGCGGCCGAGAAGGTTGCCCTTCAGATAGTCCTGCTCCGAGATGGCATGCGCGCGTGCACGCTCGGCCACGAGTTCCGGCGTAAGCAGGCCGGAGCGGACGCGGTCGGCGTTGACGGCATTGGCGCGAATACCGTTGCCGCCGTAATCCAGCGCATATTGTCGAACCAGGAAGAGCGTGGCGGCCTTCGGCAGCCCATATGGGCCGAAATTGGGTCCGGGGCTGACTGCCTGCTTCGAGACGTTGAACAGCAGGCAACCGCCGGTATCCTGCGCCACCATGATGCGCACGGCCGCCTGCGCCACCCGTTGATGGCCGAAGAAATTCACCTCGAAGCTCTTGCGCAATACGGCCTCGTCAACCTCGCCGATCCTGCCCTGCCAGGCTGCCCCGGCATTTGAAACGAGGATATCGAGGCCACCGAACGCCTCCACAATCCGCTTGAAGGCCTCCGCCACCGAAGCTCGATCGGTGACGTCGCACTTGATTGCCAGTGCTGCGCCGCCAATCGAGCTGGCGATGTTTTGTGATGCCGGCACATCGACGTCGAGGAGCGCGACCTCGGCTCCCGCGGCCGCGAACGCCTTGGCGGTAGCCGCACCGATCGTACCGCCCGCGCCGGTTACGGCTGCGATCTGGCCCGCAAGTGGCGGCTCTTTCCTGGTGCCTAGCTTTGCCTGCTCAAGCGACCAATATTCCATGTCGAACATCTCGGCTTCGGAAATCGATTCGAACTGACCGATGGCTTCGGCATCAGTGATGGTGCTCACGGCGCTGACGAAAAGATCGGCCGCAATGCTGGCCTCCGCCTTCGACCGTCCCAGTCCGAACAGGCCCAGTCCCGGAACCAGTGCGACCCGCGGCAGCGGGTCGAGCATCCTCTTGCGGTCTGCCGCGCGCGCGTTCTGACGCGCGAAATAGGCCTTGTAGCGGTCGATGAATGCGCCCACGCAAGCGCGCGAGCGGCGTTTGAACTTGTCATGTTCACCGTCCTGCGGCGCATCGACCAGCAGTGGCCAGTTCTTGGTGCGAATGGCATGATCGGGAGTGATGACTCCGGCCTGGCTGTAGCGGGCAAGATCGCGACCGTTGACAAATCTGAGAATGAGCGGATCCGAGCGGAAATCGAGAATGAGCCGTTGCCAGGCCCCTTCCACCCGCTCGTCCTTAAGACTGCAGGCTCCCCGCAGTATTGGCGCAACCGTCTCGAGCGGAGCAATCGCGTTAGGCAGTTGTGCCGCGACGAACACCGCTTTCCGGTTCTTCTTCAGGTGCTCTTCTGCCAGCGTCACCAACTCGATCGTCCGCTCGTACGACTCGCGCGCACAATCGCCGAAGGTAAAGATGCCGTGCTTGTCCAGGATCAGCCCTTCGACTTCGGGGTTGGCGTCGAACCGATCCGCTGCGAGCCGGGCAAGCAAGAAGCCGGGCATGACGTACTCGACAACGGCCGCTCGATTGCCGAATACGTCCTTGCAGATGGCCTGTCCGTCCGGTTGGTCGACAAGGCTCAAGATGGCATTGGCATGGGTATGATCGACGTACCGGTGCGGCAGGAATGCATGTAGCAGGGTCTCCACTGACGGGTTGGGGGCCGTCGGATCGAGCAGATTTTCACGTTGCACACGCACCATTTCCTCGTCAGCCAGTGCTGCCCGCTTGCGCAGCTTGCGTAGGCGGTCGAGCCGCACTGCGGGCAGTCCAGCGGGCTCGATCGAGGCCATGTCCGCCCCCGAGCCTTTGACGCAGAGAGCCTCGATCTCCTCGCCAAGAAGATCGGGCATCACCGTCTTCACAGAGGTATTGCCGCCCCCATGCAGCACCAGCTCCGGCTCACGACCAAGCAGGCGAGTGGTGTAGATCCTTAGCGCCAGATCACGGCCGACCTGGGCATAGCGATCGATTGCAGCTTGTGCATCGGCGTCGACCCATTTGCTTCTCATTGGGAAGACCTGCTGAACGAGGCCGATATGCCGCAGAGGTCGCGCGCCGGCCGGCTTTGCCGGCGTAATTCAATGCCTTCCCATGATGCGCTTGCTCCACCAGCCCGATCGGCGCGGACGGTCGACCGGTTCATTCTCCGTCGAGCTGGAGACCACGGGTTCTGCCGAAATGGGAGTGGGGGTAAGCGGGGGCGAGCTTTCGCCCGTTTGATCATGCAGCGACGCGAGCGCCGGTTCACGCACCGTTGAGCGTCGACGGGCTGGCTGCTCGGAAGCAGGCGCGGCCGACAAGCTCTGCTCCGCCGGCTCCGCAAGCGGTCTGGTCCGCGCGTCGGGCTGCTCGGTTGCGGCCTCATCGATCTGGCGTTCAGGAGCGACCTGCGGTGAAGGCAGATCGCTGACGGGGGCGGGGCTCGTCTCAGCCTCGACCTCCCCATCGGGATGGAAATCGAGGTCCATTCGCTCGGGGGTGGGTGTATCGCCTGCAATATCGGGATGGGATTCGCGTTCGCGACGGTTGCGTCGGCCGCCGCGGCGACCACGCCGCCTTCGCCGCCGCTCTACTTCACCATTCGATTCGGCTGGAGCGACTGCATTTGCCGCCGTCTCGGTTTCATGGCTGCGTCCATTGTCGTCACCGGCGCCGACATCGGGCGGCTGCGGCGACGACGAAGTGAGCTCATCCAGCTCGGCGTCCTCCTCGCGACCCTCCGCGCTACGACGCCCCCGCTTGCGCCGGCGTCGCTTCCGGCTCTGGCCTTGCTCGTCGCCTCTGGCCCGATCCTGATCCGCAGGGCGGGACGGACTTTGGCTCGTGAGCTCAACGGCGTCGTCGTCGGCAATCATCTCTTCGGATTCGTCGAGCTCTGATGTCTCTTCCTCACCGCCGGAAGGCGCTGCATCTTCGCGATAGCTCGCATTTGCGGCAGGTGCCTGCACGGCCAAAGCCTTGGCCTGCTCCAGGCTGTGCACCTGCTCGCCCCTCTCGATAAGAAACGTGACCTGTCCGGTCATGCTGGCATCGGCATTGACCATGATCGTGACACGGAAACGCTCCTCGAGCGAGCGCAGGTGAGCGCGTTTATGATTGAGGAGATAGAGAGCAATCTCGGAGCGGGTGCGAACGATGAGATTGTGGGTTGCTCCCTTGAGCAGCATCTCCTCGATTGAGCGCAGAAGCTGCAACGCAACGGAGGAAACCGATCGCACGTGTCCCGTGCCGCCACACTGCGGGCATTTCTCGGTCGAGCTCTCGAGCACGCTCGAACGGATGCGTTGTCGAGACATTTCCAGAAGCCCGAAATGGGAGATATGTCCGACTTGGATGCGTGCCCGGTCGAATCGCAGGCATTCCTTGAGACGGCGCTCGACCGCCCGATTGTTGCGCTTCTCGTCCATGTCGATGAAATCGATGACGATGAGCCCGGCAAGATCGCGCAGGCGCAATTGCCGCGCTATCTCCTCGGCCGCCTCGAGATTGGTCTTGAGCGCCGTGTCCTCGATGTGGTGCTCTCGCGTGGCGCGGCCGGAGTTAACATCGATCGCCACGAGCGCCTCTGCTTGATTGAGCACGATATAGCCACCTGAGCGAAGCTGCATGACCGGCGTGAACATGGCATCAAGCTGGCTCTCGATGCCGTACCGGGTAAAGATGGGCAGACCCTCGCGGTAAGGCTTTACGTTCTTGGCATGGCTAGGCATAAGCATGCGCATGAAATCTCTGGCTTCCTGATAGGGCGCCTCGCCGGCCACCAGGATTTCATCGATGTCCTTGTTGTAGAGGTCGCGGATCGAGCGCTTGACGAGTGAGCCCTCCTCATAGACGAGCTTGGGCGCCGTCGATTTGAGCGTCAGGTCCCGGACCGTTTCCCACATCCGCAGCAGATATTCGAAGTCCCGCTTCACCTCGGTCTTGGTGCGACTTGCACCGGCTGTGCGAAGTATCACGCCCATTCCATCCGGTACTTCCAGCTCCTGGGCGATCTCCTTAAGCCGCCGCCGGTCATCGGTGCTGGTAATCTTGCGGCTGATGCCCCCGCCGCGCGCCGTATTCGGCATCAGGACCGAATACCGGCCGGCGAGAGACAGATAGGTCGTGAGTGCGGCGCCCTTTGTGCCGCGTTCCTCCTTGACCACCTGCACCAGCATGACCTGACGGCGCTTGATCACCTCCTGAATCTTGTATTGGCGCCGCACCCGCGGCATTTGCTCGAGCACTTCCTCCATGGCATCGGCACCGCCGACCGATTCGACCGCGTCCTCCTCGCCTTCCGCGCCGTTCACCTCCATCACATTGGCCGCGGGTGCAGCAGGGTGGCTGTCGTCTGTCTCTGCCGAGGCCGGGATACTTTCGGCCGGTTGCTCGGACTCGCCTGCGTGCGTAAGCCGATCTTGCGGGCTGCTGCCGGGGAGGCCGGGCTCGGCCGCTTCGTTTGTTTCAAGATCGGCGGGTTCACCGGAGGATTCGCTCAGGGCGGGATCGATTGCGAGGTTCGCATTGCCATGCGGTGCTGCCGCCCTTTCATCCGATGCCGTATCCACCGTGGCTGCAAGGTCAGCTTCCGGCGCCATCTGCTCCGAGCAGGCCGCCATCGCAAACCCGTCGTCCTGCGTGCTCGGCTCGCTGCCAGGGCCATCTTGAACCTCGGTTTCCGTCGGGCTGGTCGTGAGCCGGTCACGGGACAAATCGCTGCGCCTGGCGCGGCGGACAACATGATGATCGGCTTCCGCGTCGGCCGCGCGCTGCGCGCGCTCGTCCTCGGCAATCAGAGCCTGGCGGTCGGCGACTGGAATCTGATAGTAATCGGGATGTATTTCGCTGAACGCCAGAAAGCCGTGGCGATTGCCGCCGTAATCGACAAAGGCGGCCTGCAGCGAAGGCTCAACGCGCGTTACCTTGGCCAGATAGATATTGCCGCGCAGCTGCTTGCGGCTTGCCGATTCGAAGTCAAACTCCTCCACACGCTGGCCACGCAGCACGACCACCCGCGTCTCTTCCGGGTGCGTCGCATCGATAAGCATTTTGTTGGGCATTGAACGATCTCTTCCTAGCCGGCTGGCGCGCGCTGGTTCCTTGCCGCCATGAGCACGGCGCAGACCGGGACGACCAAAGACCGGGTTGACTATGGATGAAGGGGAGCACCCCCGGAGTACAAGACGTCGTGGCCAACGGAGCGTCGGGACGCGACGCCATCTTCCTCTGGCAACGACGGGAAAGGCTGTTTACGCGGGATTGCAGCATTACCTTCTGACCCTGAAAGGGCGGCGCCGCTCAAGGCGGCAGCCGTGGGTTGTTGGCTGATGGTCTTTCGACTTCGAGGCGACAACCCTCGGGCGCTACCGGTCGCGAGGGCATTTGCCACCCCAGGTGCCAGTCATCGTCCACTGGAACATCGGCGTCGTGGTCGCCGCCACCCCTCCTGCGGGCGCCAACCCATAAAAACCTTGCCGATGCAGGCCCGAACCTGCTTCCGGGGCTAACCGGAGGTTCGAATGTGGCAACGGCTGGAACACAAAAGTCCGTCAGCAACCCCTTATTAAGGCTCGCCAACTGCCATGGCAAGGGAGAGTCCCTAATTCCCGCGGAGTTGCCCAATTCCTTCTGCATCTTGCTGGGGGCACAGATTAAGCTGCAATTAACCACGCGGTTCCTATGCAGTAAGGAAGAGCGCCGGAGGGCTTGAGCAGGCATGGCAGTGCGCGCGAGGGGTCCGGCAGTCATCTTGCTTTGCGCGATTGAAGTCGGCAGCGCGGGCGCAATCGAGCGCGCCGGCAGTCCCGCCGGTCCACGCCTCGATGATTTCCCGCTGGCGAGCGAAGTGCGGCTGGCGGGGGACGATACGCAAACCCGTATGGTTGTCGATTTCAGCCAAAAGCTCGACATCCGTGCCTTTACGCTCGCCGACCCCTATCGCGTCGTCATCGACATGCCGCAGGTCACGTTCCAGTTGCGGCCCAAGGCCGGTGAGGCCGGACGGGGCTTGATCAAGGCCTTTCGCTTCGGGCTGGTCATGGCAGGCGGCTCGCGCATCGTGATTGATCTTGTTCGCCCGGCGCGCATCGAGAAGGCGCAAATGCTCGATGCCGAAAATGATCAGCCCGCCCGTCTCGTCCTCGATCTGACGTCGACTAGCCGCGAGGCGTTCATGCGCTTCGCCGCGTTGGAAGCGCGGGCGCCCGACAGCCGCAGCGCAGAACCGCAGTCGGAGAGCCGGATTGATGATGGGCGGCCGCTCATTGTGATCGATCCGGGGCACGGTGGGATCGACAACGGGACCAAAGCCGCGAGCGGAGAGACGGAGAAGGCAATCGTCCTCGAATTTTGCCTCACACTGCGCGACCGAGTGGAGCGGCTTGGCAAATACCGAGTCGTCATGACGCGGACCGACGACACCTTCGTGGCGCTCAGGGATCGTGTTGCGCTCGCTCGCGCGCGTCGGGCCTCACTATTGATCTCGATTCATGCGGACGCGCTTGCCCGCGGCGAAGGCGATGCCCAGGGCGCAACCGTCTACACGCTCTCCGACCGGCCGTCGGACGCCCGCGCGGCGCGCCTTGCGCATGCCGAGAACCAGGCCGACGTGATTGCCGGCCTTGATCTTTCCTCGGAGCCGAAGGACGTAGCCGGCATTCTCATCGATCTTGCCAGACGCGAAACGAAGACGTTCTCGGTGCAGTTCGCGCAGACCCTTGTGAGCTGGATGCGGGCTTCGGCCCGGCTTCATCAAAATCCAATGAAATCTGCAAGCTTTGTGGTCCTCAAGGCTCCCGACGTGCCTTCGGTCCTGGTCGAGCTGGGCTACGTGTCGAACAGGTCCGACCTGAAGTTGTTGATCTCATCGGAGTGGCGCGAGCGGACGGCGGACTCGATTGTGCATGCGGTCGATGCATATTTCGCTACGCGGCTGGCGGTTCATGGTCAGAATTGAGGGATTTTCAGCCTCAGTTTCAACATAAAACAGCGCGACCTAGAGTCTTTGATCGCGGATATTGGCAGGGGCGCGTCTTGCCGGATGACGGAGGGGATTTCTGCAGCCTGCTTCCGGCGGCTGCTGTGCCCTGGGGCTGACGCAGCTTGGGCGGGGGGTGTCGGCGATGAGGCTGTTGCTGCGATTCTTCGGCCTGTTGTTTACGGCCGGGACCATCGTTTTCATTGTAGCCGTAGGTACGGCGGCCGGCTTTTTATGGCATTACTCGAAGTCGCTTCCGGACTACTCGCAATTGCAGGACTACGAGCCCGCGGTCATGACGCGGGTGCATGCATCAGACGGCTCCCTGCTGGCCGAATACGCGCGAGAACGACGGCTCTACATCCCTATTCAGGCGGTGCCCAAGCTCGTCATCAATGCCTTCATCGCGGCAGAGGACAAGAATTTTTACGAGCACGCCGGGGTTGACTTCTCCGGAATCGCCCGCGCGGTGATGCTCTACGTCCAGCAATACGGCAGCGGCCGGCGGCCGCAGGGCGCCTCCACCATCACGCAGCAGGTGGCCAAAAACTTCCTGCTGACCAACGAGGTCTCCTTTTCGCGGAAGATCAAGGAGGCCCTGCTGTCGATGAAGATCGAGCGGGCCTTCTCCAAGGAGCGGATACTCGAGCTCTATCTCAACGAGATTTATCTCGGTATGGGTGCCTACGGGGTTGCGGCGGCATCCTTGCTCTATTTCGACAAGTCCGTGCACGAGCTTTCGGTTGCGGAAGTCGCTTATCTCGCAGCTTTGCCGAAAGCGCCGAACAACTATCATCCTTTTCGACAGCGCGAGCGGGCGGTCGAGCGACGCAACTACGTCATCGAGCGCATGCTGGAGGATCACTTCATTACTGCGCAGGAGGCGGAGAAGGCCAGGAGGGAGCCGCTGAAGATTGCCCAGCGTTCGGCCGGCGCTCATGTTTTCGCGGCGGAATATTTTGCCGAGGAAGTCCGGCGATACATCTCCGAGAACTATACCGAGAAGAAGCTGTACGAGGGGGGTCTCTCGGTGCGCACCACGCTCGATCCCAAGATGCAGGTGTTGGCGCGCAACGTGCTGGTCGACGGGTTTGTGCGTTTCGACGAGCAGTTGGGCTATCGCGGGCCGATCAGCAAGATCGATGTGACCGGGGATTGGGGCCTCAAGCTGGCGGAAGTCAAGGCGCTAGCGGATGTGGCGCCATGGCGGCTTGCCGTGGTGCTCGAGGCGGGCGATACGTCCGCGCGGGTGGGATTGCAGCCAACACGCGAGCCAGGCGGCGCCGTTTCCAAGTCGCGCGACATCGCCATTGTTCCGCTTGAAGGATTGAAGTGGGCCAGACCCACGAGCGGTCCCATGAAAGGCAAGGTGCCGACCAAGACATCACAGGTGCTCGAGCCGGGCGACGTCGTTTATGTCGAGCCGTTTGCTGGCAAGCCCGATCAACTCCGGCTGCGCCAGGTGCCGGAAGTATCGGGCGCGCTGGTCGCCATGGATCCCCAGACCGGACGCGTTCTCGCCATGGTCGGCGGCTTCTCCTATGACCAGAGCCAGTTCAACCGCGCCACCCAGGCGCAGCGGCAACCCGGCTCGTCATTCAAGCCCTTGGTCTATGCCGCTGCGCTCGACAATGGCTATACGCCCTCGACCGTGGTGCTCGATGCGCCGCTGGAGATCGACACCGGCACCGGCATCTGGGCGCCCGAAAACTATACAAAGAAATATTACGGACCCTCCACGTTGCGCTTTGGCATCGAGCAGTCTCGCAATGTCATGACGGTTCGGCTTGCGCAGGACGTCGGCATGCCGCTCATTGGGGAATACGCCAAGCGCTTCGGCATCTACGACAATCTGCCGCCTTACCTGTCGTTTGCGCTTGGTGCTGGGGAGACGACCCTGCAGCGGATGGTGGGCGCCTATGCGATGTTTGACAATGGGGGCAGGAAGATTCAGCCAACCCTGATCGATCGTATCCAGGATCGCTATGGTCGCACCATCTACAGGCACGATTCACGCGAATGCCGTGACTGCAATGCCGAGAAGTGGGCAAATCAGAGCGAGCCCGTTCTGGTCGATAAGCGTGACCGCGTGCTCGACCCCATGACCGCTTATCAGATCACGTCCATGATGGAAGGCGTAGTCCAGCGCGGAACGGCGACGGTGGTCAAGGAGGTGGGCAAGCCGATTGCGGGCAAGACCGGCACCACCAATGACGAGAAGGATGCCTGGTTCATCGGGTTCTCTCCCGACCTGGTGGTTGGCGTGTATCTTGGCTATGACAAGCCGCGCCATCTCGGGAAGGGAGCGACAGGCGGTGTGCTGGCAGCCCCTATCGTGCGGGATTTCATGAAGGTTGCGCTTGCGGACAAGCCAGCAGTGCCGTTTCGTGTTCCGGCCGGCATCAAGCTTATTCGCATTGATCCAAAAACCGGGATGCGGGCGGGACCGGGTGATCAGCGGATCATTCTCGAGGCTTTCAAGCCTGGCACCGCGCCGCCTGACAACTATTCGGTCATTGGCGTCACCGATGCGGATGGCCGTCCGCTCGGCGTCTCGCCCGAGGCCGACCGTGCTGTGCGCGCGGGAACAGGTGGGCTGTACTGAGCCAGCCGCCGCATTGCAGCGGGTCCCCCGGTTGCGCAGTTCGTGCGCAATCGATACATCTGCGGCGTCGAGCAACGGATGATCGCCTGCCGGATGTAAGCGATGCGCGCCGAAGTCCAGAAAGTTGTCGACGAGATCAAGCAGTCGGTTGTGCTGCTGAGGAGGCATCTTTGACTTCGACAAGGCGCGTGCGCGTCTTGCGGAGCTCAACCGACAGGCTGAAGATCCAAATCTCTGGAGCGATCAGCAACGCGCGCAACGCGTGATGCAGGAACGCACGGCGCTCGAGGATCAGATCAGCTCGATTGGCCGCATCGAGCAGGAGCTTGAGGATCAGGTCACGATGATCGAGCTCGGCGAAGCCGAGCAGGATCAAACAACGGTTGTCGATGCGCAGGCGGCGCTCGAGAAGCTCAGGGCCGAGGTGACGCGGCGCGAGTCGGAGGCGTTGCTTTCGGGTGAGGCCGACGTCAATGACAGCTATCTCGAAGTCCATGCCGGTGCCGGCGGTACCGAAAGCCAGGATTGGGCCAGCATGCTGCTTCGCATGTATTCGCGATGGGCGGAGCAGCACGGATATAAAATCGACTATCTCGAAGAGACTGAAGGAGAGGAAGCAGGCATCAAATCCGCAACCCTCCAGGTGAAGGGCCGTAATGCTTATGGCTGGCTAAAGACGGAAAATGGCGTTCATCGTCTCGTTCGCATCTCGCCGTTCGATTCGAACGCCCGCCGTCACACATCCTTTGCCAGCGTCAATGTGTATCCGGTGATCGATGATCGCATCCAGGTCGACATCAAAGAAGCGGACGTGCGGGTCGACACCTTGCGTGCAAGCGGCGCCGGCGGCCAGCACGTCAACAAGACCGAGTCTGCGATCCGCCTCACACATATCCCGACCAACATTGTGGTGTACTGCCAAAACGATCGATCGCAGCATCGCAATCGGGCGCAGGCCTGGCAGATGCTGCGCGCGCGCCTGTACGAGATGGAGCTCAAGAAACGTGAGCAGCAGGCCGCTGCCGAGCAGGCCGCCAAGACCGACATCGGCTGGGGCCATCAAATCCGCTCCTACGTGCTGCAGCCATATCAGATGGTCAAGGACCTGCGCACCGGTGTATCCACTTCGAATACCGGCGCTGTGCTGGACGGGGATCTCGACCAGTTTATGGAGGCAGCGCTGGCGCAGAAGGCGTTCGGCAGCGAGATGGCAGAGGTTGAGGACGTCGAGTAATGCGGCGGGCGCAATGAGGCCGTCGGGGCGCGCGGGCCGGCCTTAGCCCGAACTCACAGGCTGGCGTCCAGCCGTGCTCCGGCACGCAAGAATCTCTGTGGGTCCACCGCTTCCCCCCTGATCCGCGTCTCGTAGTGCAGGTGGGGCCCGGTCGACCGTCCGCTCGAGCCGACCTTGCCGAGGACTTGCCCGCTCTTCACAGTTTGACCGACCCGCACGTCGATTGAGGAAAGGTGCGCGTAGCGCGTGGACAATCCGTTGCCATGGTCAATATCGACTGACTGGCCGTAGCCGCCGCTCCAGCCGGCGGCGGTCACGGTTCCGTCGGCCGATGCCCGCACCGGCTCTCCGGTCTCCCCGTGAATATCGACCCCGGTGTGCATCGCCGGGGCGCCGGTAAAGGGGTCTTGGCGGATGCCATAGGCGGACGCGAGGTCGATGTCGCCTTCGAGCGGTTTGCGAATTGGCACGCGATGCAGCGTGCGGGCAAGACGATCAACTTGAATGCGCGCGACGCTGGTGCGATGGATTTGGCGCTCGAAGCCGCTGGCGTCCGCGGGTGTCCGCGGCGGGACGAAGGGACCGCCCAGGGCTGCGCCTTGCTCGCCCCCCGTGTTCTTGCCGGCATCGATGCCGAACTCCGTCAACACACCGCGTATTGCTCGCGCCTGCGACCGATAATCCTCCTCAATCGAACTGAGAGCGGCGACCTGCTGGCGCTCCATCTCATCGAGCGATGCTTGCAGGCTGGCGATTGCGCCGCCGATGTCGCGGCCTCTGACGATTGCGGCAGTATCCGTCCACAATTCACGCTTCCAGGACGGCAGAAATGCCCCCTTGTCGCTGATCGGTGACGATTTCAGCTGCGGTTTTGTCAAGCCGGTGGCGGCGGGTCGCGAGGGGTGGACGGAAGACGTCACGTCACCCAAGTTGCTGAGCGCACCGGCGCGGGATTCCAGCGTGGTCTGGCGCCTTAGAATTTGGTCGAGCTTTTGGTCATACTGCTCCTGATCGAGCAATTGGCGACTCGAGATGCGGTCGACCTGCGCGCGCAATTCGGCGATGCGATCCTCGTACCCGAACTGCATCTCGGTCTGCCTGGCAATCAGGCTACTCAAGACATCCTCGCGGAATGCAAAGTAGGTCGCAGTCGTGATGGTCCACACGGCCATTATCGATAGCGCGCCAAGCATCAGCCAGAATGGCAAGGGCCTGAGCCGGATCTGCCGCGCTCCGTGCACCAGGGTATACGCGTCCGAGCGGCATTGGCTCATGCCCGCAAGGATTTTTTCCTGCGCACGATGCGGATGGTATTTGGCCCGGTGCTGATTTGAAAACGTAAGCGAAGGCATTCCCACGATCCCCGCCGTCGCCATACGTCAGGTGGCATTACGTCGGCGCTACTTGCGGGCAATTCGATCGGATTATGGTTAATTTTGCCCAAACAGGACCGCGCGTGCATGAAAACGGCAGGCGAAGCAGCCGGCGCGACCATGCACATTATTGGAAAATGGCGTTTTTTGTCCCTTGGCCCCGATTCCCTGCCATCGGTGCGCCTTCCTTTCGTCCCTTTTTTTGGGTGAATTGGTCGATCAAAGATGCGGGCGAAAGTGCTGCCAAGTCGGTGGTTTCGGCTGGCCCGTCGGCCGAGCTTTTTGGGGGCGGTCCGCTCGAAGCGCACCGTCGGTCGAGGGAACGCCAAGTCGGGGCATGGCGCGTCAACAAGACTATCTTGCTCTTGATGCGCTCCGTAAGCTGGAGGCGAGTCTCTACGCCGATCTGCTGGCGTGCCCGAGTGCAGCATCTGAGGCGCGGTCGCAATCCGATGATGCCTGCGTTGCGCGAGCACGATGGCCGGTGCCGGGGGCTTGGTTCAATTGGCTGGCGGAGAGGCTCGGCCGGCTGGCGCGGGCGCCGCGACTACGTCGGTTCGCGCTATGCAGCGGCGGTTTGGGCGCGGTCGTATTGCTTGCGCTGGCCGGTCTCTGGTGGCGATTGTCGAGCGGTCCGATCGAGCTCGACATGGCAACTCCCTGGCTCACCGCGGCCATCAAGGAGAATTTTGGCGGTGGACACCAGGTAGAGATCGGCGGCACACAGCTCGAGCGTGACGCGCACGGACGTCCATCGCTGCGCATTCGCGACATTGTCGTGCGCGACGCCGATGGCGCGGTGGTGGCGAGCGCGCCCAAGGCCGAAGTCGGCATTTCCGCTCGCACCCTCTTTGCCGGTCGGATTCGGGCGGAGCGCCTGAGCCTGGTGGGCGCCGAGATGGCGGTGCGGGTGGAGCTCGACAACAAGCTCACCGTCTTTGCCGGAAGCAACAAACGTCCGCTGGTCACCGCCTCGGCGCTGCCCGCTCCGCTCGTCACCAGTTCCCCGCCAGCGGAGGCGACCCGGGCGGGCATTATGCTGTCCTCGCAAAATGCCAATTCCCCATCTGCGCCGCAGCCAGGAATCCCCGATTTTGCAGCATTGCTGGCCTGGATCGAAAGCCTCGATGCCGCCGGATTGGATGGTCGCGAGCTTACGGAGATCGGTCTGAAGGGCGGCAACCTGAGCGTCAACGACGAGCGTAACGGCAAGCAGTGGAACTTCACCAATATTGACTTGAGCGTGACGCGCCCGAAAGACGGCGGCATTGCCGTGAAGGTCGGCTCTGAAAGCGCCGAGCGACCGTGGCAGTTGCGGGCCGCCATCACCCCCGGCGCGCATGGCAACCGGATCATCGAGATCGACACCCAAAAAATATCCGCCAAGGACGTGTTGTTTGCTTTGCGATGGGGCGACGGCGCATACGACCCCGATCTGCCGCTCAGCGGGCGTATCCGCGCCGACATTGGTCCGGACGCCATGCCGCGCATGATCGAAGGACGCGTTGTCGTCGAGAAGGGCTCCATCATCGACGCCGATGATCCGCTCGTACGTATTCCCATCGATCGCGCCGACCTCAGTCTCGATTGGGACATAGGACGGCGGGCATTGGTGATGCCGCTGCAGATTGTCTCCGGGGCCAATCGCATCAGCCTGCAGGCACAATTCGACGCGCCGCGCGAGAGTGAAGGCTTTTGGAGGCTCAACGTGCTCGGCGCGGGGATCGTGCTTGGCTCGTCCACGCCATCGAGTCCGCTTGTTCTGGATCGCGCTTTGCTGCGCGCGCGGATCGATCCGGGGAGCCGACGCATTGAAATCGAGAAAGGGGAGGTTGGGAATTCCGAGCTGGGCGTGACGCTTTCAGGCCACGTGGACTGCTCCGGCGACGATGCAATGCTGGCGGTGAATGTGGCCGGCACGCGGATGTCGGTCGCAGCCATGAAGGAGCTCTGGCCGTTTTTCGTGGCTCCCAAAGTGCGGACCTGGGTTGAGGAGCATGTCCAGCTCGGCACCGTCGAGCGGCTTGAGGTTTCAACGAATGCACCGATCTCAACTTTAAGGGCGAGCGGGCCACCCGTCCCGGATGAGGGGCTGTCAGTCAGGATTGTGGGCCATGGCGCGGAGATCAGGCCGGTGGGAGGACTACCGCCCATTCGCGATGCCGACCTCGACGTCCGCATCAGCGGCCGCACCGCTGTTGTCAATCTCGGGCGCGGCAACGTGGAGATATCGCCCGGTCGCAAGCTTTCGGTGACCAACGGCATCTTTGAGGTGCCGGATACGTTCCCCAAACCTCCGCCGGCGCGAGCGCGTTTCCGGGTGGACGGCTCGGTACCCGCGGCACTCGAGCTGCTCGCATCGGAGCGCCTGCGCGAATATTCCGGGACGCCACTGGATGCTGCATCAAGTCGCGGCACGCTTACGGCTCAGGTGACGTTGGCGCTGCCGTTGAAGCCCGATCTCGCGGAGGGCTCCTCGCGCTATTCCATCAACATGGACGTCGCAAATTTCTCCGCCGAGCGAATGGTGATGGGCCATAAGGTGGACGCGGCCCTGCTCAAGGTAAGCGCCAACAACCAGGGTCACTGGATCCGGGGTGACGTTAAGATCGACGGGGTTGCGGCCAATCTCGAACTTCGCAAGCCACGCGATTCGGACTCGGAGATTCGCGTTCAAGCTACGCTCGACGAGAATGCACGCAGCAAGCTGGGTTTCGATCTCGGTGGTGCGGTTGCCGGACCGGTGCCGCTCAAGCTCAGTGGACGCCTCGGGCATGAGGCCGAGAGCCGCTTCGGAGTAGAGGCTGACCTCACGCCGGCGAAGATCGACAATCTGCTTCCGGGTTGGACGAAAGCTGCCGGCGAGGCATCACGCGCAACCTTTACGCTGGTCAGCAGGCCGCAGGCAACTCGCTTTGAGGATATTGCTGTCGAGGCCGCCGGCACCTCCGTTAAGGGAGCCGTTGAGCTCGATGCTTCGGGCGAGGTTCTTTCGGCGAATTTCCCGGCTTTCAGCCTGGCCAAGGGGGACAAGGCTACGCTGAAGGCCGAACGCGGAGGCGATGGAGTCTTGCGCGTGACGTTGCGCGGAGACGTGTATGACGGACGCGGATTCGTCAAATCCGCCATGTCGGGGCCTGCCAATGGCAAGCAGCCGCAGGACAAGGACATTGACCTTGACCTCAAGCTCGCCACGGTAGCCGGCTTTAATGGCGAGACGCTGCGCGGGCTCGACCTGCGGCTGTCGCGCCGGAGCGGCGTCATTACAAGTTTCGCTTTGAAGGCCAAGCTGGGCCGCGATGCGCAGCTGGTCGGAGATCTGCGCGGCCGAGGTACCAACGGCCGACAGGTCGTCTATGTCGAGACAGGCGATGCTGGCGCCTTTTTCCGATTCACCGACATCTACCCGAAGGCCGTTGGCGGCGAGATGTGGGTGGCCCTTGATCCGCAAAGTGCGGACAAGGCGCCGCAGGACGGCATTCTCAACGTTCGCGATTTCAGGGTGCGTGGAGAAGCGGCGCTGGACCGGGTGGCTGCGGCGCCGGCCCCGCAGAATGCCGGTGGCATTTCCCCCGGCGTTGAATTCTCGCATTTGCGTGTCGATTTCACCCGCTCGCTGGGTCGGTTCACCATTCGCGACGGCCTCGTCAAGGGACCGGTCATCGGTGCAACGGTTGATGGATACATCGACTACATGCACAGCGAGGTGCGGATGCGCGGCACTTTCGTTCCGCTCTACGGCCTCAACAACATGTTCGGGCAGATCCCAATTGTGGGACTGTTCCTTGGCGGAAGCAACGAGGGATTGATCGGCCTCACCTACGAGGTCGTGGGCCCGCCCAACGCACCCATACTGCGGGTGAACCCAATATCGGCGGTCGCCCCGGGCCTGTTGCGAAAGTTCTTTGAGTTTCCGGGCGGCGGTCCCGCAGCCATGCCGCAAAGCTATGCCGAGCCGAGATAAGCGTGCGGGTGGCTTACATGCCGATGTCGGCCTGGCTCACCCCGCTGAGATCGGCTTGAGCAGCACGTGGCGCTTCTTGCCAAGCGACAGCTTGATAACCCCTTGTGGTGTGAGATCGCGCGTCGTGAGCAGCATCTTCTCGTCGGTGACCGCAAGGTCGTTCAGCTTGAGGCCGCCACCCTTCACCTGACGACGTGCCTCGCTGTTTGAGGACACCAGGCCAGCCTCCACAAACGCCCCCAGCAGGCTCAGACCGGATTCGAGCCGGGTACGGGGAATTTCAACGGTCGGAAGCGTCTGCGCGAGCGTCCTTTCCTCAAAGGTGCGCCGGGCGGTCTCCGCGGCCTGCTCCGCGGCCTCACGACCGTGCAGCAATGCGGTCGCCTCGGTTGCAAGCACCTTCTTTGCCTCGTTGAGCTCCTGTCCCTTCAGCGAGCCAAGGCGCCCGATCTCCGCCAGCGGCAATTCGGTAAACAGCTTGAGCAGGCGGCCGACGTCCCCGTCCTCGCAATTGCGCCAGAACTGCCAATAATCGTAGGGAACCATCATCTCGGCGTTGAGCCAGACCGCACCCGCCTCCGTCTTTCCCATCTTCGCGCCCGAGGAGGTCGTCAGCAGCGGAGCAGTCAGCGCGAACAATTCCGCATTGAGAAGGCGGCGGCCGAGGTCTATTCCGCTGACGATATTGCCCCACTGGTCCGACCCTCCCATCTGCAGGATGCAGCCATGGCGTTTGTAGAGCTCCACAAAATCGTAGGCCTGCAGAATCATGTAGTTGAACTCGAGAAATGTCAGTGCCTGCTCGCGTTCCAGGCGGAGCTTGACGGAATCGAATGTCAGCATCTTGTTGATGGTGAAATGGCGGCCGACGTCGCGCAGGAACGGAATGTAGTGCAGCTGGTCGAGCCAGCCGGCATTGTCGGCCATGATCGCGCCCGCATCGAAATCGAGAAAGCGGGAGAATACGCGACGGATCGATGCAATATTGGCGTCGATCTGCTCGCCGGTAAGCAGCGTTCGGCTGGCATCCTTCCCTGAAGGATCTCCGATCTTGCTGGTGCCGCCGCCCATGAGGGCAATGGGCCGATGTCCCGTCTTCTGCAGCCATCGCATCATCATGATGGGGAGAAGATGGCCAATGTGAAGGCTCGGGGCAGTAGCGTCGAACCCGACATAGGCCGTGATTGGGCCTTTCAGCGCCTTGGCATCGAGACTCTCGGCTTCGGAGATTTGATGAATAAATCCCCGTTGCGACAGGACCTGGAGAAAATCCGACTTGTAGGCGCTCATGTCATCATGCCTTTCGCCCGGGCTGGTGTACCAGTCCGGCGCGACTTTGAAAACGAGGTCAGCTCAGGGGCTTTGCTCGCCTGATCGATCTGATCGTCAGCTTCAGGCTGCGCTGGGCTTGCGCTCGATCTTGAGGCGCTTGTCGAGATAGGCGCCGATTGCTTGCATCAGCGGCTCGACCTTGCCGTCGAAGAAATGGTTGGCCCCGGGGACGACCTTCTGCTCGATGACGATGCCCTTCTGGGTCTTGAGCTTCTCGACCAGCGTATTGACATCCTTGTGCGGCACGACCGCATCCGTGTCGCCATGCACGATCAGGCCTGAGGAGGGGCACGGAGCGAGAAAGGAGAAGTCGTAGAGGTTCGCAGGGGGCGCGATCGAGATGAAGCCTTCGATCTCGGGTCTTCGCATCAGCAGTTGCATGCCGATCCACGCACCGAACGAGAAGCCCGCAATCCAGCAGCTGCGGGCCTCCGGATTGATTGATTGTGCCCAGTCGAGCGCCGAAGCCGCATCCGAGAGCTCCCCCTGACCGTGATCGAACGCGCCCTGGCTTCTTCCGACGCCGCGAAAATTGAAGCGCAGGACGGAAAAATTCCGATGCACGAATGCATAGTACAGCTGATAGATGATCTGATGGTTCATCGTGCCCCCGAATTGGGGATGCGGATGAAGAATAATGCCGATCGGGGCGTTCTTCTGCCGGGCAGGATGATACCGGCCCTCAATGCGCCCCGCCGCACCGGTAAAGATAACCTCGGGCATAACTCGCGACCTTCGAGCGGGATGGATCGGGCCGGACCGGAGCGCAGGCGACGCGGTGCAAGCGCGCGCTTGACGCCGGCCCGGGAGCCACGTAAGCCTCTAAAGGCACTCAGATTTTGCCATCAGCCGCGTTGCAAAATCTCGCCCCAGCGGTGATTGGCGGTTTTAGCATGGGTGCAGGGGCAAAATGCAAGCCTCTTGAACGAACTGCCGTTACCCGATGGTCTCGGACGAGGCGGTCGAACCGGCCATGAATGAGCGTCTCTATTTTGACTGGAATGCAAGCGCGCCTCTGCGAGCGGAGGCGCGCAGCGCCGTTCTTGCCGCCCTGGAATCGGTCGGCAACCCTTCCTCCATTCACGCCGAGGGCAGGGCTGCGCGCTGCATTGTCGAGGAGGCGCGCGAGAACATAGGCCTGCTCGTGGGGGCGGAGCCGCGCAACGTGGTGCTCACCTCCGGTGGTACCGAGGCCAATATGCTGGCGCTTGCACCCCCACGGGGGCCCGATGCGCCCCCGTATGGCAAGCTCCTTGTCTCTGCGATCGAGCACCCATCGGTGCTTGCCGGGGGCCGGTTTACCACCTCCGCGGTCGAGCAAATTCCCGTCAATAAGTCCGGGCAGATCGACCTTTCGCTGCTCGAGCGCCGCCTTGCCGAAGGGGGCTGTCCGGTTCTTGTCTCGGTGATG
>Ga0306920_100002052_pt1 | contig 25253 bp, 18 predicted proteins | sample flu12Cox44000170_FD_204666 | JGI IMG/M metagenome (GOLD analysis project Ga0306920, IMG submission 204666) | Lab enrichment of tropical soil microbial communities from Luquillo Experimental Forest, Puerto Rico - flux4day.12C.oxic.44.000.170 (v2)... | ecosystem: Environmental > Terrestrial >...
ACTGCGGCCCGTTTTCTTGCCGCGAACATACCAGAAGGAGAAATGACGATGAACAAGAAGACTTTGAAACTGATGGTGGCCGGGGCCCTCGTCACTTGTGCCATCGGCGCATTCACCATGGGGCTCGTTTGGGCGACCGACCCCGTGGGCTACACCGCCACCCCCATCGTGGGGCCGGTGGCATTCGACGAAATCGACACTCGGAGCCACAGCCATGACTGGCGAGTTCGGATCGCCACCGAGGGACTGTCCGACGTCTTCATCACGCACATCCGGATTGAGCCGGGGGGGTACTCCGGCTGGCACTCGCACCCCGGCCCGTCCTTCGTCACGATCAAAGCCGGCACCGCGACGTTTTACCAGGGGGATGATATGGAGCGTACGCCGCATGTGTATCCCACGGGCACCGGTTTCGTGGAGGATGCCGGACGCGTGCACCTGGTGCGCAATGAGGGGGACAACGACCTGGAATTGGTCGTGATGCAGCTTGTTCCCTTGGGCGAGGACAGGCGCATCGACGAGGAAAGACCCCCGTGGTACGACTTCGGCTAAAGACCCCAGGGGAGTGAAGGCTCTCCGGCTTTCTGGCCGGGAACGACAACACGCGGCCGGTGCGTGTCCGCCGCCAAGCAGCAGCCGCACCGGCCCACTCCTCACCCTACCCTCTCTCCCCACGGGGAGAGGGTAGGGTGAGGGGGCGGCATAGCCCCGGCGCTCGGTCTGCAACAGGGAAAAACTCCTCCCTGTCAGTAAGCCGTCACCCCAAGCACTCGATCTCATAGATCGGCCCGCTGGGGTCGCGCGGGATGAGGCGGGCGCGCCGGGAGTCCACGAGCAGGTCGAGGGCTTCCAAGACGATGGCACCGATGAGGGCGGTGTCGTGTTTGGGTTCAATAAGCGCGTTGAATGTATTATGCCGCCCCAGCAGCTCGACGTAGACGCCTTCGGCCTCGCGGACGGGTGGCACGCCCTGAGTCTTCGAAGGGCGTGGCAAGTCAAGCTGTTTAGATTCACGCCCTTCGAAGAGTCAGGGCGTGCCGCCCAGCCCCAGCCTGTGTGAGACAGTTGCCCCCTTAACCAATGCCGCTCACCGGGGGAGCGGTCGTCGATCCTTTGGACGAGGGAAAAAGGGGCGGTTTACACAACACGTTCTCTATGCTGGCATTGCGGATAAAGCCGGTCCATGGGGCGGCGCTGGGTGCACCGCCGGCTTGTAGATATTGGTGGAATGTCTCGGCCTGCTGATGCCCACGCACCGTCACGCACTTGCGCTTCCTGGCACCTGCGCGATCACGCCGGCATGCAGGGGCATCTCCACTCACGGTGGGACGTTTCCAAGATGCCGTACACTGGATGGACTGGCTATATCTCCTGCACTGTCACTGCGCCCCTCCTTGGCGAAAGAAAAGTCCGAGCCGTCCCACTCCGGTCATCGGCGTACTCATTGGGGAGGCGGCTAGCAGGAACGGACCACGCGGAACGTCGGCTGTCCTTGAAAGTCACCTCGTCGTTGCAGTTATTGCAGTCGTTGCGTGCAATGCGTGCAATGCGTGCAATGCGTGCATTGCACGCAATGCACGCAATGCAGACGGGTCGAGCTGCGTGCAACGACGCAACGACGTGGCCAATTGTCACTGGACCGTCATCCTGGGTGATTGGTGAGTCGTCCTTGCTCATTGATTGTCGTTGCACGCGCGGATGCAACGACGACTTGGTCATTTCTCATTAGGTTCGTCATTGGTGATTTGCCCTTGGTCATTGCTGACCAAGCGTGGGAATTGGGGACTGTCGTATCTCACGTGATTTACTTTTCCTTTTCGTTCCACTCCGGCAACCAGTCGGGCGTCCAGGGGGCCCGGCAGAGAGAAAAAAAGCGGCGTGAAAGCGCCCTAGTCCAAAGAGAAAAAAGATGACCGGAAAGGACAGGGATGAGAAGGTCCCACTGGGAGTGTCCCTCCCGTGGGATGATGTCGAGATAGTTGTTAGTTATTAGTCATTCGTTATTTGGTTCATACTCCCAAAAATATGTCGCAGCGAAACCGCACGCTGTTGCCACACTTAACTGCCGATCCAGCAATGAGATCGGCGATATGTCGCAAGGGAGGCCGATATGTCGCAGGGTTTTGGAATACGTTCAGGGGGGCCGGGGGGGTGTTGGGCGCAACGTATTTTTTTGGGTAACTGGCATCAATGACCATCGATAACGAATGACCAATTCTAAAAACGGTTGGTTCACGGCACTAGCCGACTGTCGTGCGGGAAAAAAATGGACATGTGGGGACTGAAACAACCGATAACAGAAAAGCGGCGAATCCGGTTTGGAGAAGAAACTCCGCGCTGAGCGGGACAATGTTTGGAAAATTCCATGACATGGCAGGCGTGAATGGGAAGTATGGGCAAAGCCGTATTCGGCGGAATGTTGGCGCTGGGCATCCTCATGGCCGATCAAGAATCTGCCCAAACTGCGCCCCCTGCCGCGACCGGCCAGCATCCGGATGAAGTTTTGCCCTCGCCGCAACTCATTCAATCCAGTCCCTACGGAAATTCACTCCCGGGGGCCATGGAAAAAGGCTTGCCCATTACGCTTGCCGCGGCGTTGCGGCTGGCGCAAACATCCAACCTGGACATCTTGCAAGCGCGCGAGGCCGTGAGCCAATCCCAGGCGCGGCTCGATAAGGCAAATGCTACTCTCCTTCCCAATTTCAACCTCGGAAGTTCCTATCTCCGGCACGATGGCAACATTCAAAAGACCGAAGGCAACATCATCAAGGCGAACAAGGATGCCCTGTTTGTCGGGGGAGGCCCTTCTCTGGTCTTGCCGACCGTGGAGGCGATTTTTACGCCTCTCGCGGCACGGCAGTTGGCGGCGGCCTCCGAAGCCGGGTTCGTGCGCGTGCAGAATGATACCTTGCTCGCCGTGGCCGATGCCTATCTGAACGTGTTGCGGGCGCGGCGGCGGCTGGCACGGGTTCAGGAAACGCTGGAACATTTGACCAATGAGAAGCAGAATCCCTTGCGGGGTCAATCCAAGGGATTATTGCCGTTGATTCGAGATTTCGTCGAAAGGGGAGCGCGCGAGGCATTTCCGCCCGATTTGGAGCGCGTGCGCGTGGAAGTGCTGCGGCGGCAAGAGGAATTGGTTGGCGCCGGCAACGAATACCGGGCGGCATCGGCGGAATTATCCCGCCTGTTACGGCTGGATCCCGCCATTCCACTGGAAACCTTGGAGGATATCCGGACTCCCCTGCCTCTGCCGGGAGAAGAGTGGATGGGAAAACCTATCGACCAACTGGTGGAGGCCGCCCTGACCAATCGGCCGGAAATCGCGGAAAATCGGGCGCTGGTGCAGGCGACGCTGGCCCGGGTCCGTGCCGCCAATTACCGCCCTTTCCTCCCCAACGTCGTTTTGAATTATAGCTGGGGCGATTTCGGAGGCGATCCCGATATCAAGCCCAGAGGCGGGTTCGGACCTTCCGGCAGCATTCGCCATTTCAATACCCGCTCGGACTTCGAAGCCTCCCTCATTTGGCGGTTGGACAATCTGGGATTCGGCAACCGGGCGGAACAACGCGAACAGCAGGCCCTGTATCGCGGCAGCATGCTCCGGCAAAACCAGGTCGAGGATCGGGTGGTGGCCCAGGTCATTCAAGCCTTTGAGTTGGTCTTGGGTTGGCGGGAACGGTTTCGAATCACCCGATCGGCCCTTTTCGACGAAAAAGGGGAACCCGCCGGGCCCGTGTTTCGTTCGATGCGCTTGAATTTTGAACGGATTCGAGGAGGCGAAGGGAGGCCCCTGGAAGTCCTTGATTCCATCCGGGGACTTTCCGACATGCTGGAAGCCTATGGCCAGGCGGTGACGGATTATGAAAGGGCGCTTATACGGTTTTGGATTGTTTTGGGGCTCCCTCTCCAGGGCTGGATTCAATCCCAGGCTTTACGCAACCAGCCGGAAGCAGCCATTTTGGGCTGTACTCCAAAGCCGTAATTGGATTATTTTGAACTTAGGCCCGACAACCGGGGTTCGGTTGCAGGTTGCAAATCTTTCCGGAATGGCATTTTCTATAAGGTTTAGTCTTACGTGTAGATAAGGAAATCCAAAGCGAAATTCCACAAAACGATTTGAGCAATTAAAATCCTCTCTCTTGCTCAAGCTTTTCCTGAGGAGCCTGGAATATGTGGCTCGTCAACGCAGCACTTCGCAATCCTTTCACAGTTTGGGTGGGAATGTTGCTGGTTGTACTGGGCGGGGCGGTCAGTTACTGGAAAACGCCGACGGATATCCTTCCGAACTTGAAAGTGCCGGTGGTGGTTGTTTTCGCTTCCTACCGGGGAATGCCTGCTCCCGAAATGGAGCAAAGCGTGGTCTCCATTCTGGAACGCGCCTTGACCCGGTGCGATCACCTCGAGCACATCGAATCCCGGTCCTTATTGGGAATCGGCATCATCCGGGTGTACTTCCGGGGACAGGTGGACCCGGACGTTGCCGCCAGCCAGGTGATTTCCCTGGTCAATGGCGAATTGCAAAACTTGCCGCCCGGAATGTTGCCCCCCAGCATTTTGAAATATGATGCCTCCGCGATCCCGGTCGGCAATCTCGTCATTTCCAGCAGCAGCCGGGATGACAAATTCCTTTTGGACCTTGCGGACCACGGCATCAAGGACGAGCTGTCGACGATTGAAGGCCTGGCGTCGGCCCCGGTATTCGGCGGCGTGTTCCGGCAGGTGCAAATCTACATTCATCCCCGAACCCTGGAAGCTTTGAAGCTATCGCCCATGGACGTGGCCCGGATTGTCAATTCTCAGAGCCTGGTGGTCCCTACCGGGGAAATGCGGATCGGCAACCAAACTTACTACGTCAGTTCCAACAGTCTACTGACCGATCCCAAAGACTTTGAAAAAATTCCGCTCTGGGCCGACGGCCGCAAGGTGGTTTACCTGGGAGATGTGGCGGAAGTGCAAGACGGCCAGCGCTGGCGCACCAACACAGTACGGGTCAACGGTGAACGTGCGGTGTATATGCCGTTGTTGCGGCAAGCCGGAGCCAGCGCCGTGAAAGTCGTCGATCGAGTGGAAGCATTCTTGCCGGAGCTCAAGGAACGGGGAGTTGTTCCGGAGGACGTCGATGTCCAGGTGGCCTTCGATCAATCTCAATACGTCCGCGGGGCGATGAACAATTTGCGGTTGGAGGGAATCAGCGGAGCGGTTTTGGCATCCCTGGTGGTAATGCTGTTTTTGGGAAGTTGGCGCAGCACCTGGATCGTGGCGCTTTCCATCCCGTTATCGATCATGGCGGGTTTCGCGGGACTTTATTTTTTGGGCCATACCATCAACATCATGACCCTGGGGGGATTGGCATTGGTTTTGGGCCGGGTGGTGGATGATTCCATTGTCGATGTGGAAAACACCGTCCGGCACATGAGCATGGGAAAAACGGCGATGCAAGCGGCGCGCGACAGCGCCGAGGAAATTGCCGTTCCGGTATTTCTGGCGACGGTGACCACTGTCGTCGTTTTTTTGCCCCTGATTTTCATGGAAGGGGTGGGTAAATATCTTTTCATTCCCCTGGCGATCAGTGCCAGTCTGGCCATGTTTGCTTCGTATATCGTGTCCCGGACGGTCTCCCCGGTCTATCTTTCCAAGTTCCTGCGACCGCCCGAAGAGAAAGAAGCATTTCCACGGATCATATTTTGGGTGGCGCTGGGTCTCGCCGTAGTAGGGTTGGGCGGCTATTTTTTGGCTCCTCGCGTATTACTTTGGGTACTGGGCCGCCGCTTGCCCGTGAGCCATGAAACGTTTCAGGTGATCTATCAGGCTTTGCTCGTGGTGGGGATTTTTGGGGGAGCTCTTGTCGCGTTGACTCCGGTCCTGTTATTTCTGAAATGGCTGGGCCCGCGCTTTCAGTTGTTTTTCGACAATATGGCCGGGGTTTATGAGCGGATTTTGCGGACCGGGTTAAAGTGGCGAGTATTGGTTCTGGTTCTTCTAGTTGGTCTGGCAGTCCCTTCCTTCGTGGGATTCTTTCAAATCGGCCAGGAATTATTTCCCGAAGTTGATTCGAGTGAGTTCACCATCCACATGCGGTCCCCGGGCGGACCAAGGGTTGAGGAAACCGAACGTCAGGTTGCCTTGATCGAAGGCATCATCCGTGAGGAGGTGGCCCCCGAGGACCTGGAAATGGTCCTGGCCAACGTCGGTATTTCGTCGCGCTGGTCGGCGATTTACACGGTGAACAATGGACCCCACGCCGCTTTTGTCCAGGTCCAATTGAGGAGTGGGTTTTCCGGTCGTACCACCCCCGCCGGCGAATACGTGGAAAAAATCCGGGACCGATTGGCCGAGCGTTTTCCCGGACACGATTTTTTTTATGAAACGGGCGGCATGATCCGGAGGATCTTGAATTCGGGGGCGGTCGCACCGATCGAGGTCCAGTTTTACGGCCGGGATTCGGTAGCCCGGCGGGCCCTCTCTCGGGAAATTGAAAGGCGAGTCACGAAATTGCCCAACGTCCGGGATACCTATTTACCCCAGGCGATGGACTTGCCGCAGTTGCGCATCAACGTCGATCGGACCAAGGCGGCCTTGCTGGGGTATACCGAAAACGACATTCTTCGGAACGTCATTACTTCGCTCATGTCCAGCGCTCAACTGGCGCCCAACTTATGGATCGATCCACAAAGCGGAAATCCCTATGTGATCGGGGTGCAATACCCCGAATATCTGGTGGAGAATCTGCAAACCCTTGAAAACATTCCCATCACTTCGGAACGGGGCCGACCGGGCGGGCGCTCCGGTTCCGGAGTGGACGCCAATGCCCGTTTGCTCAAGGAGCTGGCCACCATCGAGCAGACAAACGGAGCCGTGGAAGTTTTTCATCAGGATGTCAACCGGGTGAGTCAATTATTAGTCAACGTGTCCGGGAACGACCTGGCCGGGGTCGCCAGCGATTTTCAGAAAGTGCTGGACCGATATCTCCTGGACACGGCCATGGTGCGTCTCCCGGCGGACCGAAAGGAGTTGGCCGACGACAAAAGCTTCCAGCGCCAGTTGGATACCTATTTCAAGACCTGGCAACCGCCCTTGCGAACGCGGATCCAGAAGCAATTTGGCGTGGATCCGGACCGGCTAAAGCTGGCCCCGGGCATGCGCATGGAAGTCCGCGGCGAAGTCACGAGTATGCGCAATTCGTTCTCCGAAATGGGATTCAGTTTGGTCCTGGCCGTGTTGCTGGTTTACCTCGTCATGAGCGCACAATTCGCATCATGGCTGGACCCCCTGATCATGATTGTCGCCGCTCCGCTGGGGCTCGTGGGGGTGACCGCCATCCTGTGGCTAACCGGTACCTCCCTGAACATCCAGTCCTTCATGGGCATCCTGATGATGGTGGGGATATCCGTATCCAACTCCGTTTTGCTGGTGGAATTTGCCAATCGCCAGAGGCTTGCCGGGCTCGGTTCTTTCGAAGCGATGGCGAGCGCCGCCCGGATTCGATTGCGGCCGATACTCATGACCACTCTGGCCACCATCTGTGGCTTGTTGCCGATGGCCATTCACTTTCGCCCCGGTGATGAGATGAATTTGCCCCTGGCGCGGGCCGTGATCGGGGGCCTGGCCGCATCGACTCTGTTAACCTTGTTTGTGGTTCCGGTGTTTTATGTACTGCTGAAACCGCGAGGGCCGGCACATGGATAATATCAAGTTAAGCTATTTGCTTCTGGCGGGAATGGTTTTTTTAGCGGGCTGCGGATCGAGACACAAGAACGGGATCCCGACAGAGGGTGATCGATTGCCCCGGCTGGAAACCACGCTGCCCAAACAGGTTTATTTGGCGCACCAGATTGAATTGTCAGGCGTGGTAGAGCCCATGGAGAAAGCGGATTTGTGCGCCCGGGTTGCCGGAATGATCGAATCCTTGCAACTGGATCCACGGAAACCGGAGGTGGACATCGGCCGCGAGGTAGTGAGCGGCGAACCTTTGATCAAATTATCGGTCCCGGATTTGGAAGCGGAGAAAAAATACAAGGAAGCACTCCTGGAACAAGCGAAAAAACAAAAGGACCAGACCATCGAAATGCAAAAGGTGACCGAAAAGGAGCTCCAGGAAGCCCGGGAACAGGAACGGCGCTATGAAGCGGAGTTTTTGCGCAGCCAGGAACGCCATGAGCGGACCCTGAAACTGGTGACTAGCGGATCGTTGAATCGGGAATTGGCGGAGGAAACGAAAAATCAGCTGGAAGCAGCGCGATCCGCCTGGCATGCCGGCCGCGCCCAAATCGAAACCAAGGAGGCCAAGGTAAATGCCATGGCGGCGGACCTGAAACTGGCCGACGCCCGGATTCAGGTGGCCCAGGCCGAAGTGAAGCGATTGGAAACTCTCCTTGACTATACGGTCATCAAAGCTCCGTTTGACGGCATTGTGACCAAACGCTGGGTGGACCGCGGAGCCATGGTCAAGGATCCCACGACCCCGCTTTTGACGGTGATGCGGATGGACATGGTGCGTGTTCTTCTCGATATCCCGCAAAAGGACGTGCCCCGGGTGAACGCCACCGAGCAGAATCCGAATTCGGAGGGCATGGGCGCCAAAGTAGTTTTTCGAGTTCCAGCCCTCTCCGAACTGGTCGCCGGAGGCGAATTCCCGGGTTGTATCACCCGGGTTTCCGGGGCCCTCGACCCGGCCACGCGCACCATGCGGGCCGAAGTCCATTTACCCAATCGGGTCACCACCAAAGAAGGCAAACAATTACGTCCGCTGCGTCCCGGCATGTATGGAACCGCCAATGTCGTCCTGGAGAACGTCCGGGAAGTGAAAACCGTGCCTTCCACCGCTTTGGTGCGGCGCGGCAACCGGGTGTATATTTTTCATGTGGCCAACCCTTCCGAAAACCCTCCTCGGGGATCCATCGAACGCAAAGTCGTGGAGCTGGGCCACGATGACGGTCAGCGCGTGGAAATCCGCAGCGGTTTGACCGGCGATGAACTGGTGCTTGTCAATGGCATAGGCCATTTGCATGATGGCGACACCGTGATCGCCGTCGGATCGCCGGAGCGATGATCTCTGTGCCCGGGCCGCTGAAGCCTAGGAGGGTACGGTCTTCTAAGATCTCCAAGCCCAGGCCACACTGCCAGGCCGATTTCCGCTTGCGCCGGCCGCGGTCGCGATCAATATCCAAGCCAAGAATGCTACCTAGCGCTGCCGATCTCCTGTCTAATGAAAGAATCAGGTAGTGAGTGGTGAGTACGTGAGTGGTGAAACATTCCGCCTACTCACCACTCACGCACTCACCACTCACCTGCTTACGTGAACAGCGGCACGTTCACTGCGCAAACGCTTGTCAGTTCACGTCTAACAGTTCTGCTTGCGAAGCTCCAACAAACGGAGATCTCGACCCGCTGACGGATTAAATCGCGGCAGCAACGGTAAGAGAGTCTGCCAGCGCGGCAGCGACGGTTAGCTCGGCTTGGTCCACGCGCGGCAGGTGGTGCTGCGTGGCGGCCTCGACCGCTGTCCCTTGCGCTTGTGGAGTGATGGCCGTCACTGGCCCGCTGCCGGAGAAAGCGGCGTCCACTGCGGCCTGCTGGCCGGCGACCACACCGCTCACCGGCTCCGGACGAGCCTGGGAGAGGACCGCATCCAGGACTTGGTCACCCAAACGGGTGCTGTCGAGCGCCCTCTCTCCATCGCTGTTCCGGCTGCTGCTTTCGACTGGGCTTATCGCGCCAAGGAGACCGTCCTCTTCACCGTTGATACCGGCGGCGAAGTACAGCGTGTCCGTGCGCGTCCCGCCGGCCCCGTTGCCGAAAGTAATCCCCCAGATGCCGACGTTCGTGATCGGTTGATTGTTGGCGTCGGAGATTTCGCCCAATCTCGCCGCGGTGTTAGGGTCGAAGGCGTTGATCCGCCCATCGCCGAAATTAGCCACGAGCAGCGCATTGCTGAAGCGGCCAAAGTTGGCGGGGGCCAACGCCAGCCCGTGGGGCGAATTCAGTGCGCCTTGGCTGGCGAAGCGCTGGATGAAGTTGCCGTCGGTGTCGAACTTGTCGACAAAGCCATTGCCCGGGCCTGCCACGTCGTCGTGCTTCTCCTCGTTCTGCAATGCATAAGTGACGAAGATGGTGCTGTTAACGTTGCGGATGCCGAAGGGAGCGAAGCCATCCGGGATGTCGGGGTCGGTGAAGGAGCCGGAGAGTTGGACTTGCTGGAAGTGGCTGTCGAACACGTCAACGGTGCCGTTGAAGAAGTTCGTCGCGTAGATGAAGTTGCCCTTAGCATTGCTGCCGAGGGTCAGCGCCTTGTAGACGGCGCCGCTCGCCGAGTTGTCGGCGACGATCAAAGCGTGGTGTTGGTCCACGCGGGAGTTCCAGGCTGTGATGGTGCCGTCTTCGGAAGCAAAGATGTTTTCGGCCGGGGCGCTGCGTCCGTCTTCGGAAATCACGAAGTCCGTTGTATTGTTGCGGACGTTGCCGGTGGGAGCGGCAAAGTCGCTCGTGCTGCCCGCGGGAAGCGGAATCTCGACGGTGGTACGGTGCGGGTTGCCGTGAACGTCGTACACCGTGGAAAGTCCGAGGCCGTTGTCGGACACGCGGAACTGCCCCGTGGGGCTCAAGGAGAGGCCCCAGGGGTTGATCAAATTGTGATCCGTAGTGATGGCGAGACCGGGAACGCTTGAAACGATGTTCGTTTGCTGGAAGATGGTTCGCGCCGCCGGCCGGAAAAAGTTCGTCGAGACGAACTGGGCTACCGATTGGCCCAGCGCGTGGCCGGCCACATTATCGACACGGAAGTGAGTGCCAGCGAATAGAACGCTGTCCATCGCCTCGTTCGCCGCTGACGAGAAGCTGGGGAACGAGTGCGTGACATCAGGCAAGTCCTCGGAGGTCAGGCTAAAACGGATGTTGTCGGTGCCGAAGAAATTGGCGAGGACGGTGGCGGCCGCGCCGCTGGTGGCGCCGTGCGCAGATAGCCACGAAGGGTGCGGCGCGGTGTTCAGCAGCGGCAGCCAGTCCGGATCGGGAATGGTCTTGGGGTTGCCGGTCTCGTCGGCAAGCCGAATGGCCGTGATCGGCCGCCACCGGTTGTACGTGTACTTGGCATCAAAGAAGGCGATCGCGTCGTCGGCCAGCGCGACGTTCAGCTCCGCGAACAGGCGGGCGTTCTCGTCCAGCGTGTCCCCTTGGCTCTGGGCGACGTTTTCCGCGATCACGTTCCAGTAGCCGGCAATTTGGGGGGTGCCGGCCTTGGCCTCCCAGAAGCGGGCGATTTCCGTCTGCTCGGGCGTGCGGACGCTGCTGTCAATGCGCCCGATGTTTTTGACCTCGTTGTATGTGGCGGTGTACTCCGCGCTGGTCAACGCCGGCGGCGCGGGCGGCCGGAACTGGGAGCCGCGGTCAAGAGCGAAGGGCGTGACGAACGGCCATTGCGGCGTCTGGGCCGGCGCGAAAACAGGCAGTGTGGGCCGCCAGTCGCCCGGGGTGTTTCCGGGCGTGTAGGGCACGAAAGCGTTGGCGCCGTCCGTGGCCCGCCAGATCAGGGTCTGCTCGGCAACGAAGCGCCCGACGGCGATGCCGTCCTCCCTGGCCTGGCCCTCGGGGACATTTGCCAGCGCGGACTGGAACGTTGCCTGGAAGAGGTCGAGGTGGGTGGGGAAGAGAGCAGCCGCAGCAAACAGTCCCGCCGCGGCAGCCGCTGCCTCCGGCGATGCATCCGCCGGCGCGTCTGCCGGCACGTGAAAGACGGTGGACGTGTGGTCAATGGCGTTCACCGCATCATAGATCGCCGCGTGCACGATGGCCAGGCCGCGCGTCACGAAGCCGATCGTCGGGCGGTCTGTCCGGATGGCGGACAAGACCGCCTCATTGAACTGCAAGACTGGATCGGTTGAGAGTAGGCAGCGCTCTTCGAGCGACTCCATGTGTAGGCGGCGGGTTTTCCTCGAATGACTCCGGTCCCGGCGGACCTGGTGCTTGGGGGTGCGTGGGCCGTGCCAAAGACGCGCGAACATGTGAAACTCCTTTCAAGGGGACCCACTCGTCACAGGGACTTCCCGTGTGAACTACGAGCCGGTCGCGCTGACCATAGTGTCGGATGCACTTCGACAGACGAAGTGGCTATACTCGGCTTTGAGAGCTATACCGGTCCACGCGGGGAAATATTCCCGAAAAAATCGGAATTGATTTCATCTTGTTGGGTCAGCACGGGTTGGAGTCTGAACTGTCGCGGTTGTTAGCGATGTTTACCAGGCATTTCTCACGACAAGTTCTAGGTCGGCGGATCCTTGTCCGTTTTCGATCCAGTACTTTTTACCTTCCGCGACTCGATGGTACAGGCCAGATCCTTGAATATTACTTCAGATTCTGATCTTGATGGTGGTTTTACCGCAGCACGCTCTCGATTCCGCTGGAGATTAACATCAGTTCCCGAGTAGGGATCAGGCTCCTTTGTCCTGAATCACGTTTGGAATTCATCCCACTTGGCGAATGTTGTGTAGCCGTCTGCGGAAACCCCGTTCGCGGATTGGATTGCCGATTGCACAAGCGACGGGGCCGTGCTTCCCCGAAAAGTTTTTCCTGTGTTGGGGAGGCAATCGAGCTGTTTCGTTGTAAGTGGTCAGGATCCATTTTGAAATAGGGCGGCAAATTCCAGCAATTCTTTTTCGTTCAGATCGGAAACGGCCCAATAGGCCATGCCGGATTGAATCCAATGGACCAAGTGAAAGCCTTGGCGGGTCTGGGCTTTCACCGAGCTTTCGGTACCGGCGGTGGACGGCCAAACAAACAGATTGATGAAGTGTTTGCGGCGCTGGTACACCAAGGCCGCTACCGGGCGATTCGCCAGATAATCCAGGCGCCCACCGATTAATAGGAATTCTTCTTTCTCCAGGTCCTTCACCGTGGGCGAGAAATCAACCTTCCCGTCAAACCACGGTTTCACCGTGTGCTGCTTCGCGGAAGCCACGTCCACCCGATGATTCTCCACCATTTGTGAACGGACGTGGCCGGCGATCAGTTCCTGAATCAGGAAATCCTCCGGAGAAGGGACCGACCAGGATCGCAAGAGACTCCAACCAGTGATGACCACCAAGGCGAAACATGCCGCAATGGCGACCACGCGCCATGGAAACGATCGGGTTGGCGAGAGCGGCAGGCCGGCTTTTCGAACGAAAGATTGAATCCGGTTCGCCAAGCTCGCGGGCGGCTCAAAATAGCAAGCATCTTTCCGGATCATGTCACGTAACTTCTGGAGGTTGCGGTAACTGGGCGCGCAAATGGAACATTCCGCCAGATGACGTTCGATTTGAAACGTGTTCGCCAAATCCAATTCGGCATCCAGGTAGCCGTGAATGAGATTTTGCGCTTCTTCACAGTTCATGTCACGATTCCTCGGTAAAACGGCCTGCCAGGGATTTTTGCAACCTTTCGCGGGCCCTGGCCAAACGGGACATGACGGTCCCCATAGGCACACCGGTGATTTCCGCGATGGCCTTGTACGACAGGCCTTCCAGTTCGCGCAGCACCATCACCTCGCGATATTCCGGGGGCAACTCCTCCAGTGCTTGGTGGATTGCCTGTTTGAGCTCTTGTTGCTGCAAAGTGTCTTCGGGTCGGCCACCGCTCGAATCCAGGACGTGGATTTCCTCGTTAAGAGTCGCCACGGATTTTCGCGCCCTATTTTGCTGGAGCCGGGTATAGCTCGTATTGCGGACAATGGCGAGCAGCCAGCCGCGGCCATCGCCGCCATGAAAGCCCGCAAAAGACTTCAGAGCGCGCAAATACGCTTCCTGCACCACATCTTCCGCGTCATGTTCGCTCCGCAATAACCAGCGGGCCAGGTTATAAGCGGCCGCGAGGTGCGGTAAGACGGCCTGTTCAAAACGCGCAACTTCATTTGCTTCCAGCAACCGCTTTTCTTCCCTTTTACGTACGGTCCCACAAAACAATACTCAATTGGCTGCTGTTTTATTCCCTGGCGCTGGAAAAGAAAAGCACCGCTCGTCGCCTGCTTGCCCTTCGGGAGCATCACGCGCTCGGTCGTTGCCGGTAACGTCGCGATCGAGTCGCAAGGTCGACCGCGTTTCTGAAAACCACGGAATATTTCCCTGGATCAAACGGTATGGATTGGTAGATGAGGCCGATGAAAAATCGGCAGAGTTCTTTACCCCCAATTCTAATTTGAGAGGTGAATCATGTTCCGTTTTCTAGTGCGAGTCCATATGGTCTGCCTGCTAGGTCTGGCAGCGCTGGCGGTCACCGTATCCCCGGCCCACGGGCAGGGTCGTTCCATGCGAATGCCACAAACACCGACGGTCCGGCAGTTTCCCCGCAACACGCCCATGACGGCTCAGACCTTCGTTCAACCGCGGCGGTTCTCCGCCAATCAGTTCGAAGGTACGCGCTTCAATCGGTTTGAAGACCGCTTCGAAAGGCGATTCCCCGTCGGGCGCTTCGATCGCTTCGAAGACCGCTTTGAAAGGCGGTTCGGCTTCGATCCGCTACTGGGTAGTCCGTTCGCCTTGAGTCCGTTTCAGCGCGGATTCGTTGTTAATCCGCTCTTTGTGCCGTGAACTAACATAGTTTGCTAAGGAGATAAATCTTGAAGTACCGATTCGGAACGCGCAAGGCATTCATCGCTGTGCTCAGCTTGTTGGTCATCGCCGCGGTGGGATGTGCCAGCGACGTCCGTCCCAATTGACGACTTCATTGGTGACCATCATGCCCAGCGTGCTTCTGCTAACGATGCCGAAAAGCTGCCAAACCGCAACAGGCAGCACGAAGGTTTTGCACAGGCGAACTGAGTAGCCTCATCGATCGTAACGACTGGCTTGTCGTGGCGATTTCCTCAAGGCGGATATGGGAAATTACACTGGCGCTGTAAGGTTGCGAGCGAGAGGCCGTCTACGTCCTTCATGACTTCCTGCACCATCGTGTCGAGTTGTCCAACCAGAGGCCGAGCTTCATCGAGCTGGCCGTGCGCGGCACGATCTTCAAGGTCGGACACCAACTCCCCGGCGATCGTGGAAAATGTCGTAATGGTTCCGTAAAGCTTGTGAGCGGCCTCGCGTAGCCGACACGCTTCTTGGTTTCGAAGCGCGTCACCGATCTCCGCCAACAGGGCCGGGACCTTGGACTTGAGGTTTTGGCATAGCTCGTCCAGCAAGTTCGCAACACCGCCGCAGGCAGCCAGCAGAACAACTGGGTCGAGAAGACTCGGTTTGGAAGGATGAAGGATGAGGGATGAAAGATGAACCGGATCAGCGTGTTTCGTCATCCTTCCGACGTGGGCGGACACCACCTGGTCAATGGCCGCAAAGAGATCGGCGGCGCGAATCGGTTTCGAGAGGTACTCGTCCATGCCGGCCGACAGGCATTGCTGGCGGTCTTCCTTGCGCGACCGCGCCGTCAAGGCGATGACCGGCAGATGGCCCCCGACGGACTGCTCCCGTGCCCGCAGCGCCCGGACGACCTGGAAACCGTCCAGTTCGGGCATATGGATGTCCAGAAGCAACAAGTCAAAGACCATTTGTTCGGTCAGGGCGAGCGCCTCCCGGCCGTTGTTCGCCAGTTGCACCTGGTGACCCCACATGCTGAGGAGCCGCTCCAGGTACTGCGCATTGAACTCATTGTCCTCGGCCAGCAAAATGCGGAGGGGAGCCGCCGCCGGCATTGCCGGCGCAACGGCTGCCCGCCCTGGCGACAACTCGCCGCCGTTCAGACTCATCACACGGTAGATGGTCTCGATCAGTTCCTCCGGCTGCACGGGTTTGAACAGGTGGGCGTCGATGCGCAGCTCGCGGTAGCGCGCCAGGTCGCCGGGGCGATCGCCGGAGGTCAGTAGGATCAGGCGGGAGGCTGCCAGCGCGGCCCGCTGACGGATCATCGCGGCCAGCGCCAGGCCGTCCATGCCAGGCATGCGTGCGTCGAGCAGCACCAGCGCGTAGGGCCGGCCCTGCGCGACCGCGTGCCAAAGGGCGTCCATGGCGGCCGCCGCATCGCCCCCCGCCGTCGGCTCCATGTGCCAGCCGCGCAGCCATTCCACCAGGATACGGCGGTTGGTGGCATTGTCATCGACGACGAGCACCCGCAGATCGCGGAGCAAGGCCAGTGACCGGACGGCGCGTGTCTCCGCTGGATGCGGCGACCGCCCAAATCGGGCCGTGAAAGCGAAGCTACTGCCCCATCCCGGCGCGCTGTCCACCGTGATCGTCCCTGCCATCTGGGCCACGAGCCGCGCGGCGATCGTCAAGCCCAGGCCGGTGCCGCCGTACTTGCGCGTGGTCGAGGTGTCCTCTTGCTCGAACGCCCGGAAGATTTTCCCCTGCTTTTCGGGCGAGATGCCGATGCCGGTGTCGCTCACCACAATGCGCAGGTCAGTCGTGAGTGGCGAGTGGTGAGTGGTGACCGTTGCGGCTTCCGACGACTCACCACTCACCACTCCATCACTCACCCGTTCCACGCGCATGACCACCTCGCCTTGCTCGGTGAATTTGATGGCGTTGCCCACCAGGTTCAACAGCACTTGTCGCAGCCGGCCGGCGTCGCCGACCAGGGCGTCGGGCACGTCCGGCTGCACGTTGCAGACCAACTCCAGCCCTTTGCGATGGGCCCGCGCCGCCAGGGCCCGCATGGTATCGCCCAGGGTCACTCGCAGGGAGAAGTCGGCCGGGTCCAACTCCAGCTTGCCAGCCTCGATCTTGGCGAAATCGAGCAGGTCGTTGATGATGCCGAGCAGGTTGTCGGCTGCGGACTTGACCGTTTTCAGGCACTGTCGCTGGTCCTCGGTCAGGGGCGTATCGAGGACCAGCTCGGTCATGCCGAGGATGGCGTTCATCGGCGTGCGGATCTCGTGGCTGACGTTTGCCAGGAACTCGTCCTTGGCCCGATTCGCCGACTCCGCCACCTCCTTGGCCACACGGAGCGCCTCCTCTGCCTGTTTGCGCTCTGTGACATCCGTGAACATGCCGAGGGCGCTGATAACCCGGCCGTCGCTATCCAGCACCGGGCTGGTGCAAGCCAACAACTGCACCGCGCTGCCATCCTTGCGCCGGAAGCGGACGTCGTACTGACCGGCCTCGCCCTGCAAGTTGCGGCCGACAAGCTCCTGCTGGGCCCCGCGGTCTTCCGGAAACCAAGTGTCGGGGACCTTGAGGTCCGTGACCTCGTCGGGGCGGTAGCCGAGGATCTCAGCCATCCGCGCGTTCATATAGCGCGTCCGCGCCTCCGTATCAATCAGCCAAATGCCTTCGTTGGCCGTCTCGACGATGGTGCGGAAGCGTTGCTCACTCTCCCGGCCGGCTTCCTCGGCGCTCTTGATGTCCGTAATGTCCATGCTGCAGCCGATGAGGCGGATCGGCTTGCCGGTCGGGTCGCGCAGCGCCCTTCCGCGGGAGAGCAGCCAGCGGTACGACCCGTCCTGGTGCCGGAGCCGCGACTCAACCTCGTACTCCGTGGTCTCGCCGGACAGGCACGCCTGGATGGCCTGTTCCACCCGCGGCCGGTCATCGGCATGGATCAGGGCCATCGGCGTCGCGTAGTCCGCCGGAAAGTCGGCGGGGTCGTAGCCCAGTGGCTCCAAGAAGTTGACAAAATGAATGTCCGCGTTCTCAATAACGCCGTCGCGCATGTCGGCTTCGAAGACGGCGACCTTCGAGCCACGGATCGCCAGGTCCAGTCGGTCATTGGCCCGGCGCCGCGCCTCCTCGGCTCGTTTGACGTCGGTGATGTCGGTGGTGCTGCCGACCATGCGGATCGGTTTGCCCGTGGCGTCGCGCACGGCCACACCGCGGGAAAGCGTCCAGCGGTACGAGCCGTCCTTGTGGCGGGTCCGAGCCTCGAAGTCGTAGCGCTCCATCCCGCGCGTGCCTTCGAGGTAACCCTGAAGGTTGTCCATGAGGCGGTCGCGATCGTCGGGGTGTACCAGGGTCAACGGCAACTGGATATCTGTCGCGGACTCAGGCCGGTCGTAGCCGAGCATCTCCCAGACGTTGATCATTTCCACGCGGCCGTTCTGGACGCTGCCGTCCGGCATGTCGATTTGCCAGATGCCGATCGTCGATCCGCGGAGCGTCATGACCAGCTGCTCGCGGAGCGCGGCTTCCGCGCGCCGGCGTTCCAGAAGGTCCCGGCGGGAGTGGATCTGGCCGACCACGACACGGCTCAAGGTGCGTAAGGCTTGGAGCTGCTCGGCATTCAATTCCCTCGGCTGGTGGTCCATTACGGCGAAGGCGCCCAGGGGATGTCCTTCCGGGGTCAACAGGGGGACGCCGGCATAAAACCGGATTCCTGGAGCCGAAGTGACCAGGGGATTCTGCGCAAAGCGAGGGTCGGCCAGGGAATCGGGAACGACGAAGAGGTCACGCCGGAATACCGTGTGCTGGCAAAAGGAGATGTCTCGGGGCGTCTCGAAGAGGCTCACACCGAGCTTGGACTTGAACCACTGGCGTTCTTGATCGATCAAGCTGATAAGCGCCATCGGCGTCTGGCAAATATACGCGGCCAGGGCCGTGAGTTCGTCGAAACTCTCCTCCGGAGGCGTGTCGAGGATTTCCAGCGCGCGCAGCGCCGCGAGGCGCTCCGCTTCGTTCTTCGGTGGTGGTGTGGTCATCGTGAGAACCGTTTGTTGCGATCATCGGGTCAGCGCCATTTGATATCATAGCGAATAGAATGCCAAGCCAGTGAGCGGAGAGCGGAGGCCAAATCGCGAAATTTCGGGCGCCGATCTGGACGTTTGTCTAGAAGCGACCTGGTTATCTTGCGAAAGAGGGGTGAGACCATCATGGCCCACGTGTTGCTCATCGACGATAACCCGGACGCGATTCGGATGCAGGTGGCCGAGGCCTTCCCCGCCCCAACGCACCGGGTCTCAGTCGCCCGCGACGGCGCCGAGGGGCTCCAATGGGTCCACCGCGATCCGCCCGACGTGATTCTCCTCGACCTGCGCTTGCCGGACCAGTCCGGCCTGGAGGTCTACCCGCAAATCCGGCAGCTCGACGCGCGCATCCCGGTGATCTTCATCACCAACACCAAGGGGGCGGACGCGGCCATCGAGGCCATGAAGCAGGGCGCCTACGACTACCTGTTCAAGCCGCTCGATTTGCACCAGCTGCGGCGCCTGGTCGGCGAGGCCCTGGACGTCGCCCGGCGCATGCGCCAGCCGGCCGTGGTGATCGAGACCCCGACAGAGGAGGATGGGGACGGCGCCATCATCGGCTGCTGCACGGCCATGCGCGAGGTCTACAAGGCCATCGGCCGTGTCGCGGCCCAGGACGTCCCTGTGCTCATCACGGGCGAAAGCGGAACCGGCAAGGAGCTGGTGGCGCGTGCCATCTATCAACACGGCCCCCGGGCGCGGGCGCCCTTCCTGGCGCTCAATTGCGCGGCCATCCCCGAGAACCTGCTTGAGAGCGAGTTGTTCGGGCACGAGAAGAGCGCCTTCACGGGCGCCGACCGCCGCCGCATCGGCAAGTTCGAGCAGTGCCACGGCGGCACCATCTTGCTCGACGAGATCGGCGACATGCCGCTGGCCCTCCAGGCGAAAGTGCTCCGCCTGCTCCAGGAGCAGACCTTCGAGCGCGTCGGCGGCAACGAAATGGTGCAGACGGATGTGCGGCTGATCGCGGCGACGCACCGCGACCTGCAAGGATGGTCGGAGGAGGGGAAGTTTCGGCCGGACCTATATTACCGGCTCAACGTCTTCGCCATCCACCTCCCGCCCTTGCGGGAGCGGGGCGACGACCTGCCGCTGCTGGTGGGGCACTATTTGCGGCGCTTCAGCCGGGAACTCGGGCGGGAGGTACGCGAGGCCGGCCCGGAGGTGCTGGATCGCCTGCGCCGCTACGCCTGGCCCGGAAACCTCCGGGAGCTGCAAAGCATCCTGAAGCAGGCCTTGCTGAAGGCCAGCGGCACCATGCTGCTCCCGGCGTTCTTGCCCAGTCTTGCGGGCGAGCCTATTGGACCCGTCACGCCGGCTCTGTCGCCCTCCACCGCACCCTCTTCCCTGGGGGCAGAGAGTACGCCGCGAGGGGAAGATCCCAATTTAGGGGCATTCATTCGACTTTGCCTGGAATCCGATAAAGTCGACCTCTATACGGAAGCACATCGTCAATTCGACCGGCTCCTGCTGACCCGCGTCCTAGAGGAAACGGGTGGGAACCAACAGCAGGCGGCCCGCCGGCTGGGGATTTCTCGGGACACCCTGCGCCGGAGACTCCGCGAACTGGGGCTCCAGGTCACCCGTCAGCTGGGCGCCGACGACGATCCAGCCTAGAAGCATTTGGCCGAGCCCAGCCCCCTCATCCTTCACCCCACGACTGACTAATTCTCGACCGCGTCGTCAGGCAAGCGACGCAAAGTTGCAACGTTCACTCGCACCAAGTCCGGGGCTTTCCTGCCCCAGGATGCCTTGCCGCGGCGGAAATACGCTTGCCCACCATTTCCAGTTCCAACCTTCACGCCTGGCACGATTCCTGCTTTACCTCTCCCGGGAAAGGCTGACATCGAAGTAAAGAACTTTTCCGGAACGAAGGCAATGACGCTTATAAATCGAGGATCACCTGGCCAAGCCCTTCGGTCTCGCGACGACCAGGCCAGCACCTCCGGGATTGATGGGATGACAGACGACCGACTCCTGGAGCGATTCATTCTCCATCCGGACGATGCTCCATTCCGTTTTCCTTTGATTTGGGCCCGCAAGGGAAACGTCGACACGTTCAACCCGCCTGGCCGAAATCGGGGGAGCCGACTCGGCCAGGCTTTTTCCAACCAGCTCTCCTCACGAAAAGGACCGAACCATGTTTAGACTCCGTTCCCTGCGCCGATGGTGTGTTGCCGCTCTGGTGGGCGACCCGGCTCGGCGTACACCGACACGCCCGCGTCCGCCGCGGGTGCGAATTTCTCTTGAATCGCTGGAGGACCGCTACCTGCTTAGCCTTAGTTTTTCGCCCGCGGTCACGTTCCCGGTGGGCTTGCGTCCGGAGTCCATCGTGACGGCCGACCTCAACGGCGACGGCAAGCAGGACATCGTGGTCCTCAACCAGGGTCAGTTTCCCGACCGTTCGAGTAGCGTCAGCGTGCTGCTGGGCAACGGCGATGGCTCCTTCCAGCCCGCCATCACCACGAACCTGCTCGCAGGGGCGACTTCCGTCGCCGTGGGCGACTTCAACGGCGACGGCAAGCTTGACATCGCCGTTACGAGCGGCTTGAACAATTCCGTGGAAGTGTTGCGGGGCAACGGCGATGGCACTTTCCAGGATAACCCTCTTATCATTCCCGTCGGCACGCAGGGCAACTTCCTAGCGTCGATCCAGTCCGTGGCCGTGGGCGATTTCCTGCACAACGGCCAGCTCGATCTAGCGGTCGCGAACCCCGGTAGCAATACGGTCAGTGTGCTGCTGGGCAATGGCGACGGGACTTTCCAGAACCGTGTCGATCTCCCCGTAGGGGACACGCCTGTGTCTGTGGTGGCAGCCGACCTCGGTAACGGCCAGGTTGACCTGGTGGTGGCCAACCACGACAGCAGTGACGTGAGCGTCCTGCTGGGCAACGGCGACGGCACCTTCCAGCCGGCCCAGAACAGCGATGTGAAGTTCCGTGCCTTCGGGCTCGACTCGCATCCTCTCACGTTGGCGGTGGGCGATTTCAACGGCGACGGCCAGCCCGATATCCTTATCAACCAGTTCGTGGGCTTCGACGCCGGCGAGTCGGTCGTGACGGTCCTGCCCGGCAATGGCGACGGCACCTTCCAAGCCCCTGTCACCCGGGACTTCGCGGGCTTTAGTTTCTTAAGCCTGGCGGTGGGGGACTTTAACGGAGATGGGACGCCTGCCTTCGCTTCGGCCGGGGCCAACACCTTCGACGCTTTCGTGTTCTCGGGCAATGGCGATGGCACCTTCGGGTTTCCCGCCCGCTTCCTGTCCGGCGGTGCCAGTCCTCTCGGCGTGGCGACGGGCGACTTCAACGGGGATGGACTCCCGGACCTGGTCGTGGCCAATACGTTTTCCAACACAGTGGGCGTGCTGCTGAATACCTCCACCGGGAGTCCGGGAACAGCCCCGGGCCTCCTGGACCCTGGTGCTGACGGCAGCATAGACGGCGGGACCGCACACCCGCTTCCGAGCGCGGCTCGCCACTTAGCCGTGGACGTCCCCTCAGCCCCGGCAGCAGCATCGTCGCAGGCGGCGGCACTGGTGGCTGCGGATTCCTTGTTCGCCACTTACCGAGGCGAGTTCGCCAGCTTCCTTCTGGCCGCCGCCCATCGCAAGGCCCCGGCTGAGCATTCCGGGGGCTGGCTCGACCCCTTGGCCGAAGACCATCGATCACTGTGATCCAAGGTCAGAAATTCTGCAAAACTCCGGGAATAACGGATCGGATCAAGCAGTATAGGTAGCTATGGATGACAACATCGAGCTTATGTCAAACCGAATGAAGCACGGGGACCAGGCCGCTTACACGGTGCTCCATCGAGCCCTGGCAACGTATGACCCGGCCATTCAGTCACAGGTAGCAACGCGATGAATTCCTCCGGGCAACGACACGACCTTGGACGGCGTGCTTGCCATTCTGGCGGAAGAATTCAGGGCAACTCGCGGCGAGCGAGTGGCCGCGGGAGGCCACCAGAGCATCGGCCACCCGCGTCTTTTTCCCGCAGACTCCCCCTGTTGTTTCCTCCAAAAGGAGGTGTCGCTTGTCTGTTATCGGTGTCATCTTGGACTTGGTCAAGAGGTCGGTCCGGTGTGGCGGCCACTCCGCCTCCGGGCACGGCAATCCCGCACCTTTCAGGCCCTACCAGGCACCATGGTTCGCCGGCGTCGCGTGGGGCGCGCTGCTCTGCGCCGTATACCCATTGCTGATTTTGGCGCCACTTGCCGTGTTCGCCATTGCCTCACCGAGTTCCAATCATGCCCCGATCGTCGAAATGGGCGTTGACTGTGCTATCGTTGCCTTCACCATTCTCACTTTGCAGTTCGTGATCGCCGCGAGACTGCGTTGGGTTGAAGCCCCTTTTGGGCTGGACGTAGTGCTCCGATTTCATCGTACGATGGCGTTGGTAGCGATGGGCCTGTTGTGTATCCACCCGCTGCTCATCGCATCGGGCCAGAGTTGGGGTCTCTTAACGAGATGGCGTGTCCACTGGTCGATCTGGGCAGGACGTTTGGCGCTCTTGCTCTTGTTCGCCCACGTAGCCGCGGCGATCTTCCGGCGAGTGATGCATCTGCGGTACGAAACGTGGCGTCAGCTACACAATGTGGCGGCCTTCCTGCTGCTCGGGCTCGCCTGTTTGCATAGTTTGGCGCGCGGCGCTGATTTCGAGAGTAAGGCCGCGAGGATCGTCTGGGCGGCGTTGCCTGTGGTCGCGGGGAGCGTTTGGTTATATGGCCGCCTGGCCCGAGCGTGGTGGTTGGGGCGCAACTCCTACCGGGTTGTGTCCATCACGTCCGAAGCTCCCCAGGTTTGGACGCTGACGCTGGAACCGCCCGTAAACCGGCTCTTGCACTACGCGCCGGGACAGTTCCAGTTTCTGCGCCCGCATCACAGCTCGGTCTTAGCCGAAGAACACCCGTTTTCGATCGCGTCGAGTCCTTCGCCGGGCGGCCGGATCAGCTTGACGATCAAGGAGAGCGGCGACTTCACATCGACCATTGGAGGAATCAAGCCCGGCGACCTCGTGGCGATCCACGGTCCCTTCGGCCGGTTCTCCCACGTCTTCCACCCCAACGGAGACGACTTGGTGTTCGTCGCCGCGGGCATAGGGATCACCCCGCTTATGAGCATGTTGAGATACATGCGCGATCGGCGAGAGCTTCGTCGGGTGTTGCTCGTCTACGCGAACCGCAGTGCGGCTGACATTGTGTTCCGGAGTGAGCTGGAGCAGATCGAGTCCAGTGGCTTCCCTGCGCTGAAGACGATCCATATCCTGTCGCGGCCGCCGGGCGATTGGGTAGGCGGGACCGGTCGACTCGATACTGCGTCGCTTGGGTCCCTTTGCGGCGGCTTTTCGGGCAAGGCGTTTTTTATTTGCTGTCCGCCGATGATGGCGTCTGGGCTGATTCGCGGGCTCAAGGACGCCGGTGTTGGCCCGGAACGAATTCACGCAGATTACTTCGGATTCTAATGTGGCCGAGCGATCCGCGCAACGGAGGTTGAGAATGCAACGGTTCCGTCTCTTGAGGTTCTATGTTGTTGGGGTCGTGGTCGTGGTTGGCTTGGCAGTCTGGGGCGTTTCCACGAGGAGTACCGCAGCCGATCCGGGAACGCCACAGGCGCCGGAGGCTGGAACAGTAGTACCATCAGCCGCGAACACAGAGCCGTCGCGGTCAGACGCCGGCGCATCGCAAGCTTCGCCAACAGCGGCGACGACCGATGCGGCCGCGGCGAAAGTATCGATCGAGGCTCAAGGACCCAAGTTGGTGGTGAGTCCCCAGATATCTGGCCTTTTGAACACTGTCACCATCAAGTTTCCGGCCTTGCAACGTCCGTTCTAATTGACGACTTCATTGGTGACCATCATGCCCAGCGTGCTTCTGCTAACGATGCCGAAAAGGTGCCAAACCGCAACAGCCAGCACGAAGGTATTGCACAGGCGAACTGAGTAGCCTCATCGATCGTACCGACTGGCTTGTCGCGGCGACTTCCTAAAGGCGGTTATGGGAGATTACACTCGCGCTGTAAGGTTGCGAGCGAGAGGCCGTCTACACCCTTCATGAGTTCCTGCACCATCGTATTGAGCTGTCCAACCAGAGGCCGAGCTTCATCGAGCTGACCGTGCGCGGCGCGATATTCGAGGTTGGAAGCCAACTCTCCGGCGATCGTGGAGATTATCGTGATGGTTCCGTAAAGCTTGTGAGCCCCCTCGCGTAGTCGAGACGCTTCTTGGTCTCGCAGCGCGTCTCCGATCTCCGCCAACAGGGCCGGGACCTTGGACTTAAGGTTTTGGCATAGCTCGTCCAGCAAGTTCGCAACACCGCCGCAGGCAGCCAGCAGAACAACCGGGTCGAGAAGACTCGGTTTAGAAGGATGAAGGATGAGGGATGAAAGATGAACCGGATCAGCGTGTTTCGTCATCCTTCCGACGAGGGCGGACGCACCCTCTTCCCTGGGGGCAGAGAGTACGCCGCGAGGGGAAGATCCCAATTTAGGGGCATTCATTCGCCTTTGCCTGGAATTCGATAAAGTCGACCTCTATACGGAAGCACATCGTCAATTCGACCGGCTCCTGCTGACGCGCGTCCTAGAGGAAACGGGTGGGAACCAACAGCAGGCGGCCC